>Ga0068858_100002665_pt1 | contig 17956 bp, 20 predicted proteins | sample KBSSwiS12_FD_66589 | JGI IMG/M metagenome (GOLD analysis project Ga0068858, IMG submission 66589) | Switchgrass rhizosphere microbial communities from Kellogg Biological Station, Michigan, USA - KBS Switchgrass S1-2 | ecosystem: Host-associated > Plants > Roots > Rhizosphere > Soil ...
AGTTCTTCCACGCCCCAAAAACAGCCACCGGCTAAAATTGCTTTTTCCATCTGATTAAATATTATGAATTAAAGTTACGGAGAACTTATTTTTTCTTCTTTGATGCCTTGGCAATGGCATTATAATCCAGCGCAAGCCGGATCCAGAATTCCAGTTTCTTTTGAGTTGTAAGAGCGGAAGCATCCACAAATACATAACCCCGCATAGGTTTACCGGTAAAATCCATGGGATGGCATCCTTCCATTTCCATCACTTCGTCATAGATTTTTGGGTCGAGGCGAACCATTATCCGTTCCTGTTCGATGCCAATACACATTTTAGCATTGACCATAAAGCAAAGACCGCCAAACATTTTTTTCTCTTCTGAGATCTTATGTGTTTTGCTGATGATTTCCCTTGCGCGGGCGGCCAGTTTTTCGTTGTACGCCATGGAAAGAATGTTAGGCAGACATTTGGCGAGCTTTATTCGGGGCTAATTTACGAAAGATATTATTCGCGGGACAGATATGCTTATTAAAAGCCTTGCTTCAGGCATTAACATTCCGATAGCAGCACATGAGGTAAAACGGATGTCTGTCGATTAACCAAGCTGAGATGAGAAATTTCTATATAACAATTATCTTTTTCATGGGATCCTGTTTTAAAGTGGATGCTCAAAAACCTCCTTCTTATAATCCGTTTGATATCAGGCTCGGTGTTGGCATTGCCCTGCCAACGTCCGGATCTTTAGGCGGGGCGGTTGAAATCAATCCCGGTTATACAATTGCCGGTCGATACCGGATGGGTGTTGAATTCGGATGGGCGGGATTTGATGAATATTTCGTCAGCCACTCGAACCTGTCCCTGGACTACTACGTTGTTCAAGCAAAGCGGATTTGGATCTCGATGGGCGGCTCATTTGGTTATTGCAACACCTCTTATTATTTGTTCCCTTCAACTTTACCACCCGAGCAGAAAATGACTTACATCAGTTCAGGTAAATTAGGCGGAAATATCAGAGTAGGTTTCGGCTGGCATCGTATTTATGGCAGCATAGGGTATTATTTCGGCCCTGATTTATCAATTGCCAGCACTTATGATAATTATCCAACAACTACAACCCTGTTTAAGGGAAACTACTTCGGGTTTACAATTGGTATTCGCCTTTTTGGCGGGCTCCGGTAGAAAGACTCAAATGCGTTACCGGCCTGGAGACGTTGGTCTATTTCCCGGATGAGCTCTGGCAATAGCAAGAATTTCGCCGTTATTTCTGTTCTGGATGAGGCCAAATACTACGCACTTTTCCGGAAGGCCATGAGGATAGGCCAGAGAACCGTTTCCTTTACCCTCCGGACTCAATGGCCAGGTCTGAAACGAGCGCACGATTTGAACATGCGAGAGGGTGTGCCCTGCATTTTCCCCTCTGGTCACTATACTCTGAGCAGCCTTCTGCAGGATGGCGATTTCTACATAACAATCTTCCGGTGCATATGTCGCCTGATACTGAAAACGACAGCTGTCCTCATGCTGGTCCACCTGAAGGTCCAGCGTGGTCGAGGATTTGGTTTCCAGCTGTTCAGAAATCTGATGCCGGATGGAGCGTTCGTCAGATCCTACAAACTGACTGCGCCCGTTGATCACGACCTGCGGTGTATATACCTGTGATGAGTTCAGCCAGTGAGCATATTGTTCCTGCCTGGCTGAAAAACCTGCGCTGCTGAAAGTATCCTTCCAGCCCAGCCTGTTCCAATAGTCAACATGATATGCAAGAATGTACATCGGTTTTCCGCCTGACTCCTGCTGCAGTTTCGCCATCAACTCATCGGCGGGCGGGCAACTCGAACACCCTTCCGATGTAAACAATTCCAACACGGCAAAACCCTCCTGTTTCTGGCTGACATTATTTTTTACATGGGGTCTGTTCTGGCCTGTAAAAGACGTAATGGTACTAACAGCGAACAATCCGCAAGCGGCCAAAATAAGCGGCATGAAATTTCCAGTCTTCTTCATCGCTATACAAAGCTACCCAAATCGCCTTATCTCAAAATCAAACTTAGCCGCACGACGGAAGGTGTTGAATCAAAACGCGGGCCGCCCCAGTCGGTTTCGTCCCCATTTAAAATTCGAAGAGGTTTGATTGACCCGCCGGAGTATAGACCTTCTTCCACTTTAAGGTATTGCCAGGCCTTCGTTGAGTCTTTGCCCAGCGGTTGAAAACTGACGCGGCATTTTGTTCCTATGAGTAAAAAATTATTTTCATCCGTCTTCACGACCATCAGCTTCCCATCGGAGCCTTCGTTTATTTTTTCCGCCACTTTTCTTTCCGCTGTTCCGAATGAAACGATGGCCTGCCATTTCCCCAGGTCAATGACCTGGTCTTTATGATCCTCCCGTTCAATAGCCGCTTTGATCCTTCCTTCAAATGCCCACTGCGCCAATTCACGCATCATGATACCTGCAACAGCATACTCCCTGGCAAATGGAGCGAGCTTTTCCGATATTTCCAGTTTGGTCGAGCCCCTGCCGTTATCGTCAACACCAAAGGGAGAAAAACCGATGCCGCCCCTGGCGAATACTTCATACAGATACTTTACTTTGTCAGGGTTCCATGCCAGTTCAGGTATAAAAAGAGCGTTGTCGGGCCGGTCGTAGAGGTCAATTACTTTAAGGATCTTTTCTGTGCCTGAAAAATAAATATCAGGAGCCACGAGGTCGATGGCCGGAGCGGCTGCTTTCCAAATAGGGATCACATTATCGGTAGGACCACCGCTTTCGTATTCGTTTGCGGGAGGATTGGTCAGCGGGTCCCTCAACGCCGCATTTACGTACATGGGCAAATTATATTCCGCCTTACCAGCTTCAGCCACCTGCCCGATAAATCGTGCTACTGACCAGGCCTGAAAATATTCATCCGCTCTTTCTGCAAAAACCTGCTGCCAGTTTCCTCCCGAAACAACAGGAATATTCAATGCCTTCAGTATCTCCGGCTTAAGCAGTGTGGCCGGGACGGGCGATTCAAATAATTTTTGTGCCGCAGCGGAATAGTCGCGTACGCTGCCCCATGCGCCTGACTCATTTTCCACCTGCACCATGATCACGGTATGTTGAGCATCTGATTTTTTCAGATACCTCATAAAGGAAGCAAATGCCTTCCGGTCAGCTTCCATCGCAGCATCCGCATTCGGAGAGGGGGAATCGACCGGTCTTCCGTCCTTACCCATTACGTTCGGATATTTTACAGGTTCCTTTTTAATCCACTCCGGCACATAATGGTTGCTGCCGTTTTTCCATGTGGCAAACCATAACAGCACCAGATGGACTTTATGGGCTCTTGCCTGCTTCAACAGGGTATCCGTGAGCGAAAAATCAAATTGCCCGGGTTGCGGCTCGAGCTGCTCCCAGTAAATGGGGACTTCCAGTGTATTGGCCTGTGTTTCCATCACAGCATTCCACAGTTGAGGCATCATAGCCGGCCAGGCACTGGAATTGTGAGCCTGCACTCCAAGGATAAAATAGGGTTTTCCGTTCACCAGCAGGGCGTGACGGCCGTTTTGGGATATAAGCCGGGGCATATCACCGGTTTGAGCAAATCCGGCCGGCATACCGCTGTAAATCATCACGAGCAACGGGAATATCTTTTTCATATCGGTAAAATACCGGAAAGGTTTTATGCGGACAATTATTTCGCGGGTTTTTGAATGGACAAAACTGAAGTGAAAAATTCTTCGATTCTTTTCTGCACGGATTCCACGTCCTTCGACTTGATCGGCGAACCGATCACGTGATCTCCGGTACTGGCTAAAGCTTCCCTGCGTTTAAGGTTCTTGGGAGTTCCCAATTCCTCATACATTTCGAGCATCGCTGAAACCTTTACTACGCTGTCCTGATGCACAGGATCACGGTAGTAATACAGGAGCAGGACAGGCCGGGTCACTTTTTCAAAAGTTTTCTTTGTCATCGTAGTTTCCAGGTATTCCTCCAGCGCGACGGCCCCTTCGATCCTGTAGGGCTTGTTCCAGTATTGTCTGTAGACGGGCCTGTCATCTTTAGCCACTATATAATTTCCGTGCGTGACCAGGCGGGCAATCTGCAATCCCCATGGATCATTCAATATCCAGGCAAAGGGATCGTTAATGGCGATATTTGGAGACAGCAGGATCAGTGCTTCAATATCTTCAGGATAGAGGGCTGCCAGCTGGAGCGCCAGGGAAGCTCCGGTGGAAGTGCCCATCAATATTACTTTTCTTCCGAGTTTTTTGCCAATCACCAATGCTTTTTTTGCCGATTCCCAATACTTTTCCGGAGTGAGACGAATCAGTTGCTCGCTGGTATCAATGCCGTGTTCGGCCAGTCGCGACAGATAGAGATTGCACCCAAATACTTTTGCTATGTTCCGGTGAACGGGATCACCTTCCATTTGCGAAGCTGAAAATCCATGAAGGTAGACGATGGAGTATTCCGTCATGGCTTTGGAAGAGTCATTGGCCCAGATAATCCTTGCTTCGTTGTTGGGTTTCAGATGATGGAGGGATTCATCATGCAAAACAGACTGTTCAACAGATGAAAGATTTTCCGGCAGCAAAGGAAGATCAGGGGAATATAACGGTTTGCCCGGCCTGGGACCGGAACAGTAAAAGATGATCAGTAAAAGAGGGACAATGAAAAACCATTTCCTGCGCATGACCCGTAGTTTAAAGGAAGGTCATGGTTTAGCTGTATACTGGTCGAAATAAACTATTTTTCCATCCTTCAGTCTCCAGTTCTCCTGTATATTTATCGTATCCGCTTTCCTGTTCTTAGGATACCGCCTTTCCACTGCCCAGATATTTACCCAGTCTTCATTCCTGTCATTCACGTGGGCACTTTGCCAGGCAGTGATATCGAAACGAAGTGAATCCAGCTGTGCAATAACTCCATTTGCGTATGCGAGCAGGGTATCAGCCGACCCGTGGAAATGCATCCCCCGGGCATCATCATAATTGACCGAATCAGCAAAATAAGGCCTCATGGCTGCAATTTTCCCCGATTCGAACATCTTCCAGACTGCCAGCACTTTTTGTGCGTTGAGCGGATCGCCCGGTACGGAGATCTGTGAGGAATAAGTCGGCTTGAATGCATAGGTCAGCGTATCTTTTTGCGGCATGGAAACGCCGGAACTTTCGTCTTTTTTGTTTTCCGTCGTGCAGGAAACCATCAGCAGGCAGATGGCGACAACTATGGTGGGTTTGCTCATTTGGTTTGTTTTAAAGATGAGGGTAACCAAATCTATGTAAAATACAGGTGCCCGGCGTTAAGGATGACTTTCCTGACCTGTTGTCGGCATCGGCAATGAATTAATGTGTCCGGCTGCTCAACCAGACAGATTTCAAAATAAATTTGCATTATTTGTAAAGTTTACTTTACATTTAGTGCAGTAAACTTGACAAAATGAGGACAAACTACCTGTTTCCCTTCAGAACGCGTTATTTGGGGATTGCCCTGATCATCCTTCATATTCCCATCAAATTACTCTGGGATAAACTGTATCCGGGTGGTCCTGAAAATCCTGCTGCTTCCGGAGGTATTTTGTTTTCGCCTCCCCATCTGTTTTTTATCGGCACCACCCTGATGGTCCTGGCGGGTCTTTTCCTGATCGCTTTTTCCAAAGAAAGAATTGAAGACGAGCAGATCGTCCAGCTCCGGCTCGATTCACTTCGCTGGGCGATCTATCTGAATTATGCAATACTCCTCTGTAGTCTGGTTCTGACTTCCGGTGGAGAGTCCCATCATATCCTGATGTTGAACATCTGGCTACCCCTCCTGTTTTTTATTCTCCGGTTTCAATGGGTGCTCTGGCGGCTTAACCGGTCAGCAAAATCAGAAGATCACCGCCTATGAAAAATAATATTCGCGTGGAGAGGGCCATAAGACAGATCACCCAGGCCGAACTGGCAGAAAAGACAGGCGTATCGCGTCAAACCATTAACGCCATCGAAAGCAACAAATACATTCCATCCACCCTGCTGGCGTTGAAAATTGCGCGTGTTTTTGGTAAGGGGCTGGAAGAGATTTTTTCTTTGGAAGAAAGCGATTTGCAGTAGTTAATGGTATATGGTTTATAGTTTATGGTAAATAGTTAATTGTGATTGTAATCGTTTTAGTCCACCATAAACCATACACCATAAACCATAAACCATATTGATGTACAATTTAAAAAAAACAAAAAATGAACTCTCCTACCCTCGGTAACGGGAAAATATGTTACCTGGAAATTCCATCGCGCGATATTGAAGAATCGGCCGCTTTTTATCATTCCGTTTTTCAGTGGCAGATCCGGACGCGCGGGAATGGAACAGTTGCATTTGACGACGGTGTCGGCCAGGTGAGCGGGACCTGGAAACCGGACCGCAAGCCATTTAATGAAATAGGTATCCTTATTTATATAATGGTGGATGATATGGAGCAAACCATCAGAAAACTGACATCTCAGGGCGGCGAGCTTGTTCAACCTGTGGGTGCCGACTTCCCCGAGATCACGGCCCGCTTTCTTGATCCATCCGGAAATCTTCTGGGTCTTTTCCAGGAAATGGGATGATGATCCTGTGCGCGCCTTTCCGGATCCTCCACTGCCTCACGCATTGTACAAAATACGTACAGTGAATTAAAACCGGACAGTGTAACAATGGTATCTGCAAATAATTGTCTTCATCAACAATCAATTAGGTTCTGGCACAGGTTTCGTTGCCTCTGAAGTAAAACTCACTGAATGAACAGAAACATTACCCTCCTGCTCGCCTGTTTCTTTTTACCGGTGTTATTCGTCCGGGCCCAGGCAGTTCACTATGACCTCCAGCAGATGCTCAGGGAAGGAAAAATAGAAACTGTACCAGCCTACCAGACCCAGGTATTGTCCACGGAACAATCCGGCGGCATGACCGGCGCCATCACTACAAAAGGAATCGTATGGCTGAAGGGGATCGAATTTACTGAAGGCACAATCGATATTGACCTCAGGGGCAAGGACGTTTTTCTCCAGAGTTTCCTGGGCATAGCGTTTTATGGAACGGACACCACCCACACCAGCATCATTTATTTCAGGCCATTCAATTTTCGTCATGCAGATTCTACCCGTTGGAAATGGTCACTCGCCTATATGCAGCTGCCTGATTACAACTATGCCCGACTCCGCAAAGAACACCCCGGTATGTACGAAAACCGGATCGTACCCCCGCCGCAGGCAGCTGAATGGTTTCACGCCACCATCGCTATCAGTGGCAAACAGGCAAGTGTATACGTGAATCATAACCCGACTCCTTCCCTGGTGGTGACCATGCTTGACGGCCCTGCGCAGGGACTGTTCGGACTTTATTCAGACGGGCTTACAAACGATTTCGCCAACCTGACCATCATAAGAAATATTCCCGGGAAGGCTAAAAATCCCTGATCACGGCGTAATGCATAAAACGCATTTTGTTCACGTCAATTTCTGATATTTGTATCCACTCCCAATGAAACAGATTATATTTTTCCTGTTTATATTTCTTGGCGGAACAACTGTTTGCGCTGCGCAAACTCCTGACACCGCAAAGCCGGTGAAGGATAATAAAGTCTATCACTACTTCATCATCAATGCCGGCGACAAGATCAATGCCTATTATAGTGACAAGCCGCTGGATCTCGAAACCATCGAGGAATTCACCACTTATGTGCAGACGAATGCAAAAATTTTAAAAGATGCAAAAGTTGTTGTGACCGGAAAACCAAAGACCGGAACTTTTGATGAAGTATTAAAAGTGCTGAGCCGTTACCGTGTTAAAAACGTGACTAAAAACATATCCCCAAACTAAACGATTCATTTCAGGAAAGCGGCTCAGGTCTTGGAGCACTTCCCGCAGGCCCGGATTTATCTTCCGGCAACGGAATAAATTCCTGGTTGTCGTTCGGTGGCAGCACAATCCGACCCTGTTTCCAGTCTTCCTTGGCCTGTTCAATACGTTCCTTTCGGGAGGAAACAAAATTCCACCAGATAAAACGTTCACCCAGCGGCTCGCCGCCTAGCAACATCAGCGTAGTATTTTCTTTTGCCCTTATCAGTGGATCGACACCCTTACTAAATACCAGCATTTGCCCTGCCTGATAGGAATTTCCCGATATGTCCACGCTTCCCCTGGCAATATAAAAACCGCGTTCCGAATGCTCTTTCGGAAGACCGAATTGTGCTCCCGGCTGCAACACCACGTGCAGGTAAAATAAAGGAGAGCTGGTTTTGACACCATTTTTAAGACCGTATGCATCGCCAGCGATCAACCGCATCCACACACCCCCGTCGGTAAAGACGGGAAGCTGCTCCGGCACATAATTGTTAAAAGAAGGCGCTGCCTCTTCATCTTTTTCAGGAAGGGCAACCCATGTCTGAATCATTTCCAGTTCTCCGCCGGCCAGCGCGGAAGGATCTTCGAATCTCTCAGAATGAGCGATACCCCTGCCGGCCGTCATCCAGTTTACTTCTCCGGGACGGATAATTTGCTCAACACCCAGGCTGTCGCGGTGTGTAACCTGTCCGCCAAAAAGATAACTGACAGTTGACAGTCCGATATGCGGATGTGGCAATACATCCAGGGAAGAAGCCTGTGCCGGTATTTCTGTTACCGGTCCCGCATGATCCATAAAAATGAAAGGGCCCACCATCCTCCGAAGGCGGAAGGGAAGAATTCTTTTCACCTTCATGGATTTGCTGATGGCTGCGCTGCGCGCTTCAATTACAATTTCGAGCATAGTCTGAATTTAAAACCGGCTCCTGCACCGGTTCAATTTCTCAATCTCTCACCAGGTGTCTGTCGAAACCCATACTCACCAGTTCTTCATATGCCTTCCAGACCTCCTCCGGAATTTCCTGGTAGATCTGGAACCCCCTGGCCGGATAAAGTTTGATCCGCTGCAGGTCACCCACCATAATATCAATCACTTTTTCAAGGGGAATTTCTTCGGTTACGTATTCTTCCAAAGAAAGAAGAGGCGAGGTGACCATCAGTTTTTTTTCAGGCCAGTGCTTTTTAAATGTTGCATAACTTCTCCTCTCCATGTAGGGCTTCTGTACAACAATAAAACTGCGCGGATCCAGACCATGCTCCCGGAGGAGCTTTTGGGTGAACAGAACGTTTTCCCCGGTATTGGTGGATTTGTTTTCCACCAGGATGGCTTTTTCAGGCACCCCGCGTTTTATGGCAATTCGTGCAAACTGGTCGGCTTCAGACTCTGTCCAGATTTCCCGGGTCAGGTTTCCAAGTCCCCCGGAAAATATTACCAGGGGCGCCCTGCCTTCGATATATAAATCAGCGGTCCGGTCGGCGACTCGCAGATCATGACTTCCCAGTGCAAAAATGCAGTCCGCATTTTCCAGCACCTGGTGCACATGATGATAGTTCCACAGGATTTCAGCCAGCGCGGTCAGCTTGTTTTGCATAAGAGAAAATGAAAGGCCAAGTTCCGTAATTTTTTGCAGTGAAAGACGTTCGGGGAGTTGGAGTAAATACCAACACGCCAGGCGGATCCCTTCAGGCTTTGAGGTCGGATTTCAATATTTGCTCAAAACTTTTAATAATTTCCCTTGCATAGTAAGAAAGTACCTCAGCAGGATCGGTGGAATCATTTTCCAGTCGGCCGGCAAATATCACCCTGCCCCTGCAGGCGATAGCATAAAATAAAAATGGTTTTTCCATATCTATTTCGGGATCGATGGCGGCATATCCCGTTACCCCGATACCCCAGTCACTTGAAAAAAGTAAACATACGTTCAGGGCCATTTCCTTTGCCACCGCTTCAGATACGCTATTGCAGGATTCTGCATGAATCGGGTTAATGCGAAGGTGTCTGGATTTCTGTCCGAGATTGTAAGCGGTCAGCCCTCCCTGAAAGTATTTTGAAGCGTCAGTGGCAGAGGCAAAAGCCGTTTGCAGGATCCCGGCTGTAACACTTTCGGCTACAGCCAGGGTTTCATTATTTTTTAACAGGATGTCGCGAACAGCATTCAGCAAAGCTTCATCCGCAGGCCGGGAAATTTTCTGGCTCATGTCCAAGGCCGGCAATAAACATGCCCGGGCGGGAATCATGGCACAATTCTGTCAGATGCTAAACTGAATAGCCCTTTGCCGACTTCTTTTTCTTGTGACTGTGCCCGGTGCGGGTATGCTTTGTCTTCTTCCTGTTCTTTGCAGAAACTGTTTTTCCGGATTTGGTCTTTGCACCCGGTTTATAAGAAGCCTGCACCATCACGGGCTTTTTATTTTTAGCCACTTCATGTTTGGAATCAAGCTGGTCCCTGGCACTATCCAGTTTGGAATGAACAAAGTCATCCACTTCTTTCTTCAGATCGTTTTCCGCGTTCTTAACCACGGCGTCCATGTCTGTTTTTACTTCCGGATTGTTGATCGTTCCTGCCATTACCACGTCCATCCTTACAGCATCGTCCAGTTTCACCGGAATACCCTGCTTCGCGGCCTGTTTAACGACATTTTTCACAAAGACCCGCCCCTTATTACCAAGATGACTCCGGGGAACCCTCAGGCTTACCGCATAGTCGAGCGAGAGGTCGGGGCCATGTGTTCCTTCGATCTCCATTTCCATGTCCTTAGACTGTACCAGGAAAGGCGACACCACCACGGCTCCGTTCTTCAGTGTGAATCCTGCACGCGTCGCGTTCAGCGGCAGGTCTCTTAAACCGGAGATACTAAGGGACTCCGCCAGCTTATCGAGGGGACCAAAATTCCTGAGGCTGGCAGTAATAATTTCCACATTTCCGTCTCCCTGCAAAGTAGACGGATCCACGTTCATATCCGCGCGCAACCTGCCATGAAGGCTCAGATGAGCATTTACGCTGCCCGACATAAACTTGGCTACCGGCATGAGTTTCCGTATAGCATAAAACGCGAAGAAAGTTTTTTGAATATCAACTACGTCGGCGTCGTAGGTAAGTGCAATCTCCGGACTTTCCCTGTTTTCCGCAGTGGAGTACATTCCCGAGACGGAAACTTTCCCGTCCAGACCATCAGCCTCCGCTTTTTTCAGTTCAATCGCCTGATCTGCCATCCTGAACTGTCCGACAATGCTCTGAAGATCGAGGTTATCGTAGTGAAATTTACCCAGGGCCGCAGTTACCGTGAGATCCATATCTGCCGGCACTATCAGGGGCTTTTCACTATGCACACTCGTTGTTCCCGGTATATCACGCCTGATATCAAACCAATCCCTGAAATTAACTTCATCCGCCTTCAGATCGAACTTCCCTTTCAGAGGTTTTTGATCAAAGGCATATTCATAGAAATTATCCAGTGAACCGCTCGCATCCACATAGGTATTAAAATACTGACCCTTCATTTCCTTTACCTGGATATTTTTTGCACTGAAAGCGAGAAGAAGCTGTTCCAGGTTCATCCCTAAAGAAACTGTACTGGACTTATAGGAAAAATTCTGCACCTCAAGCTGTCCGGCAGACTGAAACCCGTTTTTTCCCGATTTCCCGCCTTCCTGGATATTTCCCTTTGCATGGACATCAGCATTCACCAGACCGCTCATCCGGATCCCTGTATCCAGTTTCATCCACCTTGAAACATTGGAAAGGTCAATCCGGCTGTTCAAACCGAATTCCATATATGGTTTTGTCGCTCCTTTTTTCAGCATCAGATGAAAATCAAGTGTATCCTTGTCCATCTCGGCATGGGCCGCTGAAATATTCAGGGTAGCATGATCTTTCACACCATCGGGATTGTCGACCTGTATTCCCAGGTTGATATTTTCCACTGCCACCGGGAGGTCCGGATATTTGAAATATCCCCTCGTTACAAAAAGATTCGCATGATAAGCCGGGAAATGTTTTGCGTCCAGTTTCCCTTTTATAAATCCGTTGAAATTAAATTGCCCGTTCGTCTCAATGCTGGAGAAATCCTTCTGATAAAGCGCCGGCAGAACCGAAAGAAAATTCTTGAACTGCGTGGATGGTACTTTGTACCGGATGTTCACATGATAGCTGCTGTCGTTGATCCACTGTACTGAACCTTCCGTATGAAATTTCATTTCATTGAAAGCCAGCTGGTCGGTATTGAAGGAACAGGTATGGGATTTCCGGTCGATATGCAGTGCAAGGTCGAGATTGAATTTAGAACTGACCGGTACATGCAGGGTGCTGTTTTGATTGAACCGGAAAGTATCAGCCGTGGTTTTTGTTTTTAGCGTAAACAGTTCGGTGCCTGGCTCGCCCTTCCCTTCCTGCTCAATACGGATCAGTTCCATATCCAGGTTATTTTTTTCATCCCTGAAACTGAGGTATCCATTGTGAATGGTGTATCGTTTTATTTCCCAGTTAAACTCCTTTGCAGCGGGGACAGTATTCGAATCCGGATGTGTCCCGGGCCTGAGGCTGCTCCAGTTAGAATGGCCGTCAGGATGGACAAGTAAACGGACTTTCGGTTCATCCACATTAATTGAATAAACCTTTACGGTGTCACCGAAAAAAAGACTTCCTGCATTCACAGAAAGATCCAGTTGTTTTGCTGATAACAGCGTATCGTCCTGGAACTCTCCCACGCAGACAACGCGCAGGTCCTTGAGACCCACCGTAAGCTTCGGAAAGTGCCGGAAGAGGGAAATATCAGCATTACTGAATTGTACATGTGCCCTGAGGTCCTTCCTGAACCTTGCATCGATCAGGCCAATCAGTTTGCTTTTGAATAGATAGGGAGCCGCCCAGATAAAGCCGGCGATCAGGAGCAGGGCTATGCCTGCGATCTTGAGGATTTTGGTTTTCATAACGATTCGGATATGGATGTTTGACTGCACAAGTATAACAAAAGGATTGCCAGACTGCCCTCCTGTTTCATTAAATATGTGTATAGTCCATCCTCGTTTTATAACATGCTGTGCCTATTGTAATTAAAAAAAGATAGTGGATAAAAAAGTCTTCCTATTTCCGAACTTCGGGAAGAGATTCGTTAAAGCAAACCGGCTTCCGGTCATTTGGAAAAACTCTCATTCCGGGAATCTTTCCGGATACGGCTGAGCGGTATGATTTAAATAATTAATCCATTTTTGAGCCTGGATGTCCGGATTCTTTTACCTGGATTGTCTAATAAAAAAAACAAAAAAATCTATGCAAAAGTTCCTGTTAATCGTAAGAGAAGATCTTAAACGGATCGGCCGTCTCAGCAATGAGGATAGATTTGCTGAAGGACCTGATATGCTGGAGTGGGTAAAATCACTGGCAGATTCCGGAAACTACATTATGGGCGAACCGCTGGCTATCCGGGGCAGGTATGTCACCCAGCATGAAGTACTCTCGGATGGTCCGTTTATCGAAGCAAAGGAAGGGATCAGCGGCTTTGATCTCATTCTCGCAGAAAATTTAGAGCAGGCAGTTGCCATTGCACAATCCTGTCCGATGGTGATGTCGGGTTTTGCGATTCGTGAAGTGCGTCCTATTCAGCCTTTTGTTTCGAATGAAACCAAATAGCAATTCACGGACACAGATCCGAAAAGAAACAATGAGCAGCGCAGATCAGGAAGCGGACAGGCTTTATAAGGAGAATTTTGGCCGTATGGTTGCTTTTCTCCTGCGTCGCTTTCATGACCTGGATCCGGAATCTGCGGAAGACATTGTCCAGGATGCTTTTTCGGCCGCACTGACCAACTGGAAATTCGCCGGCATCCCGGCGAATGGTGTGGGATGGATCTATCGTGTCTGCCGCAATATGGCCATCAATCACCTGCGAAAACATAAATCGGTTGTGCCCGTCGATGAACTTACCCGCGGTGATTTCGAGGAAATCCGTATGGATGAATCTGTTCTTGAGGATAGTCAGCTCCGGCTCCTGTTTGCCTGCGCTCATCCGGAACTCTCTCCGAAAACACAGGTAGTGATTACGCTGAAATATGTCGTCAATCTGAAGACGGATACCATTGCCAGGATACTGGGGTTGACGAGCGACGGAGCAGACAAACTTCTGGTCAGGGCCAGGAAGAAAATAAAAGAGGAAAGGATCATCTTCGAAGAACCGCATACCGAAGCCCTGAGGCCCAGGCTGGCAATCGTGCACAAAATCATTTATCTCATTTTTAATGAAGGCTATAAATCTTCGGAGGGAAAGGAAATTCTGAGGGAACAACTTTGTGAGGATGCCCTGCTGATGAACAAAGCGCTGCTGGATAGTCCACTCGCTAACAAAGAGACATGCGCTTTGCAGGCATTGATGCTGTTTGGCTGTGCAAGGTTCGAAGCGCGATTTTCGTCATCAGGAGGGATTCTCGATCTGGAAAACCAGGACCGGACACTATGGAACAGGGATCTTATCCGGGTTGGAGAGGACTATCTCAGCCGTTCCCGGTGCGAAAATATTTCCACTTATCATTTAGAAGCCGCCATTGCCTGCGTGCATTGTGTTACGGATCGTTTCAGGCGCACCGACTGGATTCTGATCGCCGGGCTTTATGACCGGCTACTGCAAATTCAACCCAATCCTTTTGTGGAACTAAGCCGCGCCATCGCCCTGTATTACGCCGGTCAGAAAGATGAAGCATTCCGGACATTGTATTCGCTGCTCTCCCATGCCTTTCTTCATCAGTATCATCTGCTGAATATGACCCTTGGAAAATTCCTCTGCCTGGAAGGTGAAAAAGATCAGGGGCTTGCGTTCCTGGAAAAAGCCCTGCTTCAGGCGCCCGCCGCGAAAGAAATAGAATTCATACGGGATATGATGAAAAAATTCCGGAGCAGGTGAATGGTAGTTATCAGGGCATTTTTGCGTTATGGTGCAGGGTTGCCTGCTGAACCTTAAACCAGGGTTTATATCTCGCCAGTTGTTCCATCAGATCCCTGCCATTTTCCAGAATGATTGCTTTTTCGCTTTCAGAAGCACCCATGATGATGTAGCCATAGGGCGCATTTTTTTCTCCAAAAACCTGCTGGCCCGGGCTGTTCAGTACAGGACCCGGAGAGTCCGCCTGAAAGCCCAGGTCTTCATTGGAAACATAGGGCGCATAGAACATATAGTGCGGCCCGCTGATGGTCAGAATGGTTTTGTTATCGGGCATTCCGGGATACACCCGCATCAGTGGCGACAGCATGTATGAAATGCCCGCCCGCGAAGGCGCTTTATAGTATCCCCGCAGGATACGGGTCTTTATCGTATCGTGAATTTGTACAGGATTGAAATTGCCCGAAGCCCTCATGGCCGCCACATCGAAATAAACGGGGAAAATGGATCGTGCGCCTTCGGCATCATAACTAATAGGCGTTGCCAGGTCTTCCCTGAATTCTGTCCATTCCCACTCCGTTCTAGACACAAAGCAGATAAAGCCGTTGGTTCCCCGGCGACTGACATAGTATCCTTTTTCAGGATCCAGCAGATAGACCGTCGCCTTTTCTCTCAGGTGCACCGGCAGGGCGCTGAGTGCGTAGGCTGTTTCCAGGTCGGGCGGCATTTTTTCCAGCCTGACCTGACCCCGGGCAGACGTTAAAGCGAACAGGGCAATATAAAAAAGAAATATTTTCATGTAATGCCGGCACGCGCGGGATAGCTTTTCCATGGCTGAGATTTATTGCAGTTTTGACCGGTCAGCATTCCTGCCGGGACTGTTTTTCAATAAGGACACGCACCGGGAACGAATCCGGACAGTTTAAGCACAGAATTTTTATCGGTGTTTTGGTAATGTGAAATCAAAGCCGGACCGCAATAAGCCGGTCGACTGAATGCAAACAGACTTTTAAATAAACTGCATGAATGAATATATCGAAAACGGAATTCGCTACAGCCCCCCGGCAGGAAAAAACTGCCGTTGATACGGCGCAAACAGTCGTTGACCGCGGTCTTTCTTTTCTGATTTTTTTTCCGGAAATTTAGATCCTATTCCCATCGGCATGGCGAAATACAACTGCATTATCGTGGAAGATGAACCCCTGGCGGTCGAGATCCTAAGGGATTATATCAGTCAGGTTCCTTTCCTGGAACTCAAAGCCGTTTGTGAGGATGCGATTTTCGCCATGGAGGTGTTACAGCGTGAAAAAATAGACCTGATCTTTTTGGATATTCACTTACCTAAACTAAAGGGTATGGATTTCCTGGAATCGCTGAAGTATCCGCCAAGAGTTATTATTACCTCGGCTTACCCTGAGTATGCACTGGCCGCCTTTGACGGCAATGTCACAGACTATCTTCTCAAACCCATCCGGTTTACGAGATTCCTGAAGGCTGTCAACAAACTGAATCAGTATCCGGTAACATCCACTGTAAACGGAGCGTCGTCACAGGAAAGAAAATTCCTGTTTTTTAATGTGGCAAAGAAAAAAGTGAAACTTTATCTTGACGAGATTTATTATATCGAATCCCTGCGGGAATATGTAAGGATTACGGCGCAGGGTACAACGATCATGACGAAATTTCCTCTCAGCGAAGTGGAGGATCTGTTTGCAAGCAATAATTTTATACGTGTGCACCGTTCCTTTATTGTATCCAAAGACAGGATTACGGCTTTTTCAGCGACCGATGTGGAAGTCAACGGAGTTCAAATACCGATCGGAAGAACATATAAAGAACAGGTACTTTCTGTATTGGAAGGTCCGGCTATAAATTAAAATTCCACCTGTTCATAAAGATCGATGACCAGCCTCACCTGAAAAGTATTTTCTTCTTCTTTTACATCGAGTTTAAAGTCGCGGTAAGTCAGTTCGAGTTGCCTGCGTACATTGTTAAGACCGATCCTGCTTTTTTCTTTTTCTGACGACCCGTTTTCTTTGGAATTCCGGATGTCGAAAATAAGCTGTCCCTTTTCCACCTCCAGCATAATGTGGATGAAGGTTTCGAACCGGGTTTCGCTTATCCCATGCTTGAAAGCGTTTTCTACAAAAGGAAGGAGAAGCAGCGGACTGATCTGGTAGGCGCCGGCGTCAATTTTTTTTCTGAACCAGATATTCAACCGGTCAGTATATCGCAGCTGTTCCAGCTTCAGATAATGTTCGATAATCTCCACCTCGTCCGATAGAGAGATAAACGGGCTGGTGGATTTATAGAGAATAAACTGAAGAAGGTCAGAAAGTTTAAGAATGGCTTCCGGAGCCTCATCCGATTTTTTTCTTGACAGGGCATAAATATTGTTAAGCGTATTCATCAGGAAGTGAGGATTGGTCTGGTTCCTCAGAAATTTTAACTCCGTTTCCAGCTTTTCGCGGATAAGAATCTTATCACGTTCCATTGACTGCTGTCTCAACCTGGCAAATTTTACCACAATCGCAATAGCTGTTACGTATCCGATCTGTAACAGGGCCACAAGGATATCGCGGATATTAAAGAAATCGCTCGGGTAACGGGAATTGTACATGTAGGGACTGACGAAGTACATGCCCAGCAGGCGGAAGAGGGCGAGCCCGGCTAAAAAAACAATACCTGCACCGGCATAGAATCCAAACCGATTGGACTTTACATTTCCCATCTTCGGTACAACCCGCCAAATAAAAAAGTAAACCACCAGCAGTTTGGCCGGCAGCACGATAAAGGCCGTTCCGAAAGCCCGCCAGAACTGGTGTTCCAGGGAAAGGTCATTCATATTCCAGGTGTATTGCAGGAGAATGTCCTGCAGGAGGTATACAAACCAGAAGAGCAAATGGAGGCCGAACCTTTTCATGGTATGTAAAAGTCGCTAAAAAAAGATTTACACATATATTCCCCTACGGACAACCGGTTCCGCCCCATGAACTACAATGAGCCTAAATTTCCTCATTCCCTTAACGTGTGCTGGCATGGTTTTCCCGGCTACTCAACTACTGTGTTTCATCATTACTATGTTCATCCATTTAAATGAAATTTTATGAGTACTATTCAAAACAAGATCGTTGCGAACTTCTGGTTCGACCAGCAGGCCGAAGATGCGGCCAAATTCTATACGACCGTTTTTAAACATTCAAAAATGGGTAAGATCAGTTATTACGGAGAGGAAGGGCGTGAAATCACTCAAAAAA
>Ga0068858_100002678_pt1 | contig 17932 bp, 14 predicted proteins | sample KBSSwiS12_FD_66589 | JGI IMG/M metagenome (GOLD analysis project Ga0068858, IMG submission 66589) | Switchgrass rhizosphere microbial communities from Kellogg Biological Station, Michigan, USA - KBS Switchgrass S1-2 | ecosystem: Host-associated > Plants > Roots > Rhizosphere > Soil ...
ACGCGCCTCGCTCATCATCCGCTCGACAACCTGCTGGGCCGGTGCGACGTCCTTGATCAGGCCCACGCCCTGACCCGCCAAGAACGGCATCTCCTCCCAGTCGCCCTTCGTCTCGGGCGTGGGCAGCAGCACGTTGAACTTGCGCAGCGTCATGGTTTGGCCACCGAGCACGGTGCTGCCGATCTCCGGTTGCGCCGCCAGCGCCTGCGCCGTGGCGGGCACCTCCGACAGGCGGTGGTTCCACTCGCGGACGACGCGGTTCGTGATCACGCGCATCGGGTTGAAGGCCGGGTTCTCGGGCCCGAAGATCGAACTCAGCGTGGTGTCGCTGCCCGCCGCGCCGACCAGCCGGCGCTTGTGCTCGTCGTGCACGGCGGCTTCGGCGGTGGCCACCAGCCGCGTACCCACCCACACGCCGTCCGCCCCGAGCATCAGCGCCGCGGCGACGCCCCGACCGTCGGATACGCCGCCGGCGGCCAGCATCAACGTGTCGCCGATGGCATCGCGCATCGCCGGCACCAGCGCAAACGTGGGCATGCCCTGGTAGTTGTGGCCGCCGGCCTCGTTGCCTTGCGCGACGATCACGTCGACACCGTCACCGATGGCGCGCCGCGCGTCCTCGACGTTGCCGACCTGCTCCCACACCGTGCAACCGGCATCCTTGAGCAGCTTGATCAGCGCGGGCTTCGGATGGCCCCAGTGGAACGACACCGCGGGCACGCGCTCCTCGGCGCAGATGCGCGCCGGCACGTCGTGATCGAAGGGGGTCAGGAAGTTGATGTGAAACGGGCCGGCGTTGGCGGCCTTCAGCGCCTGCACCATGCCGCGCACCACGTCCGGCGGCAACAGGCCTGCGCCGATGGCCCCGATGCCGCCCGCGCGCGCCACCGCGATCGCCAACGGCGGCGACCAGCCGGCAAAGGCCATGCCGGCCTGCGCGATCGGATAGCGGATGGAAAAACGGTCGGTGAAGCGGGTGCGGATCGAATCGGCCATGGTTTGCTCCGGCTGCGTTGTGAGGACTTTGTCTGGGACACCGCGTCGACATGAAGCGATCAGCATCGATCACGGTCGCTGCGCTTGAAATGTACGTCGGGCACCCTGCCAACGCGCGTGCGCCGTCGTCCCAACCCGGGAGCGTCTTGCCCCACGGCCTTCATCAAGGGGGTGGCGGCGTCGAGGCCGACCTGCGCATGCCCACTGCTGCGGGGCCAGCCTCGGGGGCCTCGGTGCATGTGCGACCGACCGCTTCGGGGCGACGAGTTCACGGCAGCGTATGTCGCTGAAGGGTCGAATGCGGAATCCTCCACTTCCAATCGTCGCGTCTGAAAGCTGCCGTTCACGGCCGCCGCAACAACGGCCCGCCCTCCGCATAGGCCTGCACTCGTCCAAGGAACCGTGTCTGGGATGGACCGCCGCAACAAGCACAGTCGTCCCACTTCCAGCTAGTTGCCGACCAGGCCGCTCCTGATCGCGTAGACCGTCATCTCCGAGTTGTTGGTCAGGCCGAGCTTCTCGAGCACGCGCGCCCGGTAGACGCTCACCGTCTTCGGCGAGAGCATCAGCTCCTCGGCGATGTCGGAGAGGCGCTTGCCGGAGGCGATCATCACCAGGGTCTGCATCTCCCGGTCGGAGAGCTTGTCGTGCGCGTTCTCCGAGGTCGGCGAGGTCAGGCTCTCGACCAGCATCTGCGCGATCTCGGGGGTGACGTACTTGCGCCCCTGGGCCACGGTGCGCACCGCGCTGACGATCAGCGCCGGGTCGCCGCCCTTGTTGACATAGCCGAAGGCGCCGGCGCGCAGTGCCCGGATCGCGTACTGGTCCTCGGGATACATCGAGACCACGAGGACGCGCATCGCCGTGGTCTCGTCCTTCAGCGCATGGAGGACGTCGAGGCCGCTGCGGCCGGGCAGGTTGATGTCGAGCACCAGCACGTCGGCGTTCTTCTCGCGCATCAGCGCGCGCAGCTCGCCGTAGTCGCCGGCCTCGCCGATGACCTCGATGTCGGGAGCGTCGGAAAGGGTGTCGCGGATGCCGCGCCGGATCAGGGCGTGGTCGTCGCAGAGGAAGACCTTGATCATGGTGGTTGCCTCAGCGTGGTGGCGTCATACATCGGCCCACTGGCTGGGGTCGTAGGAGCGGTCGGGCTCCTGCTCGGGGATGTAGGCGCTGTCGGGCACGTCGAGCGGCACCGAGAGGATGAGGGTCGTGCCGTGCGGCCCGCTCGAGAGGTCGATCCAGCCGCCGACCGTGTTGGCGCGCTCGTGCAGCCCGCGGATGCCGAAGGAGCGCGCCTTCGCCAGGTCTTCCTGGCTGAGGCCGCGGCCGTTGTCGCTGATCTCGAGCGAGAGCACGCCGCCGGCCATCGAGAGATCGATCTGCACCCGCGACGCGTTCGCATGCTTGCTGATGTTGGTCAATGCCTCCTGCGCCGTGCGATAGGCGACCAGCGGCACGCCCGGCGGCAGCTCGAGCGGCTTCTTCGGCAAACGGATGGTGCAGACCACGCCGGCGCGGCGCTCGAAGCGCAGCGCGATCCAGTGCAGCGCCGCGGCCAGGCCCTGCTCGAGGATGGCCGGGCGCAGGTTGTGCATGATCCGCTGGCTCGACTCGACCGCATGGCTCACCGTCTCCAGCGCCGACTGCACCCGGGCGATCACCTGCGGCGCGCTCGAATGGCGGGCGATCCAGGCGAGGTCGAACTTCAGCGCCGTGAGCGAGCCGCCGACGTCGTCGTGGATCTCGCGGGCGATTGCCGCCCGCTCCAGCTCGACGCTGGTCTGCAGATGCTGGGCGAGCTCGTGCAGGCGCTGCTTCGAGGCGACCAGGTCGCGGTCGGCCTTGACCCGGGCACGCCGGGTCTCGGCCGCGTCGATCGCGTGCAGCAACGCCGGCACCAGCCGCGCCAGGTGATTCTTCTGCAGGTAGTCGGCGGCGCCGTGGCGCATCGCCTCGACCGCGGTGTCCTCGCCGATCTCGCCGGAGACGAGGATGAAGGGCACGTCGCGGGCGTGGGCCTTGAGCAGCTCGAGCGCCACCAGGCCGCTGAAGCCCGGCATGTTGTAGTCGGAGACGACGATGTCCCAGGGCTCGTCGAGCGCTTCCAGGAAGGCCGCCTCGGACTCGACCCGGCGCGTGTGCGCCATGATGTCGCCGCGCGCCAGGTGCGCCAGCAGCAGCTCGTGATCGAGCTCGGAGTCCTCGAGATGGAGGACCCGGAAAACGCGGTCCCTGCTGGCTGACGGCATGGCGACGAGTATGCCGCGCGCACCTCTCTGCAGAGGCTGCCGACCCTTCCCCGTCTACACCTCGGTGATAAACCGCACGACCCGCACGGCTCAGACGTCGGCTGCCTGCCGCAACGTCTGCACCACCGGCCGGCTGAGCACCTCGCGCAGGCCCCACCAGCCGGCGGCGAGGGCGAGCAGCGCGCCGGCGATGCCGCCGGCGAGCGGCACCAGCGGCGACGGGTTCCAGCTGAACTCGAACACGTAGCGCGCGAGAGCCCAGCTCACCACGATCGCCGCCACCGAAGCGAGCACGCCGGCGAGCGCGCCGACGCCGAGCAGCTCGGCGCGCTGCACTTGTGCCAGGAGGCGGCCGCTGGCGCCCAGCGCGCGCATCACCGCGAACTCGCGCGCCCGCGCCTCGCGGGTGGCGCTGACCGCGGCGAACAGCACCACCAGGCCGGCGGCGAGGGTGAAGCCGAACAGGAACTCGACCGCGCGCACCACCTGGTCGAGCACGCCCTGGATCTGGGCGATCGAGGCCGAGACGTCGATCGCGGTGATGTTGGGGAAATCGCGGCTGATGGCGTTGTCGAAGCCCGGCACCTCGGGCGCATGGAAAGCGGCGATGTAGCTGATCGGCGCGTCGGGCACGGTCGCGGTCGGGAACAGGACGAAGAAGTTGACCCGCATCGACGACCAGTCGACCTTGCGCAGGCTGGTGATCTTCCCTTCCGCGGCCTGGCCGCCGAGATCGAAGCGCAGCGTGTCGCCGAGCTTCAGGCCGAGCGTCGCAGCGAGGCCCTCCTCGACGCTCAGGCCGCCGCTCTCGCTGGCCGTCCATTTGCCCTGGGCGACGGTGTTGTGCTCCGGCAGCTGCACGCTGTGGCTGAGGTTGAACTCGCGGTCGACCAGGCGGCGCGCCCGGTCGTCGGCGAACTGATCCGCCACGACCGCCTTGCCGTCGATCGCCACCAACCGGCCGCGGATCATCGGGAACCAGTCGTAGCGGGTCACGCCGGCGTCCGCCAGCTTCTGGCGAAACGCCTCGGCCTGCGGCGGCTGGACGTTGATGACGAAGCGATTCGGCGCGTCCTTCGGCGTGGCCTGGCGCCAGCTCGAGATCAGGTCCGTGCGCAGCAAGGCGAGCAGCACCAGGGCGAGCAGGCCGACCGCGAGCGCCGAGACCTGGAGCACGGCGAACGCCGGGCGAGCGGCGATCTGCCGCGTCGCCAGCACCAGCCAGCGCGGGGCGCCGGTTTCCGGCACCGAGCGACGCAAGAGGCCGAGCGCGACCCACGACAGGAGCGCGAACACGCAGACCGCTGCGGCGAAGCCGCCGACCGCGATCAGGCCGAGCTTGAGATCGCTCGCCACCGCCAGGAGCAGCGCGGCGAAGCCGACCGTGCCGGCGGCGAGCACCGCGATCGACGCCGGCTTGAGGGCGCCGACGTCGCGGCGGATCACGCGCAAGGGCGGCACCCGCGCCAGTTGCAGCACCGGCGGCAGGCCGAAGCCGAACAGCAGGGTGAAGCCGACGCCGGCGCCGAACAGCGCCGGCCAGGCGCTCGGCGGCGGCAGCGCCGCGTCGACCAGCCCCGAGAGGAACCAGATGAAGACGTAGTGGACGGAGAAGCCGAGCGCCAGGCCGACCGCGCTCGCCAGCCCGCCGATCAGCGCGAACTCGATGAAGTACTGCAGGGCGATGGTCCGCTGCGGCAGCCCGAGCACGCGCAGCATGGCGCAGTCGTCGAGGTGGCGGCTGGCGAAGTCGCGCGAGGCGATCGCCACCGCCACCGCCGCCAGCAGCGCCGCGAGCAGCGCCACCAGGTTGAGGAATTTCTCGGCCCGGTCGAGCGTCTGGCGCATCTCCGGGCGGCCGGTGGCGAGCGACTCGATGCGCAGGCCGCGCAGCGCCTTGGCCTTCACCTCGGCCTCCGCCCAGGCGACGAACTCGGCCACCTTGGCGTCGCTGCCGCTGGTGACGGCGACCGCCAGGCGATAGGTGACGCGGCTGGCCGGCTGGACCAGACCCGTGGCGTCTAGGTCGGCGACGTTGAGCATCACCCGCGGCGCGAAGCTGGCAAAGCCGGCGCCGCGGTCGGGCTCGATCAGGATGACATTGGCCACGGTCAACGTGGCGTCGCCGAGCAGCAGCGGGTCGCCGACCTGGAGGCCGAGCGAATCGAGCACCGCGGCATCGACCCAGACCGTGCCCGCGGCGGGCGCCTTCGCCACCTCGGCCGGCTTGGCACCGGCGGCGGCGCGGAGCCGCAGCTTGCCGCGCAGCGGATAGGCATCGCTCACCGCCTTGACGCTGACCAGCCGGGTGGCGCCGCCCTTGGCATCGGGGGCGCGGCCCATGCTCGGGAAGCTGGCGGTGGTCGCCGTCGCCAGGCCGAGGGCGCGGGCCTTGGCCTCGAACGACGGCGGCGCCGGCAGGTCGCTGGCGACGATGGCGTCGCCGCCGAGAAGCTGGCGGGCGTCGCGCGCCAGGCCGCCGTTGATCCGGTCGGCGAAAAAGCCGACCGCCGTCAGCGCCCCCACCGCCAGGGTCACCGCGACCACCAGCAGGCGCAGCTCGCCGGCCCGGAAGTCGCGCACCAGCTGGCGCCAGCCGAGCTGCCAGGCGGACGGGGGGGTCGGCGGCAGGGGGGCGCGCGGCACCGTGGATTCGGTCGTCATCGGAGGCGGAAGTTACACGAGTCGCGAACGCTGCGTCCAGCGGGGTTGAATGCGGGAAGGCCCCGGCGGTGCTTCAATACACGGATGAACACCTCCCTGCCGCCGATCTTCGTCTCCCACGGCTCGCCCATGATCGCCCTCGAGCCGGGCGATGCCGGCGCATTCCTGCAGCGGCTCGGGCCGGCGATCGATACCGCGTTCGGCCGGCCGAAGGCGATCGTCAGCGTCTCGGCGCACACCGCCGCGCGCGTGCCGGTGGTCCTCGGGGCGGCGCGCCATGAGGCGATCTACGACTTCGGCAATTTCGATCGCCGCCTCAACGAGATGCGCTACGACGCTCCCGGCGACCCGGCCCTGGCCACCCGCATGACCGCCCTGCTCCGCGCCGCCGGCATCGCCGCGCAGCAGGTCGACGAGGGCGGCCTCGACCACGGCGCCTGGACGGCGCTGCGCTACATCTATCCGGATGCCGATATCCCCATCGTGCCGCTCGCCTTCGTGCCGGGCGATCCGCCGGCGAAGCAGTTCGCCCTCGGCGCGGCCCTCGCCTCGCTCGCCAACGAGGGCGTGCTCGTCCTCGGCAGCGGCAGCATCACGCACAACCTCAGGCGCGTGTTCAGCGGCGGCGGCCTGCATCCGGACAAGATGCGGCCGGAGATCCCGGAGAGCGCGGCGTTCCGGCGATGGGTCGCCGAGCGGGCAACGGCGCGCGACTGGGACGCCCTCTTCGCCTATCGCGCCCAGGCGCCGCATGCGGTCGACATGCATCCGACCGACGAGCACCTGCTGCCCTGGTACGTAGCTGCCGGCGCCGGTGGCCGCGACGCTCTGCCGCAGCGCATCCACGCCAGCGCCACCATGGGCAGCCTCGGCATGGACGCCTATGCCTTCGGCCCGAGTGCGCCGCGGCTGGCCGAGGCGCTTGCTCCGGCCGAAGCTACATGAACATCCGCGGCAGCCAGAGCACGATCGCCGGCACGTAGGTCAGGATCACCAGGCTGACGAGCAGCGGCACCAGCCACGGCAGGATCGCCATCGTCGTGCGCTCGAAGGAGAGCCCGGCGACCCGGGCCAGCACGAACAGCACCATGCCCATCGGCGGATGGAGCAGGCCGATCATCAGGTTGAGCACCATCACCAGGCCGAAGTGGACCGGGTCGACGCCGAGCTGCACAGCAATCGGCAGGAGGATGGGCACGAGGATCGTGATCGCCGCCGTCGGCTCGAGGAAGCAGCCGACGAACAGCATCAGCAGGTTGGCGAGCAGCAGGAACACCCACGCTTGCTTGGTGAAGCCGAGCACCCAGGCGGCGATGTCGGCGGTCACGCCGGTGGCCGTCAGCATCCAGCCGAAGATCGACGCCGCGGCGACGATGAAGAGCACCGTGCTGGTCGTCTCGACGGTGTCGAGGCAGACCTTGACGAACATCCGCCACGACAGCGTCTTGTACCAGGCGAAGCCGAGGATCATGGCCCAGACGCAGGCGGCGATCGCACCCTCGGTCGGCGTGAACAGGCCCGTCGTCATGCCGCCGATCAGCAGCACCGGCGTCATGATCGGCAGCAGCGCCTCGAAGCGGAAGATGCGGTCGAGCACGAACAGCAGGGCGAGGCCGACGAACACCGAGATCTGTGGCGGGGCGTTGAACTTGGCGACCACGGCCCAGAGCAGCAGCGGCCAGCCGATCACCACCGCCAGCTCGGACATCGCCTTGAAGAAGCGCGTGCTCGAGAACTTGACGTCCGCGCCCCACTTGTTCTTGTGCGCGTAGTACGCGACCGTGAGCATCATCAGGATCGCCATCAGCGCGCCCGGCAGGATGCCGGCGAGGAAGAGGGCCCCCACCGAGACGTTGGCCATCATCCCGTAGATCACGAACGGCAGGCTCGGCGGAATGATCGGGCCGAGCGTCGCCGAGGCCGCGGTCACGCCGACCGCGAACTCGGTCTCGTAGCCGTGCTCCTGCATCGCCTTGATCTCGATCGTCCCCAGGCCGGCGGCGTCGGCGATCGCGGTACCGCTCATGCCGGCGAAGATCACCGAGCCGATCACGTTGACATGGCCCAGGCCACCCTTCATCCAGCCCACCAGCGCCAGCGCGAAGTTGTAGATCCGCGTGGTGATGCCGGCGTTGTTCATCAGGTTGCCGGCGAGGATGAAGAACGGCACCGCGAGCAGCGGAAAGCTGTCGATGCCGCTCACCATCCGGTGGATGACCACGAACGGCGGCAGGTTTCCCGAGAGCAGGACGTAGGCGAGCGACGCGCCGGCCATGGCGATGGCCACGGGCAGGCCGCTGCTCATGAAGAGCAGGAAGAAGATTTTCAGCATGGAAGCGCGGCGGGCCTCAGCGGTCAACGAGCGTGGTCATCGGCCGCTCGAGCACGCTCCAGCCGCGGCGCCAGTGCACCGTCGCCACCTGCAGCGCGCGAAAGGTCATGGCCAGGAAGCCGAACAGGACGATCCCGTAGACGATGTTCATCGGCGCGTCGACGATGGTCATGCGCGTCTGGTTGCCGATCTTGATCATCATCTGCACGGTCATGACGGCAGCGAAAGCGAAGAAGGCGATCCGCATCACGTCGACCGCACGCGACATCCAGCGACCGACAGCCGCGGGCAGGTGGCGATAGAAGAAGTCGACCTGGATCTGGGTGTTCTTGGCAACGCCGATGGTCGCGCCGACGAACACCACGCCGATCAGCATGTAGCGCGCGACCTCCTCGGTCCACGCCGCCGAATCGTTCATCACGTAGCGGGTGACGAACTGGTAGAAGACCGTGAGGCCGAGCAGCCAGAAGATGGCCAGGGCCACCCAGCCCTCGGTGATCGTCGCCGACAGGTCGACCGCTTCGTCCTCGACGTGGAAGTGACCTTCCTCGTCGATGATCTTCGCTTCGCTCATGGCGGGCGTGCCAGGCGCTACTTGATGTTGACGATGCGGTCGTAGTCCTGCTGGCGATAGCCGAGGTCGGTCGGCTTGGTGGTCTTCAGCACCGCCTCGCGGAAGGCGTTCTTGTCGACGACGATGACGTTGTTGCCCTTCTTCTTGAACTCGTCGACCAGGCGAAGCTCGGAGGCGGCGATCTCGCGCCCGGCCTTGTCGCCGGCTTCTTCCATCACCTCGGTGAAGATCTTCTTGTCCTCCGCCGAGAGCTTGCCCCAGGTCTGGCCCGAGACCACAGTCAGCAGCGAGTCGATGATGTGGCCGGTGAGCGAGATGTTCTTCTGCACCTCGTAGAACTTCTTCGCCTCGATCGTCGGCAGCGGGTTCTCCTGCGCGTCGACGGTGCCGTTCTGCAGCGCCAGGTAGACCTCGGCGAAGGCGATCGGCGTCGGGTTGGCGCCCAGCGCCTTCGGGAACGCGAGGTAGGCGGGCGCGTCGGGGACACGGATCTTCAGGCCCTTCATGTCCTCGGGCTTGGTGATCGGCCGGGCGGCGCTCGAGGTCACCTGGCGCGCGCCGTAGTAGGTGAGCGCGGTGACCTGGTTGCCGGACTTCTCGTCGTAGCCCTTGGTCAGCTCCCTGAAGACATCGCTCTTGGCGTACTTCAGCATGTGGTCCGCGTCGCGGAAGATGAACGGAAAGTACGAGACCGCCAGCGGTGGGTAGGTCCGCGCGGCGAAGCTCGCGCCGGTGAGGATGATGTCGACGGTGCCGAGGGTGAGGCCCTGGTTGATGTCGGATTCCTTGCCCAGGCTGGAGGCCGGGAACACCTGCACCTCGTAGCGCCCGTTGGTGCGCTTCTTGATCTCGTCGCCGGCCCAGACCGACCACTTGTGATACGGCTCCGAGACCTCGTAGACGTGCGCCCACTTCAGCTTGGTCTGCGCCTGGGCACTGCCGAGCGGGGCGAAGGCGCCGGCGACGACGGCGCAGGCGGCAATCGCCCGCAGGGCGGTTCTCTTCGTGATCATCTTGTCTCCTAAGGGGTGGCTCGTGGCCGGTGCGGCTCGCCCGGGAAGGTAGGGGAGCCGGCCGCGCCGGGCAACGGGCGAAACCCTGCTTGTGCCGGCGCGGGTGACGATTCAGCGCGCCTTCGGCACCGTCCCGACCACGCCCTCGACGAACCAGTCCATGGCCTTGATCTGCGCATCGTCGAGGCTGCCGGTCGCCAGGCGCACGACGCCGGCGTTGTCGCGCAGCGGCGCCGCGAAGGGCTTGAGCGAGCCGGCAACGATCGCTGTCCGCCGGCTCTGCACGCCGCTGCGCACCGCTTCCGGCAAGGCCGGATCGACGGCGGCGAGGTCGACCATGCCGCTGGCGATGCCGCCCCAGGTCGGCTCGGCCTTCCAGCGGCCGGCGAGCACGCTCTCGGCGACGCGGGTGTAGAAGCCGCCCCAGCGGTGCTCGATCGCCGCGAGCTGCGCCTCGGGCGCGAAGGCATGCATGTCGCTCGGATAGGGCACGACCCGCACGCCCTTGGTGCGGAAGTTGGCCTGCGCCGTCTGCGCCACCGCCGGCGAGCCGCTGTGATGGGTGAGGACGTCGGCGCCCTGGTCGATCAGCGCCTGGGAGGCGTCGCGCTCGCGGGCGGGATCGAACCAGGTGTTGAGCCACAGCACCCGCACCTGCGCCTTCGGGTTGGCGGCGCGCATGCCGAGGGTGAAGGCGTTGATGCCCTGCACGACCTCGGGGACCGGGAAGCCGGCGACGTAGCCGGCCACGCCGCTCTTGCTAGCCTGCCCGGCGAGCCAGCCGGCGAGCCAGCGTGCCTCGTAGTAGCGGGCGTCGTAGGTGGCGAGGTTGGGCGCGCTCTTGTAGCCACCGGCATGCTCGAACTTCGCTGCCGGAAACTCGGCGGCGACGCGCAGCGCCGGGTCGAGGTAGCCGAAGCTGGTGGCGAAGACCAGCTTCGCGCCCTGGGCCGCGACCAGGTCGCGCATCACCCGCTCGGAGTCCGGGCCTTCGGCCACCGATTCGACGAACACCGTCTTCACCCGCGGCCCGAGGGCGCGCTCGAGGGCGCGCCGCCCGAGCTCGTGCTGATAGGTCCAGCCGGCCTCGCCGATCGGGCTGACATAGACGAAGCCGACGACCAGCGGCGGATCGGCGGCGGGGGCGGGCAAGGTGAAGGCGGCCAGCGCCAGGATCGCGAGCAGCGCACGCGCGCCGCTGCGGATGAGGTTTTTCAACATGGTTGACCTCGACATGGCCCCGATGGAGAAGCGCCGGCCGCGGGGGCACGCGACCGGCGACGAATGATAGGCGGGCGCCTCAGCGGCCTTCGAACGAAGGCTTTCGTCGGCCGAAGAAGGCCGCCACGCCTTCGCCGAAATCGCGCGTGCCGGTGCTGGCGCAGAACGCCTCGCGCTCGGCATCGAGCTGGCTCCCGAGCTCGCTCTCGAACGAGCGGCGCAGCAGACGCTTGAGGCGGCCGTAGGCCAGCGTCGGCCCTTCGGCCAGGCGTCGGGCCAGGATCATCGTCTCCTCCTCGAGCCGGGAGGGGGCGACGACCCGGTTCACCAGGCCGAGACGCAGCGCCTCGGCGGCGTCGATCGTCTCCGACAGCAAGGCGATCTCCATCGCTCGGCGCAGGCCGACCAGGCGCGGCAGGTGCCACGAGCTGGAGAGGTCGCAGCTCGCGCCGATGCGGGTATAGGCGAGGTTGAAGCTCGCGTCCTCGGCGGCGATCGCGAGGTCGGCGGAGAGCGCAAGGCTCATGCTGCCGCCGGCGACCGCGCCCTGCAGGCTGGCGATCACCGGCGCATCGAGCGCCTCGAGGATCCGCACCGCGGGATGGAGCGAATCGATCAGCTGCGCCGCGACGCCGGCGCCGTCGTCACGCATCGCCGCAAGGTCGCCGCCGACGCCGAAGCTGCGGCCGGCGCCCGAGAGGACGACGGCGCGAATGTCGTCGGCCTCGGCGAGGCGCTGGCAGGCGGCGAGGAAGGCCCGGGCCGTCGGCACGTCGAGGGCGTTGAACGCCGCCGGCCGGTTGAGCTGCAGGATGGCGACGGCACCGTCGCGGCGCAGCAGCACCGGCTCGGCCGGTGCGGATTCGAAGGCTGGCATGGCTCGTTCTCCTGGCAAGGGAAGGTGAAGCGCGATTTCAGGCCGCGCGGCGCGATGCGGCGCGCGCCCTGGGCGCGGCAACGCCCGGCGGCGCGCGCAGGCCGTCGATCAGGACGCGGATGCACTGCTCGGCGATGTCGGCGGGCGCCAGGCCGCCGTCGGGCCGGTACCAGCGCCCGATCCAGCTGAGGGCGCCGGCGAAGGTGAAGGCCGCCAGCTTGGGATCGCAATCGACGATCGAGCCCTCGGCGATGCCCTGGCGGATCAGCTCGCGGAACTCGTGGTCGAGCGCCGCCTTCATCCGGCGCAGCTTCTGTCGGCTGGCGGGCGGCAGCGGATCCTCGCCGACGCGGATCACGCACATGCCGAAGTCCTGGGTGACGATCGCGACGTACTGGCGCATGCCGGCGACCAGCTTGTCGATCGCCTGGCCGCCGGCGGCGTCGACCTCGCGGATCGCCTGCTGCAGCAGCTCGAGGCCGGTGCGCACGCATTCGAACAGGATCTGGTCCTTGCTGTCGACGTAGTAGTAGACCGTGGGCTTGCTCACCCCCAGCCGCTCGGCCACCTCGTCGAGCGTGCTCGCGGCGAAGCCCTTCTCGTTGAAGAGCTGCGCCGCGCAGCGCAGCACCGCCTCGCGCTTGAGCGCGCGCTGCCCGGCCCGATCGCGCGCCGGCGCCCAGGGCGAGGCCGGCGCCTGTGCCGGCGTGCGGCGGCGCGGCTCAGGCATAGAGCGCCTCGATCTCGCGCGCATAGGCCTTGTAGACGCTGGCGCGGCGCACCTTCATCGTCGCCGTGACCTCGCCGTCGTCATGGTCCAGCTCCTTGGTGAGGAGGTGGAAGCGGCGCACCTGGGCCACGGAGGCGAGGCGTCGGTTGCCGGCGTCGATCTCGGCCTGCACCAGGGCGCGCAGCTCGGGATGCTCGGCGAGCGAGCGGAAGTGGGTGAAGACCAGGCCGCGCGACTGCGCCCACTGGGCCGCGGTCTCGAAGTCGATCTGCACCAGCGCGGCGACGAAGCGCCGCGCATCAGCGACGATCACGCATTCCTTGATGAAGGGGCTGGCCTTCATCGTGTTCTCCACCTCCGAGGGCGTGAGGTTCTTGCCGCCGGCGGTGATCATGATGTCCTTCAGGCGATCGACGATGCGCAGCTCGCCGTCCTTCTCCTCGACCACGTCGCCGGTATGCAGCCAGCCGTCGACGAGCGCGGCGGCCGTCGCCTCCGGGTTCTTGTAGTAGCCCTGGAACACGACCGGGCCGCGCACCTGCAGCTCGCCCTCGGGCGAGAGCCGATGCTCGACGCCGAGCGTCGGCACGCCGACGGTCGCGGGCACCAGCCGCGCCGGGCGCTGGCCGAGCACCATGCCGCTGGTCTCGGTCATGCCGTAGACCTCGAGCAGCGGCACGCCGAGGGTGCGGAAGTACTGCACCACCGCCGCGGAGATCGGCGCCGCACCGGTGAGCGCGACCCGGCAGCGCCGCAGGCCGATGTAGTTCTGCAGGGCGCGAAACACCAGCAGGTAGGCGGCGCCGAACACCAGCCGCTCGCGCAAGCTGCGCTCAGCCGGCGTCTTGTACGCGAACGGGGTGCAGGCGGAGACCGCCCAGGCGTAGAGCGCCCGTCGCCAGCGGCCGCTTTCCTGGATGCGGATCGAGATCGCCGCGAGCAGCTTTTCCCAGATCCGCGGCACGCCGAGGAACATCGTCGGCGCGACCTCGCGCAGGTCTTCCTGCACGGTGCGGATCGATTCGCCGAAGTCGACCCGCGAGCCGAGATAGAGCGGCACGAACACCGTCAGCATCTGCTCGGCGACGTGGCAGAGCGGCAGGTACGAAAGGTGGCTGGTCGAGGGCACCAGCCCCAGCCGGTCGACGACGCCGGCGGCCATCGCGGCGACGTTGCCGTAGCTGATCATCGCCCCCTTGGGCTTGCCGGTGGAGCCGGAGGTGTAGATGATGAGCGCGGTGTCGGCGAGGGTCTGGCGCTGCAGCACCGCCTCGATCGCCGGCCTGCCCTCGCCTTCGGCGGCGGCGCCGAGCGCCTCGAGCTCGTCGAAGCCGATCACCAGCTCCGGTGCGCGGGCGCGGGTGTCGGCGAGGCCCTTCCTTTCCATGACGACGATCCGGCGCAGCCGCGGCAGCCGGTCGCGCGCCTCGAGCACCTTGTCGCTCTGCTCCTGGTCCTCGCAGACGACGATCTCGGCGTCGGCATGCTCGAGGACGTAGGCGACCTCGACCGTCGGGCTGGTGGGATAGACGCCGACCGTGACCGCGCCCACCAGCCCGGCGCCGAGCTGCGACAGTACCCATTCGACCCGGTTCTCCGCCAGCACGCCGACGTGCCCGCCCTCGCCCAGCCCGGCGGCGCGAAAGCCGAGGCCGACCCGGACCGCACGGCGGTGATAGTCGGCCCAGGTCAGCGGCTTCCAGATGCCGTGCTCCTTCTGCCGGAGGGCGATGCGCGCCGGTTCGTCGCGCGCCTGCCGGGCCAGGGCCTGCGGCAGCGTCAGCTCGGTGGCGAGGCGGGGCACGGCGGCACTCACGGCAGGCTCACGACAGCCAGCGCTTGCGGCGCTTGTAGTGCTTGAGCTCGCGATAGCTCTTCTGCCCGCCCTCCTGGCCGAGCCCGAGGTAGAACTCGCGCACGTCGGCATCAGCGGCCAGGCGCTCGGCGGTGTTGTCGATCACCACCTTGCCCGTCTCCATGATGTAGCCGTAGTGCGCGACCGCCAGCGCCATCGACGCGTTCTGCTCTACCAGCAGCATCGACACGCCACGCTCGGCGTTGATGCGGGCGATGATCTCGAAGATCGTCTCCACCAGCACCGGCGAGAGGCCGAGCGAGGGCTCGTCGAGCAGCATCAGGCGCGGCTCGGCGACCAGCGCCCGGCCGATGGCCAGCATCTGCTGTTCGCCCCCCGAAAGGTAGCCCGCCAGGCCGCGGCGGCGCTCGAACAGGCGCGGGAAGTACTCGTAGACGCGGTCGAAGTCGGCGCGCGCGCCACGCCGGCCGGTCAGGGCGTAGGTCGAGGCGACGAGGTTCTCCTCGACCGTGAGGTCCTCGAACACGTGCCGGCCTTCCATCACGTGGAAGAGGCCGGCGCGCACCAGGGCGTGCGGCGCCATGCCGCGGGTCGCCGCGCCGGCAAAGCGCACCTCGCCGCCGGTCATCTCGCCGTTCTGCAGCTCGAGCAGGTTCGAGATCGCCTTCAGCGTCGTGCTCTTGCCCGCGCCGTTGCTGCCGAGCAGGGCGACGATCTGCCCCCGCGGCACCGCCAGCGAGAGGCCGCGCAGCACCTGGACCGCCTTGTTGTAGACGACCTCGATGTTGCTCACCTCGAGCAGCAGTTCGCCCTCGCCGCTCTCGGCGGCGACGGCGGGGGCGGCTTCCGCAAGAGCCATGGATCCGTTCTCCGGCTGCGCCTAGCGGCGGGTGAGGTCGATCCAGTCGGACGCCGGCACCATCTTCTGCTGCTTGAAGTCGGCCTTGTAGATGCGGCCGATCGGGATCGAGTTGCCCTTGATCGACAGCGGCACGCCGATGATCCCGCCGGTGTCGAAGTTGCGGATCGAGCTGAGGGCGATCTTCAGATTCTTGCCAGTGAGCTCGTTGCCCGCCTCGAGGGCGCGCCGCGCCGCCTCGGTGAGCAGCATCGCCGCCAGGAAGCCCTGCATGTAGCCGGTGCTCTGGTACTCGGGCCGCATCTTGCGGATCTTCTCCAGCATCGGCGACTTGCCTTCGGTGTCGTAGTAGTAGCGGTAGGGCATGACGCCGAGGAAGCCGTCGGCGGCCGGGCCCATCTTCATCACGGTGGAGTTGTCCATGGTCCAGAAGGTGCCCATGAACTGGCTCTTCAGGCCGAGCGACTTGGCCTGGGTGATGAACTCCGGAATCGGCGCCGAGACGTAGCCGTGGAAGATCGTGTAGTCGGGATCGGCGCGGCGCAGCTTGACGATCTCCGCCGAGACGTCGACGCTGCCCGGCGCGGTGACGATCTCGGTGGCGAGGTTCAGGCCGAGCGCCTTGATGCTGTTGCGCGCCGCCTCGACCGGGTCGCGGCCGAACTCGGTGTCGGAGTAGACCAGCGCGACCTTGGCGCCCGGCTTGGTCTTGGCGATGTACTGCAAGAGGATGCCGACCATCTCGCTGTAGTCGGGGCCGACCATGAACTGCATCGGGTACTTCTCGGCATTGCTGATCTCGCGGGCGAACGAGGCGCCGGTCATGAGGATGGTCCCGAGCCGGTCGAGCTCCGGATTCACGGCCTTCACGAAGCCGGTGGAGTCGGCGTAGTAGAGGCTGACCTTGTTCTGGCTCGTGATCCGCTTGAAGACTGCCATCGACTGGTCGACCTTGTAGGCCGTGTCCTCGGCGATGTAGCGGACCTTGCGGCCCTTGACGCCGCCGCCGTCGTTGAGGATCGTCAGGTAGTCCTTGATGCCGGCATCGATGCCGATACCGGCGAAGGCGAACACGCCCGAGAGCGGCACCGAGGCGCCGAAGACGATGTCCTCCTGCGGCTTGGCGCCGGCCTTGGCCGCCTGCGCCAGGGCCGAGGCGGGAAAGGCCGCCGCGGCCGCCCCGGCCAGGCCGAGGGCGATGAGATCGCGCTTGTTGATCTTCGTTGTCATGGGATGTCTCCTTGGTGGGTGTGACGAGGGATGGAGGTCAGGTCCGGAACGGCCAGAGGTGGAAGGCGCGGCGGGTGCGGCGCCACATCTCGGCCAGGCCGAGCGGCTCGAAGATCAGGAAGACGATGATCAGTGCGCCGAAGACGATGGTGCGCACCGGAGAGAGCACGAGCGTGGCGTTGCCGCCGAGCGGCAGCGCGCTGACCACCAGCTTCAGCAGCTCGGGCACCAGCGTCATGAACACCGCGCCGAGGACGCTGCCGAGCACCGTACCCATGCCGCCGACGATGACGGCGGCGAGGAAGAAGATCGACATCAGCAGCGGGAAGCTCTCCGGCGTGACGGCGCGGAAGAAGTAGGCGAACAGGCCGCCGGCGATGCCGGCGTAGAACGACGAGATCGCGAACGACAGCAGCTTGTAGCGCAGCAGCGGGATGCCGAGCACCTCGGCCGAGATGTCGCGGTCGCGGATGGCGATGAAGGCGCGGCCGATCCGGGTGCGGAACAGGTTGGCGGCGCCGAGCAGGAGCAGCAGCGTGATCGGCACGATCACCCAGTAGAGGCGCGCCGAGGTGTCGAGCTCGATGCCGAAGAGGCGCGCCGGCGGCACCGAGAGCCCCGACGGCCCGCCGGTCAGCGCCGGCAGGTGCGAGAACAGGAAGTGCGCGAGCACGCCGGCGGCAATGGTCGCGATCGCCAGGTAGAGGCCCTTGACGCGCAGCGACGGCAGGCCGACGAGCACGCCGGCCGCCGTGGCCACCAGCCCGCCGCAGAACAGGTTGAGGAGGAGCGGTGTGCCGTACCGGAGCTGCAGGATCGCCGCCGTGTACGCGCCCAGGCCCATGAAGGCCGCCTGGCCGAGGCTCACCAGGCCGGTATAGCCGGTGAGGATGTTGAGCCCCATCGCGCTGGCGACGTTGATCGAGACCAGGCAGGCGAGGTAGAGCCAGTACTCGCCGGCGAAGAACGGGAACGCGGCGAGCGCGAGCAGGCCGAGCAAGGCCCACGCCTGCTGGGGGCGGCTGTCGAACAGCGCCGCGTCGGCGGCGTAACTCTGCTTGGCGGAGCCGATGCGCATTGGCGTCCTAGGGCCTAGAGCCGCTCGATCTCGTGCGTGCCGAACAGGCCGTAGGGACGCACCATGAGGATCAGCACCAGGAGGATGAAGGTGGCGAGCAGCTTGTACTCGGTGCCGGCGTAGAAGCCGGTGAGCGACTCGACGATGCCGACGAAGATGCCGCCGACCAACGCGCCGAGCACGCTGTCGAGGCCGCCGAAGATCACGACCACCAGCACCGACAGGCCGAACACGCCCATCGCCGAGGAGATGCCGCCGATCGAGCCGACGACGATGCCGGCGACGCCGGC
>Ga0068858_100002687_pt1 | contig 17900 bp, 17 predicted proteins | sample KBSSwiS12_FD_66589 | JGI IMG/M metagenome (GOLD analysis project Ga0068858, IMG submission 66589) | Switchgrass rhizosphere microbial communities from Kellogg Biological Station, Michigan, USA - KBS Switchgrass S1-2 | ecosystem: Host-associated > Plants > Roots > Rhizosphere > Soil ...
ACGAATCTGTCCGCGTTCATGCTTGCCGCGGATCTGTATCGGAACCGGGATAAGCGAGAGCTCTTTCTGCGCGCAACATTGATCTTCGCAACCATCTTGGCTGTGGTTTCCATCTTCACATTCCTTACATCGCCGGGCGGCAAAGTGTTTTGGATCTTCGATTCGGGCTCAGAATCCCGCACACTCGGCCCCTTCGTTTATCAGAACCAATACGCCACGTTCGTCGAAGCCGTGCTGCCATTGGCGATCCTCGGCATGATGATCGACCGGCCGCGCTGGGCGCTGCATGCGGTTGCTATCGCCCCTCTATTCGGCTCGGTAATGACGGGCGGCTCGCGGACCGGCACGATCCTGTGTCTTGCAGAGATTCTGATCATACCCGCGATCGCATTCGGGCGCGGCATGATCAACGGCAAAATGCTCGCGCGAGTAGTGCTGGGGAGCCTGGCGGCGGTTGTGGTCCTGACGGGCGTGGTGGGATGGAAACCTCTCTGGAAACGCCTGCAGGAGCCGCACCCATATTCGTTGCGCAAGGATCTGGCGCTCTCGTCGTTGGCGATGGTGCGCGATCGCCCGCTCACTGGCTTCGGACTCGGGACCTGGCCGGAGGCTTATCCCGCTTACACGCGGTTCGACGACGGCACGTATGTCAACCAGGCACACAACGATTGGTTGCAGTGGGCGGCCGAAGGCGGTCTGCTATTTCTGGCGGCGATGCTGGCGATCGCCGGATGGAGTGTCGGGCCGGCGTTGCGGTCACTGTGGGGCGTGGGCATCCTCGGCGTGTGGCTACACGCGCTGATCGACTATCCGATGCAACAGAGGCCGGCGCTCGCCGCGTTTTTCTTCGCGCTGCTGGGGACGCTCGCTGCTAGCGGTGACTCGTGGGCAGCCGGTCGGGCGCGGTCTCGCAAAGCGGTGCCTGTTCGGCGAGCGATCGCTGCAGATTCCTGATTTGTTTCGATCCCGCCGGCCGGAAGGAGCGCACCGCTTCGATGACGCGGGCTTGATCGCCCTCGGAAAGGTTGAAATAGAACGGCAGGCGCACGAGGCGGTCGCTGAGGGCTTCCGCCACGGGGCAATCGCCCTGCCGGCCGCCGAACTTTTGCCCCCTCGGCGTAAGGTGCAGCGGGACATAGTGAAACACCGCCATAATTCCAACCTCGCCCAGATGGTGGATCAAGGCTTGCCGGTCTTCCAGCGTGGGCAGCAGCAGGTAGAACATGTGATAGGCCTGCTCGCATTCCGCCGGGATGATCGGGAGGCGCACGTCGAAGCCCGCGGCCCAATCCGCCAGCTCATGGCTGTAGCGCAGCCAGATGGCACGGCGCGTGGCCTGGATTTGTTCTGCGGCTTCCAGTTGGGCGTGCAGGAATGCGGCCAGAATATCGGACGGCACATAGCTGGAGCCGACGTCCACCCAAGTGTATTTATCCACCTGGCCGCGGAAGAAGCTGGCGCGGTTAGTGCCCTTCTCGCGAAGGATCTCAGCGCGGGTGTTCAGCCGAAGGTCGTTGATGACCAGTGCGCCGCCCTCGCCGCAACTGATGTTCTTGGTTTCGTGGAAGCTCTGCGCCGCTAAATTACCAAACGAACCCAGGGCCCGGTCACGAAACCGCCCGAACAAGCCGTGGGCGTTATCCTCTACCACGTGGACTCCACGGGAGTTGGCGATATCGATGATGCGGTCCATGGCACAACCCACGCCCGCATAGTGCACTGGCACAATCACCTTGGTGCGCGGTGTCATCAGCGCTTCGATCTGGTTTTCGTCCAGGTTCAGAGTGTCGGGCCGGCTGTCGATGAAGACCGGGCGCGCGCCCCGGAGAACGAACGCGTTGGCTGTCGAAACGAACGTGAATGACGGCACGATCACTTCATCGCCAGGTTGGATATCGAGCAGCAGCGCTGCCATCTCCAGGGCGTGAGTGCAGGAAGTGGTCAGGAGGACGCTGGCGGCGCCGGTTGCGTTCTTTAACGTCTCCTGGCACAACTTGGTGAAGTGGCCGTCGCCCGAAATCTTGCCCCGTTCGATCGCCTCGCGGACGTAATCGAACTCATGGCCCAGCAGCGCCGGCTTGTTGAACGGGATCTGGATCTCAGACATGCAAGTGATACCAGTGCTGGGAGTTAACCAAACGGAATCCGCAGCGCAGATACAATGCGCGCGCCGCTTGGTTGCGGCCCTGGGTGACGACATCCGCGCACACAGCGCCTGAATCGTAGAAATATCGCTGCGCGGCGGTCACCAGTTGCGTACCCAATCCGCGCCCGCGGGCACTCTCGGCGATCGCGACCAAGCCGATGGAGTTTCCACAGCACGTGAGGTAGCCCGCCGGTTGGCCGCGGTCCGTGGCGACTAAAACGGTATCGGCGCCTCCTTGACAACTGCGCGTGATCCAGGTGGCATAAAGTTCATCGCAGCGGTCGCGGTCAAATTCAGGATCGCGATAGAAGCGGGTGTCACGATGGCTGGAACGCGCGATGACTTGGAGAGCCGCAAGATCGGCCGGCTCGAACGGGCGCACGGACGGCGAAGTTTTCTCGACCGGTCGGGCGTCCCAACGGCAGGTGACTCGCTCGTCGACAAAGTAAAATCCGCCGGGCTTGTCCATTGACTCGACCGTGCCTAGAAAGTACAGGCAGGAGATATCGTTGTCGTGGCACCACTGCTTCGCCTCGGCAGCGACCTCGGGCGTGAGTGACTCGGCGTACAAGCGTCCGACGCGGAAACCGAAGAATTCAGAATCCCAGGGGAGGACTTCAAACGTGCAAACGTCAGTCATGATTTGATTCCCCACGGGATGTCTCAATCCCCACTGGCTTGCTTCACCACATAACTCGGCTGTCCCATGCTGCGTACGTGCATCCGCGCGATGTATTCGCCGATGACGCCTAAGGCGAAGAGTTGTGTGCCGGAGAAGATCGCCACGATGGAAGCTAGGAATGCGAACCCGGGAACAACCGCGCCTTGGATCACAAAGCGTCCGATGACGTAAGCCAGCACCAGCAGACCAAACAGCATGAAGCCGAAGCCGGCCATACTGGCGAATTGCAGCGGCAGCGTGCTGAAGCCGGTCATCATATTCATGGCGTGCACGGCCAGTTTACGCACAGTGTAGTTGGATGTCCCGTAGAGACGCGGTTCGTTACGCACGGGCACCGAGGCGAAGCGGCGCGTACCCCAAGTGAGCAGAACGTCAATGGACACATAGGGGCTGCCATAGTCGGCGAATGCCTCCCGCAAACCGGTGCGCAAACAACGGAATGCGCTCACATTGCGCGCGGTGGCGGCACCCATGGCGTGCTGCAATACCAGCTTCGTGATCATCGAGGCCAGGTCGCGCCACAGCCCGTGTGATTCCCGCTGCGGCGTGCCGTAAACCACATCGGCGCTTTCGGAGCTGAGTTTCTCTACCAGCTTGGGCACCTCCTCCGGGGGGTTCTGAAGATCGTCGTCCATGGTGACCGTGAGGGGATAGCGCGCGGCTCGGATGCCGCAGAGCAAGGCGTTATGCTGGCCGAAATTTCGCACCAGATTAATGCCACGCACCCACGGATAGCAGGTTTGCAGTTTTTCAATCACTTCCCAGCTTCGGTCGCGGCTGCAATCGTTTACCAGAATCAACTCGATCGGCGCCAAGCGGGTTCCCAGCGACGCGTGAATGCGGCCGACCAGCAATTCCAGGCTGGCTTCGGAATTATAAACCGGCACCACGATGGAAAGCGCCATGGCTACCGGCTCTCCCGCCGCGCGAACAATTCGGCGGTTGTGTCCTGATCGATCACCAGCCAAGTGGAGGATTCTTGAAGGCGCGCAGATAGAACGGAATTGGGGGCCACCAGCACCAGATCGGTGTGGTATTCGTCCAGCGTCTTTTGCCAGCCTGGTGCCCCGTTTAGCAACCCCTGTACGGAACGAAACATTTTCTCGCCGTAGAACGAGCGGTCATCGTAGAACACGGTCTGGCGTGGATAGTTGCGCAGCAGCAGATAGTCGGCCCACTGCTCGGTGGCGAACACCCGCTTGGTGGCAAGTTCGGGGTGGTTCGCGGCGATCTTCACCGGAAACATCTCCGCGTCGAAACCGGTAGGCCACTGCTCGGCCGGAGCCCACAGGAAAATCGCGGCGGCTCCGGCGACGACCCACATGCTGTTGCGCGAGAATGCCGGGCGTTTTTCGGCCGAGAGCGCATGGAGAACGCGGGCGGCGGAGTTGCGCGGCTGTTTCACGACCCAAGTCTGCCAGTAAACGGATAGTTCAGCCGCGATTATGGGCGCCACTATCACTACAAACACGGTGCTGTGGCGCACCGAAGTCAGCGCGGCGTAGGCCAGACCCAGGATCAGCAGCGGTTCCACCAACCGCTTCCGGCGAATGAGCAGACCGGCCAGGGCGAGCCCCGCGAGGAGGAACATCATGAAATAAAGCTGCGGAGTGGTGCGGAACGTGGGCGCCTGAAATTCCTGAATCAGGTCCGTCATGCCTGTGGCCTGAAAGTATGACAATATCTCGGCGTGCAGCTTCCAGCCAAAGGGATTGACAAACGTGGCCACGGCGCAGACCCCTGTGAGCATGGCGTAGCGCAAGACGGCCGCACGCGATCCGTTGCCAAGCAGCCATTCGAGCGCGCTGCCAACCACCACACCCGCGAGGTAGGCGAAAAGAATCGCGAAACCGGGGTGGAGGTTCACCCAGAGAACCGTGAGCGGAGGCAGGAACCAGACCCACTTTGTACGCTGCTGGCGATCCCGGGTCATGATCCACGCCGCGATTGCCAAAAACAAGAGAGTAAAGAGATGCGGCCGGGCATGGTAATGGAGCGAAAGCGCGTTCGAGGCCAATAGCGTCAACAACACGGACAGAAACAAGTCGGCGCCCGCGGCGAGCATAGTCCGCAACATCACAATCATGGTTGCCGCGATCGTCAAGCCGCACAGGAATACGATGCCTTTCAGTCCAACCGCGTGGTTCAGCGCCGCGAAGATCGCCCCGGTGCCCCATTCCACGGCCAGCCAGGGCGTATGCGGCTGTGTAAATGAGAATGGATCTGCCACCGGCACTCGTCCGTGATCCAGCACCCAATTGCCGATAGCGGTGTGCAAAGCCGTGTCACCGTCCCACAGCAAGCGGCGCCAGCCGGTGCCGGAGGTCATGAATGTCCAGCCGATGATGGCGAGGAAAAGCAAATCGCCGAGCGAGGGTGTGAACAGGCGCCGGAGCGCGGACTCCGGGCGCGGGCGAACCAATAGCAACGGTTCGGTGGTGGCGGTGGCCAAAAGCGTCTCCTCTAGGTTCTATCGGCCGATTATTGGGGGTTCCTTAGGCTCTCGCCGCGCTCGTGCTCCGCCTGGCGGACGGTTGCGGTAGCCTCATAAAAGACTATGAAAACGTTGATCTGTGTTGTCTTCGCGCTGCTCCTTACGGGGTGCCAGCGCAACCCCACGGCCAAGCCGGCGAAAGAATATCAAATGCAGGGAGAGGTAGTCGGCCTGGACCCTGCCGCACATCTGGCGACAGTCAAGGCCGGCAAGATCGAAGGCTGGATGGAGGCGATGACTATGGAGTACCCCGTCAAGGATCCCCAGGAATTCAGCAAGCTGAAGGTGGGTGGGAATATCCAAGCCAAGATCACAGTGCAGGGCACGGATTATTGGATTTCCTCAGTGAACTCGGAACCTGCGAAATAAGATTTCCATGGACACCCGCCGCCACCTCCTTTGTCTTTTGTTTTTGTCCACAACTGCAGCCTTGGGCCAGACCGCGCTCCCGGCGACTGAAGTAGAGGCCGTGGTGACCACCGATCTCGGCACTTTCCGCTTTGAGTTTGCACCCGACAAAGCGCCCAAGCATGTCGAGCAGTTCATCGCTCGCGCTCGCCAACGCTACTACGACGGCGGTGCGTTTCATCGGGTAGTCGCCAATGGCATCATTCAGGGCGGCGATCCGTTGTTGAAGAATCCCAGGACTCCCAAGGTCCTATGGGGAACAGGGGGACTCAGTCTGCTGGGCAATGAGTTCGGCGACATGAAACACGAGCGCGGCGTGGTTTCGACAGTCAGCATCCCCGGCAAAGCCAATAGCGAGGGCGCGCAGTTCTTCGTGTGCGTTTCGCCGCAGCCGGCGCTCGACGGCAAGTTTTCCACATTCGGCCGAATCACCGAGGGCATCGACGTTGTCGAGAAAATCTCGCAAGTCCCCGCGGACTCGAATGGGATCACGGAAAAGCCGGTCCGCATCCTGAAAGTGACTATCGAGAAGAAGCGCGAAGAGCCGTTCGTGAACGCCACCGTGGAGGATATGCGCAAGACCGTGACGCTAAAGACTATGCTCGGCAACATCAAGATCAAAATGGAGCCGGATTGGGCGCCGGAGAACGTGCGCAACTTCCTGAAACTGACGCAAAGCGGCTGGTATAACGGAACCGTTTTCCACCGCATCGCGAAAGACTTTGTGGTGCAAGGCGGAGCGCCGGCGGGACGCGCCTCGGGACCCAATCACTTCGCCGACCGCTGGGTACGTCCGGTGAAGGGCGAGTTCCGGACGGATGTGAAGCACGCGCGCGGCATCATATCCATGGCGCATGGCGACGACCCGAATTCAGCCACCACGTCGTTCTTCCTGATGCTGGGTCCGGCGTCCAGCCTCGACGGTCAGTTCAGCGCATTTGGCCGCATCGTCGAGGGACTGGATGTGCTCGACGCGTTCGCCAAGGAAGACGTCGATGGCGAGACGCCCAAGCGCCGGCTGGAAGTTCTCGAAGCCTCGATCGACGCCAACTAGGTCTCGAACGCCGGTAGCGGGGCGACTTCTTCTTCGGGCACCGGTTCGAGCGGCAATCCGGCCCTCCTCCAGGCCCGCAACCCGCCCGCAATGACAGCGACGTGATACCCCCGCCCGATGAGTTCCTTCGCTACCCGAATACTGGTGGCATCGCCCTGGCAGGTGCAATACAGGTACACCATCCGCCCATCCGGCGGCATCTCGAGCCATCTTTGGTTGAGCGCATTGGGCTCCAGGCGCTTGGATCCCTGAATCCGCCTGGCCTTCCGATCATAATAGCCGTGGCTGCGGACGTCGTATATCAAGGCGTCTTCGATCGAGAGCTTGCGCGCCGCCTCTTTGGGGTGGACGCGCGGGATGGCGCCGAACGTACCCGCCTTGGTCCAGTTCCAAACCAGATAAATCAGGTAGCCGGCGATTACCACTGCGGCAACCCACTCCGCCGCGCTGCTGAAGGCCCGCATGCTTCTGGTGATCGGTTCGACGGCGTCGCCGAACAGGAATCCCAAAGACCAGTAAGCGCCGGCGTAAAGAACGCAGCCCGCAGCGTCCAGCCCGATAAACTGCGTCCAGCGCATATTCATGCTGCCCGCCAGCGGCGGGGCCATGGTGTTGATGCCCGGCACGAATTTTGCGAACACCAGCAGCGCGCGGCCGCGTTTGTAGAAAGCGTCCGCCGAACGCAAAATACACGACTCCGGGTTCAGCGTGAAGCGGCATAGGAGTCCCAGCAGCCACCACCCGCTGTAGCGGCCTAGCAGGAACATCAGAGTATCGCCGATCAGGATGACTACCGACGCTCCGCCAAGGGTGGCAAGGGGACTTAGAGATCCGTGCGCGCTGGCTGCGCCGGCTAGTAACAGGGCAATGGCGGCCGGCACCGGAAAGCCAATGGCCTCGAGGAACACGGACACGAATAGGATGGCATATCCGTGACGCGCCAGTTCCGCGAGTATAAAATCCATGGATGAACCGATCGGGCCAGCGCCGCTTTCCCTAAGTGCGCTACGACCTTTCGACAAGTCTAGCAGGCGGAAAACGATCACCGGCAAGACCGCCCCTTGGCTCTTGGGTGACCTTAAGCGCGCCGGAGATTACTTTTTCTTGCTGTCCTTGGTGAACCATTCGGCCCAGCGGTGAGGCGGGAACGCGAAGAGGGTGATCAGCGCCACCATGAGCAAAAGCACTACAATGAGAAAGAAGAGAGCCACGAGGTGTCCTCTCCTTTAGCTTAACGTAACCCGTCCTTACGCAAAACGTCTGATAAGACAGAGGCCTGAAGTTTGGCATTCAAAGTGCCGATAAAGAAGCAGGTGAATGGTATGGACATACTGGGCGATCGTAAGTTCGTCGAAGTTCCTGGCACCACCATGCACGAGTTGCCGCCGCTCCTGGTCCGCATGTCCCCGCACGTAAGGCGTCTGGACCGCGTCATGGACATGGCCAACCAGCTCATCGAGCAGGAAGACATGATCCCGCCGCAGTCGGGCGGCCCCGTGGCCGACACGGAATTCGAACGCCGCCGCATGGACCTGGCGGTGAATCTGGTGGATCAATATCTGGCTTTCGTCCAGCACTGGCAGTGGGGCGACAGCATCCTTGAATGGATTCGGCAGTGCGAGACTACCTTCGACACCCGTGTCGATTTGCGCAATCTGCTGCGTGCCGACCTTTGGCCGCACGCGGGCCGGTCGAGTTTCGTGATGCTGCTGGAAGACAAGTCGGTTGAGACCGGCGGTGTCGGCATCGAAAAAGCCATGGGGATGCGGCTGACGTTTCGCGAGCCTCCGCCGCTGAAGTGTTTTTCCAACCAGTTTCTGTTTTATCTGAACTCGTCGGTGGCGAATAGCGCCTATCAGACGTGGTCTCAGATGAGCCCCAGTCCCATCAGTTCCCTTCCGCCGGAGCGCTTTCAGTTTCAAGTGCTCGACATGAATCTGGAGTAAGCGGCGCCGGTTTGGCGCTCGGTATCAGCGCCACCACAGTGCGATACCGATTCCGACGGCTATGGTCACGACGTACGGTAGCGCTACCTTCCCCAAGAGGCGTCGAGTGCCGAGCACCATCACTGTCGCACCCTTGAATGCCAGGTTCGAAATCAAGGCGAGTGCTATGATACGCCAGCCCTCACTTCCGTTTAGCCGCCCTGTTTCAACAAGCAGAGAGGTCGAAAGGGCGAGCGCATGGACCTCTACCAGCCCGGAGGCAGCCGCGACCACATAAAGCCCGCTAGCACCGTAGGTGTCCTTCACCGCCGCGATTGCTAAAAGGATAACGGTATAGATCGCTGCAAAATAGAGCGCTCCCTTCAACTCTGATGGATTTCCCTGGGGCGGCATCCCGGTACTGTCTTTGCCACGCAAAAACCACCAGGGGGCAGATAACACGCCCAAAGTCGCAACCAGAATCAAAAGCGGAGCCAGCGCGGTGCGCAGAAATCCTGGAGCCACAACTGCAATTTCAACTAGAACCAGAGCGGAAGAGATTGAGGAGGCAAGCAGAATCACGCTGGCCGCTGGCGCGTCAGCCAGTTCGTGCTTCGCAGTCCGTTTTGAATAGCTGACGGTTGTGGCTGTGCTGGAGATGATTCCGCCCAGTAGACCAGCAAGAAGCAGGCCTGTTTTCTGTCCGAAGAACTTATAGGCAATGTAGCCGCCGAGTCCGATTCCAACGATGAGCACAACCATTAACCAGATTTGGCGCGGATTGAGCACGTCGTAGGGACCATAGCTCCGATTCGGCAAAATGGGCAAAATCACCAAGGAAATGAGGGCAAACTGCATGATCGATTTCGAGTCTTCGCCCAGGCGCGCGGCAATTCCATGCAACTGCCCCTTGAAGTGCAAGAGTATGGCGATACCCGCGCCGGTGACGATGGCGACTTCCCGGTGTCCGACAGCCAGATATGCTCCCACACCGAACATAGCTAGCGCTGCCACCTCTGTCGTCACCCCTGACTCGACCTTCTCACCTCTCAGCTCTGCTATGTGACCCGTCATGAGTGCGCCAGTTAGAGCCAGGAAACCAGACGCGATCACCCAACCGCCAAAACTGGTCGCGAGAAAGCCACAGATCGTTCCGAGGACCGTAATGAGCGCGAACGTGCGCAACCCGGCAAGTTGAGTTGCAACCTGCTCGCGCTGCAGACCCACCAGGAGCCCTAAGCCGAGAGCAATACCTAAACTGGAAAATGATGAAGTGAGATCCACTGAGCTCACGATCTGGAACGCGGCGGCGAGTCAGCTTCCTGCGCCGGTTCTGCACTGTGAGACCTATCGAAGAGTTCCACTAGACCCGAAACCACGGCGACTGTTACCGGGCCAAGCACTACGCCGGATGCACCAAAAGCGGCAAGCCCGCCGATGACCGAGAAGAATGTCAAGAGGGTGTGCATGCGGAGCGTGCTCCCGACCAACACTGGCCCGAGAAGGTTATCGACTGGATGAATGATCAATACGCCCCAAGCGGTCAGAATAGCCGCATGCCTCCAATCTCCTTCAAGCGCGAAAATTGTCGCCGCCGGGACCCATACGACGAATGCGCCAATCACCGGAAACACGGAAAGCACAGCCATCACGCATCCCCAGAAGATCGGCGCTGGAAGACCTAGCCAAGCGAACATGAGACCACCCAGGGATCCCTGGATGGCGGCGACCACCAGCTTTCCTCCCAACGACACTCGGATCATTTGGGCAATCCTTGTGAACAGCACATCGGTTTTCCCGGTTGACAGGGGAACCACGGATCGCAGCGTCGTTAGCATGGTCTCGCCATCACGAAGGAAATAAAAAAGCACAAACAGCGTTGTGGCAACCTGGCTCAAGAGCCAAATCGAACCTGTGAGCACTGACGAAACCGTCGAAGAGGCCCACCCCGCGGCCGAACGTGCCAGTTGCCTCGTTTCCGCCAACAAATCATACCGTGAGTCCAGCCAGCGGAAGATCGGCCCGAGAATACTGTTGCCTTCAACTGCTTCCCGGAGGTTCTTTGCCCCCGCGTCGCTGGCTAACCGATTGACGACATCCGACGCCTCCTTGGCCAGAGCGCCTGCCAAGGCCACGGCCGGTCCGATCACAACGATAACGGTGAGAATGATGATGCCTAAAGCCGCTAAGTTCCGCGGCAGCCGTCGCCTTATAAGCCATCTATAGATAGGGTCGCCAATCAGCGCGAGGGCGAACGCCCAACAGAGGGCCGGCAAGAACGGCAGGACGATACGCCAGCAGAGATAGAGCAATAGGAGAACACCTGCTCCCAGCAGAAGCGTACGAAGCGACGTCCTACTGACACCAGGAACGCTCGGTGTTCCGGCCTCTGCTTCGACGTCGTCACAGTGGACAGGCATGCCAATGTGAGTTGCAATCAGTGGGCCGAGTACAGAGCATTATAACCCCTGTATTTACAAAAGCTTGGATTGGCCCCAGGTACTACTGGGCGAGCCCTTCAACAAGCTGTGCGCCAAATCGCCCAAACCCGTTCGCGTCGATGGGTATGCCCTGAGGGCAATAGCCCAATGGGGTGTCCGCCTCGCCGGGGAACACCACTGGGTAGCATTTAACTGGCCGGGACCATAGCCGTCCTCTCAAAGCGAATTCTAAATGCTTAAGACCGGACAAGGCGAGTGTCGAATGATGCTATATGAATGCGTCCGCAGCCTGCCGAGAGCACGTTGCGTATGTCCTCGGCCGATGACGACCAGTTCGGCGCCTTTCCGAAGAGCGGCCTCCCGAACCACCGTGGACACTTCGCCGCCCGCTAAGGAGATCGTCACATCTAATTCGGCTTCGCGTTTCAAACGATCGAATTTCTCTTCAGCCATGTGGAAGAGGTGTTCCCGAAGCTCGATTTCGCCTCGATTGTCCGAGGTTTCGTCGGCGGCCGGAACAGCGTGGACCAGTGTCAGCGTTGCGTTGAATAGTGCACCGAACTCCAGTGCCCCACGGGTCACAGGGACGAAGCTTTCGTTGGTGTCTACTGCGCCGACAATCTGGTGAATACCGGCCGGCCCAGGAGAAGGATTAGTTTGCTGATGGACTCCGGTCAAAACCGGATAGTCCACGTCGTGTAGCACCTTGGCGGTAACAGAGCCAAGTAAGAATCTGCGAAATCTTCCGTGAGCGTGGGTCGGCATCACGATCATTGAGGACGACGTTTCGCGCGCGACTCGCACGATAACATCGGCCGGGTCTCCGTGGCAGATCGCTATCTCATATCGGGCGTCTTTGACTGCCGGACCCAGAAAGGCTTCAACTTTTTCCCGCAGGCAATTTCCAATGTGAAGAAACAGCAACTCCGCATCAAACCAACGTGCCAACTGTACGCCGTATTGGACTGCCCAGGCGCAGGAGGGCGATAAAGCCACCGGAATGAGAATCTTCTTAACAGTAAACATGTCGCGCCGGAATCGCTATCTTCAGCTGTATTTATAGTAACTTGCCCCGTTTCTTGCCAGCTCCAGCAATGCAATGTTGCTCGCTCCTACGTTCACGGCACGAGAAGCCGTGGTCGGTTCCCCGAATATGCCTCGGAGCGACCGCACAAACGAATGTCAAATGCTAAGTACCGGACAAGGCGATCGCCGAACCATCTCATGAGCGTTGGTTCGCAGTCGACCGAGCGGACCTTTGATGACACCCCTTCCGATGACAAGCAGATCTGCGTCATGTCTGCTGACCGCACCCAAGATACCGTTGACAAGTCCAAGATCTTCCACGATCTCCAAAGGAGCCATGACCGGGGTCTTCGAACAGTGAACCGAGAAATCCTCGCGAGCGTTCTGAATCAAGAGCCTGTGGGCTCTGTCCGCCACGCCGCTGGGAAATCGCGGATCGATTCCCGGCACCGAGTGCACAATATGAAGCACCGCGCCAAACTTAGCGCTGTACTCAAACGCCGTTTCTAGCACCTCGGGCGTGCGCCGGTTCATGTCAATCGCGCAAACGATGGAACGGTACAAGCCCCCACAAGGTGACTCGTTCTCGGAATGGGCGTCGGTCCATACCGGGCCTTCCGCATCGTGCAATACCGCGGCTGTGACCGAACCGAGAAGCAACTGCCGGAATCGAGTATGGCCGCGTGTGGGCATCATGATCAGAGGGGCATCCATATTAGCCGCACATTGGACAATGCACTCTGCGGCAGGTCCCTCCGCCACCAAACGCCCCATGTTCGAGACTCCCGGTTCAGCAGCTAAGAAATGATCAAGCTTGTCCCTAACCCGTCCTCGAATCAATTCGAGATCGGCAGCGTCCAGCTCATCCAGAAACTCTACATCCAAGGCATGGATCAGAGTAACCGGCACGTCCAATCGTCGAGCCATATCCGCAACGGCCGGCCAAACAGCGCGGCAACGGTGCGAAAAATCAACTGCATACAGAATGGTTCTTGGTAATGCCATAAGTATTTCCTTGAACGCCCGAGAGCGCCGGCGAGAATGGCATGACGATACGCCAGCAGAGGTAAAGCGACAGGAAGGCCCCAACTCCAAGCAGCAGCGTACGGAGCCACGTCTTACGGACGCCAGGAACTGTCCGCGTTCCGGCCTCTGCTTCGATGTCATAGTGGACAGGCATGCCAATGTGAGTTGCAACCAGTGGGCCGAGTACACGGCATTTGTAACTCCCTTTTTTACACAAGCTTGGAATGTTCTCAGGTTCTGCCGGCGAGTTCTTCAGCGAGGCCGTGCGCCATATCGCGCAGTCGGCCTCCTAAATTCTCGTCGGAGACCCACTACCTCGCGGCGCACTTCGATATCATGAATGAGGATGCGGGACTCCTTATATACCCCGCCGGTACCACTTTCAAAGCTGGTTGAAATTGAAGCGGTTCTAGGCGAGGCGATTCGCGGCAAGCCAGAGGTCTTGCGCCTTTCGCTGGCCTGCCTGCTAGCGCGCGGACACCTGCTGATCGAAGACGTGCCGGGCGTCGGCAAGACCACGCTGGCACAGGCGCTGGCGCGCAGCGTCGATTCCGACTTTCACCGGCTCCAGTTTACGTCCGACATGCTGCCGAGCGATGTGCTGGGCGTCACGATCTACAATGCGCACAGCGAGGCTTTTGAATTCAAACCCGGCCCGGTGTTCACGCATTTTCTGCTGGCCGATGAGATTAATCGTGCCACTCCCAAGACGCAATCGGCGCTGCTCGAAGCCATGAACGAAAATCAAGTGACAATCGATGGGCGCTCCTGGCCGCTGGCCCAGCCGTTCATGGTAATTGCCACGCAGAATCCAGTGGAGCATCACGGGACTTACCCGCTGCCCGAATCGCAGCTCGATCGTTTCCTGATGCGCATACGCATTGGCTACCCCGACCAAACCGCGGAGCGCGAGATCTTGCGGCACAGCGCGGAGCCCGGACTGGAAAAGATTCGACCGGTAATTTCGAGCGACGCCCTGCGGCATTTGCAGGAAACCGTGGGCCACGTGACGGTGGACGATGCGCTGGTGGATTACATGCTGACGATCGTCAAACATACCCGCGAACATGAAGCGCTGGCCATGGGCGTAAGCCCGCGGGGCGCGCAGGCGCTGTTCCGGGCCTCGCAAGCCCTGGCAGCTGTAGACGGCCGCGACTATGTGACGCCCGACGACGTAAAGCGCATGGTGGTTCCGGTGTTCGCGCACCGGGTCCTGCTGGCAACCCGCGCCGCGGCCGGACAGCGCTGGGCCGGCGCCGCCGAGAAGGTCCTGGAAGAGATTCTGACGCTGGTGGACGTTCCACTTTAGCGAAAACCAAAAATGAAGACAGCCATCATCGGCCTGCCCATGGTAGGCAAGACCAGTTTGTTTACGATCCTGACCGGCGTGCATGAGAACGCCGCGCGCATGGGGTCGCTCGAAGCCCGCGTGGGGATCACCAAGGTTCCCGACGCCCGCGTGGATGCACTCGCGAAGTTGTACCAGCCACCCAAGATCACCTATGCGACGGTGGAATATTTCGATTTCCCTTCCATTTCAAAGGAGGCTCTACGAGACCCCAGCTATCTGGCAAGCCTGCGAGTCGCCGACGCGCTGGCGCACGTGCTGCGCGTCTTCGAAAGCGACACGGTGCCGCACGAAAAGGGCTCCGTCGACCCCCTGCGCGATTTCGAAGATGTCGAAGTCGAGCTGATGCTGAGCGATCTGGTGGTGGTGGAAAAGCGCATGGAGCGCGTCGATAAAGATCGCAAGAAGATCAAGAGTCCGGAGCTGGATCAGGAATTCGCGCTGCTGGAACGGCTCAAGACCGAACTCGAAGCCAACCGTCCGCTGCGTGGACTGGAATACAACGCAGATGAAGAGAAACGCATTCGCGGCTTCCAGTTTCTGTCGCAGAAACCGATGCTATGCGTGCTCAACCTGGGCGAGAAAGACGCGGGCCGGTTGCACGAAGTCGAGGAAGAATACCGCAAGGGCCCCTTCGCTGGGCGCAAGAATACCGCTGTCACTGCCATCTGCGGTCAAATTGAGGCCGAACTCGCCGAGCTCAAGCCGGAAGAAGCCAAGGAACTGCTGTCCAGTTACGGTCTCAAGGAATCCGGAATGGAGCGCCTGATCTCGGCCACTTATTCGCTGCTGGGCCTCATGTCTTTCCTGACCGCCGGCGAAACCGAAGTACGCGCCTGGACCATCCCCATTCACAGCCGGGCCGTGAACGCGGCGGGCGCCATCCACAGCGACTTCGAGAAAAAGTTCATCCGCGCCGAAGTGATCAACTGGCAAGTGCTGCTCGATCACGACGGCTATCCCGGCGTCAAGGAAAAAGGACTGCTGCGCCTGGAAGGCAAAGAGTACATCGTTAAAGACGGCGATGTATTAGTGATACGGCACTCATAAGAAATCCGGCCGCGAAGCAACCCCAAGCGAACCAATCTCCGTGCCGTGTGTAGGGCGTTTCGTTCTGTTCGTAGTCGTAAGGCAGCAGCCCGGCGGTCTGCTCGAAAGCCGGCAAGCGTTGGACGATGCGGCCTGCCGGGTCGATCGCCGCCGTGATTCCGTCGTTGGTGGCGCGCAAGATCCAGCGCCGGTTTTCGGCGGCCCGCATCCGTACGATTTCCAGATGCTGTTGATGCGCGAAGCTATGGCTAAAGTAGCCATCGTTTGAAAGATTCACCAGCACTTCGGCGCCACCGCGGACAAACTGCCGGACCAAATCCGGAAATACCGATTCATAACAGATGAACGCACTCAACTTATGGCCGTCCAGTGGGAACACCACCACGCGCTCGCCCGGCACGAAGTCGCCGATTTCTTTGGTGATGCGGTTCACCCAACCGAACATCGGTGGAATAAATTCTCCAAACGGAACCAGGTTGATCTTGTCGTAACGGTCGACGATCTTGCCGGAGGCGTCCATCATCGCAGCGGAATTGAGCGGCTCGCGCTGCGGCGTGAATCCGACGGCGCCGAAGAGGAACGGCTTACCTGCGGTCTGCGCGATTCGGGCAGTATAATCGCGAAATTTGGCGTCGGTGACATAGAACGGCGCCGGCACTTCCGGCCAAAGGATAAGGTCCGCGCCTGGGGCCCCCGAGAGCGACGCCAGTTTCTGCTCCGTGTCGCGGACGTTGTCCTCGGTCCATTGCAATGCAGTGTCGACATTGGGCTGCACCACCAGTGCCCTCCGCAACCCAGCAACAGGGCCCGGCGCGCCGGGAAGCGCTATCGGCACTATCAGGACCGCCAGCCACAGCAACTCGCGCCCAGGTCTGCGGACGATCAGCAAAGCCAGCGCGCAACTGAGCATCGCAAATACGAACGACAATCCGTAGACTCCGGTGACGGGCGCGAGCCGCATCAGCCACGGCATGTCGATTCCGGCATTGCCCAGATCGAGCCATGCAAAACCGAAAGAGCCATGGGTCCGCTCGATGCCGGTCCACAACGCGGCCACTGCGGGGATCGCCCACCAGCGCGGCATCATGAGACCGGCCAAAGTTGCGAACACCGCCATGTGCAATCCCTTGTAGAGCCCGAACAAGATGAACGTGCCCCATCCGCCCCAAGGCCCCATGCTGCCGTGTACGTCCATAACAAATTCGATCCACGGACAGACGCCGCACCAGAAGACCACCCCCGCCACCCATCCGTAAAACCACCGGCGTTTCCAGGAGGGCTCACGCGCGCAGGCGATCAGTATGGACGTGAGCGCCACCGGCCCCAGCCACGTGAAATTGAAGCCGGGGAATAAAAGGACCAGCAGCAAGCCGGAAACGAGCGCAAGAACCAGATTCACTAAAACGTCCGGCGAATGGCCGCGTTGCCCGGGAACCCCGCGCCTTGCAGGTCCGCGCGCATCTTATTGGCAGTGGTCTCTGTGATCGGCCCCACCAGCACGCGGAACGTGCCGGGCTTCTCTTCGATCTCCGCCGCCATGGCCCGGAAACTTTTCTTGCGGAGGACATCCACCATGATGTCGGCTTCGTGCTGACTGGTGGCGGCCAGTTGCAGATAGGTTTGTCCCACGACTGGATGGCTGCCGGACACGGTGCGCGGCTCCGCTTTAGGCTCCCGCTTGGGCGGTACCGACACGCGCTCGGCGGGGGACGGCGCAGGTTGCTGGGGCGCCGTCTCAGTGGGAGCCGTCGTTACCGGCGCGGGCTCCGGAGTTCTAGCCGGCGCTTCGGTTGCCGGCGGCCTGGCGTCGCCCCCCGGAATCGGCGTCAATTCAGCTGTCACTGTGCCTGAATTCCGTCCCACGATATAACCCATCGTAAAAAACACTCCGAGCAAAATCACGACGATGAAAAACACGCTGAGCAGCTGGCGGTTCCCCAGGATCAGTTCGAACTCGCCGTCTTCATTTTTGGGCAAGAAAATTTCCTCCGCTAGCCTGCACCTTCCGTTATACTAACGGATACCATTCCGCGTGTGCCAGCGTCTCTCCTATCTATTCTGGTTCCCCTCTTCAATGAAGAAGAATATATCGCGCCGCTATTGAGCCGCGCGCTCGCCGCTCCGCTGCCGGAGGGTCTGGAACGCGAAATTATCGTTGTGGACGACGGGTCCACAGACGGCTCCGATCGTATCGTCGAAGAGTTTGCAGCGCGTCATCCGAGCCAGGTCCGGCTCATTCGTCAAGGGCGGAATCGCGGCAAAGGCGCGGCCATCCGAACTGCCGTCGCCGACGCGCGCGG
>Ga0068858_100002691_pt1 | contig 17896 bp, 16 predicted proteins | sample KBSSwiS12_FD_66589 | JGI IMG/M metagenome (GOLD analysis project Ga0068858, IMG submission 66589) | Switchgrass rhizosphere microbial communities from Kellogg Biological Station, Michigan, USA - KBS Switchgrass S1-2 | ecosystem: Host-associated > Plants > Roots > Rhizosphere > Soil ...
CCTCGTGGTGATCGCCGCCACGCTCACCCAGTTCGGCCTGCCGGTGGAGGGCATCGCGCTGATCCTCGGGGTGGACACCTTCCTCGACATGGGCCGCACCGCGACCAACGTGGTCGGCAACGCCGTGGCGACGGCGGTCATCACCAAGTGGGAAGGCATGCTCCAGCCGCTGCGCGATCCCGACGCGGAAGGCCCCGAGGCCCCGCACGATACGCCGGAACACGGCAAGCGCGGGCTGCATCTCGATCCCGAGGCGTAATCGGCCCATCTGCCAGTGCCGTTCGTCCTGAGGAGGCGCTGAAGCCGAGTGGCTGAAGAGCCATCGCGAAGGACAGGCCTCGGCGTGCAAGGAGTTTGCAGACGCGCTCCTCAACCGGTGCCTTCGGTTCGCTCCTCAGCACGAAACGAGCGAGATGCCTAACGCCCCAGCTCGATCGGCGTGAACCGCCCGAGCCCGCAGGCCGCCCCCGGCTGCAGGCCGCTGCCCGCGTGATAGAGCACGTGGATGATGTCGGTGCTGCACAGCTGCGTCAGCGAGGTGGCGAAGCTGAACGCGCGCTCGCTGGCAAGGCCCGGGCAGCTGTCGGGCAGCACATTGCGCCAACCGCGATTGGACGAGCTGAGAAAGTCGATCGTCCGCCCGTCGCGCACTTCGGTCTGGTTGAACCGGGTCAGTGGGATGCAGGTCTCGTCCGGCCCGGTCACCCGCGCCAGCGGGACCCGGCTGTGGGCCTCGGCCCCGCGCGGACGCTCGGCGTAGTCGTAGCATCCGGCCAGCACCATGGTCGTCGCCAGCAGGGGAAGGGCGATCTTCAGCCTGTCCATGCGCATCGGAACTCTCCTCTCGCGCCAGGTCAGCCGGTTGCCTCTTCGCTTATCCGCGCGCCGCTGGCGCCTTCCGAACGGATTTGGCGGGCGCGCGTTCCCGCGAGACGCCGGCCGGCTTGGCGCCCTTCTCCAGCACTTTGGCCTTGAAGGCGCACAGGTCCACCACCGGGCAGCGCCAGCACTCGGGCGTCCGCGCCTTGCAGACATAACGCCCGTGCAGGATCAGCCAGTGATGTGCGCCCACGCGGAACGGCTGCGGCACTTTCTTCTCGAGCTGCTGCTCGACCGCGGCCGGCGTCTTGCCCTTCGCCAGCCCGGTCCGGTTGCCCACCCGGAAGATGTGCGTGTCGACGGCGAAGGTCTCAGCGCCGAACGCGCAGTTGAGCACGACATTGGCGGTCTTGCGGCCCACCCCGGGCAGCGCGGTCAGCGCATCGCGATCGGCCGGCACCTCGCCGCCATGCTCGCGCACCAGCGTCTCGGAAAGCGCGATGACGTTCTTCGCCTTGGTGTTGAACAGGCCGATGGTCTTGATGTGCGCCTTGAGGCCTTCCTCGCCGAGCGCCACCATCTGCGCCGGGGTCTTCACCTCGCGAAACAGCGCCCGCGTCGCCTTGTTCACCCCCACGTCGGTCGATTGCGCCGAAAGCACCACCGCCACCAGCAACTGGTAGACATTCCCGAACTCGAGCTCGGTCTCGGGCGAGGGGTTGGCCTCGGCCAGCCGGCGGAAGAACTCGAAAACGTCGTCCCGCTTCATCGGTCCGTCACAGTCCCAGCACCTCGGGCATGCGGTAGCGCCCCGGCGCCTTGCCCACCAGCCACTGCGCCGCGCGCACTGCGCCCTTGGCGAAGTTCGCCCGGTTCTCGGCGAGGTGCGAGAGCGCGATGCGCTCGTTATCGGCAAGGAAGTGCACGGTGTGATCGCCCGCCACGCTCCCGCCGCGCAGGCTGGCGAACCCGATCGTTCCGGCCTCGCGCGCGCCGGTGATGCCGTCACGCCCGCGCACGGAATTGTCCGCCAGCCGGATCATCCGCCCCTCGGCGGCCGCCTCGCCCAGCAGCAGGGCAGTGCCCGAGGGCGCGTCGACCTTCATCCGGTGATGGGTCTCGACGATCTCGATGTCCCAGTCCTCACCCAGCCGCGCCGCCGCCTCGCGCACGAGATGGGCCAGCATGTTGACGCCGAGCGAGGTGTTCCCGGTCTGGAGCACGGCCACCTTTTCGGCCGCCGCGTCGATCAGCCAGTGGTGGCGCTCCTCGAGCCCCGTGGTGCCGACGACGATCGGCACCCCCGCGCGCATCGCCGCCTCGAGATTGGCTTCAAGCGCGTGCGGGCTCGAAAAGTCGATCAGCACGTCGCACCCGGCGGCTAGCGCCATCGGGTTGCCGTCCTTGTCGATCCCCCCCTCCAGCACTTCGCCCGCCGCGCCGATGGCCTCGGCCAGCGCCTTGCCCATGCGCCCTTCGCTGCCGATGATCCCGATTCTTGCCCCGATACCCATCTTGCTCACCTCGCTGTCGGCGTGCTTCATGGCGGCGATGGCGAAATACCGCAACATCGTGATCCTCACCGGCGCCGGCGTCTCGGCCGAATCCGGCATCGATACCTTCCGTGATGCCGGCGGCCTGTGGGAGCAGCACCGGGTCGAGGACGTCGCCACGCCCGAGGCCTTCGCCCGCGATCCCGAACTGGTCCTGCGCTTCTACGACATGCGGCGCGCCGCGATCCAGACCCGCGAACCCAACGCCGCCCACCACGCGCTGGCCCGGCTCGACCGCGAGTGGGCGGGCGGCCTGCTGATCGTCACCCAGAACGTCGACGATCTGCATGAGCGGGCCGGCGCCGCTCGCGTCCTCCATATGCATGGCGAGCATCTCAACGCCTGGTGCACCGCCTGCGACGTGCGTTCGCCGTGGCGCGAACCGCTGATCCACCGACCCGCCTGTCCGGAGTGCGGCGAACGCGCTCTGCGCCCCGATGTCGTCTGGTTCGGCGAGATGCCCTATCGCATGGACACGATCCACGCCGCGCTGCGCGAGGCCGACCTGTTCGTCTCGATCGGCACCTCGGGCGCGGTCTACCCCGCCGCCGGCTTTGTCCGCCTCGCCCGCGAACTCGGCGCCGCCACGCTCGAACTCAACCTCGAACGCAGCCAGGGCTCAGCCTGGTTCGAAGAAAGCCGCCTCGGCCCAGCCACGAAGCTGGTGCCGGCTTGGGTGGATGAAGTGCTGGGCTGAACTGCCGCTCCCCTCCCGCAGGCGGGAGGGGTCGGGGGTGGGCCAGCACAGCTCGCGGCCTACTCCGCCCCACAGCCCTTGCACGTCGCATCCTTCGGCACCCGGATCGTCCGCAGCGAAGGCGCCAGCCCGTCGAGCAAGTGCAGCTGGCCCCATTGCGGTTCGCCCAGCGCCGCGTGGCCCTGAAGCAGCACGCGGATCGCCTGCATCGCCCCGAAGCTGCCGACCATCCCGGCCATCGCGCCAAGCACGCCGTCAGCCGCGCAGGTGTCGCAGTCCTCGGCGTCGAACGCGTCGCCCACCCAGCAGCGGTAGCAGGGCTCGCCGGGCAGATGTCCGGCGAAGTTGCCGATCTGCCCCTGGAAGCGGCCAAGAGCCGCGCTGGTCAGCGGAATGCCGGCATCGACGCAGGCGTCCGAGACGGCGAGCCGGGTCGCGAAGTTGTCGCACCCGTCGAGCACCACGTCGGCGCCCGCGATCAGCCCCGCGGCATTGCCCGCATCGATCCGCACCCGGTGCGCATGGACTTCGAGCGCCAGGTCGAAATGGCGCACCCAGTCGGCCGCGGCATCGGCCTTGCCACGGCCAAGGTCGCGCTCGCCGAAGATCGTCTGGCGCTGGAGGTTCGAGGCTTCGACCACGTCGTCGTCGATCAGCGTCAGCCGGCCTACGCCGGCCGCCGCGAGATATTGCAGCGCCGGGGAACCGATCCCGCCGCAGCCCACCAGCACCACGTGCGCCTGCGCCAGCGCCACCTGGCCGGCCCCACCCACCTCGGGGAGGACGATGTGGCGGGCGAAGCGGTCGATACGGTCGGGCGGCAGGCTCATGGGGCACGCTTAGGCAAGGCCCGCGTGCGAGGGAAGAGCCAGCGTCAGGACCTCTCTGCCTCGGGCATCCGCCTCGGCAGCCCGGGGGGCACGGGGACGCCCAGTCGCAACAGGCTGATGCCCGCCGCCACCAGCGCCGCTACGGCCGCACAGGTCAGCATGAACGAGCTCGAACCCAGACCGAGGCGGTGGAATCCGGCGGCGACCGCCACCGCGCCGCTCGTCTGCCCCAGCAGCCGCGCCGTCGCCAGCATGCCGCCCGCAGCGCCCGAACGATCGCGCGGGGCCGCGCCGACGATGGCGCGATTGTTCGGCGCCTGGAACAACCCGAATCCTGCCCCGCACAGCGCCATGCGCCAGACGATCTGCGCGTCGGCCGGCTGCGGCCCGAGCCGCGACAGCGCAAACAGGCCGGCGGCCAGCAGCACCAGTCCGATGGCACCGAGCAGACCCGCCGGCCAGCGGTCCGCCAGCCGCCCCGCGATGGACGCGGTCACCCCGACCGCGATCGGCCACGGCGTCATCAGCAACCCGGATTCGACGACGCTGCGCCCGAGCGCCTGTTGCAGCACGAACGGCATCGCCACGTAGGCGACCATCTGCGCGGCAAACGAGGTGATCGAGGTCAGCAGCGAGAGCGAGAAGATCGGGATCGCGAGCAGGTCGGTCGGAAACAGCGGCGCTTGCTTGCCGCGCTCCCACAGCACCAGCGTACCTCCCAGCACGAGGCCGATCCCCAACAGCGCCAGCCCCGAACTCCGGCCTTCGCGCGCGAAACTCTCCGCGCCGTAAACGATGAGGCCCAGCATCCCCGCGCTCAGCCCCGCGGCCACGAGGTCCGGCTGCCGCCCGTGCCCTGCGGCGTGCGGCAGGCACCGCCAGCCGATCGCAAGGGCGGCGAGTCCAACCGGCACGTTGATCGCGAACAGCCAGGGCCAGGGCGCCACGGCAAGGATGGCTGCGGCCAGCGACGGCCCGATCGCTGACGCGACGGAGATCACCAGCGCGTTGTAGCCCATTCCGCGGCCAAGCTGCGAGGCGGGGTAGGTCGAACGCAGCAGCGCCGAGTTCATGCTCATGATCCCGGCGGCGCCCATCCCCTGGACCACTCGGGCGGCGATCAGTGCGGGCAGGCTCCCGGCCAGCGCGCAGAGCAGCGAGCCGATGACGAACAGCACCAGCGACGGCAGGTACACCCGCGCATGGCCGATCCGGTCGCCCATGGCGGCCAGCGGCAGCAGCAGCACGGTGATGGCCAGCTGGTACGCGTTGATCACCCAGACAGCCACCGCCGGGCTGGCCTGGAGCTCGGCCGCGATCGTGGGCAGGGCAATGTTGGCGATGGCGCCATCGAGCACCGACATGGCGATCGCCAACCAGATCGTCGCCGCGGCATAATACCGCCGCGGCAGCGGCAGCCCGTCGGGCAGGCCGGTCGGAGCCGAGGCTTGCGGCTGGTCCGCCATATCGATCGCTGCTCCCGCTGCTCCGCTGTCCGGGCGTTGCCACAACGGAAAAAGCCGGTCACGGGTCCCGCCGCGCCCCGGTGCAGCGGCTGTGGACAGGTCAGCGGAAAACCCCGGGAGAAGCCCGGGTGATCCGGTGCGGTGCTTGTCGATGAACCGGCAGGAGAGCGCCCTGGCCGTCAGTCTTCCAGCCGGCGCTGCAGCGGGCGCACGCTGCCGTCCATGTCCACTTCGACGGGCGTCAGCGCCCCGCGGCCGCCGCGGCGAGGCATTTCAGCGCGGGCGAGGGAAGGAGAGAGTTTCACATCGCCGGCTCGCCTCGGTTCACCGCGCAACCGCCACTTCCAGGCTCCGGCCCTTATCCCTTCGGCAGCAGTAATTGTCCTTATAAATCAGCCATTAATGTAGCCCCTCGCAGCGTCGCGCGCTGGAGGCGGCCTATCTGTGCCGCTTTCTTCGCAGGAGCCGGAGGGAACCGGCTCTCAGCGGGGGCGCAAAGGAGAGATTATGCAAATGAAGATCCTGCCGATCGTTTCGGCCATCGCGATTGCCGCGGCCGGCCCGGCCCTGGCCCAGACCACCACGGGCACCAGCACCACCGGGACGACCTCGGCTGAAACCTCGGGAACGACCGGAACCTCGGGAACGACCGGCACCACGACTGGCACCGCCACCGGCAGCACCACTGGCACGACCGCCCCGACCACCTCGACCACGACTGACAGCGGCCTCGGCGCCGACGTGCGCACGATGGCTCGCGGCCAGCGCACCGGCACCGGCCACAAGGGCATCGGCTCGCAGGTCTCGGCCATGGCGCATGACCGCAACGCCGCCCGCGCCGCCGCGCGCGCCGAGCCCAGCGGGACCGGTAGCGACACCGATACCGACAGCACGACGAGCACCACCACGTCGCCGACGACCAGCAGCACGACCGGCAGCACCACCGGCACTGCCGCACCGGCCAGCGCCGGATCGACCGATGTCTCGCTGAGCGGCCGCGCCAACGCCGCGGGCACCTCGGCCGCTCTCGACGCCTCGGCGGTTGCCGGCGCCCGCGGGGCCAATTCGGCGATCAAGGGCGGCACCGGCGCCGTCGCCGATCTGCGCGCTGCCCGTTCGGCCGCCACGGAAGCGAAGGAAGCGAGCGCCGACGCCCGCGTCACCGCCTCGGCGGCCCGGTCGGCGGCGGCCGACGTTCGCGCCTCCGCGCAAGATGCCCGCAGCAACGCGTCGGCAGTCCGCGATGCCGCCCAGTCGATCAAGGACACCGTCCAGGCTGCGCGCCCGGGCCACTGAGCAACCTGACCTGACACCGGCAACAGGCCCCGCGCAACCTCGCGGGGCCTGTTTCATCATGGGGGAATACCGATGAAGAAGACTGCAACTGCACTGGCCATTGCTGCCGTCGCCACTCTCGGCTGGACGGCGCCGGCTCTGGCCGACGATGGCCTCACCGCCACCACCGGCGTCGATTATTCCAAGGGCGACTACGGCACCGGGGTCGATACCGAGATCCTGATCGTGCCCTTCAGCCTGCGCTACAAGTCCGGCGACCTCCGCTTCTCCGCCACGATCCCGTGGCTGCGGATCGACGGTTCCTCGGCCATCGTCGGCGACGGCAGCGGCGGGGTCGTCATCGATCCGAATGCCCCGCGCACGGTGCGCTCAGGCTTCGGCGACGTGAACCTGGGCGTGGCCTACACCATCCCCGAGGAGCGCCTCGGCTTCGGCCTCGAGCTCAATGGCCGGGTCAAACTGCCCACCGCGAGGGCCTCGCGCGGGCTCGGCACGGGCAAGACCGACTTCGCGGTCGGCGCGGAAGTGTCGAAGTCGATCGGGGCCGTCACCCCGTTCGTCTCGGTCGGCTATCGCATGCCCGGCGATCCGGCGGGCGTCGACCTTCACAACGCCTGGAACGGCTCCGCCGGTGCCAGCCTCGCCCTCGGCAAGTCGGTGCTGATCGCCTCGTACGATTACCGCGAGAGCACCAGCAGCTTCTCGCGTGACAGCGAGGAGCTGTTCGGCGCCTTCTCCACCCCGGTCGCCAGACGGCTCAACTTCACCCTCTACGGCTCGGCCGGCCTGTCGAAGGGCGCGCCCGATTTCGGGGTGGGCTCGATGATCGGAGTGAAGTTCTAACTGCACCTGTGGACAGCATGGCGGAAAACACCGGCAGGGCCTGTGCCCTGTCGGTGTACTGTCGGTGCAAATGCGTTGCAGTGCCCCTGCAGCGGCGTTCCCGGCTCAGTCTTCCAGCTGGCGCAGCAGCGTGCGCACGTCGCCGTCCATGTCGGCATCGCGCGTGCGCAGGTCCTCGATCAGGCGCACGGCGTGGATCACCGTCGAATGGTCGCGCCCGCCGAACTTCCGGCCGATCTCGGGGTAGGAGCGCGGCGTCAGCACCTTGGCCAGATACATCGCCACCTGCCGCGGCCGCACCACCGCCCGCGCCCGGCGCTTGCTCGCCATCTCGGTCCGATCGACCCGGTAGAACTGGCAGACGGTGCGCTGGATCTCGTCGATCGTGATGCGCCGGCGGTTGGCCGAGAGAATGTCGGTCAGCTGCTCCTCGGCGAGCTGCAGGCTCACCTTCTGCCCGGTCAGCTGGGCATAGGCGATCAGCTTGTTCAGGCCGCCGACCAGCTCGCGCACGTTGCGGTTGATGGTCCGGGCAAGGAACTCGACGACGTCCGCCGGCACGTCGGTCGGCGCGAAGCGGGCGAGGCGATGGTCGAGGATCGAGCGGCGCAGCTCGATGTCGGCCGGCTGGATATCGGCGACGAGGCCCATCGACAGGCGCGACAGCAGCCGCTGTTCGACCCCGTCGAGCGCTTGGGGGGCGCGGTCGGCGGCGAAGACCAGTCGCTTGCCCTCGGCGAGCAGCGCGTCGATCGTGTAGAGCAGTTCCTCCTGCGCGCTTGCCTTGCCGATGATGAACTGGATGTCGTCGACCATCAGCAGGTCGAACCCGCGCAGCCGCGCCTTGAATTCCAGCATCTGGTTCTGGCGTAGGGCCTGGACGAACTCGACCATGAACCGCTCGGCCGAGCAGTAGAAGATCCGGCTGCGCGGATGCGCGGCGAGGAAGGCGTGGCCGATCGCGTGGAGCAGGTGGGTCTTGCCCTGGCCGGTCGCGGCCTTGAGGTAGAGCGGCGAGAACTGCGGCTTCTCCGCCGCGGCCATGCGCTGGGCGGCGTTGCAGGCCAGGATGTTGCCCGCGCCGGTCACGAAGGTGGTGAAGGTCAGCGACGGGTCGAGCCCGATCGACGGCTGGCCGAGCGTGACGAATTCGCTGCCCGACAGGTCCGCCGAAGGCAGCGAGAGCGGGCCGGGCTCAGGCACGGGCGACGATGGCGCGCCGTCGTTGGCCGGGCGGCGACCGCCAAGGCGCAGGTCGGGCATCTGCCTGCGGGCCGGGTGGACCGAGATGCGAACGTGGCGCACTTCGGAGCGGGCGATCTTCCAGGCGAGGCTCAGCCGGTCGGCAAAGCGGTCGGCCACCCAGTTGGCGGAGAACTCGGTCGGCAGGAACAGGTCGAGCGTGCCGGTCTCCTTGCAGAACGAGCCGAGCTGGATCGGCTTGATCCACTGGCTGTGGAGTTGCTGGCCCAGGTCCTTGCGCAGGCCCTGGCTGATGTCAGCCCAGTCCGCAGCAAGGTCGAGGGCTTCCTGATCTTCCATCATCCGCGCTTCGCCCGATTTGCCCTTGTGCGTCATTGCCTCACCCCTGCGCCCCGAAACCTTGACCCGATCGCCCCGCAAACGGCCAGACCGTGCCGTGGCTTCTCTCGCCGCGCCTGATCATGTCCGGTCGTCCATCTGGACGGCTGTTCGTCAGTACCCCCAAGCAGGCCCGCACGGGCTGCCCGCAGACATGGCTCGGCCACCGCCGGAAGCCCTGCGGGCCCGACGCGTCAACCGATCCATGTCCGTGATACCCTTTGCGCTGCCGCTCGGGGCAAGGGCGATTTATGAAGCCCTTTCGGATCGGCGCAAGCGGGCGACTGCAAAAAAACTGAAATAATGATGCTTGACACTTAAGGCCTTGGGAGAATCCCGCCAGAACGCTGTAAATGGCTGATTTCCGCGCGTTTTCGCTGCGACAAAAATCGAATCGCAGAATTTCCGTGCATTTCTAAAGCGGCCCGTTGCGACGGTCCTGACGACGCTTGCAACCGGAACGAAAAAGGCCGGGGGGCTACCCCGGCCATGTTCTGTTTTCGTCCCGCCTCCGGTGCCATCGCGGCACCCGGGGGAGCGAATCGATTCGCCGTTTCAGGCGAGCTTGGCGACGGCCTTCGACAGGCGCGACAGCTTGCGCGAGGCGGTGTTCTTGTGAAGCACGCCGCGAGCCACGCCGCGGGCGAGTTCCGGCTGGGCCGCCTTGAGCGCGTCAGCCGCAGCGGCCTTGTCGCCACCGGCGAGCGCAGCCTCGACCTTCTTCACGAAGGTGCGGATGCGGCCGATGCGGGCACCGTTGATCTCGGCGCGCTTTTCGTTGCGACGGATGCGCTTGCGGGCTTGCGGCGTATTGGCCATGTCTGTCCTTCGTTCGGCCGCGGGGGCCCTTAGCTGAATAGATCACGCTGAATTGCGTGCAAAAACGCAGGGGCCGGCCGAAGCCGCCCCACGGGAAGCGCGGCCCTTAGCGAGGGCAGGGCGAATCGTCAACGGCAGAGTGCCCGCCCGTCCGGTTTGCGCTGCGTGCCGTGGCAGCGCTGCTGTTCGCTGCGCGGGCGCGGCCGCCACCGCGGCGATCCGCTGAGCGCCTACTTCTGGCAGTGGGGGCAGAACCAGGTGCTGCGCCCACCCTGGACGATCCGCTTTACCGTCCCCCGGCACGAGCGGCACGGCTCCCCCTCGCGGTCGTAGACGTCGAACGCCTTGGAGAAATAACCGAGCTGCCCGTCGGGCTGGGCATAGTCGCGCAGCGTGCTGCCCCCGGCCGCGATCGCCTCCTCGAGCACGGCCTTGATCGCCGGCACCAGCCGGCCGAGCGCTGCCTTGCTGACCTTGCCGGCGGCCTTGCGGGGATCGATCCGCGCCCGGTAGAGCGCCTCGCACACGTAGATGTTGCCCAGTCCGGCAACGATCCGCTGGTCGAGCAGCAGCAGCTTGACCGCCGCGATCCGGCCCTTGAACGCCGTGGCGAGGTGCGCCGGCGTCAGCGCGGGCGAGAGCGGCTCGGGGCCCAGCGCAGCGAACGGCGGCCATGCCTCGAGCGCGTCGGTCGAAACGAGGTCGACCGAGCCGAACCGCCGCGGATCGCACAGCGCCAGCCGGTGGCCGGAGGTTGTCTCCAGCACCAGATGGTCGTGCTTCTCCAGTTCCGCCGGATCGATGCGCCACCGACCGGACATTCCGAGGTGGAACACCATCGTCTCCCCCCGGTCGAGGTGGACGAGGCCATACTTGGCCCGCCGCCCGAGCCCGGTTACCCGCGCGCCGGTCATCACCTGCACGAGATCGGCGGGGAAGGGCCGCCGCAAGTCGCCGCGCCGCGTCGCTACCCGCGCCAGCGTCGCGCCCTCGAGATAGCGCGCCAGACCGCGCACGGTGGTTTCCACTTCGGGCAATTCGGGCATGGGAGGCGCCGTACGACACGTCGGAGCAGGAGTCATTTGTTGAGTGCGGAACGGCCATCCGGCCTTCCTCGGCGACAAGCCCTTCCCGGAGGGGAAGGGCGGTCAAGCCAATGACGTGCTTTTCGCCCGCCGCAAATGCTCCTAAGGCCCGTGCCATGAGCGAGCAGCCCACATCAGAGCAGGTTTCCTTCGGCTACGAGGCGGTCTCCCCCGAGGAAAAGACCCACCGCGTCGGCGCGGTGTTCTCAAGCGTCGCCAAGAAGTACGACGTGATGAACGACGCGATGAGCGCGGGCCTCCACCGGGTGTGGAAGGACCAGTTCGTCCGGCGGGTGAAGCCGCGCCCGGGCGAGGCGATCCTCGACATGGCCGGCGGCACCGGCGACATCGCCTTCCGCATGGCCCGCCATGGCGCCCATGTGACGGTATCCGATATCAACGAGGACATGCTCGGGGTCGGCATGGAGCGGGCGGCCAAGCGCGGCATCGAAGGTCTCACCTGGAGCCCGCAGAACGCCGAGACGCTGACGTTCGGTGATCGCGAGTTCGATGCCTATACTATCGCCTTCGGTATCCGGAACGTGACGCGGATCGATGCCGCGCTCGCCGAAGCTTACCGCGTGCTGCGGTTCGGGGGCCGGTTCTTCTGTCTCGAATTCTCGACCACCGAGTGGCCCGGGTTCAAGGAAGCCTACGATGCCTACTCGCACCAACTTGTGCCGCGCCTCGGCCAGATGATCGCGGGCGATGCCGATTCCTACCGCTATCTCGTCGAATCGATCCGCCGCTTCCCGCCGATGAAGCAGTTCGAAGGCATGATCCGCACCGCCGGCTTCACCCGCACCCGGGTCGAGCCGATCCTCGGCGGCCTCGTCGCAATCCATTCGGGCTGGAAAGCGTGAAGCGTGCGTTGACCGGCCACGCCTGCGGCGCGACCCGGTGCCGCAATCCTTCGACGGATGTCGAAGGCGCACCCACCAAAGCATCGGGTGCAGCCCGATGACCACCTCCGCCACCCACATCCTGCGCCTGCTCAGGTGGGGCCGCATTCTCGCCCGCCACGGCGCGCTCAGGATCATCGAGGACGGTCTGAACACGCCCGCCCCGGTCCGCCGCTTGTGCAAGCTAGCGCGCCTCGGCACCCGCCAGCCGCGCGTTCCCGACTATGCCGGCGCGTTCCAGGCGATCGGCCCGGCGGCGATCAAGCTCGGCCAGACCCTCGCCACCCGGCCCGACCTCGTCGGCGAGGAAGCCGCACACAATCTACTCACCCTGCAGGACAGCCTGCCCCCGGTCGGGTTCGACGCGGTGCGCGCCGAGATCGAGGCGAGCTTCCAGCAGCCGGTCGAGGCGCTCTTCGCCAGCATCGAGCCCGAGGCGGTCGGCGCCGCCTCGATCGCGCAGGTCCACCGTGCCGTGACGACCGACGGCCATACTGTCGCGGTCAAGGTCCTGCGCCCCGGCATCCGCGAGAAGTTCGCCCGCGACATCGACACCTACGAATGGGCCGCCGCCCATCTCGAGGCGCTCGGCGGCGAGGCCGAGCGGCTGCGCCCGCGGCTCGTCATCGAGAACCTCAAGCGCTGGACCGCACGCGAACTGGATCTGCGCCGCGAGGCCGCATCCGCCTCCGAGCTCGCCGAGGCGATGAAGAGCTTCGCCGGCTACCACGTCCCCGCGATCGACTGGGACCGCACCAACGGCCGGGTCATGACGATCGAGTGGGTCGACGGGGTCAAGATGAGCGATCTCGCCGCTCTGCGCGCCTCGGGTCACGATTTCCCCGAGCTCGCCGGCCGCCTCGTGCTTGCCTTTCTCACCCAGGCGATCAGCGTCGGCTTCTTCCACGCCGACATGCACCAGGGCAACCTGTTCGTCCGCCCCGACGGGACCATCGTCGCGATCGACTTCGGGATCATGGGCCGGATCGACCGCCGCGCCCGTCAGTGGCTCGCCGAGATTCTCTACGGGCTGACCACCGGCAACTACCGCCGCGTGGCCGAAATCCACTTCGAGGCGCAGTACGTGCCGAGCTATCACTCGGTCGAGGAGTTCGCGACCGCGCTGCGCGCCGTCGGCGAGCCGATGCGCGGACGCCCGGTGAGCGAGCTGTCGGTCGGCCAGATGCTCGACGGGCTCTTCGCGATCACTCGCGATTTCGACATGGCCGTGCAGCCCCACCTGCTGCTGCTCCAGAAGACCATGGTCATGGTCGAGGGCCTGGCCCAGGCGCTCGATCCCCGGATCAACATGTGGGACGTCTCCGCGCCGTTCGTGCGCGCGTGGATCCGCGACGAGCTCGGTCCCGAGGCCGCCATCGCCGAACGCCTGCGCACGGATGTCCAGACCCTTGCCCGCATCCCCGAACTGGTGCGCCGGATCGAGGAGCGTTTCCCCGCCCGTGGCGGCGCGCCCGAGGCGCCGCCGCTGCGCGAGGTTCCGCTGGTCTGGGCCGGTTGGCAGTCGGGCCGCCAGGGCGGGCGTCAACCGGATGGTAACCATGCCGGGGCTAGCTGGCTGGGGTACCTGGTCGCGGGGGTTCTGGGGGGACTGGTCACGTGGATGCTCACGACACAGGGTTGGCTCGGCTAGCACAGCCGGCAGACGGTCGTCCGGCCTGGGATCGCTATGCGGCGATGCCGCGGGGCCTGGCTCGCGTGGTGCTGGCCCTGCTGGCCGTGTTTCTCGTCCTTGCCGCGATCGCGCCGGGCTATGCCCCGCCGCCGCCCGACCCGCCCAAGGTCACCGTCAAAGACGCCTCGGGCCACAAGGTCACCAAGGAAGAAGACAACGATCTTCGCCTCTACCGCCTGATCAACGAACGCCTCGCGCGCGGGGACGACTACTACGTCGCCGCCACCGAGGAGCAGCGCAGCCACGACTATCCGGTCGCCCCCGGCCTCACCGTGCGCCTGCCGACGCTCGCCTTCGTCAGTGTCGCACTGGGTCCGAACGGGCTGATCGCCCTGCAGGTGCTCGTGTTCGTGGCAATGATGGTCGCCAACGGGCGCCGGCTGGAGGCGGAACCCGGCGGAAGCGACCGGGGGCCGGTTGCGCTGGCTTTGCTCATGATGGGGATCGCCAGCGGCCTCAGTCCCCGTTACAACATGCTCCATGAGATCTGGGCCGCCCAGCTGATCGCGCTCTCCTTCGGGCTCCATCGCCCGGAGGCCGGCAAGTGGCGCGCCGCATGGTGCGCCGCGGCGGCCGCGCTGGCGGTGCGCGAGCTGGCGCTGCCGTTCGTACTGCTGATGGCCGCCTGGGCGCTGTGGCACCGGCGCTGGCGCGAAGGCGCCGCGTGGCTCGCGCTGATCGCCGCGTTCCTCGTGCTGCTGTGGGTCCACGTCGGCCTCGCCGAGGCGCAGATCCGGCCGGGCGACCCGGTCAGCCCATCGTGGATCGCGATCCGCGGCATTGCCGGGCTGATGTACAAGGTCAACAACTCCACCCTGCTCTCGCTGGTCCCGGTCTGGCTGTCCGGCCCGCTGATCGTGCTCGCCCTGTTCGGGTGGACCGGCTGGCGCACCCCGATGGGCACCTTCGGGATGTTCCTGACGCTCGGCTACGGCTTCGCCTTCATGATCGCCGGGCGCGACAACAACTTCTACTGGGGCATCATGATCACCCCGCTGCTGTTCATGGGCGCGGCGTTCCTGCCGATCGCGCTGCCGTCGCTGTTGCGCGCGGCAGCCTTGCGCAGGGGAGCGGAGCGCAGCGTTGCCTGATCCGGCCCCGTCCGAACCTGTCCTGACCAGCCGCTACGCCGCCTGGCCCCGCCGCGCCGCGCAGGCAATGCTTGCGCTGTGGCTCGCGCTCCTGCTCGCCGCCGCGCTGACCCCGATCCGCGCCGGCGAGGACGAGGCGCCCGCTGCTGCTGCTCGCGCCCCTGCCGCACAGTTGCGCGACCGCGACGCCGATCTCGCGCTCTACGACGAGGTCATCCTCCGCCTCCGCCACGGCGAGCACTACTACGCGGTCATCGCCGAGGAACACCGTCGGCACCGGTTCCCGCTGCATCCCGGTTTCGCGGTGCGCCTGCCCACCCTCGCGGTGATCGAGGCCGCGCTGCCCGAGGCCGTGCTGCCCCCGCTGGCGACGCTCCTCGCCGCCGCCACGCTGCTGGCGTGGTGGCGCAAGCTCGGGGGCGATCCCGCCGCCGCGCCGGTCCGCGCACTCGCCATCGCCGCGCTGGCGCTGGGGCTGACGGTTGGCCTCACCCGCTACTTTTTCGTCCTTCACGAGCTCTGGGCCGGCCAGCTCCTCGCGCTCGCCTTCGGCCTCCACCGGCCCGAACGCGGCCAGTGGCGCGGCGCATGGCTCGCCGCCGCGCTGGCCCTCGCCATGCGCGAACATGCGCTGCCCTTCGTCCTGCTCATGGCCGCCTTTGCGCTTTGGCAGCGGCGCTGGCGCGAGGGCACGGCGTGGGCCGCGCTCGCGCTCGCCTTCGTCGCCGCGCTGGCGGTCCACCTCCATACCGTCGCCGCGATGGTCCTGCCCAGCGATCCGCCGTCCGCTTCGTGGATCACCCTGCGCGGGCTCACCGGCTGGCTCTCGATGCTGGTCCTGTCGAGCAACCTCAGGCTCCTGCCCCATGCGCTCGGCGCGGTGCTGGTGGTCGCCAGCCTTGCCGGCTGGTCAGGCTGGGCCAGCCGCGCCGGCCTGTTCGGCACGCTGCTCCAGGCCGGCTTCGGCCTCGCCTTCGCCATCGCCGGCCGGGGCGACAATTTCTACTGGGGGATGATGGTCGCCCCCACGCTGCTCGTCGGCCTCGCCTTCCTTCCGGCCGCCGCGCGCGACCTGTGGCGCGCCGCCTGCGGGCAAAACCCGATTGCCCTCGCGTCGCCGGGAGTGCAGGAGGCGTAGCGTCATGGCCGGACCGCACATTCTCCTGATCGTCGGCGGCGGCATCGCCGCGTACAAGTCGTGCGAGCTCGTGCGGATGATCCGCAAAGGCGGCGGCTCGGTCACCTGCGTGCTGACCGAGAGCGGCGCCAAGTTCGTCACCCCGATGGCGCTCGCCGCGCTTTCCGAAAATCCCGTCCACACCACCCTGTGGGACCTCAGGAACGAGGTCGAGATGGGCCACATCCAGCTCAGCCGCGAGGCCGATCTGGTCGTGGTCTGCCCGGCCACTGCCAATCTCGTCGCCAAGATGGCCGCGGGTATTGCCGACGATCTCGCCACCACGCTGCTCCTCGCCACCGACAAGCCGGTGCTCGCGGTCCCGGCGATGAACGTGCGGATGTGGCAGCACGCGATGACCCGGCGCAACATCGAATCCCTGCGTGAAGCCGGCGTGTTCGTCATGGAGCCCGACGAAGGCGCGATGGCCTGCGGCGAGTTCGGGCCTGGCCGCCTGCCCGAGCCCGATGCCGTCTGGCGCCTGATCGCCTCATGGTTCACCGGCCCTGAAGCCCTGCCGATCCAGCGCGGCTCCGGCTGGACCCCGCCGGAAGACACCGGCTTCGTTCCGCTTGACCCGCTTCCGAGCTTCGCCAACGACGAGGGCGGCGACGGGGGGGCCGACTTCGGCCTCGGCGGCCTTTCGGGCTCGATCATCGGCCGCGCTGCGGGCAAGGGTGCGAAGAAGGCGATGGCACTCGACGCCCTGCCGGAGGGCGAGGCGCTCTCCGCCCCCGCGCCCGAACCCGAAGCGCCTGCCGCTCCCGCTCCGGCTCCCGGCGCGCTGCTGGTCAAGAAGGGCAAGGCCCGTGCCGCCCCGCCAACCGATCCCGAGGCGCTCAACCACCTCGTCAACGCGCGCCAGAGCGCTCCCGAACCGATCGCGGGCGATCACTTCGGCGTCAGCGTCGGCGCGGGCAGCGAAGGCTCCGTGCCCGCCGCTCCCTTCGTCAAGCCCGAGGATGGCCCGCTCTCCGGCCGCCACATTCTCGTTACCGCCGGCCCCACGCACGAGCCGATCGATCCGGTGCGCTACATCGCCAACCGTTCGTCCGGCCAGCAGGGCTTCGCCATCGCGGCCGCCGCCGCGCGGCTCGGGGCGCAAGTCACCCTTGTCGCCGGCCCGGTCCACTTGCCGACCCCTCCCGGGGTCGACCGCGTCGATGTCGAGAGCGCGCGCGAAATGGCCGAGGCGGTCAAGCGCGGGCTTCCCGCAGATTGCGCGGTCATGGTCGCTGCCGTGGCCGACTGGCGGAGCAAGGACGTCGCCACCTCCAAGCTCAAGAAGCGCGGCTCGGCCCCACCCGTGCTGATGCTGACCGAAAACCCCGACATCCTCGCGACGGTCGGGTCGACCCCGTCGCTCAAGCCGAAGCTGCTGGTCGGCTTCGCCGCCGAGACCGACAAGGTGATCGAGCACGCCCAGGAGAAGCGCAAGCGCAAGGGGGCCGACTGGATCATCGCCAACGACGTCTCGTTCGACGCCAAGGGCAAGTCGGTGATGGGGGGCAAGACCAACACCGTCCACATCGTCACGGCCACCGGCGTCGAGGACCTCCCCGAAATGCCCAAGGACCAGGTCGCGATGGCGATCGTCGAAAGGATCGCACATGAACTCGTCTAGGGGGCACGCGTCCGAACCTGTCCCGGTGCTGGTCAGGCGGCTCGAACACGGCCAGGGCCTCGACCTGCCCGCTTATGCCACCGATGGCGCCGCCGGGATGGATGTCGTCTCGGCCGAGGACGTGACGATCGCCCCGGCTGGCCGCCATGCCGTCGCCACCGGCCTCGCGGTCGCCATTCCTCCGGGCTTCGAGATCCAGGTTCGCCCGCGCTCGGGCCTCGCGCTCAAGCACGGGATCACCGTCCCCAACACGCCCGGAACGATCGATTCCGATTATCGCGGCGAATTGAAGGTGATCCTCATCAACCACGGCAGCGAGCCGTTCCAGATCCGCCGCGGCGATCGCGTCGCCCAGCTCGTCCTTGCCCCCGTCACCCGCGCCGGCTGGCTCGAGGTCGAACACCTCGAGGAAACCGCCCG
>Ga0068858_100002693_pt1 | contig 17895 bp, 18 predicted proteins | sample KBSSwiS12_FD_66589 | JGI IMG/M metagenome (GOLD analysis project Ga0068858, IMG submission 66589) | Switchgrass rhizosphere microbial communities from Kellogg Biological Station, Michigan, USA - KBS Switchgrass S1-2 | ecosystem: Host-associated > Plants > Roots > Rhizosphere > Soil ...
CCTGCTCAGTGAGCCGTGCATGTTCATCATCCGATCGGCCCAGCGCATATGTTGGATCCGACATAACTTCCCCCGTTTGAGACAGGTTCAGAGCCACTGCTATCGGCAGCTTTGCGTGCGGGCGGACATTGTATAGGAACCGTTCGCAATCAAGACAGCGTGAATGACCAGAGCGTCTTGCCGCCTTTTTCCTCGAGGGTCATGTGGTGACGGGCCCATCGTCACCTCCTTCTTCATTAGTGGGACATGCCCATCGACTTCACCCCCCCCACCACCGCTTGAACAGGAGCTCTATCCCTTGAAAGAAGCTCTCGCCGCTGCCGGCACCGGGGCGGCAGATGGGATGGGCGCGCTATTCGGGCAACTGGATGAGCTTCTCGTCGCCCGGAGCAGGTTCCGGAGGACGGCCGTGAAGTCGTCCAACACGAACCAGCGTCACGGCGGTGTTAGCCTCAGCGGCGGCCCTGTGAACTCCGCTTCGATCGAGAAATCGATCGAGTCACCAACGCCCAGCGTCGTACCGCTGTATGACCTGTGACGTCAGCCAGGCCGTCGAGACTGGGATCTTCGATTGTGAGGCGTACTTTGCGCACCTGTACACCAAGAGCCAAGTCCCTTCCGCGGTCGAACCGTAAGCGAGCACCTGGCTACAATCAGATGATTGTGGGAGGTTGTGGAGGCCTAAAGTTGATTTACGGTGCTCAGTCGGGACAAATGCAACGGGCGTCGCGCGGCACTCAGTTAGGTAAATTAATCTAAATCAAAACTTTCATATCTCTGCAGTCGGGCGACATTTGGCTACGTCGAATTTGCGATTCGGCGTTCGGGCCCCGAGTCGTCCATGTAGAAGTCCAGAACGCGCACCATGATCGGCAGCGATTCTGCAGCGCGTTGAGATGATAAACAATGGGGTATTACATCGGACCGCGTGCCTCGCAGACACCGCAAACAGACCGATTGCCTACGTCTTTTTTGACGCTCTGCACCTACGTGCGTGCGTCATGTGTCAGGGGAAGCGTCTGGCCGCCAGCTGCCACTACTTCACTGAACAAATGAAAACATAAACGTCTTGTAGATCGTATCTACATAGACAAACAGCGTGGAAGGTCCGGTGTACGGCGACGACGGCAGGGATAGCGTAAACGCGCTGGTGCTGATGCTGCCGGTCTGGTTCGAATGCGATGATGAGTCGGTGATGCTGACCGAATTGGATATCTTCAGGATGGGCAGGCTGATGCTAAGGCCTTCGGTGTAAGTATAGCTGCTCACGTTCGTGTTGGTCAGCGTGGAGCTGTTGCTCTCGGAATAGGTGAACGTGGATGTCGTGGGGTTGGGCAGGAAGTTGACCGAGTCGATCAACAGATACCGGCTGGCGTCCGGGGACTGCGCTGCACTCGGGTCGGCGAAGGGGTCTGCGCCCAGGATTGCAGGGTAGTCGGCCGCGGTGACGCCGGCGGAGGTCAGGAAATTCACCGTTGCGGTGCATAGTGCCGCAGGAATGGTGCTGTTGGCCCGCAGGCAGCCGACGGAGATGGGGTAGCCGGTCTCGGCGAAGCCTTGAGCAGCTATCTGTGAAAAATCCGTGTTCCAGGTGAGGTTGTTGAGGTAGTCCACGCTGGCGTGCAGCTTGACTCCCATGTACAGCAGGATCTGGTCGTAATCGTGGTTGATCGAGTTGGAAGCCGGGCCTTTGTACATCGTGCTCGAGGTGGTGGTGCTCTGCATGTCCATCGATGTCGTCGAGGAGCCGCTGAAGCCCCCGCCGAACGAGACTGACGCCGTGCCCTTGGATCCCGTGATGTCAGCCGTCACGCTGGCCGTCAACGTGTTGTTCCAGCTCTGAGTCGTCGACACGGTCGTGCCGGTCACCGTGCCTGCGCCGTAGGTTATCGAAGAGGGGCCTTGGCCAGGAGGTACGTAGATGACGGACCCGATGAAGTACCTGGGCGACAGGGTGTACGTGCTTACCGGGGGGGTTATGTACACATAGCCGATGAAAAAACTGAAGTGATTGCCCGGCGCGGTGGCAATGAACCAGTTGCCATCGCATACCGGCGGCTGCTTGGTGCCGCTGCCGGTGACGTTGTTGCATGCCAGATACACTGGTGCGGTGCCCGTGATCTGGCTGGTGTAGACGTAGCCGATGAATGCACCGTAGTGGCCGCCAGTTGTGGCGGAAACCCCCCAATTGTTGGTGCAGACGAGCGGTGGCTTGGGGCCCGACACGTTGCCGCAAGTGAGATAGACCGGAGTGGTTCCTGCAACCTGTGTCTGATCGAGATAGCCGATCAGTGAGGGGAATGTGACCCCGAAGCCCCCGGAGTTCTGGGTGGGGGTGTGGGTAATCGTCCAATTGGCCGGACAGAAGGCGAACGGCTTGGAACCGTTGGAAGGCGCATCGCAGGCGAGGTAGGTCGGAGACAGAGTGGCCAGGCTTGCAGGCGACCACGCCAGCAGTAGTAGAGCCGCCGCAAGCGTGACTCCGCTGACCGTCGCCCTGCGGGGGCAACACAGAATCAATCCGAGGATTCGCAGACCTGCGCGTACGGTGTTCATACCAACTTCCCTGTGCCGCCATTTGTCCACCACGTGGACCTCGTCGCGGTCCATCGTGTAGTTATCACCCTACTCTACGTATTAAACATCCAAGTCGGCAAGTACGCGCGAATTCTTTCGGTCGCGGAAGATCAGCGGATGCTCCACCACGGGCAGACATTGGGGGCGCTGGCTTTATCGACCATGTCGGTCACCGGAAGATGGTGCGGAGACAGATCGCATATCGGATCGATGTTGTCAGGATCGCCGGTCAGCAGGTAGGCCTGGCAGCGGCAGCCGCCGAAGTCCTGCATCTTCTCCGGACAGCTGCGGCATGGCTCCTTCATCCAGCTGTCGCCCCGATAGTGATTGAGTCCGGGCGAGTCACGCCAGATCCACTCAACAGAGGCGTCCTTTACGTTGGGAAAGGTGAGGCCCGGCAACATCCGGGCTGCGTGGCACGGTAGCGCAGTACCATGAGGAGTCACTGTCAGGAATATCGACCTCGGGCACCACTTAAATCATCGGCTTATCTCTGCTCGCCGTTATTGAGCGTTAGCGGAATAGACGCGCCTCTAATCCGGATTAGACGAGACCGGAATCCGAAACGGACGAACGCGCTGAAGGCGTAATCAAGCGATTTTCTGCGACAAGTGTCATCTCTGCCCCGAAAGAACAATCTCGCGGTGATGGTGATCGGCCCGCGTCAATGCGGCAAAACAACATTCTCTCGCGGGCTGATACAAGGCGAGCGCGTATACCTGACCCTGGACAATCAGACAACCCGTCTAGCTGCCAAAACCGATCCCACCGGCATGATCCGCGACTTGAACCGCGCGATCATTGACGAGGTGCGGCTCGCTCCTGATCTGCTTTGAAGTATCAAAGACTCGATTGATAACAATGGCGTCCGGGAAGATTCTCGCTCACTTGATCGACCAACATTTTGACGCTCCCCAAGATCTCCGAAAGTCTTGCAGGCTGCATGGAAATCGTGACCCTCGCTGGGAGCACGAAAGCCGCTTCTGGCACCGCATAAACAAGCAACACGCCGATGATCATCAGAAGAAACAGCGCATTTCGAAGCGAATCCGCTTCCACGGCCCTCCAAGCCAACAATGTGAACCATTCCACGCTTTGACATTAATTGAGATTCGATCCGCTGCGCCGGCTTACATAATTCAACGTCGATTTGAATCTAACACCAAAGGGAAATAATAAAATGCAATTCACGGCCAAGGCGACGGCGGCAATTGTATCCATATTCATACTTTCCGACGCTGCAAGCGCGGCAGCCAGGACGCTGTATGTAACTACCGATGGAACGGACAGCGCCAGTTGTGGTGCTCAGGCGAGCGCCTGTAGGTCAATTTCTCAAGGCCTGGAGAACGCAACGGACGGGGATACCATCCTCGTTGGCGCGGGCCGTTACGGAAATATCAGCGGTAGCGCCTCCTACACCGGCTCCGGTGACGAACATCCGCAATCCCGCGACCACAACTACTTTGTGACTGGTTGCATCATCTGTATCGACAAAGCGGTCAGCATCTATTCGCTGCACGGATCTTCAGTGACGGTCATCGAGGGCGCTCCATTGACCTCGCAGGAAGCCACGGTGCTGATTCATCATGAGGGAGTCAATTTCGGAGCGGCCGGCCGGGGGTTTACGGTCACCGGCGGCAGCGCATACGGCGTGGCCTTTGATCAAGAGGACCAGCCCCCAAGCTACGGTATCCATTTGAAAAACAACGTGAGCATCGCCGGCAACGTCGACCTGGGAGATGCGGACGGGTTTGCCTTCATGGGCAATCCCTATATCGATTCGATATGTCCGGTCGATGATTGCGTCCCGACGGCCAGCATTACCTATGCACAGAACGACTCGGTCGACAATTCGCACGCGGCCTTCAATATCACGCAAAACTTTCTCTTAGGCACCGCTTCCGTGATTGTGCAGAACAACTACGCCCGGGGCTCCGGCATCGGTTTTGAGGTTCCGGCCGGAGGACAGGTCCAGGCGGGCACCTACCCCGCAGTCTCCGACAAAGTCTCCCTGACGGGCAATGTTGCCGAACACAACAAGCTCGGTTTCCATGCCATGGCTCCCAGTAAGATGCTCTCGAACACCGCAGCAGGTAACTCTCAGGCCGGTTTTCACGTGATCGCCGGTAATGCGACCGCATTTCAGAACAATACGGCGGTCGGTAATGCGGGTCCGGGTGCCATCGTGCAGTTTGAATCGGATGGGCGCGATCCACCGGGCCTTTACCCGTTCCAGTCGTTTACACAAAACAACTTCTACGGTAATGACCGGAATCGTCCGTCACTCAGCATCCAGATTTCACAGGATATGAATGTCCAATACGATCCCGGTCCGGGTGCCCATTGTGGGGTTCTCAACCTCGGCCAGTTGGTTCTGTACTACGACACCGTTACCAACCCTCCCTTGGTTGCGCCCCTTAATGCCAACGGCAATTTCTGGGGAACCACTCACGGCCCGGCGCCTGTCGGCGCGTCGGATGCGGTCGGCGGAGCCTGCGATCAACACGGAGGAAAGACGACGGTGACTTCGTATGCGTCGTCGGGTTTCTCGATCACCACCCACTGACGGCCGATCAGTCAGGGTCTGTCCGGCGCCCAAGGCACACTGGGCGCCGGACTCACAGATGATTGCCCACCGACCAGGCAAGGGCGGCGATGTGACTGAATTCGTTGATAGTTGCACGCTTACTCTCCATGGCAAGGTCGCCTTAGCGCAAATGCATAGTTGCTTACTCAGCAAGCGCTTCCCGCAGGCTCGCCACGGCCGCCATGATGTGCTTCTCCACCATGCTGACCGAGATTCGCAACTTCGCGGCGATTTGAACGCGGCTCTCACCGTGAATGAGATGCATGAGAAAGGCCTCCTGTGCATCGGGCTTCAGACCGCTCGGCAACTGCTCCGCGTGTCTTAAGCGCTGTTCGAATTCGAGGCACTGGTTCCCAAGGCGAGGAACGCATGCAGGCACTGCGGGGTGGTTTGAATCAGGCCGGTGCCGATTGCGGACGAGGCCAGGACCGGCCTGCCATTTTTGCAGACGATGTTAGGGTTTGTGACATTCGGTACGTAGTCACCGGGTTTCACTGTAGACAGCAGGGATTGCTGAAAACCCGCTGAGTCGGGAATCGAGATGCCACCGACGTTGATGCCTGTGCCGCCCCACATCATTGAGTTGATGGTGTGGCAGGGGCAATCATCATGCAGGTCTATGGGAGGAGACCGCGACCCGCTGTTGGTGCGAGTACACAAGGCTCGTGTCGAGCCGGCCACCGGGGATGGGGGGCCGCTGTTAACAAACAGCAGGGGATTGAGCAGGTGCGCTGAGTTGACAGCGCGTGGAAGCAGGGACGTTTCGCCTAATGATGAGAGGCGTAGTACCAATGCTCGCTATACCTCTCAATATATGTGCGAGAGGTCTCATTCAAATCTGAAAAGGCGCTGGGATCGGCACCAGTTGGAACAAAGAGGAAACCGGCGTAGCTGCTCATGATTCCGCGATAAGTGAAGAAGAAGACGAAGATCTTTCCGTCCACCACCTGCTCGAAAACTTCATTGCCACCGTAGGCAACGTGGGGAGCGTCGTCCGGAAGGCGAACCGATCTCGTCCGATCCGCATACGGGCTACCCGCCTGGAGCTTGCCTTGGGAAATTTCCTCAACGATGCGTTCGCGTGCGTTACGGCGGAGAGTGAAATCGATTTGCAGCCAAATTTTCGTAAAGGGAACTGTGAAGACCAAAAATACCACGACAGCGCAGATGAGCAATGGCAACCAGCTTTGTCGCACCTGTCGGTTGCGGATCCAATGCACTATTGACCCGATCACCACAGCCAGAAAGACTAGCCAGATCAATCCCTGGAGCGGGAGAAACAGGAATGGGGTGACGACATCGATGATGGACCATTCAAAGAAATAAAGAAGCAACAATATCGAAGAAACAACCATGCTTGCACGGAGTATGCTCGCAGGCCGCCGAGTTGGTGATGGTGAAATCGGCATTTGCATAGAATCCGGGATGTTCGAGGACTGAGCAAGACTGAGGGTCATGGCCGCGCGGCGATACCCTGAATACTAATGGATCTCAACGGGCCCGGTGTGGTTGCAGGTGGCTCACCCTAGTGACGTCGACCGCAAGACCAGCCGAGTCAGGATCGCCTAGCAGGGGGAAAAAGGAAAGGCACGGCAGGCCGCCCTATCTTCGATAGCACGTAATCAGATTGGCCCGGGTCACCGGCGCGAAGGTCGTTCACGAGCGCTTTGATAGCATCCGGAGTACCGATCTGCCCCAACGCGTGGGCAATCATCCCACCATGATTCGCGGCCAAGACCTCCGCGAGTTCCGGCACATCGTCTTGGGTCCAGTCACCCCAAGCATTCAACAGCAAGTCGGCAAGTTGCCGGGACCTCGAGTCAGCGCCGACAGCACGCCGCAATAAGGCCCGGCGCATCGGAACTCCGAATCGCTTTAAATTCGAGACTGCAGCCGCAAGGTCCTCAACCCGGCCGTTATAGGTCTTCTCCCACTCTCGTAAGCCGTACACGCAATTGCTTACGTCAGTGCACGCACCCGTTCGATCCGTTAGAAGCTGGTCGCCATACACCGATCGCAGGGGACTAACGCCATTACGAGGACGAGCCCAAATGCACCCAGGCGCCAATCAGAGTCGTTTTTTGCCGGATTAGACGTCATTCAGCTTATCGCGGGATCCGAACGGCTGCTTATCGGGTCGCCCCATTGCGCGACGCAGGTCCTTTGGCCGAGAGCGGACGCGTCACGCTGGATGAATTTTACAGCGAAGGTCAACAAATTCAGCAAACTGTTGTAGAAAGTCGCGCCGCAGAACATCGGAGAGCTCGTTGACCGTAACTCAGCCTGTGATGCTTGGTGAGTCGGGCGGGAGGTTGAAGAGAAGAGCGGTCACTGGGGATCAGGCAAAATAGTCTTTCTTGGCGATCTTCAGCAACCCCATGCGACGGTGCAGGTAACTTCGCCCAACGCCGAGATCGAGGGCCGACTGGCTGATGTTGCCGTGATGTTTCCTCAGGTTGGCGATAATAAATTCGCGTTCTGCGTTGTCCCGGAAATGCTTGAGCGCGGACGGCTCCGATGTCCGGATCGGCGCGTCCTCCACGAGCACCTCAGCAGGTAAGTCGGTCAGTGTCACCACGGCGCCGCTCATGATGAGCATACGCTCCACGACATTCTGCAACTCGCGAACATTTCCCGGCCAACGGTAATTTTTCAGCTCCCACATGACGTCGGTCTCGATCTTTTTCTCCCGCAGGTTGTTTTTCTCGCAGGTCCTGCGGGCAAAGAATGCCACGAGTAGTGGAATATCCTCCGGGCGCTCGCGCAGGCTCGGAACTGTCAACGGCACCACCTTCAGGCGATAGTAGAGATCCTCACGGAAGCGGCCTTGCTCCACACATTGCGCAAGATCCTTGTGCGTACCCGACAACACGCGCACGTCGACCTCGATCGAGCGCTCGGCGCCCACCTTCTGTATTTCCCCCGATTGCAACACGCGCAGAATCTTGGCTTGCGCCGGGAGGGACAGGTCGGCTACTTCATCCAGGAAGAGCGTGCCGCGATGCGCCAGCTCAAACAAGCCGCGCTTGGCCGCGACGGCGCCCGTGAATGCGCCCTTTTCATAACCGAACAACTCACTCTCGATCAGAGTGTCGGGAATGGCCGAACAGTTGACCTTGATGAGCGGGCCCGACGCACGGTTGCTGTGGGCATGAATGGTCGTGGCAATCAGTTCTTTGCCGGTACCGGTCTCGCCACAGATCAACACATTTGCCTGTGTGCCTGCCACCTTGAATGCGTCCGCCAGCACCCGCTTGATGCGTGCAGATTCACCGATGATCTGCGTGGGACTTTCATTGGCATAGGCAGCCCGCAGGCGCTGCTGAATAGCGGACATTTCCAGGCAACGTCGGACAGTGACAATGATTCTCTCGGCACTGAAGGGCTTTTCGAGAAAATCGTACGCGCCGATCTGGATCGCCTGCGCGGCCTCGGACAAGGTCGCATGGCCTGAAATGAAGATGGCGGGAACCTCGAAGCCATCCGCGCGGACTTTCCTGAAGAATGTCAGACCGTCGATCTCCCCGAGTTGAATGTCGACAATCAATACATCGACAATCTGCTCGTGCAGGACTCGCAACGCCGCGGCCGCATCGTGCGCGGCGATGACTCGCATGCTCTCCGGTTCGAGAACCATCTCGACGGCTTTGCGAATATTCTTCTCGTCATCCAGGAGCAGAATGACCGGTGGATCGACGGCTTCGGACATCTAGGCGACCTGCGGCACGGACAGGGTGAACACGGGACGACCGCTCACTTCGGCGTAGCCGATCTCGCCACCGTGCTCGAGGATGATTTTTTTCACGATCGCAAGCCCCAGCCCCATGTTCTGCCCGCCGCTGCCGGTGTGGCCGGAAATGTAGGGATCGAAAATGCGCTCCGCAATAGCCGCCGGCACCGGATCGCCGTCGTTTGACAGCGCGATGTCGATCCAGCCGCCGCGGCTGCTCATTCGAATCTGAAACCCGACCCGGCGGTCTTGGTTCGCTTCCAGCCCGTTGCGGATGATGTTGGTGAACACCTGTCTGAATGAAGACGCATCAATCTTCGCTCGCAGCGGCATGGGTGGGTTGGGCTCGCAGACCGCGATGTCCGCCCTGTCAAACGCACCCCGGAGGGTCTGCACCAGACTCTCACACAGCCTCGTCAGATCTTCGTCGACCAGTTGTACCGCCGGTAGCGCGGCGAACTCGCTGAATTTACTGACCGTTGTCTTCAAATGCACGAGCTCTTCCGCGACCATCGTCTGCGTTCGTTGCAACCGTTCGCGAAACTCGCGCTCCGGCAGGTTCTCATAGGACCGCGACAGTGAGCTCACCAGGACTTCAATAGGTGTGAGCGGATTCTTGATCTCGTGCGCCAACATCCGTGCGAGATCCTGCCAGGATGCCATCGCTTCCAGGTACCTGACCCGCTCGCGGTGGCGCAGCAACTCGTCGATCGTGACGTTGTAGGAACGGTTGATGCGGCGACTGAGCGCACCGGCCAGCAGGACGGCCAGCAACACCGCGGCCAGGAAACCCAGTGCGAAGTAGATTTTCAACGAATCGATCAGGCGCGCCTTGAGCAGTTGCGGATTGGAATAGACGCGCCGCAAGCGCTCGACGGATTGGAATTGCTCGCGATACTCGTCCTGTCGCGCCGGGTCGAGCCGGCGCAACGTCTTCAGATCATCCGCGCCCGATTGCAGCGCCTGCAAAATCGACTCATTGAACCCCAGGTCCAGGCTCGTCTGCAGCGCGTGGTCGAGGAAATAGAAAGCGGCCCCGAGCGGCAATGCCGCGACGACGAATATCGTCAGTACGAGCAGCGGCCAGATCCCGCTATTTCTCACGGTTCAGCGCCTCCATGTTGAATGGCTTCGAGGTGGCGCTGTCAACAAACGGAGCTGCAACCGAAGCGCCGGCTGCGTACTGCTCGAATATTCTATCGAACAGGGTGCGTGACTCCGAAGGCGGCTGCGGCGCCGCCAGCCCACCGCCGCTGCCCGTGGCCACATTTGGCGTGGGTCGGCTGTTCTCGGTGACCCATTTGCGGATTTCCTCCATCTGCTCCTTCTCGAGTGGATTGAACAGCAACCGGGCCGTCATGACGAGATCCTTTGCGCCCGTGAGACCGGCAGTGGAAAACAGCTCCGGAAGACTCAGATGCGCCAACATCGCGGTCACTTCCGGGGGCTTGCCGAGAGTCTGCGCTGACACAATGAGCCCGTCGATCCTGAATGTGGTTTCGAAGTTATCGTCCCACAGGTCATACCTGAGGTCGACCTCGACATCCCGGTGTCCTATCGAGCGTGCTTGTTGCAGCAGCTCGACCTGGATGAGAATCCGTGTAGTGAGGCCACTGCGAAGATCGCCTGCGAGCGTTCGCGGGAGACGCGCATCGGTAATGAGGACACCCAGTTGTTCCTTCGCGAGAGTTGGAGTCAGATGCGCCGCCAGGCCGGGCACCGACCAGAGGATTGCCAGGCACGCGAGGATCCAGCCCCTGTAGTTGCGACTCACGTTGCGCACGCGCTAGTGGGAACGGTGGCCGGTTTGAGCCAGCCCCGTCCCAATGATGTAGAGGTTGACCAGGCCGAATGAACGGGTCTGCAGGCGGAGACCCACCTTCGCGCCCACTTCAGTCAATCGATGCCCATCATCCGAATAACCAGCGGGTGTGATGCCTGGCTCGACATACCACCGCCCTCGGCGCACCCCCGCGAACAGCCCATCGAGCGGCAGGTCCCGCGAATACGACAGTGATATAAGCGGATCGCCTTCGATGGAGGCCCTGTCCTGCATGACCGGCTCAATCCGCAGACCCAAGGTCAGAAACGACCTCTCACCCACACCCCACGTGGCACGAAACTCACTGCCACCGAAGAACGGCTCGCCCAGAGACTCACCCAGGACGTTGTACAAACTCAACCGCGTGCCACGAGTGGGAAAGCTGGAATCGTCCTGCGAGTTCCACCCATAACCCAGGAGCAACACATTCTGCGGCGAATTGTAGTGAGTAAAGAAACTGCCGTTCGCATGGGTCGTGGTGCTGATAAACGTGGATTGCGGCAGGTGCTCATAACCGATCGTAAAGTAGGAGAAGCGGCCGAAGGACTGCCCGACCGACACGTCAAACCCCGACACCTCGCTGCGAAAGCTCTCCCCATTGGCATAACGATAGGCCGAATCGAGATGGAACGCGCCGGCAAACAGGAAGTTGCGACTGGAGCCGAATAGCTGTGGGTCCGTATATTCGAGTCTCGCCAGCGACTCCCGGGCCGTGAGTCCTGCAATGGGTTGCTCGCCCGCGAGAATCAGATCGAGCGACTTTCCCGTCCCGAACAGGTTGTGATCGCCGATCCGGCCGGACACCGTGGCGGTTTGACTCCCGGAACGGAATGACAGGCCGGCGGAGAACGCCGTGGCAATCGGATCTGCCTCAACTACCTCGATGACAACAATCACCCGTCCGCGTTCTGCACCCTTCTCCAGATGAATGGCCACGGACCTGAAATTCGGCAGCCACGAAAGACGCAGCGTCGCATTGCCGATCTCATTCTCATCCAGTGATTGACCGGCACGCAGAAACAGATGTCCGCGAATGAATTTGCATGACGTGGTGAGGTTCCCGCGACATACGATGTCATCCACCTCGAGTACGCTCGTATGTTCCGCTCCCCAGGCCGGACACCCGAGGGTCGTAAGGACAACGAGCACGGCGAGCCATTTCAACATCATGTCAGCAGCCCTGTGCATTGCAGATCGCCTGGATCAGGTTTTGACCGAATTTCAGTAATTGCTGAGCTTCGTTCACATCGTAATTGGTCAGCACCGTGACCGAAAAACCGTCATCGGTTAACAGCCCGTTGAACGCAGTGTAGGAACCAGTCCCGCCGTTGTGCCAGATGAACGGATGCCCAGACACGGTGGCACCGACGATCCATCCCATCCCGTAGGTGGATGGGTCGCCCTGCTGGAAATTGGACACCGCCGCGGGCGCGAGCATACTGTTGAACGAAGTCCGGGGAATGACCTTTCCGTTCAACAACGCGGCATCCCAGGACGCCATATCCTGCACATTCGACCACAGCTGGCCGGCCGAGAAAAAGGCTGAAGGGTCCGGGATGTTTCCCACGACAGGGCCGTTGGACCCTTGTTTATAAGGGGATGCGGACGCGGAAGGTCGCAGGTATGAAGTATTGTTCAGGCCGGCAGGAGGAAAGATACGCGCCGCCAGATAGTCCGCATAGGTCTGAGAGCTGACGGCCTCAATCACCGACCCTAGAATGTAGTAGTTGCTGTTGCTGTAGTTGAAAGCGCTGCCCGGATCGAACAGCAGCGGAGCTGCAATTACGGCATTCAGCACCGTCGACTCCGGCACGCCGCTGGCGGCGTACTGTCGCAGGGATGGCATATTGAGATAGTCCTGCAGCCCGGAAGTCTGATTGAGCAGCATGCGCAAGGTGATCCGCGGATCGAAGGCAAAGTTGGGCAAATAGCTGACTACTGTGCGGTCGATATCGAGCAACCCCGCATCCTGCAACTGTAAAATCGCCGTCGCTGTGAATTGCTTCGTGACCGATCCGATCTGCATTACGGTATCGGCCGTCATTGCCTGATGTGTGTTCAGGTCCTCATACCCGTAGCCTTGCGTGTAGAGAATCACTCCATTTTTGGCAATGGCAACCGTCATTCCGGGCATTCCCTGGGCCTTCATTTCCGCGGCCACTGCCGCATCGACAATGCCGCCCAGGCTGTTGTCAGCAACAGGACTTTCGCCTCCCCCACCACAACCCGTCAGCAGCGCTACTACGGAAAACTCGAGGAGTCTCGAACGAATTGGATTAGACATGAATGCTCGTCCCTAAGAGTAATGGAATTGGCCAGCCCGACAAAGCAATGGCCATGCCAACTCCAAGACGTCGCGTCGCTGCTGCAACCGGCTGATTTATAAAGGCAGAATGTCTCGAAGGCAGCTAGGGGGTGTACACAAAAGTAGACAGGTGTCCGATTCTCAACAGTTGGTGATCACCATTCCTACTCTGGGCCAGGCGAGAGATGCGCAAAGACGTTAGCTCTTTGGCGGTGTCGAAACTCCAGGTCTAATGCTGCACACCATTTGGGATCGTGTATTCGACGGGAATCCAGAAGAAACGATCTCGCCCAGCCCGCACATGCCCTATACCGGGGAATGAAAGATGCCCGCCGGCGATCCAGGAGTGAGAATCCACTGCCATTTTGAATATGCGCAACCGCTGCTCAGAGGCGGCCTTCGGATCCACATCGAAAGAGCTACCAAGCGACGGGTGTGCGAACTGTAGTGCGCCCATCAACACCAGGTCGCCCAGTATGATCAACGTTTGCCCCTCGCTCTCGACAACGTAAGACGTGTGGCCGGGCGTGTGCCCGTGAGTCGCGAGTGTCCGGATACCGGGTACGAGCTCGGTGTCTTCGTCAAAGCTCTGAAATTTCCCCGCCCTGATGTACGGTTCGAACAAGTTCTGAGTGAATTGCACCCAGGCCTGGACCTGTGGGTTGTTGTGAGCTTCTGAAAGCAACACGGCAGTCCTTGCCGGATTGAGGAACAGATCGAATTCGCTCTTGGGCACGCGAACCGTTGCATTGGGAAATGCGCGCGCAGCACCGACAGTCAGACCCCCAACATGATCCTGGCCGCGGTGGGTGATGTAAATTTCGTCAATCTGCCCGGGTTGGTAGCCCGCCGCGAGCAGATTGGCCGCGAGGTGACCGGTCCCATGAAACTCGGGCTGGTCGTCGAGCTTCCCGCCGGTGCCGGTGTCGATCAGAACTAGCTTACTACCGGTGTTGATGAGGAAGGCGTTGTACGACATCGCGACAGGGTCGGCGAGGCCGCTCTCGGCCAGGCCCTCTTTAATCTGGGTGGCCGTTGCCATCGGCAACACGCGCGACGTCGCATAGGGAACGACGCCATCGTTCAACGCTGTGATTTCGAAATCTCCGAGCATCATGCGGTAGAAGCCCGGTTGACTCCCCGCCATAGGTGCGACGGCATGCGCGCGCGTGCCAAAGATGACCAAAGTCAGAATCGCAATCTCTATAGATCGACGCGCACCGGCTTTCATGATTGATGGGAGTCGTCAGTCAATGTTTGTCTCTTGGCCTTTCACCACCGCGCACGTCGCGCGCCGTTCTCCCAATCAGGATACATTTGCCCGAAGGATACTCAGAATTCCCGGGGCTTTGAGCGGGATTGAAGATGCCTCATTTTACTGTCATAGGTCACTCTGCCCTGTTCGTTAATGGCCGGGGAAGAGGCTCTCCATGTAGAGACCCTCGCGCGCGTGCTGCGGCACGCAAGTTGGCATGCAACCTTCTAACGAACATCGGCGCCTGGATGAGAGTAAGCCGATGTTGGCTACGGTGTCGTCACTTCGGCTTTTTGAACCGAAACAGAAATTGATCGGTGTGACCGCGTACTGACGGATCGAATACACCCTTGGTGTGGTCATCGCTCTTGTTGGCGAGAATCGAGCTCTCGGCGTCCAGCTTGAACCCCGCGGCGAGCGCATCGGCCTTGACTCGTGCCGGATCGATTCGGTGCAGTGTTTCGGTGGCACCGATTCCTGAGCCCGCAGCGGCCACATGATCAAGCACGACATACACTCCGCCCGGTTTCAGAGCGGTGAAGACCGCCTTGTTGAATGCACGGACGTCTGCCGGGCCCATGAACTTGTCGTAGAGGTCATGGTAGTTCTGACGGATGAAAACTGCATCGAGGCCAGTCGGTAAGGGAGATGCGATCGGGTCGGCGCTGACGATGACGTTCGGTGACTTAGCTGCCAACGACTTCAGCATGCTCAATCCTTCTGGATGGGCCTTGGCGATTTCCGCCGTCTCAACGGCATAGACCTTCCCCGAGGGGCCAACGGCCTCAGCTAATGATGCTGTAAGTCGCCCGGCGATGACATCAGCGACTTTGTCGCCCTTTTTCACGCCGATGAATGCGATGACCTCCGGTGCTTTCCAGCCAGGATCGACCGCCGGTGCAGCGGGCTGGGACGACTCCGCTAACGCCGTTGTGGCGGCACTCATCGAAAAAGCCAGCATCAGAGCGACTGCGAGTTTTTGCATGATACCTCTCCTGGTAAGCATTGGTAGCCGAGCAACATTCATATCACCGCGACTCGAATGAGGAAGATTCGCATATCTGGCGCCACTTCGCGATATCGGCATTACATACCGAGGCCGCGAAGACGGGACGAGCAGTCAGGCTTTTTGATCGATGAATGCCCGCAGCGATGAGCCATCTGCCGCTGCGACGGTTAGCAAAGATAGTAGCCCGGAAACGGCGCCGACCAAGGCTCGAGCAACGGCACCAACCGGCCCGTAGCGACATACGGCGCGATCATCTGTTGAGTGCTGAACGCGATGCCGAGTCCGTCGACGGCCGCCTGCAGCCCGAATTCCTCGAGGTTGGTGATGACCGGTCCATCGACAGCGACGTCGAACCACCTGCCGTCTTCCAGAAGCTCCCACCTGTACGGCGCTTCGTGACCGGTCCAGCGCCAGCCGATGCAACAGTGGGATGCAAGGTCATGCGGATGTTGCGGCGTGCCGCGTCGGACAAGATAGTCAGGCGAGGCGACCGTGACCTGACGCAGGTCCGGACCGAGTTTGATGGCGATCATATCCTGCTCGATCACTTCGCCGATGCGGATCGCAGCGTCATAGCCGCCCGCTACGATATCCACGACCTCGTCGTCCAGCGTGAGGTCGAGCACGACCTCGGGGTATGCGTCATGAAAGAGTCGCGGGAGCGGTCTCAGGTAAAGGTCCGCGGCAGTCCGGAAGAAAATCCGCCGCTCTTAAAAGCGCGTTGGTGCGGCTCACGCGGGCTAGCTAATCGGCGCAATGACCAGCCCTCGAACCAACGGCCTCGCACTCCGGCGAAGGACTACTTCGCCGTGCTACAAGCCTCATTGGAGATGGCACTGCCCCCGCCGCCGCCTGTTGCAGTGACGACATAGCAAAACGTCGTTCGGCTGGTGGCGCTGGCATCGCGATACGACGTTGTTGCGTTTATTGTCGCCAGCGGCGCCGAGGGATACGTACCACCGGACGCCCGACGATAGATGCTGTTCTGTGTAATCCCTGGTGTAATCGACTGAACCCACTGGAGGTTGATCGTTCCCGGTTTTGTCGCCTTCGCGGTGAGACTCGTAGGGGGAGCCGGCGGAGTCGGAGCGGCCCCCTGTGGCGTTGCGCTCGCCTCGACGGAGTCGGCACTCTCTCCGCCAGCATTGGGGTTGCCACTGAAGGCGGCCGAAATCGCGTAGAAGTACGGGGTGCCGTTAGTCAGACCGGTGTCGAGATAACTGGCTCCAGTCGGGCACGCAACATTCACGTACGGCCCATGGCTGACGTTGGCGCGTTTAACATGGTAGCTGGTCGCTCCGACCGAAGCGGGCCAGGACAGTGAGACCTGGGAATCACCCGGTGCTGCCTGAATGCTCGTCGGCGGTGCGAGATTCACCAGCAGCGTCGTCGATGCCGTATGTGTAAGTGTTCCACTCGTGCCTGTAATGGTGAGCGAGACGGCCCACGGGATCGTGCTGGTGGTGGTCATCATCGTGAGGGTGGAGGAGCCGGAACCGCTGATAGACGCGGGGCTGAAGCCGCCGCTACCTACGCCGGTTGGAAACCCGGATTCGCTACCAACACTGAGACTTACCGAACCAGTGAAACCGCTTTGCGGGGTGACGGTGACGGTGTACGCCGCCGTCCCGCCCGGGACAACCTGCTGCGCGGACGGGCCTACAGTTATCGAGAAGTCGGGGCTGGTAGGCGTCACTGTAATTTGACGCGTGGGCGGGCTCGGATCCGAATTGCCACTTGCGTCGATAAGAGTGAGGGAAGCCTGATAGGTGCCTGGGCTGGAGAAGCGCACATTGCCCGGGTTCTGAGCCGTTGATGTCGCCGGCGAACCGCCGGGGAATACCCATGAATACTTTGCGGCACTGCTGCTCGTACCAAAACTAACCGTCCCCCCGGCCGGGATGGTCACGTCCGATGCCGGCGAGCCTATGCTTGCGACCGGAGGGGTCGTCGAATACGGCGTGAGCTGGATGAAGGCTGCTTTCGAGGGAACGCCGTCACTGTCGAGCAAAAACACCATGTAATAGCCCGGTGGTGCAATGTTTGCGTTCGGAGGTGTAATCAGGTTGAGTGCATTGTTGGCACCATTGCAGCTCGGCTGCTGTGGCGCCGGACCGCACAAGCCTATCAACCGTTGTTCCATATCGAACGCGTGGGTAACAGAGCCCGGACGGACCAGCACCGCGGATTTGATCGCCGATACACTCGTATAGCCCAACGACAGGGCCGAGTTGTAGCCCACAACTGCGGACGACAGGGCCGTGATTGCCGGGCGATTGGCAGTAATCGGGTGATCGTTCGCATCGAACAGATAAGGCGGCGTGTAAATCTCAATTGCAGCTTGGTAACTGCCGCGCGCTCCCGGGTTGCTCCCCATGCTCATGACGGTTGCATCGGGCAGGAGCAAGGCGGTGGAGTGATAGAGGCGCGAGTAGGCGGCGCTGCCAGCAGAGCGGAACGTGTTCGTGACGGGATCGTAAAGGTCGGCTTTCTTTCCGGGTGTATCGGGACTTTCGTTATTTACCGAGCCACCCTCCGCCAGCACGTTCCCATTTGGCAGAATCACGGCGTTCATCTGGATGCGGCCGGTAGACATGTTGGGGCCGGGCG
>Ga0068858_100002703_pt1 | contig 17878 bp, 13 predicted proteins | sample KBSSwiS12_FD_66589 | JGI IMG/M metagenome (GOLD analysis project Ga0068858, IMG submission 66589) | Switchgrass rhizosphere microbial communities from Kellogg Biological Station, Michigan, USA - KBS Switchgrass S1-2 | ecosystem: Host-associated > Plants > Roots > Rhizosphere > Soil ...
CGGGAAGAAGAGACCGGGGAGAAGCGACTGGTCGGTTATGTGGTGAGCGCATCGGGGCCTCTCGAAGTGGCTACGCTGCGGGAGCATTTAAAGAAGAGCTTGCCGGAGTACATGGTGCCGGCGGTGTTGGTGCAGCTGGAGCAGATCCCGCTGACAGCCAACGGCAAGATCGACCGGCAGGCGTTGCCGGCGCCGGAGGGCCGGCCCGAGATCGGTGGCTACGTGGCGCCGCGCACGGCGGTGGAAGCGACACTGGCGCAGATCTGGCGCGAGGTGTTGCGGCTGGATCAGGTGGGGGTGGAGGACAACTTCTTCGAGCTGGGCGGGAACTCGCTGCTGGCGATGCAGATGGTGGCACGTGTACACAAACAGTTGGGTCTGGACATTCCGTTGCCGCTTCTATTCGCGCGTTCAACCGTCAACGGGCTCGCCACCGCTCTGCAGGCCGCATTCCCGCTCAACGAACAAGGGAACCTGGTGGCCATTCGCAAACGCGGTACGCACACCCCGCTATTCCTCGTTCATGACGGATCTGGCTCGGTTAGATATGCCTTCAATATCGCACGTTGGATCAATGCAGATATCCCTATCTACGGCTTGGCAAGAAATGAGTCATTCACACAGCAGGCTCCGCCTGTAACTATCGAAGAAATGGCCGCCGTATATGTTGAAAGAATTCGCCACGTACAGCAGCAAGGACCCTATCGTGTTGCCGGATGGTCTGCCGGTGGAACGGTCGCCTACGAAATGGCCCGCCAACTGATTGGTTCCGGTGCCGAGGTAGAGTTTCTTGGGCTCATCGATACCGGCTGTGGCTATGAGCACGTATTCGGCGACGCAGAGCTTGCTGCGACTGATGAGAACACCGGGCCCGCCTTCGACGAGTCCGCGGCATTGCTGGGCTTTTTGCGCTCAGCGGCACCACTGACCAGTCAAAACAGGGAGCTGCAACTAATGGCAGTCGCTCGAGACTTCGATGCGATACTGGACTACGCCCGTATCCATGACCTGCTGCCGCAAGGCGTTGAGCGCGAACTCGTGACAGGCTTTTTGAGGCAGAACCACGAATTCTCCCTCGCCCTTTACCGCTATCGACCGCGCGTGCTGCCTGTGAGAGTTAGCTTGTTCCCTGCGATCGAGCAGGAACGGATGGATATGAGTAATGGATGGAACGCCATTATGCCGATGGAAAAACTCCATATCATTCCAATCCGCGGAACGCATCACACTATGATGGCAGACCCACATATCAGAGAGCTGGGTCAGGCGATTTCTGCAACTCTCGCTACCTTGAAACTGCCGGAAAAATAGTGCCCTGGATCCGAATCGGCACGCTGTTGTGGCCTTCTCGGAAACGAACTTCCATACACGAGTACCACTGTTATGTCATGGTCAATACCACATAGAATTTTCGGGTCGCCGGCCGATCCGCGCGTGCAATGGCTGAGCGTCCAGCCGAGCGATCTCACGGGTGGAGTTTTTCACGAAGCAATCAATTACCGGCTGGCGCAGGGCTTGACAAGAAGTCTGCACACAGAGACCGATGCCAGTGAGTTATTCAAGCTTGCAGATCAACACCCGGAATTCACCCCCCATGGTTTCATCTACCATGTGTCGCGTTGCGGCTCCACCCTTCTGGTCAACATGTTGGCGAGCATCGCTGAACATGTGGTGTTGATTGAGCCAATGGTACCGAGCTACATCCTGCATGAGAAGCTCTCTTCGAGTTCCGTATCAAACGCAGCTGCGCTGCGAGCGAGCCTGGTCGCCTTCTATCAGCCAAGGGCAGGTGGGGCATTGCGGCATTTCGTCAAGTTTTTCAGTGGCAACGTACTTCAGGTCCAAACTGTTCGCGAGGCATTCCCCGGCGTGCGCGAGATTTTCCTGTATCGAGATCCGGTCGAGGTCGTCGTTTCCAACATTATGGGTCCGATTCAAGAGTGGTTGTGGAGGCAGTCAATTACGGGCCTGCCGCTTCCCGAGGCCGTCGAGATGAGCTTGGTTGAGCTGACGGCCAGAATCGTCGGGCGCATGATGTGTGCGATGCTGAGTGAGTACAGAGAGGGCTCTACCCTGCTGATGAACTATAGCGAGATAGGCGCTGCAACGCCCAGGGTGCTTCTCGATTTCTTCGGCATTTCGGCTGATCGGGACGCTCTGCTGCAGATGGAAAGCAAGCTTTCCGTCTACTCGAAGGACCCCACGCAGCAAAGGAAATTCGAGCGCGATAGCGAATTCAAGCAGCAGCGTGCGACCGATCTCGTTCGCGATCTTGCAGCGACTTTCGCATACTCCGCCTACAACGAGCTCGAGGGATTGCGCCTTTCGCGTGACCGCAGCGACCGCGTACAGACCTGAATCGGTGCCTGAGAGCGCGAGCTGTGTTCGCAAACAGCCGCACCGGCTCCGCCGAGCCGAGGTTATTCAGAGGCATATCTCCTTAAAACACCTGGAGATATAAAGCGACACGGTGTTGAGGGCAGTCATCCCGGCGGCGTTGATGGCCATTGTTGCTCCGGCGCCGGCGGAATTCAAACAGACGCGTGGATCGCGTGTGTGCCAACCGTCTGCCGAGACGTCGGTGACGATGCCCGCCTTTAGTGCGACAGGTCTTCGACCATCTCTTCGGAGATGTGCCATCGCTGGTGGCGTGAAACAGGGTCCGTGCGATTCACGCTTTTGAGGAAGGCGAAATCCCAATCCGTGAGGCCGCCTGGGGCGTCGTCCGGCGAACTGAACAAGCGCAGAATGGTGCGCGTTTCGCCCAACTTCGCGTCGAGGTCGATTTGGGCCAGTCCGGCCATCGCGACGTAGTCGGTGACTTGCCCCCAGTCGCGTCCTCCCACCTTGGTCAGATCGATGACCGCGATTACGGCCAACAGACTGTTGGTTGATACGAACTCGGCTCGCAGGCCATTGCCTTCATGTTCGTATGTGGGCGTTCCGTCGAACTGACTGCCTGTCAGATTCGACGCCTGAGTGGTGGTGCCGATTGGGCTGCCATCCGCACTGGTAGGCACGGTCTGGTACCAGATCCGCACCGGCCGCGGCGTTTCAATAAATCGCTTGATGAGGGTTGGGCTGGCGTCCCCGAATACCTTGAACCTGCGATTCCACACGCCGTTCAACACTGACTCCGGTTTCGGGGTCGCCACTACAAAGAAGTTAGGCCGACAACCCGTCGCACCCAGGGTCGTACCCACGCGAGTCAGCGCCGCCGTGAGCCGGTCGAATACATACTGACCCTGCTCTTGTGGCAAGCCGGCTACCAGAGGGCACACCGGCTTGCGCCACACCACCAGCGGATCATCAAACGAGGCCACCTCGCCTTCCGTGATTCCTGCGACGAACGCGTGCACCTTGTCCTGCAGAGATCGGGACTCGACTGTAACCTGTGGCTGTGCCACAGCGGCGCTCAGCGTCAGCGCCGCGCCAACCATGGCTTTTCTAATGTGGCGCATGGATGGAATCATGCTCCAAGTGGGCTACTCCTACAAGCAGGCGGGGGGGGATGGCGTCGGTCATGGCTTTGAAGCCAAGGGGGCGAAGGGATGGAGGTTATCGCCACTGTCCCTCGCACCGGCGGCCTCGAACTCATGTCAGGATGTTCGTGTCCCAGCAGTTATCATGCCACCCGACCTCCACTAACGCTCTCCGAAAATAACTCTTCTCATGCGTTGGTCAAACGATGAGAGATCAACATCGCCTCGAGGTTGTTTCAAACAGTGTAACTCATAGCTGCGACATCCATCGCTCTTTCATGGGGCGAGGTTGCGAGAACCACGCCGGTCGCTTTTACGCACAATCCGTTGAGACGAGTTCAACGGGCTATTACGCGCGCACTCGATGGAACTGTAGAATGAAATGTCTTGATCGTATTGTCATGCGGTCATACGGGGTGTTGTCGCTTGGGCGGGTGACCTGGCGGGGGTATTTAACGCATCCGAGCGGACATAAGTAGGTCGAGACGGTGGCGCCGTTCGGTCACAGAGTGGCGACCGGGATGTCGCCCAGCCAGACGGTTTCTTCGATCAGCGCGCCGATGCCGACCCAACGGCAATAGGGGCCCCCGCGCCCATCTTCGGTTCAGCGCCGGCGGATTGTGTACAAAAAGAGGGCATAGTGCGTACAGGCTGAGCGCACTCATTCCCGCCGCGCGCGACTCACGGCTCCTGGAACACGCACCGCGGCCGCCCCGGCCCGTAAGCTCACCCGCCAACAAAAGCGCTGTGACATAGGGTTTTTGCATCAGCGCCGCCGCTGTGATGGGCGCTCCCCGGGCACCGATTGTAGCATCGGACGCACATTGCCCCTCCATCTGCGCACGGTTCTTGCAACCCCAGCCAACGACAAAGTTCGGAAGGCTCGTGGGCAAGCAACGGCGCCCGCGAAGTTGCTTCGACACTAATAGGACACCGGGGAGGTAGATGATGATGCGATTCGTGGCGGCCGCTCGTTTGCCCATGCTTGCAGTGGTGATGTTGGTGTTGCTGGGAGCGGTTCCACAGCGGCTGCTGGCGGCGGATGCCGCCGCAGAAGGTCCGGCTGCACCCGGCGGTCCGGCCGATGCGTTAGAGCAAGTCACTGTGACTGGCGATCGCCTCGATGTGATGCAGACCCGGCCGGTCGACGCAGTCTTCGGTTTCGGCAAGACCGTGGTGGAAACACCGCGCTCGTTGACCACCATCAGCAACGATCTGATGACCAAAACACTGATCACCGGTATCAACGACCTGGTGGCCTTGACCCCAGGCTCATTCACACAGTCGTTCTTCGGAGTCGCAGGCTCACTCGATATCCGCGGTACTCCGGGCGAAAACTACTTTCGGGGCATGAAGCGCATCGATAACCCGGGTAACTACCCGACGCCGCTGGCCGCGAGCGACAGCATCGACGTGGTGCGCGGTCCCGCATCTCCGATCTATGGACCCTCGAAGGTCGGTGGCTATCTGAACTTTGTACCGAAGACCCACAAGGCCGACGCCGACGATCACTCGGATCCCACGGGTGATGTCGGCTTCAATGCCGGAAGCTGGGGCCAGAAGATACTGCACGCCTCCGTCAGGGGCCCGGCGTCGGTACTCGATGCGCCATTGGGCTATTCGTTTTACGCGGAGGCTCAGAATTCCGGCAGTTACTACAATAATACCCACACCGACGAGGACGTGGCACAGGCCTCCTTCGATCTGAAGCTGTCGGAAGTTGTGCATGCCGAGTTCGGTGTCATGTACCAGTACTTCAAGGGTAACCAGGTCGCGGGCTGGAACCGATTGACCCAACAGTTGATTGATAACGGCACTTACATTACCGGCGCCGCGCAGTCGACCTACCAACCCTTCGATCCCGACACGGGTGCTGCGACCGGGGCACGGCAACCGATCGCGGACCAGTATGGCCGGATCACACAGGCAGCGGCGAACGCCGCGGGCCTCGGCAACGTTTTCCTGTTCAACCCCAACACCATGACGAGCGCGCAGATCCTGGCCGCCCTGCAGGCCACGCCCGGATCCGGCAATCTCGCATTAGTCAATCCTGGGACCGCTCACATCAGCGGCAGTAACGTCCTGGTCGCCCCCGGCGATACCCTGGGGGACCACGTCACCACGGCTTACTTCGATCTGATATCCGACTTCGGTAACGGTCTGAAGCTGGTCAACAAGACCTTCTTCGAGTACCTGGACAACATCAACGAAAACGCGTACGGATTCTCGCAATACGCGAAAACCTGGGTGGTGGAGGATCAGTACAACGCCTCGCTCAAACTCCCCGTGAACGACTGGTTCCAGACCAATCTGCAGCTCGGCCCGTCCGTGCGCTATCTGAGCTTCGAGACCGGAGATGATTTCAGCGGTGAATACTTCGACCGCCGCGATATCACGCAGCCCAGCAGCCCGCTCGATGCGCGCACCTGGGCGACAGCGCGGCAGGACTTCTACTCCGATCACATCCGGGGCCATGCCACGGACCTCGGGCTTGCGTTCCTGGCCGACACGACGCTGTTTGACAAGTTGAGCGTGCTGCTCGGAGCGCGCGGTGATTACCTGGAGATGAATTCTCTCGAGCTGATGGACTCGCTCACCAGTCCCGGGTTGCAGGCCAGCGGCCACAAAGGCGGCTTCTCCTTCAATGGCAGCGTGAGCTATCACCTGCCGTTCGACATCATCCCCTACGTCACCTATGCGAAGCAGAGCACGATCATTACGGGCGAAGGTAACCAGATAGACCCGGGCCTGCTGAGCCAGGGACACGCTCTCGCCGGCTCGTACCTGAAGGAAGCAGGCATCAAGACCACCCAGCTCGACAATCACCTGTTTGCGGCCGTCGATTACTTCATACAGCAGCGAACCGATTACGAGGCCCAGGATACTGTCAACAACAACACGACGCTGGCCAAAGGCCTCGAGGTCGAGGCGCGGTATGTAGTGAACCCGGAGCTGACAGTCACCGGCGCCTTCACCAGCATGGCGGTGTACAACCAGTCTCTGGCCTCCAATGGCGAGCAGTTCAGCTTCGTCGGCGCCGGCGATCTGAAAGGGGTGGATCCCTCGTTGATCTACGGCGGAACAGTCGGCGCACTGTTTCCGGTCAACACCACGGGCGGGACGCTCAAGGCCGGATTGCCCAAAACGCTGTTCAGCATCAACTTCCTGGGCAGTGCCGAGCCGTGGGTGCCGGGCTTGAGCGGCTCGGTGGCGATCACCCATTCCGCCAAGACTTTTTCGGGGTTCTCGCAGAGCGTCACATTGCCGTCCTATACCCTGGTGAACGCCGGCTTGCGCTATGAGATCGGCAAATTCGCCCTCAGTGCCCAGGTCAATAACCTGACCGATGCAACGTATTTCCGATCCAACTTCCCGGACCTGTTCGGCAGCTCGATTGTGCTGCCCGAGCTGCCCCGCAACTACCTGGTGACCGGAGCGTACAAATTTTGAATAGGAGCGGCGCCCTGGCGCGCGTAGCAGTTCTCGTGGCTCTCCTGGTGGGTGCCGCGATGCGCCCCGCGATCGCGACTGACAAACCCATCGAAGTCAAAGTCGTCGTGGTGACCATGTTTGAGATCGGTGCCGACAGCGGCGATACCGCGGGCGAGTTTCAACTCTGGCGCGCGCGCCAGAAACTCGATGTGCGCTATCCGTTCGCCCACCACCACGATCTTTTCTTCAACCCGGCCACCGGCGTGTTGGGAATGGTCACGGGGGAGGGCACGGCGAACTCGGCGACGGCCGTGATGGAGCTCGGAATGGATCCGCGATTTGATCTGCGCCACGCTTATTGGCTGGTTGCCGGCATCGCGGGGGTTGATCCGGAGGATGCTTCCATCGGCTCTGCGGCGTGGGCGCAGTATCTGGTCGATGGCGATCTCGCCCATGAAATTGATTCGCGTGAGATTCCCTCGGACTGGTCTACCGGGTATTTCCCGTTGGATTCGCAAAAGCCCTACGATCCGAAGGCGCGTCCGGCCGAAGGTCAGGTGTTTGAGCTCAATCCCGGATTCGTCGAGTGGGCCTACCAGCTGACGCGGGGCATCGACCTGGGCGACAACCCCTCATTGCAGCGCTCCCGAGCCCGATACAAAGGTTATCCCAACGCACAGAAACCCCCGTTCGTTCTGAAGGGGGACAACCTGGCGTCCATGACGTTCTGGCACGGCAAGTTGCTGAACGAATGGGCCAATCGCTGGGTGAGTTACTGGACTCACGGTAAAGGCAACTTCGTCACTACCGCGATGGAGGACACCGGCACGCTCGTCGCGCTCACGTATCTGAACACCGCCGGCAAAGCCGACAAGGACCGCGTGTTGGTGTTGCGCACAGCCAGCAACTACTCCATGCCGCCCCCTGGAGTCACGGCGGCGCAAAACATGCAGAAGGAGAACGAGGGCTACTCCGGCCTCGGCGCGTCCGTGGAATCGGCTTATCGGGTCGGTTCGACTGTGTTGGAAGAGCTGTTGCGCAAATGGCCGACTTATCGGGACCACCTGCCCGGCAGTCCGAAGTGAGCCGCCGCGCGCCGCTCCTCAAGGGCTTGCCGACGCCGCACCCGCGCGAAACAGGCATGCCGCCAGTTGCGCTCCCATGCCGCTGGCAACAAACGACATCTTGTGGTTGGCGGTCAGCGCGTGCAGCCAGTTGAATGCACCGCCATCAATCAACGGGAGAGTCTCATCGGCCGAGCGGCCCACATCGATCCGGAATCGCAGGCCATCGTAGTACGCATGCTCCAGCGAACCCATTGACACCGGCGCGCCCTGAACTGCGTCCGCGATACGTGAGCCCAGGGATTCATTTTCGGCCGTGGTCAGAAGGGTTACCTCGCGCTTGCCGAACGCGTAGCCGTGTTGCTCTAGCCTGGCCAGGGCGCTCAAGTGGAGCTCGATATGCTCCACCAGGGCCGCTGCGAGCAATGCGCGGTCCTTGGTTTCGTGTCCGGCGGTCGTCAGGCAGAAAATGCGAAAGTGGGCAGCGAAGCCCGGCAGTTTCGGAAATGGCTGGGCGCGCACGCAGCGATGGCAGGTGGCGAGCCGCACGATCCGACCCGGGTCCACGCGCAAACGTTGTGCGCTCTCGAGGGCCAGAACGTTGGTGGGATCGGAGACAACTTCTGTGCCACGTACCGTCGATACCGAGCGGTTCTGGCTCGTGAGCGCAACGCTCGAGCACGTCGCAAGGGGTGCCAGCGGAGACAGCTCGAGCGCCTCGAAGTCTTTCGCAACCGCCAACAGGTGACCGTCCAGCGCGTGCAGGGTTCTTTGATCGACGGGCGCGGGATGTACAAATCGATCGGACTCCCACTGTTGCCGTACGGCCGTGGGCGATCGGACCCGGGAGCGCTGCTCCATCACACCGAGCAACAAAGACCACAGCTCGGATGGCTTCAGGTCGTGCGCCAGCTTCGCGAATCCTGCATCTCCGAGTCCATCAACAACCCAGCGGCGGCCGGCGTCCTTCATGGACTCGGCCGTGGAACGCGATTCTCGTACTCGTTCCAATGCGCAATAATCTCGTGCACCACCGGCGCTCCCACCCGATAGTTGGCCTCGTAGGCGGCAACTTGTCCGGGCGCCTCGTCACCGATACTCGACAGTGGGTCCACCCCCGGAGGAGGGCCTGACTGGTTGCTGGCCGTGCGCAGGACCATCACGCGATTGCCGTCCACCATGCCGAGCTTCGCGAAAGTCTGCATCATGCGCGCGGCGGACTGGCTCTCCATGTTCGTCATGGCAAACACTCCCTCACCGTGCGTCCACAGTTTCACCCAATCGCGCGCCCACTGCGAGCGGCCCTTCCCGTGCCAGTAGCGCACCGAGCCGAGCGTCTCGCCCATCAGCACAAAAGGCGGCCGCTGGGCGTTTGGAAATCCATTCCAGGCCGTGCGCTGCTGCTTCAGTGCGGGACTGTCCGGGATCACCACGTTGCGCGTCAGATTGAAAGCCCAGCGCGCCAGATCCTGGTTGAGAGGGTAGGCCATCCCCAGCTCATCGGCGGACTCGGCTGAACCGAAACTGTTGGGGTCCGTGGGGAGCGTGTTGGGACGCTGCGCGCCGATTGCGAACAGGCCATAGGGCCAACCGGCCGGGATCTCACGGTCGTCGATCTCGCGCATTTCATCGCCGTTGATTACCCAACGTGCCCAGGCCGCGCTGCCCACGGACGCCACCTGCGGATCGGCGCCTGATATACCCGTGAACAGCCAGTACGTCCTGCTGAAATCGTACTTCGGGTCCAACACAAAAGGCGTGAGGTTCTCGAGAAGCAGCCCATACAACCCTTGCGCATTGTGCCGGATGGGTCGCGGGGCGCCCCGGATGCTGACAGTCTGATCCAGGTGCTCCCGTTCGACCCAGAACTGGAATTCTCCCGGCTTGTCACCGGCGTCGGCGCCATTCTCGAAATTGGCCACCACCACCATCTTCACCATCAACGCGGTCGCGCAGATCGACATCAACATCACGACCTCCTCATTGCATACAGATCTGGTAGTGGCGACAGATGAACAGATACGTGACGGGCTCAACGCTCCGCAACGAGCCCCAGCCATCTTTCTGGAACCTCTGCGCGAACTCTGTAACGCGCTTCTCGTACTGCACCAGCAGGCGCTGCCTGGTCGGCTCGTCCACGAACGCATATTTGAGCGAGTTGCGCCCGAGCTGCACCATCTCCTCCCATGAGAGGTTGAATTCATGGACGGCCACGAAGTACTCATCAGTCAGATCCGAGTCCCACATGCCCCGGTCGTCAGTCGACAGGGCAACCGGAATGCCGACCCGCAGGTACTCTGGAAAGGGATGTTGAGAGAAGTCCGGGATGTACTCGAGCAGGAGGTTGCTGATCAGATTGATCTCGACCATGTAAGGTCCGTTGCGCATGAGCACCATCGTCTGCGGATCGGAGATCAGATTCACGCCGTGCCCGATGCGCTGCGCCCCGAGCAACAGGGTGTCGCGGATGTGAAAGTCGGGCTCGTCCATCTCACCGGCATGGATCGAGAGGTTGATGTCGGGATAGCGCTTGCGCAGCTCGCGCAGTACCGGCAGGAACCGCAGTGGATACCCCTTGGCGTTGTCTTCGCGTCCGACCATGTTGATGCCAACGTAAAGGTCGCGGTACCGGTCATTGATGGCATACAACTCGCGCAATTCCTGTTCAGCGCTGGGCGAGAAGCGCAGCAAGGCATTCTGAAATCGCACCGTCACGCCGGTTGCCTTCGCCGGCTTGCTGGCGAGCAGTTGCCTGTAGAGATCGGCTACCTCATCCTGCGAGAAGGGGGAGCCGTCCGGCTTGCGGCGTCCGCTGACCTCCGTCTGCGTTTCCAGGTAGACAACACCTTCCTTGCCGAACGCCTGCATGTTCCGCAGGAGAATCTCGTTGACCAGGTAGGGGTTGTGCAGGAGTGCATCGATGCGCCGCCACTGGGCCTCAAAGAACTCCTCCCGGCCTTCGTGAGGCGTATCCAGGCGCAGGCTGCTCAACCAGGCGGCACGCTCGCGGCTGTCGAGATCCTGCAGCTTCTTGAACTCGGACTTGCGACAGGAGTCGAGTTTCTCGTAGTCGACCGCCTGCAGGTTCTTGAACAACAGCAGGTAAGGGTCGCCCCCGTATTCGTTGGTGCCGTAGTCGGCACAATTGGCGATCCGTACCTTGGTGTAGTAGGTATAGCCGTTGCTCTCCTGCCCGAGCGCGGCATCCCACAGCCACTCGGAGCGGACCGCGCCTCCGAGGTGATTGTGCAGATCGCCTCCCTTGGGCAACGCATACAGAAAGGTATAAAGCTGCCGCGGTGTCGCGCTCTTCTTGAGGTCCTCAAACCAGCGCTCGGCGGCCGCGCTGTGCGTGACCCACCCGAATATCATCAACGAGGCGCCGATGAGCCGTAATCGAATCCGCATCACATCTCCTCAAACATCCCGCAGGTATCTCATCACGCCAGCGATTCTCCCAACAGGTCGCCGAGCCGGAAGGCAGCTATGCGGTTGATCTGTTCCAAGGCGACTGCACGCTCACGCTCGAGGGTGTTATGGATACGCGCCTCGAGCGCGGCGATGACTGAGTCGCGAGTGTGTCCCCTGACCGCGAGAATAAACGGAAAGCCAAAACGCGCCGTGTACTGCGCATTGAGCGCATGCAGGCGCGCAAACTCCTCAGGGGTGCACGCCGCGAGCCCCGCCCCCTGTTGCTCCCGCTCGGACTGTTGAGTCAACTCCCCCCGGATCGCGGCGCGCCCGGCAAGCTCCGGGTGGGCCCGAATCAATGCCATCTGCTCCCCAGGGGTGGCTCGGTCAACGGCTGCGCACAGGGCACCCAACAGCTCCCGAGCGGAGGAAAATGGGCGCAGCGCGGCCACCCGCTGAGGTACCCAGGGGGAATGTTCGAAAACTCCGGACAAAGCCGCGACAAACCCGTGCTCCGCGACAGAATTGAGATGCTGCAACGACAGAGCAGGTTGCGGTGTGGGAGCGGTCATGTTTTGCGCTTGCCCGGCTGGGCAGACTTGCCGTGTGGAGCGAATATGGAACCGAGATCCAACGGCTCGTGCTGCGGCGGCTCGAATTGCAGCTCCGCGAGCACGTGATCGAGGTGGCGGAGCATGAGATCCACCGCGGCAGGATTGCGTGTCTCGAGTGCCGTGGCGAGCTCCTCGTGTGCATCGGGAGGACAGAAGGGCGTCCCCGGTGCCCGGTACACCGCTATGATCAGCGACGATCGGGAAATCAGGTCACGCAGCATATCCGCCAGGATGTTGTTACCGGCGGCTTCGGCGATCGCGAGGTGAAAATCGCCGGAGAGTTTGAGCGCCTCGCGGTGGTCATTGCGGCGCCACGCCAGCTTCTCCCGCGCGAGCTGGTCCTGGATTCGCTTGCAGTCCGCGCGGCTCGCCGATTCGATGAACGAGCCTACGATGCTCGCCTCGATGATACGGCGGGCTGCGAAGACTTCGCGTGCCTCGCGCACCGACGGTTTGGACACCATGGCACCGCGATTGGGCATCAGGGTCACGACGCGCTCGTGCGCGAGTCTTTGCAGGACCTGTCGCAGCCGGGTCCGACCCATGCCGAAGATCCCACACAGGCGCTCTTCGACGAGTCGCGTTTCGGGCGGCAGGCTGTGGTCCATGATCGCCGACCAGATTCGCTCGTACACTGTCGCCGCGTCGGGTCCATCGGAGCGTTTGCGCTTCAGGGGCGCGGTCTTGTTATTGCGCTTTGTGTTGAGTGTGGGCATAGGCGGTTCAGGTTGGGACGGCGGAAGTGGCATGAACCTCGCGCCCCAGCACATACGTGTGACCGATGACGCGATCGTCGCCGAGACTCATGAGAACCAACAGCTTGTCCGTCAGGGTCCGAGCGCGCGCCATCCGCCGGGCCAGCAACTCGGAGGCTCCGGGATCGAGCACGACGAAGTCAGCTTCACAACCGACCTTGAACGAACCCACCCGATGTTCCAAGCCGAGGATGCGGGCCGCGCCGAGCGTCGCGAGATAAAAAGCGCGCAGTGGGGGCAGAGTATGTTGGCCCATTTGCGCCACCTTGTAGGCATCACCCAGTGTGCGCAGCATGCTGAAGTGGTTGCCACCGCCGACGTCGGTGGCAATGGAAAACCGCATTCCGGCACTGTCCGCAGCCTGGATATCGAACAGGCCACTGCCCAGGAACAGATTGGAGGACGGACAAAACGCAGCCCCTGCCCTGGATTGCGCCATCCGCTCGCGGTCGGTTCGGTCCAGATGGATGCAGTGAGCGTACACCGCCCGGTCTCGTAACAGTCCGTGTTGGTCATAGACATCCAGGTAGCTGCGCGCGTCCGGGTACAGCTGCCTGACCCATGAAACTTCGTCCCGGTTCTCTGCTACATGGCTGTGGATGAAGGCATCGGGGAAATCCCGCGCCAGGCGGCCCGCACTCGCCAGCTGCTCCGGTGATGAGGTAGCCGCAAAACGCGGTGTGATTGCGTAGTGGAGCCGGTCGCAGCCGTGCCACTTTTCGAGCAGCTCGCGGGAGTCCCGTTCTCCCTCGTGCGGTGTATCGCGTAGATACTCCGGGCAGTTGCGATCCATCAGGACCTTGCCCGCAATCATCCGCATGCCGCGCGCCCGCGCCTGCTCGAAGAATGCTTCCACGGAGGCGCGATGCACCGTGCAGAACACCAACGCCGTGGTCGTGCCGTTTCGTGCGAGCTCATCGAGAAAGAAGCCGGCGACCTCCCGGGCATGGGCGGCAGCGGCGAATTCCCGTTCGGCCGGGAAGGTATGGTTCTCGAGCCACTCGAGAAGATTCCGTCCCCCGGAGCCGATCACATCTGTCTGCGGGTAGTGGATGTGCGTGTCAATAAAGCCAGGCATCAGGATGCCGTCCGGGTGGTGCACCACCGGAACATTCGCCGGCAGCGTCGGTAACAGCGAGTCGGCCGGACCCACGGCCGCCACCAACCCGTTCGCGACCAACAACACCCCGTCCTGGTGGAAAACATAACTGTCCGGATCGTCCCTCGAGCCGGGATCCGACACGAAGTAGAGGATGGCTCCCCGGTGTGCGCTCGTACTGCCGGCAATGTCAGTGCTCGAGTTCACTTTGCATCCAGTCGAGCAGCTCGGCTCGTTCCTGTTCGGTCATTCCGGTCAGGTTGCCCACGGGCATCGCCCGAGTCTGTACCTGCGGCACCATCTGGCTCACGTGCGCCAGTATGTGAGTGGGCGAATCGAGCAGAACTCCATTGGGGGGTGCTGCAAATCCGGGTTGCGTCGGCTGCGCCGAATGGCAGGGGGCGCAGCGTTGCACCACGATACTTTGGGCGCGCTCGAAGCTGGCGGACGCGACCCCATTTGTTGAGCGTGCCGGAGCGAGGGCAAAGGCGGTCCCGGCCAGCACCACGGCTGCGAGAATTGCAAACACCGGCGATGTGCGTCCCTGTCGTTCGTGCGCCTTGTGGCGCGCGACAAAGTACAGGCGGATACAGGTCCCGGCGGCACAGATCGCAACCAACACCAACCAGTTGTAACGCGCTGCGAAGGTCATTGCGTAGTGATTGCTGATCATGACGAACAACACCGGCAGCGTGAAATAGGTGTTGTGCGTCGAGCGCAATTTGCCTGCGATCCCGTATTTGGGGTCCGGCTCGAGGCCCGCGCGCTTGGCCTGAACCATCCGGCGTTGGCCGGGAATGATGACGAAGAAGACATTCGCCACCATGATCGTCCCGAGCATTGCGCCGAATTCCATGTAGGCGCCCCGGCCGTTGAAGAGATGGCACAACACCCATGCGGCCAGAGTCAGCAGGATGGCCAGGACCACTCCGAGCGTTTGACCGCGGCCCCCGAGTGCGCGGCACAGGCCGTCGTACACCAGCCAGCCCACCGGGAGAAAGGCAGCCCCCAGGGCAATGGCTGCGGGTTTCGAGAGCGCTGCGACGGAGGGGTCGATGAGGTACACCTCGGCCTGTCCGTAGTACAGAAGGCACAACAGAAACAATCCGGACAGGAAGGTTGTGTACGCCTCCCAGTAAAACCAGTGCAGCAGCGGGGGCAGCGCCGCCGGCGCCGCCTGGTACTTGTGTGAGTTGTAGAAGCCGCCGCCGTGGACGGCCCACAACTCACCGCCAACCCCCTTGGCCCGCAGTTGCGGGTCGGCGGGCGGCACCAGGTGGTTATCGAGCCAGATGAAGTAGAACGACGCTCCTATCCAGGCGATGCCCGCAGTCAGATGCAGCCATCGCCCGAGCAAGCTCAGCCAATCGAGCCAATAGCCGCTCACGGTGAATACCCGTTACGCACTGGCGTGAAAGCTCTTGCCCAGGGAGGCCGGCTGGTTGAGTCGGATGGTTTTCGGGTCGCGGCAAATGAGGACCAACACCACGATCGTCGCGACATAGGGCAGCATGGAGAGAAATTCGCTGGGTACGCTCACCCCGAATCCCTGCGCATACAACTGCAGGACGGACACCAGGCCAAACAGATAGGCGCCGATGAGCACCCTCAACGGCTTCCAGGTCGCGAATATCACGAGCGCGAGCGCGATCCAGCCGCGGCCGGCGCTCATGCCCTCGACCCACATCGGCGTCAATGCCGTGGATAGATACGCACCCGCCATTCCACTGGTGGCGCCCCCAAACAGGACCGCCAGGTAGCGGACCCGCGTCACCGGCTGCCCTAGCGAATGGGCCACCGCCGGCGATTCGCCGATGGCTCGCAGTTGCAAGCCCGCGCGCGTGCGCTGCAGAAACCACGCAACGCCCGCATAAAGCGCGATCGAGCCGTACACCAGCACGTCGAAGCCGAAAACCGGTCGCAGGCCGTGGATGGAAAGCCCCGTAAAGTGGCGGCCGGCAAATGCGCTCAACCCGATCCCGAACAACGTCAGTGCCAGCCCGGTGGCCACCTGGTTTGTCTGTAGAGTGATGGTGAGAAACGCAAACAGCAGGGCGAGCAGGACCGCGGCCCCAATGGCTGCAAGGTAACCCAACGCCAGGCTGCCGCTGGTCGCACCGACCGCAAATCCGGCCAACGCACCCACCACCATCATGCCCTCGACACCCAGATTCAGGACCCCCGAACGCTCGACGACGAGCTCTCCCAGGGACGCATAGATCAGGGGCGTCGCGGCCGTGATCGTACTGATCAGAATGGGAATGAGTGCATTCATGTCGACTCGACCGGGGATGCAGCTACTTCGGCCGCCGGCGCCCGCCTGGCCCGACGCAGCTCGAACCCGACAAACAGATCGGCCGCCAGGAGATAGAACAACAGCGTGCCTTGAAACAGGCCCGTGATCGCCGCAGGTAATTGCAGCTCGAGTTGCACCGATTCACCTCCCAGATAGAGCAGCGACATCAGCAGGGATGCAAGGACGATGCCTACGGGATGCAGGCGCCCCACGAATGCAACGATGATGGCGGCAAATCCGTAGCCGGGAGAGATGGTCGGTTGTAATCGTCCGATCGGACCTATGACCTCGCAGATGCCGGCCAGACCTGCCGTGCCGCCGCCCAGCAGGAGCGCCGTCCAGATGGTGCGCTTTTCGCTGAACCCCGCGTAAGCGGCAGCCGCGGGCGCGAATCCCGCCACGAGCATCCGGTAGCCCGCGAAGGTCTTTGCCTGGAAGAGCCACGTCAGTGCGGCGATGACCAGCGCTATCGGGAATGCGATTGTGGCCCGTGCCCCTTCAAAGAGCGTGGGCACCGACAGGTTGTCGGCGAAGACCTCCGATTGGGGGAAGTTGAATCCCCCGGGGTCACGCCATGGCCCGCGTACCAACCAGGACAACAGCAGTTGCGAGATGTACACGAGCATGAGACTGACCAGGATCTCGCTCGTGTGAAATCGAGTGCGCAGCAACGCGGGAATGGCCGCCCAGAGCATGCCGCCCAGCACGCCAGCCAACAAGGTGAGCGGCACGGCAAAGACGCCCAGCCTGGGACCCAGGAACAGGGCGACCGCACCCCCGGTGATGCTTCCGATCGTGAATTGTCCTTCGGCCCCGATATTCCAGACGTTGGATCTGAAGCCGACTGCGAGCCCTAGCGCGCACAACATCAGCGGCGAGGCTTTGAGGAGCAACTCACCGATTCCGTAGCTCGAGGCGAGGGGGGCTACGAAATAGCTGTACAGGGCGGCGAGCGGGCTGTTGCCCAGGAACGCAAAGACAATCGCGCCCGTTACCAGCATGGCGCCCGCCGCGATGACAGGTGCTGCCAGCCGCATGACCCGGGAAGGCGCGGCGCGTCGTTGCAATCGCAACGGCCATTCAAACATGGGGCGCATCCGCCGCGGCAGCCGGCATTTCGCTCTGCCCACCCATCAACAGGCCCACGGCCTCGCTCGTGAGCTCGTGGCTCGGCCTGGAGTCGGATAAACGACCTCCCGACAGCACGGCAATCCGATCGCACAAGGTAAACAACTCATCCAGCTCTTCGGACACCACGAGCACCGCGGTCCCACGGTCGCGCAGATCGATCAATGCCTGTCGAATCAACTGCGCAGCTCCAATGTCCACGCCCCACGTAGGTTGGGCGACGATCATGACCCGCGGCTCGAGTCGCACTTCACGCCCGACAATGAATTTCTGCAGATTGCCTCCGGACAGGCTCGAGGCGGTCGTGTGCTCATCACCCCCGTTCACCTGGAACTGCGCGATCGTCTCCCGGGCAAACGCGTTCGCTGCGTTTTTCTGGAGAATTCCGTGGCGAACCAGACCGAACGATGCGCCGGTCAGAATCGAATTCCATGCAAGGGTGAGCTCCGGCACGCTGCCGCGTCCCATTCGCTCCTCGGGCACATAGGCCAGGCCGAGACTGCGCCGTTCGCTGGAATCGAGTCCGCCGGCAGGTTGTCCACAGATCCGGATGGCCGCGCTGGCAACGCGAGTTTCCCCCGACAGCGCAGCCAGCAA
>Ga0068858_100002712_pt1 | contig 17848 bp, 21 predicted proteins | sample KBSSwiS12_FD_66589 | JGI IMG/M metagenome (GOLD analysis project Ga0068858, IMG submission 66589) | Switchgrass rhizosphere microbial communities from Kellogg Biological Station, Michigan, USA - KBS Switchgrass S1-2 | ecosystem: Host-associated > Plants > Roots > Rhizosphere > Soil ...
CGCCAGCGCTGCGACGGCAAACCACCTCTTCATGACCGGCAATGGTGCCACAAACCTGGTCCTCGGTCCTCGGTTCTTGCTCCTTGGTTCTTGGTTCTTGGTCCTTGGTCTCTGGGTCTTCGAGGAATGCGTTGCCGGCTTCTACGACAACTTTGCGAAAGCGCGGTAATTGGAGAAGGCAGAGCACGCACGGCCTGACGAGCTCGGCGTGCTCTGCGCGCTCGGTTGATGTGACTTACCTGCGGGCGAGCCAGCGGAGAGCTCCCGTGAGCTGCTGCTGGAACCGCGCGTCGCGCCAGGTCTCGGAAAAATGACCGAGCGCGTTGTAGTAGATGCGGCCTTCGCCATAGGACCCCGTCCACGCGAGCGGGAAATCGCCTTCGCCTCCGACCGATGCTGGATCGAGGCGCAGCAACACGTGCACACGCGGGCGTGGATTGTCGCGGAACGTATAGAACTCTTCGAGAATCGAAAAACGGTCGCCGAGGCCCGCCGTCGCCGGGTGAGACTGGTCCTCTACGAGAACCGTACCCTGCTGCGTCCACGGGTGCTCTTTGAAGTAGGCGCCGACGATCGCACCGTAGTCCGGCCACTCGTAGAGGGTGTCAGTGGCGCTGTGCGCGCCCAGAAAACCGCCGCCATTTCTGACGAAGTTGACGATGGCCGTCTTCTGATCGGGGGTGAACGCCAGCTCGCCGGTCGTGAGCGCGAAGAACAACACGTCGTAGCCGCCGAGCGTGGCGGCGGTGATCGCGGTCAGATCCTCCGTAGCCGTCACGGTGAAATCGCCGCGCCCGGCGGCGAGTTGGGCCATCACCTGTCGCGCCGTGGGGATCGAATCATGCCGAAAGCCGGCTGTAGCCGTCAGCATCAGCAGGCGAATCGGCGAAGGACCAGGGACCGGCGGCTGAGCCGCAGACGATGAAGGTGCCGGAAGCGGCTGTTCGGAGGAGCAGGCGCAAGCGGCACAGATCAGGATCGAGGCCAGCATGCGACGAGCGAACATGGCGAGTCTCAACGCTGCAAAAACCGGACCTCAGGGAACAGATCACTCGCCGGAACCGGCTGAAGAGCCGGCGACATACGACGTTCAACGCAGAGACCGCAAAGGCCGCAGAGAAAACCCTGGAATTCTCGGCGCTCTCTGCGGTCTCTGCGTTGGATGTCGTTGTTCGGCACTCCCTTCAGGATGCCCCGCGCAGCTCGACGCGTCCTTTCGGGCTGTCGATGATTGCGATGAGCGCAGGCCGCGCCGCCTTCTGCACCATCAGGCTCAGTCCGAGCTGCCGCAGCATGCCCTGAACACGTGCCGCGTCGGGGTGTTCGGCGCGAAACGCCACGAGCGTCGCCCCGCGCGGCGCCGTAATCGCCGGGTGCGGCGAGGTGCCCCAGTCGATGAAGTACGGGATCAGTCGATGCTCCAGCACGACGGCAGGATCCGTGTAGCGCCACGAGAGCACTACGCCGTCCGGCCGTTTCCGGCTGCCGGCGATGACGCCGCCAAGCCCTACGCCCGCTTTCCGCGCGTTGCCGACAACCTGTTCGAGCTCGGTGCCTTTCGCGACCCATCCGACAATTTGGGGCGCTTTGAGGCCGTCGATACCGAACCGGCGCGCCCCGGCAGGTTTGGGCTGGTCCGGATCGGGACCGATGATCTCGAGGTACGTCGACGGTCCAAGTGCAATCAATGCGTTCCTGGTCCCCAGGCCCGGATGCTGACCGCCCGCGGTCGCACGCACGCCAAGCAGTCCTTCGATCGTTTTCACGCCGAGATCAAGATCCGGCGTCGCGTAAACCAGATGATCGACCTTCGCGAGCACATCGTCGCCGCTGCGCTGCGCCCGCACGGCGGCCGACAGCGTCGCGACCGCGACCAGGCATGTCAGCAGGCTGCTCGTCATACGCATGCCACTCCCCACGTCAGAAACCAAGAGCGCGTTTGACCGCAGCGTTCGCGATCGGCCAGACATTCGAGATGGAGATCCAGGTGATGCCCACATGCGCGGGCCTGGCCGCCTCCGTCGTCGTCGCCCATACGGCGCCTGCGAGGACGGCGGCACCAGCGATGCGGGTCGAGAATCGCTTCATAGCAGGGCGTACACGCGGGCCGGCCCGCCGGACGCTCCTTCGTGTTTCGGCGCGCCGACGATGATCGTGGCTCCGGCGGGAGGCACGCCGCCGAGATTCGCGATCAGCTCGACGCCGTACTTTCCGCCGCCGAGGAGCGCCAGGTGGGCGACAAATTTCTGCGCTTCGGCCTTGTCGAGGCTGAGCGTGTCGACGCCCGCCCCCACGATGTCGCGCTCGGCCACAAGAAAACGCGCCGCCTCCTCGCTGAACCCCGGCGCATGCATCGTGCCCTTGGCGTCCTTGTTCAGGAAACGGGCGGCGTTGCCGATGCGCGCGTCCCAGCCGGAGCGCATCGCGACGAACGCGCCACGCGGCAACCGCCCGTGGGCCTTTTCCCAGGCGAGCAGGTCGTCGACGGTGACCATCGCGTCTGCGTCTTTTGCCGCGCGAGCTTCGATCGATACGACGGCGAGCGGAGCAACGAAGCGCTCGGCCGGCAGGCGATCGGCTGTCGGCGTGTTGGCGACGAAATGCACCGGGGCGTCCATGTGTGTGCCGGTGTGCTCGTCGAAGGTGATCTCGTTTGCGAAGAACCCGTCTTTTTCTCTCGAGAACTTCGCGCGGATCTGCACTGGTTTGAAGGCGGGAAACACCGGCAGCCGCGGCGAAAACGTGTGCGTCAGATCGACGACGTCGCGAAACCCTTTCTCCAGTCTCACGGGCTTCTGCTGCGCGGCCACAGGCGCCTGGATGGCGACAGCGGTCAGCGATCCGCCGAGCACGCTCAGAAACGATCGGCGCGAGACCTCCCCACGAACAGCTTCGACAATTGACGGTGCGCACATGATTCAGCTCCTGCCTCCGGACAACATCAACCGCCGACCTTTCGACGAGCTCAGGGTCGTCCCGAGCCGTGTCGAGGGACGAACCCGCCGATGCTTCGACAGGCTCAATTACTCAATTTCGTCTAATGCGCCGAGGTCTTCTGGGCCACAGAGTGTTGAACACGCTGCAGAGCAGTGCGAAACTGTACGTCCTTCAACAACTCAGCGGAAACCGGCGAGCGGCTGGCAAACGCAGCATTCGTGCTGAGTCCGAGCTCGTCGAGATCCTTCTGCTGCGTCCGCGAGACCACGAACTTCGCGCCGGCCGGCAACGCCGAGCTGCCCGCGGCATGCTCGGGGTGGAAATGCGTCGTGACCAGATACAGATCGGCGTTCCGGCTGACCTTCGCCACCTGGCGAAGAATCGCCTGCATGTTCCTGGGACCGAGGCCGGTATCGATCACCATCGTGGCGGTACTGCCCACGATGATGCCGACGTTCGGCACGAGGGGTACGCTGTCGTCCAGAATGACATAGACGTGATCCGAGATCTTGATGGTCGCGTTCTCTTTGACCATCGGCGAGGGCGCCCGGGCGGGCTGTTGCGCGGCGGCGCTGACTCTCCCCTCCTTCAGGCTGAGCGGCCACGGCTGCGGCACCGACATCAACATCAGCGCCGCTGCGGCCAGCGCGAGGTTCTTCTCGAAATTGATATGGTTGTTCAGTTTCATCATCGGGTCGGTATCCGACCAGAACGCGTGCATCATCACGCTGACCGGCACGAGAAACAGCACGATGCAGCCGAGTCCGACCGTCGGATATTCACCAAGGATCACGCTCAGACCGCCGACAATGATCAGCATGCCCGAGGCCATCACGGCAATCCTGGGTGCGGGCACGCCCTTCATCCCGGCGAACCCCGACAGCATCGCCAGCGACCGAAAATGGTTGATTCCGGCTTTCAGAAAGTAGCCACCGTAGAGGATGCGGCCCAACAGGAACAGATACTCCATGGAACCTCCGCGTTCGCTCTGGGCCGTGGATCGCCTGGCTCGAGCCCGCGACAAGCTTGGAAGGGACAGATGCTAGCACGGCCGGAGCCGGTATCATGGGAGCCGGCGGGGGAACATGCGAATCGACGACTACCTTCGGAAGATCGGCGCCGCCGACGCCCCCGGCGCGACGATTGACGCGCTGCGGCGTCTGCACCTCGCGCATCGCGAGACGTTCCTCTTCGAGAACCTCTCGATCCAGAAGGGCGGCCGCGTCAGCCTCGCTCTCGACGATCTGCAGCGGAAATTTCTGGACGATGGCGGCGGCGGATACTGCTTCGAGCACAACACGCTGTTCGGCGCCGCGCTTCGCGATCTGGGCTTCACGGTCACGTCACTCCTCGCGCGGGTCCGCCGTGGACCTTCGGAGGGCTGGATGCGGACCCACATGGTGCTGCGCGTGGTCGTCGCCGGCGCGCCCTGGCTCGCCGACGTCGGATTCGGCGGCTTCGGCCTGCTGGAACCGCTGCCCCTCTCTGAGGGCGCCACGGCGGAGCAAGGGGGCGCGACCTACGCGCTTCGACGTGAGAAGGGCATGTGGGTGCTGTCGATGGCCGACCGGTCGGATACCAAGACAGACATGTACGAATTCACCGAGGATCCTCAGACCGCCGGCGACATCGAGATCGCGAACCATTACACCTCGACGCATCCCGCGTCGATGTTCCGCCGAACGCTGACCATTCAGCGAACTACGCGTGAAGAACGGACCGTGCTTCGAAGTGAAGCGATCGTGCGGTTTCGCGATGGTCGGCTGACCGAGGAGCCCGTCGATCGCACGCGACTGCGAACCGTCGCGCAGGATCTGTTCGGCATCGAGCTGCCAGGCACCCCACTCGTCTTCGAATCGGAAGAACATTGACAGTGTTGGTCTCGGGACGAAATCGGTGCTACCGCAGAACCGGCAGAACTCGCCGAGATCAACGTTTCACCGCAGAGCTCGCCGAGATCGCCGAGAATTCTTAGGGTTTTGCTCTGCGGCCTCGGCGAGCTCGGCGGTTCAACGTAGCAGTCTCGAATCAGCGTGTGCATGCCATGCCTAGCCGGCGCCCTCGTCGATGATCGCCGCCATCGGCGCCCGTCGCGACAGAAATCCGTCGAGGCCGAACACGATCAGTCCTGCCCAGACGATCGCAAACCCGATGAACTGCGTGCGCGTGAACGGCTCGCCGTAGACGAAGACTCCCAGCAGCAACTGCAGTGTCGGCGCGATGTACTGCAGCACCCCCATCGTCGACAACGGAGTGCGCTGCACGGCCGACGCGAACATCAGCAGCGGCACCGTGGTCACAATGCCGGTGCTCACCAGCATCGCGTTCATCGGCATTCCCTGGTGCAGAAAGGCGCCGGTGCCCGCGCGATCGGCGTAAACGAGATACAGGACCGCCGGCACCAGCAGCATCGCGGTCTCGACCGTCAAGCCGTGCATCGAGCCGAGCGGCGCCTTCTTCTTCACGACCCCGTAACTGCCGAACGACAGCGCCAGAACCATCGCGATCCAGGGCAGCGCGCCGTACGCGAGCGTCAGATACAAGACGCCCGTTCCTGCAAGTGTCACTGCCAGCCATTGCAGCCGCCGCAGCCGCTCGCCGAAGACCAGGACGCCGAAGACGACGCTGACGAGCGGATTGATGAAATAGCCGAGGCTGGTTTCGACGATGAAGCCGCTGTTGACGCCCCAGACGTAGATGAACCAGTTGACGGTGATCAGCACGGCGGCGAGCGCGTACGATTTGACGACGCCCGGCCTGGTGATCGCCTCACGAAGCGCCGCCCCTTGCTGCGAAAGCACGGTGATCGCGCCCAGCGTGAGAAACGACCAGACGATGCGGTGACCGATCAACTGGCCGGCGGACACCTGCTCGATCTGCTTCCAATAGAGGGGCAGAAGGCCCCAGGCGACGTAGGCGCCGACGCCGTACCAGATGCCTGTGTTCAATCAGTCGGCCTGGAGGCTATCGCGTGCAGGGCGGGCAGCCCTTGTCGAACACGACCTTCCAGGAGCCGTCGGCCTCGCGCCGCCACACTGAATTGAAGGTGCCGATCTGGCGGCCATCGGGATCGCGCACCGGACCGCTGGTCAGCGCTAGCGATCCGGAATCGAGCACTTCGACCACTTCGGGCGCCCACGAAAAGGGGGCCCGGGCCCCATCGAACAGCGGCTTCCAACCCGCCACGACCGCCGCCTTCCCGCGGAGAACGCTCTGATCGCCGAAGAACAACGCCTCGTTCGCCACAAATGACGCGAACGCCGCCTGATCGCGATCGGCCATCGTCTTGGCAAACGCGGTCTCGGCGGCGCGCACCTGCGCGGCCAGCGCACCGGTCGTCTGGCAGTCCGCCGAGCGGGCGAACAGCGTGACGATCGCCGTCACCACCACTGACACAATCATCCGTCGCATTTTTTCTCTCCCTGCAACCCTGACTTCAGCGGACCCGCTCACGGTCCTCCCGCAGCCTACTCCAAGAGCTTCTCGGTGACGATCCCGTCCACCCATCTGCGGTCTTTTTTCGCCTGTCTGACGACCGTCCCGACCGCGCGAGAACCCTGACGCAGTTACGTCTGCAGAGCGGCATCGTTGTCGGCGCGCACGAAGGTGAATCCGGCGGCGAACGCACCGCGCCGCGCTCACGATCAGGACGGTTGTGACGCCGGACTCTGCGCCGCGGAGAGCTCGACGATCTCCCGGATCTGCGCCGCGTGCCGCGCTTCGTGACTGCCGATGAGGGCGAACCACTCGTACAGCGACAGCGAGCCGAAAAAGGGATGGGGATGCGTGATCGTGCCCAGCGCGAGGCCGTCCGCCGACCGCAGCGTCTCCCGCACGGCCGTCCCGGCGCGCTCGAGCGCCGCCCACGCCGTCTCCGCATCGAGCCCCGAGGGGTGCGACGTTTCCGGTGCATTGACACGAGTCCTTCGACTGGCCACGCGTTCGAGATCGAGCGTTGGCAGCACCGGTTCATTCGAAGGGTCGACGCCGAGGCCCTCAGCACGAGCCGACGCGATGCGCGCCGCCAGTGCGGACCCGACCCGCTGCTCGACGAGCGCCAGGTGCTCGACGATTTCTGCGGGCGACCAGCGATCGGACGCCGGCGGCCGATCGCGCGCCCCGGCCGGCACGGCATCGAATGCCGCGCGCAGAATCGCGCGCTGGCTGTCGAGATGGTCCATCAGCTCACGAGTGCGTGGGTGCATGATGACGGCCTCCGTCAACGTTTTCGTTTTCGCGCCGCCCGCGATCGTCTTGGCGTGGCTCGTCGAGGACGAGAGGCGGGCTTCGACGATTTGGGGCGCGACGGCGTCGCGCGTTTGCGCGCCCGCCCGGCGATCTGGGTCAGCGACAGCGTGTTTCCGTCAGGATCGCCGAACCAGGCGACCTGTGCGCCGCCTGGCGCCGTCCAGATGCCGTATTCGTCCTGCGACATCCATTCGTACCGCCGGAACTCGACCCCACGGTCCTGCAGAGCGCGTACAGCCGTCTTGATGTCCGGCACCAGCCACCCGAGCACCGTGTATCCGGCAGGCTGAAGCTCCGGCACCGTGGCCACTCGCAGCATCGTGCCGGCGGCGTCGAAGACGAGCGCGAAGGAATCTTCGCTGACGAGGCGGAGTCCCAACGTCTTCGCGAAAAACTCTTTCGCGCGCGGTGGATTGGTGGTCGCGACGAACGCCACGAGATCGTGCGAATGCAGCATGCGGGAGCCTCCGCGTCAGCGCCTGGACGCGCCGAACCGCCTGTCGACGAAGTTCATGAACTCCTCATAGCGCACCGCTGAGGCTTTTCGCGAAGCGGACGCCCTGATCCACGTAACCGAGCCGACGGTAAAACTGATACGCGTCGGCATGCATCGGACCGCTCGTGACTTCGACGCGCTCGAGACCCTGCGTACGAAAATGCGTCTCCGCCGCGGACAGCAACTCGCGCCCAACGCCTCGCCCCTGGACTGCCGGCAGCACGGCGAGGCCGGTAATCCGGCCAACAGCGGTGGCGCGATGAAGGACGGGCGTGGTATGCAGGACCGCGAGTCCGACGCAGTCGTCCCCCTCGATCGCCACGAGCACTCGCCCGGTCGCGTCAGTGGCCCGAAGATCGCGAAGTCGAGCGGCAATCGTCGGCGGGTCGGCCGGATACCCGAGCGCCTGCAGGAGCGGCGCGAGCGCGTCGGCATCCGCTGCGACGGCGTCCCGAACGATGATCGAGGGCATGGGTCAGCCGGTTCCTGCGCAAGGTTACCGGAGCGAGAACGCGACGAGCGAATTGCCGGCCGCGACCATCACATATTGGCGTCCGTTGACCGCATAGGTGATCGGACCCGAGGCGATGTTGCCGCCCAGGTTCGCCTTCCACAAAAGCGATCCGTCGCGAGCATCCAGCGCAAAGAAATATCCTTCACGACTACCCGCAAACACCAGATCCGATGCAGTGCTGAGCACGCCACTGTCGGTCAGATCGGCCAGTTTGAAGATCCATTTTTGAGTGCCGGTCTTCGGGTCGAACGCCTGAATAGCGCCGTACCCCTGTTCGGGAATTCGACGATTGATCGGTCCTCCCCGCAACGTCTGGATCGGCCCGACGGGAAACGCCCCCACGAACACCCGTCCCTCGACGAAGTCGACCGCCCGTTTCGGGAACGTCGCGTAACTGTCCATGAGGCTCGGAATGTAGAAGAGGCCCGTACGCGGGCTGAACGACGGCGACATCCAATTGGTGGCCCCGACGGCGTGCGGAAAAATGACCACACCATCTTCGGTCGGGCTTTGCGCGCGGATCGGGCGCCCTTTCTCATCGAGCTCTTTGGCCCATGTCACTTTCACGAACGGCTTGCCGAGCAGGAACTGCCCATTCGTGCGGTCGAGCACATAGAGAAAGCCGTTCCGATTGGCCCACAACATCACCTTGCGCATGCGGCCCTGCCACTCGAGATCGGCCAGCACCGGCACTTGCGTCGAGTCGTAGTCCATTTCGTCGTGCGGGGTGAACTGGAAGTGCCATTTGAGCGTGCCGGTGTCGGCGTCGAGCGCCACCACTGCATCGCTGTACAAGTTGTCGCCTTCGCGGCTGTCGCCGTTCCAGTCAGGACCTGGATTGCCGAGTCCCCAGTACGTCAGGTTCAGATCGGCATCGTAGGACCCGGTGACCCAGACGCTGGCGCCGCCGCGCTTCCACGAGTCGCCCGACCAGGTTCCGTTGCCAGCCTCGCCTGGTCCGGGCACGGTGTTGAAGCGCCACACTTCTTTGCCGGTGGTTGTGTCGAACGCGGCGAGGAACCCGCGAACGCCGAATTCCGCGCCCGCCACTCCGACGATGACCTTGTCCTTGACGACGAGCGGGGCGACCGTAAACGCATACCCGGCTTCGGGCCGGGCGCCTTCGATCACGGTGTTCCAGACAGGACGGCCGCTTTTCGCGTCGAGGGCGATCAGATGATCGTCGAGCGTCGCCATGAACAGCGTGTTGCCGAGGATCGCCAGGCCGCGGTTGACGCGCCCGCAGCACGGCCGCGCCTGGGGTGACGGCACGTGCGAGTAGATCCAGAACGCCCGGCCGGTCAGGGCGTCGAGCGCAACTACGTCGTTCGGAGCCTGGACGGTATAGATGACGCCGTCGACGACAAGCGGCGTGGCTTCGAACTTCTCGAGCGATTGCGCCTGAAACACCCACTGCTGCTCGAGGTTCTTCACGTTGGCGGGTGTGACTTGCGTGAGCAGGCTGTAGCGCTGGCTCATCACCGTGCCGGAATACGTCAGCCAGTTCTGCGGCTCCTGCGCGGCGCGAAGGAGGCGGTCGAAGGACACCTGCGCGGTCAGCGTCACGAACGGGTGAACCACAAAGACCACAAAGGTCACAAAGATCACAAAGGAACCCAGCTGCTTTCTTTGTGTTCTTTGTGGCCTTTGTGGTTCAAATCTGCGCGGTTCGTTCATGGCCTGCCTTTCAAGGAACGGAGGTAGCTGACGACATCGGCCAGCTCCTCGGAGCTCAGTTTGTCTCGGTACGACGGCATCGGGCTCTTGAGCATCGCCCAGTCCCGCAGGTCGGATTTCGTAAACGACAGCAGGCGCTCCTTCATGTCGAACAACTGGATCGAGAAGCTGTCCTGGTTGAGCAGCCGTCCGGTGATCGCCTCGCCGTCGCGGGTGACCACGCGAGCGAACCGGTTGTCATCGAAGATCTCCGCGTCCGGATCGAGCAGCGATCGCCGCAGGTCGACGGTGCGCCGCAGCGGTCCGACGCTGTTCAGATCCGGACCGAGCTGTGAGCCGGCGCCGTCCACTCGATGACAGGTGAGGCACTGCCCCTTGCCCTCGACCAGGGCCTTGCCGCGCGCCGCGTTACCCGGGCTGCCGGCGTTCTCCGCGGGAGCGGCAGCCATCGAGCGCAGGTAGGCGACGATTCGACCGGCGTCGAACTCTGAAAAATTGCCCGGGGGCATCCCGGTCCCCGGGATCCCGACCATGATGATTCGGGCAATCTCATCGTCGCCGGCAGCGCGGCGGAACTGGCCGCGGGAAAAGTTGAGGCCGGCCACGCCGTCGCCATCTGGCCCATGACACCTCGCACAGCTGGCCTGAAACAGCCGGCCCCCTTCGACGATTTCGGCCGTCGAATAGCCATGCTGCGCCAGCGTCGAGGCCACCCACACCGTCATCACCAACAGCGACGTCACGCCAACTCGCCACATTGGATACGCCCTCGGTTATCGCACAGGATTTCGGCCGGCGTCCCGCTCGCCGCAGTGTAAAGCAGGAATCCCGCGGTCTGCGCACCCGGCCAATCTTCCGCCCGCGGCACGAGCTCTTCTCACTTATACAGATCGGTGCTGAGGTACTTCATCCCGTGGTCGACGATGAGCGTCACCACGGCGCCGCCCTCGCCGAGGCGTTCGGCCACTCTCAACGCGGCGACCAGGTTCGCGCCCGACGACGTCCCCGCGAAAATGCCCTCCTCGCGCGCTGCTTTACGGGCCATGTACTCCGCTTCTTCGGTCGTCACGCACTGGATCTCGTTCGCGAGCTTCGGATCCCATAACGGCGGCACGCGTCCAATACCGATCCCCTCGATCGTGTGGGCGCCGGAGGGTCTGCCGGAGAGCACGGCGGAGCTCGCCGGCTCGACCCCAATCACCTCGACGTCGGGTCGCTGCGTGCGCAGTACTGTGCCCGCTCCCCGGATCGAACCGCTGGTGCCGACAACCTGCACGAACGCGTCGATCCGACCTTCCGTCTGATGCCAGATTTCTTCGCCGAGCGAATAGTACCCCGCGACCTGATCGGCGTTCTCGAACTGATTGGTCCAGAAGGCTCCACGCTCCGCCACCAGCCGCCGCGTCGTGGTCATCATCGTCTGAAACAGGGCGTCCGTGAAACGGCCGCCATCGCTTGGCACAACGGTGAGCCGCGCGCCGAGCGCTTTCATGTGATTCCGCTTGTCGACGCTGACCGCATCGCTTGTGACAATCGACAGCGGGTGATCTTTCACGGCGCAGACGAGCGCGAGCGAAGTGCCGGTACTTCCGCCGGTCAGCTCGATGACCTCGCCGCCAGGCAGCAGGCGGCCGTCGGCTTCAGCCGATTCGATCATCGCCAGCGCCATGCGATCCTTCATGCTGCCCGTGGGATTCGCGGACTCGAGCTTGACGGCGACACGGGCAAAGCCGTCAGGAACGAGCTTGCGGAGCTCGACGAGCGGAGTACTTCCGATCGTGGCCAGCACGTCGCGGGCGACGGTCGTCATCGGCGGATCCTCCTGACGGGGGTCATGCGCTCTTGCGGACGACCCAGGTGGTCATGCAGCGCTCGTCCTGCACGACGGTCGTCTTCAGCGGATCGACCATTCGGCCGCCCAGCTGGCGCGTCAGCGTGACGAGCATCGCTTCATCAACCAGGTAGCGTTCGGACCCGTCCGGCAGGCGGAACCGGCGGCCCGCAATCCGCTGCATGCGGTCCTCCATCCCGATGACCGACGCCAGGCGGCAGAACCACAGCCCGCCTGGCCTCAGCACTCGCCACATTTCCCGGACCATCTCACCGAACTGCCGATCGTCGGCGGCAAAATGCAACACGGCGCTGCAGATGACGACGTCCGCGAAGGCATCGGGAAACGTCATCCGCTCGATTGGTTCAGCGCGAAAGTTGGTGCCGGGCAATGACGGCGCGAGCTGCGCCGCCAGGCGCCGGACATCGTCCACGGCGCGCACGTCGGAGTCGGTCGCATAGATGTCGTAGCCGGAGCGCAGCATGTAGACCAGGTTCCGGCCTGACCCGCATCCCGCATCGAGCACCCGCATCCCCGGTGCGATCCGCCCTCGAAGCAGTTGATCGAACAGGTAGATGTCGATCGAGCCGAACTGCGCGTCGAGATCGGACATGCGCTAGGAAACCAGGAGCGTGTTCATGTTTCGCCGACACACTCCTAACTGGACGTCGAGTCGGGAGGTGGATGGATGGAATCGACCCAGGCGACCTCCTCGGGCGGTTCCGCCGGCGCGATGTCCAGATTGACGACCACCGGTTCCTGGCCGCTTCGCACGAGGACGCAGCTCAGCGGCTCGTCGCGGCTCGCGTTGATCTCCTGGTGCGGCACGAACGGAGGCACGTAGATGAAGTCTCCGGGCCCCGCTTCCGCCACGAACTCGAGCCGGTCGCCCCACCGCATGCGCGCCCGTCCGGTCACCACGTAGATCACGCTCTCGAGGTCGCCGTGGTGATGCGCGCCGGTCTTTGCGTTGGGATGGATCGTGACGGTTCCAGCCCAGAGTTTGCTCGCGCCGGTGCGAGCGTGCGTGATCGCCGCGGCTCGCGTCATACCGGGGGTCTGGGGCGTATTCAGATCGAGATCGGTTCCTGAAACGATCCGCACGCCGTGATCCCGCCAGTGGTCGGCAGATACGTCGCTCATGATGGATCCTCAGTCGCTGACTCTACGTCGTCCGTCCCAACCATCGTTTCAGCTCCGCGAGCGTCACCACGCGGTTGTCCGCCGGATAGTGAACGGGAACGATGCGCTGGACGTCGAGCTTCAGCCGCTCGATGTTGTCCAGCAGGCTCAGCGTGTAAGGACTCGGTGGATTCAGCGGCGTGGCGTTCGCCGCCTGAGGATTGTAGCCGTCTGCCTCGAGCAGGACTTTCTCTTTCGGAAGATAGGCGATGAGCATCCCGTCGTGATGGGCGAAATTCTGCAGGTGGTAGAGCTCGATCGTATGCGTGCCGTCGGTCAGCACTTTCTTTTCGCCCACAGCCTCGACGATCGGTTTTTTTCCGGCAGTCTGTGCCTTGTCCGGGTTGAGCGTGTGCGGCATCGCCAGGACCTTTTCCAGGTAGGCCTTGTTGACCTGATGCGTGAGGATCGTCGTGCCTTCGGCGACGAACGGCCGCAGCCCGCTCGAGTGGTCGATGTGGCTGTGGGTGTTGACCAGGTACCTGATCGGCTTGTTGGGTATCAAACGCTTGGTCTCGGCGATGACGGCGAGCGCGCGCGGCTCGCTCTGTCCGCACTCGATGAGCGTGATGTGGTCCTTGAAATCGACCGCGATGACCGCGTATCCGCCGGTAATCAGGTAGACGCCGTCGCCGAGCTTCTCCGACTGCGCAGGGGGATTCGCTGGTGCCCCGGCCGCCGCGCCGCCCCTTCCCTGCGGGGCCTGAATGCTCACCGCGGCATTCGGCTTCACGTCGGTCAGGGTCAGATCGAAAATCGGATAGCCGCCCTGCTTCTGCACGATGTGCATCGGAAACTGCGCGCCGCCGACGTCTTTGTAGTCGCTGTAGATCGCTTCGAACGGCATGTCGCCGAGGAACGCGTTGTCGATCGTCGTCTCGACGCGCTCGACCAGGTTCCGATCGTTGATGTAGCCGTTCACCCTCGCCTTGTTGTCGCCGATGAAGCTCACGACGCTGTATTTCTTCCCACCCATCGTCTTCGCTTCGACGGTGGCATTTCTCGACGCCGCCGCTCGCAGGAAGCCGTGCGGCGTCATCCAGATTTCGAGCTGCTGCGCCCACGGCGTGTCGGCGCCGACGATGATGGTCTGGTTCTGCGGCTGTTCACCGACCAGGGGCTGCTGACCGCCGCCGCGCGGCGGGTTTTCGCCCTGCACGCGCACGCGATCGACGCGTGAGGCCGGCGTCTCGAAGTTGATGGCCCGCGTGTAGCTCTTGTTGACGAACTTCGGCCACGGCAAGCTGGGATTCCCCGCCTGACCAAGCACGAAGTCCATCCCTGTCGCCGAATACTGCACGGTCTTCAAGGTATCGACGCCCATCGCTTTCGACGCGTTCGCGATGACGGTCTTCGCGTCCTGCGCCGACGCGGTCCACACCAGAACGACGGCCAGGCTGAGCCCTGCCAGACACTTTTTCACCATACGGCCTCCATCAATCATTGCTCGACAGTCCATCCCTTCAGGCTTAGTCATCAGGTTCTTCGACCGCCACCGCGCCGCTGCGCCCCTTGGGCCGAGGCGTGCGCGGGACAGGGCGCCAGGCGTGGGGATCGCGCTCGGCGTCCGGCGGCTGATGCCCTGGCCCAAGACCGAGAAACGTGAGCAGCCGGGCGATCGCAGCGCCTAACCGTGGGGGCGTTCCAGCCATGTCACAAGTATCTCAGGTCGAGGGTATGGGCGGTGCTTGCCGAAAGCGCTCACAGCACGCGCGCCTGACGCATGACGCCTTCGGCTTTCTGCTTGATTTCCCTGGCGATCTCAAAGGGATCGCCCTGCTGAAATTTCGGCAGGAACAACTCGACCGAAAGGGGGCCGGCATATCCCTTGTCCGCGAGCTTCCGCAGAATCTTCGGCAGCGGGGAAATCCCGTCACCGGGAATCAAGCGGGTGGTGTTGTCCAGCAGCTCACGCGGCATGTCGGGCACATCCTGAAAGTGCACGTGTCCGATTTCCCCCGGGCGGAGGAGGTCGAGATCCTCCAGCTTGTTGAGCCCGGACCAGAAGTGATAGCAATCGAGCAGCGGAGCGATGTTCGGATGCGCCGCGGCCCGCGTCATCGTGACCAGCGTCGTGAGCGTCGAAATGAACGTCGAGGTCCGGACTGCTTCGGCCATGGCTGTCATCTGGAACTGCTTCGCGATCTCTGCGACCTGGCGCATGTTGTCGGCGCCGGCCTTGTAATCGTCCGACGTGAATTTCTGGGTGGTCGCGGTGGGGGCATAGATGCGTTGCAGTCCCAGGGCCGCGAACATCTCGCACCGTTTCTTGAGATTCTCGAGCGCGGCGGCATGATTGGGATTCGGCTCCCACAGTCCCTGCACGCCACAGGCACAGGAAACCGGCGTCAGACCCAGGTCGGTGAGCACCCGGCGCGCCGCCGGCAGGGAATCCGTTTTCAGAAACTCGTCGAGGAGCGTGTTCGTCAGCTCGACGTATTTGATCCCCGCGCGAGACCAGCCCTCGAGCGACCGGCGATACCCTGCCCCGGCCGACGTGTTCTGGTGGATCGCGAGGGTCATCTTCCCCGACGCCGCCGCGGCAGCTCGCGTGGCGGCCACCGCCGCCGGAGCCAAAAGCATCGCTCTTCTGGAAAGCATGAAGCGGATTTTAACGGGACAGCCCTGTCTTGCGTGCGACAAATATCATCTCACCGGGATAGGTCGACCCGTACGCGCTCTTGTCGTAGCCGGCATAGAGATGCTCGACTTCGAATCCCGCGCGCGCGAGCAGATGCTCGGCTTCGAATCGAAACAGGTATCTCAGCGGAAAGGCCTGCACCAGACGCTCCTGGCGTCCATCGGGATGGGTGACATAGTAGACGAGCTCATGGTGGTTTGTCTGACTGAAGCGATCCCGGGCAACGGTCTTGTGGCGTCGGATCACACGCCGGCCGTCGGGCATGGAAAACTCCGGCTCCTCCGCAAACTCCTCTCCAACCGGCTGATGCACAAGGGCATCGAGCGAAGGATTGAACAAGTCGAGAATCAGCGTGCCCCTGTCGTCCAGGTGCCGGCGAATGCTCGCCAGGCACGAGAGCTGATCGCCGACGGTCGTCAAATGTTGAAACGGCCGAAACGGAATCGTGGCCAGCGTGAAGGTTCGACCAAGCTCGAACGTCCGCATGTCGGCCTGAACCAATTGGACTCTGGCTTGCACCGCGGCTGATTCCTCCTGCAACCGCTGACGACACACCGCCAGCATATGCGCCGACAGGTCGAGCCCGACGATGTCGAGCCCGGCGCGCGCGGTAGGAATCAGCACGCGGCCTGTGCCGCAGCCGACCTCCAGAATCGGACTTCCGGCTTCCTTCGCGGCGTCGACGAAGAACGCGACGTCGGGCCGATCGCGATAGGGCACCACGTAGTCGTAGAGATCCGCGATGAACGCGTATTCTTCGTATCCGCCGGCGGGGCTCATGAATCGCGTCGACCCCAGTCCGGCGCCCTGGCGACATCAGGGCGCCCGTCTATTTCGATTGTCCCTGCAACGCGATCATGGCTGCGAGCGACGCGTCCTTCTGGTCCCCGACCGCGATTCGTCGCGCTGACGCGAGACCCCGCCGGACGAGATCTCGCGCGTCGCCGGCGCTCAAGCGTTCGGCCGCGTGATAAGGCTGCTTCGCCCACGACGCTTCCTCTTTCTCGACGAGCTCGATGCGGCATCGGTCGACGACCAGTAACTCACCATTGCGTGTGCCGAGAACGACCAGGGCGGCCCATCCGGAGTGGGCCTTCATCCCGAACGCGACCTTCATAGGAAGCCGCAGGCAATCTTACACTCCTCTGTGAACGAAAAAGGGGCGACGATCTCTCGACCGCCGCCCCTCCACGAATTTCGAATTCCGATCGAAATGTCGAATTGCTCGAATCGCCCGCCGACCAGGTGCTATTGGCAGCTCTCCGCAAGGTTTTTGATCGACGTCACACGGAATTGCGGGAGCGCGTTGTCGGTCTTGACGGTCTCCTTCGTCTTGCTGTCAGGGGCGTGCTCCCGCTCGACCCTCGTCGTCGTCGTGGTCTTCGAATCGCCCGCCGGCATCATCATCCCCGTCACCTCGACCTTGTGACCGACGTGTGACTGGATTTCGATCTTCTCGTCCGGGACCAACGCGTACCGCGTTGTCGTCGTCGTGGTGGTGGTACCTGCTGTCCCCACGCTGGTTTCGGTCGAGCGGCTTACGGGCACGACCTTGTCGAGGACGAAGCTCCGCGTTTCCGTTCCGCCTTGCACGCAACCTGTGTACGTGACGGTCTGCCCTTTGCCGCCGTCGGTCTTCGTTGTGACTGTTGTTTTCGTCTCTTGAGCACCGGCCGCAATCGCCAAAGAACACCCGACCGTGACTGCTAACGCTGTGATGTACTGTTTCATGTATTTCCTCCTGCTCATACTTGGGTCCACGTGCCCGGAATGCATGTTGTCGGCCATCGCTCCCGCAGTCGAGATGGCCAAGCGGAGCCGTGCGAGGCTCCGACAACATTGGCCGCGCTACAAGCACATCGGTCGAGCCACGTCTTGATCATTTCCAGGAAGGAAAAACTCGAAGCGTGAAGATAGACGACGGAGCCACTGCAACGGCACAGCCGTTCCACTGGACGTGTACTTGGGCTTACTTACAGTAATGTCTCGTCAGGCGGGAATAGCGGACTGACTTGATTGAACAAAAACAAGACACCCTAATCAGAAGCGGCGTACGAAGGACAACGATCTCTCGACCGTTGCCACCGGCGTGAGCGCATTCAATCGCGACTGCTAGTGAAGTGTCTTCGTTGAATCAGTACTACCGCCGAACTCGCAGGGCTTGCCGAGGTTTCTGGTTCATTAGAAATCTCGGCGTGTTCGGCGGTAGCCTTGGTCCCGAATCAGCGTGTACGTGCCACTAGAGCCATTTCGATTTGTACGTAGTGTCCGCCTTCAGGCGGACCTGCTCACGGTCCGGCTAAAGCCGGACACTACGTACAA
>Ga0068858_100002716_pt1 | contig 17826 bp, 24 predicted proteins | sample KBSSwiS12_FD_66589 | JGI IMG/M metagenome (GOLD analysis project Ga0068858, IMG submission 66589) | Switchgrass rhizosphere microbial communities from Kellogg Biological Station, Michigan, USA - KBS Switchgrass S1-2 | ecosystem: Host-associated > Plants > Roots > Rhizosphere > Soil ...
CTGCCAAGCTATCTATAATGTGATTGTGTTCTCATTATAAATATGCATAATGGAGTAGCATCATGATCGTACTGATTGTGATCGCGGGCGGGTTTGTCACGGTGGCAACAACGTTGTGTTGGTGTCTCTACGTAGGAGTAATCGATAATGATTAGGATGCGAGCTAATTGTAATGTGCTTCCTTCTGTATATGCTGAGCAACTCCGTTTGAAAATATCTCATGGCGAGTATGATGAATCGGACGCGATAGCTGTAATTATTTGGTTGTTGGAACGGGCAAGGGGGTACAAATGAACTTCTATACAGCGCAGGAACGGCTTTCGTGGGAGATTGCAGAGGCACGGCGCCGATTCCGGCTACATATCTACTGGTGCACGGCATGCACTGCGTTGACTGTAGGGGCTTTCTTTGCAGGTGTAGTAACCGGTGCGGTAACGGTGTTGAAATGAGTATAACGATGGGAAAGTTACTCCGGGTGTTAAACTCGGTGGCCGTCTTTGAAGGTATTGAGAGCCCTAACGGGAACATTGGGTGCAGCTCGGGAGGAGAGATAGAGTTAGATTTTTCGCACCAGCTCACTAGAAGCGCACACGACTACTTGAAGGGGCGCGGATTTGTTCAGGGAGGTAATCCTGGCAATCCAACTTCCTATGTGTACCGACCATGAGTGCCAAGCTCGGCTATTGGGTGATCGTATTGACTCACGTGGACACAGTTACTAAACAGGAAACTGAGACTAAGCGCGTCACCAGTAACGAGAACGTCGTCTCCCAAACATTTGACGATGCCTTTCGCGACTCAAGCATCACAGCAATTAAAATCTACAAACCGAAACGAGGAAAGAATGCCTAAGCGTACGCTTAAACAGATCGTTGGCGTTAAGTACAACCTTGTAGCCAAACGAGAGTTACTCAAGCTGAGTCAACAGCAATTTGCGGAGCATATTGGAGTTGCACAGGGAACCGTTAGCCGGTGGGAACAAGAGGAAACAGCTCCAAAGATTGTACAGCTCTACGTTGCCAAGCTCATTGCAGAGAAACCGGTAAAGCCGAACCGCAAGGTTAAGAAGGCCAAAAGGTTGGCTATTCGCGCGAAGTTAGGCGCATTGACTCCACAGGAAATGAATCCGGACGAGGTAGCGATGGATGGGACCAGCAATGAGTAACGACTATAATGCGCTCCATCGAGCCGCTCAAATGCTGATCGATCGACAGACGGATACTAAATTAGCTCACGCGGCATATGTTGCCGCACAACATGCAGAACAACAGGCAAGTTATGAACTGCGAAATGTCCTTACTGCGTATAAGTTGGCTTCTTCTCCTGATGCTGAGTTGGTTAACAGGATGCACCCTAATACCAACCACAATCAGGTTACAAGCACAGCATCACAGTCATCTCTCCCAACATTTCCATTACAAGACTACGAGAAAGGATTATTCGACTCTAGAAGAAAGTAACCGATGTTGTAACTTTGGAACCAACTCAATCGAGGCGGTAGCAAGCTATCAATATAACGGTTTCTATTTCGATGTAGCTGAAGGCTACACCATTGGCGGTTGGGAGCCGGGCCCACGTGAAGAAACAACAGTCAGGGTTGGCTACGAAATCAGGCTACGGAATTGAGGACACGGTTTTAGATGACGACGAGTTACTACCCGACAAGATACTGCGGCTATCTCATCGTTCTCCAGATGGGCACGTTGCAAATACAAGGCTAGATCATGACACCGACCCACGCGACAACATGTTGGTTTTATATGTCTACACACGTGATGACGAAGGCTGCACTATGCATCGTCATTATGTATATAGTCCTAGTATTGTTGCCTTCAATAGCTGGCGTGATCTGGCTATTAGTGAAAGCAAGGAAGTATCAAAGGTTGAAGGCGTTATCGGGGTCTACGGTTGGTGTACAACCTTTATCAATTTCACGCCATTGAGAGAGGACGATTTGTTAACGCTGGTTACAAAGGAAAAATATACATATGTTAGGCTCACATTTAGTACCCGAACGCATAACGGAAAGACACGGACAACCGGCAAGGCGAAACAGACCGAACGAAATAACCGTTCTAGGCATGGATAGCGAGACTTTGCAAGGGCCGCCTATCACTCTGCAGTTTTATAGCGAGCAAACCAACAAGCGCTTTAACGGGTGCATCTTCATTGGCAAACGTGCGGCATCGACCGTGTTCTTAGATCAGTTGAACAAGCTCCCTCCGGGACGTTACCGTATGTATGGATTCAACCTTGAATTCGACATGCTGTCTATCTTGTGGAACGTTAAAGCCAAACTGTTGATTGGAACGTTTGAGATGAAAATAGGAGATTGGGAAATCTCGGGACGGTTTACCAAACCAATCTTCGCTATGTTCAAGGATAAAAGCCGCGTTGTTGAGTTGGTCGATGCCATGCTGTGGTTTCAGACCTCACTTGAAAAAGCAGGCAATATTGTATGTCCAGACCTGCCTAAGCTGCAGCGTCCTGCTGGGCTGGGTACTACGATGTATAAGCCAAGTGATACAGTGTTTGTCGAGTATGCGATGCGTGACGCTGTTATTGCCTATCACCTCGGGGTTGCTATTGAGAAATTCCATGAAGAACTGGGCATTCCGTCGCAGATTTCTTTGGCGTCTATGGCTGCTGCGTGCTTTAGGATTAATTACTTACAACGCGATATATACCAACCTCCACGTTATGAGTGGATGGCAATGGCGGCGGCGAGCTACCATGGCGGCGTTAACCGTGTGCGTCCTGGCATGTCTCCCGGCTGGCATACCAATGTCACGGCGTTGGATCTATCATCGGCATATCCCTATGCCATGTCACAATTTCCCGACTTTAGCAACGCTGCAGGATATCGCTCGTATAAACGAGTTAAGAGGCGCACCCCTAAATCAGTACCTGACCTTGGGATATACAAAGTCTCTGGCATGGCTTCCAAATGCGATTGGCCTGCATTGTTTGGACATGATTTTAAACCAATTCAAGGACGGTTCGCAGGACAGGCAGTATCGGGCTACGAGCTTAATGTGGCGTTACGGACAGGAGAAGTGAAACTAACATCCTTGGAAGGTGTTCACTATGTTAGTTCCAGCGCATATAGTCCATTTCATGCGTATGTATCCTACTTCTACAAAATGAAGGCGGAAAGCAAAGACCCCATCATGAGGTTCATGTATAAGATCATGCTTAATGGATTGACCGGAAAGTTTATTCAAACATCCGAGGACTTCACGCTAATCGATGGACAACTGGTTAAGATTCAGAGGGCGGGCGGGCTCTATCATCCGTTTATAGCGTCCTTAATCACTGGGCATACTCGTAGTGTGATGCATCCTTTGGAACACAAATATAAGGCGTTACACACTGCTACGGATGGTATCTTTGCTCCGGGCAACCATCGAGGGGCTCGAAAGAAAGAGCTGGGCGCGGTCATAGACGAGGGGCACGGGGATCTAGCATTGTTCAGGAATAAGTTATACATCCTCTATACAGACGATGAGTCAGAGTCAAGCATACCGAGCCAAGTCTTTGAGGGACGTCACATTTTGAAGTGTGCCAGACATGGGTTCCAAGGGACCATCGGTAATCTGGAACAAATGTTGATAACGCAGATTAGGAAGTATAAAGTTAATAGACCGCTCAAGCTCAAGTCTGCGACTAAGAGCGGTGGCGTTCCTAACATGTTCGTCAGACAAGCGCGGACTCTCAATTTAGAGGGTGAGTTTAAAATCTACGATCATGGGTAGACCCCGCACAAAGGGTTATCGCTTTATCGACCAACCTCCACGGCAGGACATGAAGCGAAAGAGTCCAGATTCAGCGCCTAGACTGTATGAGTGGTTAGTAGACGAGGGTTTCGTTGAGCCGGTGAACACCGTTCGTCGGAGCAACAAGCGGCAAGATCGGCGCCGCCAAAATGTCCGATCATTAAGACGTAAACGTAGGTAGTAACAGCAACATGGCAAAAGCAAAATCTAAATCCAAACTCAAAGTAAAATCCAACGCAAAACTCAATCGCAAGTCCGTAGCCAAGTCTCCAACTCTTCCAAGCGGGTACAAGGTTATCGGCCGCGCGCCGAATTGGGACCCTGAAAAGGACGAGGTTATTGAAGGCGAACGCGGCGAGACTAAGGAGGTCACGTTTAATGAAGGCGTCAAGAAGGGCCCAAACAAGGAACGGGTTGTAAGGACTATGATCGTGCAGGACGAAACGATTGGCGCCGTGAACGTGTGGGAGTCCGGAATGCTTCGCGATTTGTTTGACCAGACAGAAGCAGGCGACAAGGTACGTATTGAGTATCTTGGGCTCGGGCAGGCGAAGAAGGGACAGAATGCCCCTAAGTTGTTTTCTTGTGGTGTGGCTGACTAGACGTAAGCAACCGTTGTGGCTGTGGCTATGTCATTGGCTACGACGGCAAGAGGCGTTAAGATGAGATGCAGCCCCTGCGAAATGTGCGATAAAACCAACTCCCCACTCTCTCCACGAGGTTGGTGCGATGCCTGCGAGCAGGAATTCGCGCGAGTAATGGAGTCTGTGCGTTGCGTATTAAGCGGGGGCTGCAACTCTCCAGTAACATGTAGGATGCAGAAGAAATGCGTTCAGCTCAAAGCGGCTATAACCCTTACAACAGCCTAGAGAGTCAATCCATTGACTCTCTTGAGTGGATTACACCAACACCCGTTCAGACAAGCCAGATGAATACAGCGGCTTGTTTCCCTTCAGACGACACGTTAGAAATTGATATTTGGGTGTTGCGTTCAGCTCCGCAACGGACACGTGGACCCAACCGTTAGGCGGATACTCCAATATGCACTGATTGAGCATCTGCAATTTAAGATTGCGGATAGCACAGGCAAGTTCGTATGGCGTCTTGTCTGCCACCCTGATATCGGCGGCGCAGCCTGTGATGTGCTGGCTGCTTTTGCTGCCTCTAATCCGATCATTGAGCCATGTCGGTCTATAGCCTGAAGTAATCGAGACCGGGCCAAGCGCGGCACGTATAGGCTCTAATACGGCCCCACACAGCCGTCTCAAGTTCTCCACCACTTCTGGCGTTGGTTCGATCACTAACCCCGCTCTGGTGGCTTCCTGTGAGGTCAGAAACTCATGCAAAGCGAAATGTTCAGTAAGCATTGGGCATTGCTCCCACGAGAGCCCCGTCGAAGGGGCTACCGCCTTGAACAGATGCCGTTTCCATTGAGGCATCGGCAGCTTGTTGCTGCTCTGGAGGCACAGCCGCAGGAGTAGGCGGTTCGGCAACCGACTCGTCAATATGCTGGCCTAATGCGCTAGGGTCGGTAGGTGGCAGCGGGGAGAACTGCGGTATAGCCAGCTGCGGCTCGCCGTCCAAGGTGTTGAATATACGATTGATCACACTGGCGGCAATGTGCATTTTAGGAAATGGGATCATGGCACTAACACCTTTTTAGCTAGAACCTTGGGAGTAATTTCGTATCCATGCGCCTTGAAGAGAGGCGCCCATCCATGCCTAGCTACAGTGATAATCACCTTGGCTCCACGTGCCTGTGCTAACGACTCAATAGCGGCCAATCCTGCCGCGCCAGCTTCTGCCATATCTCCTGTTACTGTTAGAATGTTACAAGTTTCTCCATCGGCGCAAACTCCCCAAGCTATCAATGCGTATGCTTCTTTTGGTAGTGACCAAATTTCCATATCTCCATGCTGGATTGCTGTAATAAACTGCGTGGGGGATAGAATCCCGTGGGCAATACGCAGAGCTTCGATGTGTGGGCTCAAAGCTCCCTGGGCTGGATGTTCGGACATAGCGACTCCTAGTTAGTTGGTCTCTGAATGACGCCTTGTCGGTTGGGGTCCCACGTTGGGGCGCCACCTGCGTCTTGAATGGTAACAGGCTTAAACGATTGATTAATGAACCCGCGCCCGGCTCCTGGCGGTCCAACACCAGGCAGAGACCCCATTGGTATGGGCTGCTGTTGAGACCGAGCCGGTTTCTTGGGCGCATTCGTAGGCACATTGGGAGCGGGCAGAAAATTGAGGTCCTTTACCCCACCTGATACATAGTCGCGCATGCTGTAATCGCTGGGCAACATACCCGATTTCTTTGCAAAGGCATCTAGATTGTCGGATTGCTGCCCAAGCTGGGCAAACTTCTTTTGTGTATAGTTGGTGTTGAAGTTTTTCATGTTCAACGCTATACGGTTCCAATCTTCCTTTGTTACTTTGAAGTCTTGAGACTTCATGTAGGTTAGTATTCCGCCCGCAATATCCTTGGCAGCTCCACCGACAACCGGTATGTGGGATAAAGCGTCTGTCCCTTGTCCGACAGCATCAAAAACGTCTGGTGCATCTTTATAGAGCCCATTAACTCCCGTAGATACCAGCTGCGCCAATATGGCCTTGTTGGCTGGCTTGTCAGGATCAAAATCAGGCGCATTGGCTAACTCCAAGACCCGCATTGCTTGTTGGTCTATATTAGTCGCTTGCTCGGCATTTTGCTGGAATTGTGATCGATAGTCATTTGCAGCAGTAGTAACCAGTCCCCGTTGAAACTGGTGCGCGGCCGCCTGATCGGATAGATACTGATCGCGGTTGCCTTGCAGCACGCCTTGTAACATGCTTTCGCCTTGCTGAATCAGTTCTCGCCCCGATTCGTCTCCTGACTGCAGCCTATACCAACCATTGGCTACAGTTAGCTTGCCATGATCCAATAGCTTCCTAGTCTCGGGGTCGGCCGTTCTCATGGCTGCGTCTATTTCATCGTTCATGCTGGAGGTCTCGCCCCCAAATGCCCGCATCTCTCGGGCCTGATTGTCGAGATAGTTGTCCCGCATACGCTTGGCAGTAATACCCGCGCCGAGCCCCACCAGCAGCCCAAGGGGGCCCATAACCATCGACGCAGCGCCGCCGTACATTAGGCCCGCTCTCAGCGGCGACATGCCTTGATATGGCTTCAACTGAGGGCGATTGGATGCTGTGCTAATTGATACATCAGGCAGCGATGTTTCTTCTGTGTCATCCGCCATGTTAAATACCTCCCTGCCCGGCCGCTTGGAAATTCCAAGCGTTGCCGCTGCTTTGGTTAGTGCCGAACGATTTAGCTATTGCCTGTGCAATCGCTGCCGACGCGCTAGTTGATTCAGACGACGATAGTGTCGTCGGCCCTCCATAGATTTGAGCAAGCTTGCCGTAGACGTCTAGGTCTGCATTGTTACCTGCTGTTAGAACACTCAACATGGAAGGCAATGCGCCTAACCCGGTGCTGGCGGCTCCAAGCGAGTTGCCTGCAATCGTAGTAGCAGCCGCTTGCTTCTGTGCTTGGTTAGCCGTGCGGATTTGAACAGCCTGCGCACCAAATTGCTTCGCGAGGGAATCCATTGCCATTCCTTGTGCAACTCCTTGTCTTCCCCCTCCAAGATTTCCGCTACTGACCGCATCCGCAGTGATTGCGGGATTAAATTGATCTGTAAACAATTCGCCGGTATCTTTTTGAAGCTGCGCAATCTGCGCGTCCGCAACACTACTGTCATTGAGTGAATCACGAAGGAACCCCGACCCTGCGTCATTCTGAGTTAACAATCCCGACAAAAATGAACTGCCCCCTGTGAATAATTGTTTTGCTGCGGCTGTAATATCGGGCGCACTCGCTGTTGCGGTTCCTGCAGCAGCCCCAGCTTTCTGCATTAATTGGGTTATAAGATCACTGTTAAAAACAGTCTGGCCGCTTGCAGACTGACTGTTAGACAAGCTAACACTGTTTTGCGAACTATCTGCCTGGTTCCAGCCAGACGCCTGCTGCTGAGATTTCCCCATTCCAAGCATTCCGCCGCCACTCATATTATTTACCTCAATCTGTAAAATACAAACCTGTTACTGAAAGCGAGTGCGCTGCAACCATATTCCTGGCGCCTGCATTGTTGGCTTGAATCACCTCCAGCCGCGCGGTGCTTGGAGGTATCCATGTAAAATCTGTATTCGGGGTAGCGGCCGTAAATGGCTCTAATAGACACACTGCCCTCATGCCCCCGGTTGCCATAGATGGAGACGGGAGCCCCGTTATCGATATTCCACCAGTGCCAGTATGCGCGGACCAGTCCACACGCAACATAAACGCCACTAGACGCCCTATTTTTAAAAACCTGCCTTGTTGCAAAGTGTAAGTGCCTACACCAGCTGTAGTAAGACCAGATACAACTGGTATGAAATCCCCTTCTATTGCGCCAGCTAACACGTTTAAATCTCCTAGCATTTTGAAAAATGTATCGGTGGCAATTTGAATTTTTGCTAATTCATTCGTCATGTATGCCCGCAAGTCGGTATTAGTCATGGGAGTGCGAACATACTTCTGGAGGTCTTGGCTCATTCTGCATAGACTCCGTTATAGACTGCCTCAATTGCCAACCTATCAACAGTCCAAGTATCTGTTGTACTCTGATTAACCTCGATAGAGATATAACGCCCGCTTACCTCATATGGGACTCCTCCAGCTTGTCTGGTAACAAAAGCTCCCCATGTTATGTTTTTGTCTGTTGAGTTGCGGTAGCCAAGCCGGACTTGTATTGTTGCCAATCCAGCGCCACTGCCTTCGACCCACACTCTTGAGGTCACCTTAACTTGTTGATCATCGTCAAAGTCTAAATCGTATCGAGCCACCCTGCCTAAAACTGCAGTGAGCGTGTCTGTAGAATTTTCAACGTACAGCTGGGATGGCTGTGCAGTAACGACCTGTTGTTTCGATGCTGTAATACCTCCATCCCATGAACTGGCATCTGTGTCCCAGCTTGTTGCATCCGAGTCCCAAGAGTCGTTAACAACGGTGTCCGTTACAATGCCAGTGGTGCCGTATCGTGTTTGAAATAGATCGCGCGTTGTCCAAGTATCGCGCGCCTCGTCGTAGACATGCGCGACGGTTGCAAATGTATTTCCGGCTACCGGAACACATACCCACACCTCCCTACGTGGAAGATCGCGAATAACAAAGCAGTTTAAAGAGTTGGTATCGTCTATTTGGCTAGCCAGATACTTCTTTATACGACCATTTGCTATGCTTTGAACACGGACTCCATCGAATAGAACTACGTCCTCATTTCCAACGATTAGATGTTGGGTATCTAAATCGGCTACACAATGAGTTGATAGTGCTCCAACATTACGATTTACCGGGCGGAAAGAAAAAATATTTGTAGGCTGCTGTCCGACATACTCAGCCAAATAAATCGACGTCGGTTTATACAAAAACAGTTGGTTGCCTAGTCCTTTTCCAGTTACTACGCGCCCCGGTGTATCCGCCAAAATAGTAGATCCTGCTTCGTTACTTGAGGATGGGGCCCAAGTCGAAGGCAGTGCCCCTGGGGCGGCAGCATCGCTCCACACAACCATGTTATCGAATGTACCAGAGCCGTTGCTGACGTTCATGGCAAAAATATGATAGCGAAATGCAACAACTGCTTTTGCTACCTGACCTGCCGGCCATGCAGGAACCGGAGTGCAGATATTTGCTCCATTGCCATTCCATGTTCCAACTGCATCTTTGCCGTTCGTAAATACTGGAATGCCGTTGAGTAACGTGCTAGACCATTCATAAGTATTAGATACAGCAGTAATCAACGCGGGGGTAATGTCGTTGTTAGATCCGCCTCGTACCCCATAGATTTTATTGGTCCCAAAGACCATCCACCAATTAAAGGTGTTGAGATTCATATTCAACAAGTGAAGGGGGTCGGTCGGCGCTGCTCCGTAAATCGCCCTCCGTGCGCCGATACGCGTTGGAAATCCTCTCGAAGTATTGACGTTGTGCGCCAATGATAAATATTGCTCGGCTAGTTCCTGCGAATCGATGTCGAGTATATGCCCGGAAGTTGGACGGATCGTCTTTTTCATTTCCCTTGCCTCTCAATACGATCTAAACGACGCAGTATTTCGGCATATTGTGTAGTTAGAATGGCAAGCTGCAACCCGGCTTTTTCAGCATCTGTCGCCTTTCTTTCTACTTCTGCTAATCGGTTTGAGTACGCGCCCCAAGTAACACCCATGCCTACTGCTGTAGATATAACTGCAACTACAGTAGTTACACCCAATCGTGCTTCTCTGAGATTGTTGGTCCCGCCGGGCATTTTATATACTCCGCTGCTCGCTACATCACTCATAACAGTCCTAACGGCAACGTTTTTCCTGCGTCTGAGAGAACCCAAATACTGCCATTGGGAACAGTGCCGGACCCCCAACTCCATTGAGTAAAACCAACTCCGGTAGAAAATCCTGTTAAACCTCCCGTAGTTGGATCTGGAATAAGAATTCTAGATTGTCCGTTACTAATGCCCAGTTCTATCGCGCCGAAAAAGTTCATCGGCAGTCCTTGCGTGCCGATTACAATGTTGCACCCGCCATTAATTAATCCACACGCCACGTTGGTTACCAGCGCTCCGCGAAATGTTCGAGATGCTGTAGTCATGCTGCCATAGGGGACGCTACTTGAAAAACCTATGTTGTTATTACCAGCATCGGTAGCCAACGTAACTCGACGCCAGTCTCGCTGGCCTGCTAAGCATGCAGCCATGGCGAGAGTAATGCCACTCATGATATGCCAACTCCCCAGCAGTAGACGTCTGTCCCATCTGAAGCAAGAAACGCGACCCCAGCCGCATTTAAAGTTCTAGTGCCGGTAACCGGTGCTCCGTTGCCGCCGTTCATCCATTTAAGGTTGCCGCTTACAGTCTTCGTCAAAGTAATGGCGGCGCCTGTAGTATTCATCACACAGCAAGCAAATTTCGCTGCTAAGTTTGGGACGTTGACATTGCTACCCGCCGACAGCCGTATTGCCTGTCCTGCGTCGGTTGAGGCAACTGTGTATGAGCCGGCTTGCACGTTGAATGGCATGCCGCGCATATCTTCAACAGCGCCGGTAACCCCCACGAGTCTATTAAATTCAGTAGGCGTTGGGTTAATAGCCGCGTTGGCATTTGGAAACGTAGACTGCAATACGCTCTTAATCAACCGTAGATGATCGTCTCCTTGTGCTTTAGGGTCGGTGGCGCCAACTGGATTAGTAGGAACCAATCCAGAGATGTAAGTTGCGGATTCGAGTCCCATGATTAATAACTGCTCCGCCAGTTTGTATTGTATGGATTAGATGCTCGGGCCCCGCCCAAAAGCTTTTTCATCTTTCGATTTATTTCATCGATGGTTGAATTAGCACTCTGAAACATTGCAGACGCTAGGTCCATGTTTTGCGCTCGTTTAAAGATCGAGACCATAATGGCTTCCTTGTAGAGGTCCGGATAATCAGCGAGCAAATTGTTGCTATCTCCAGAGTTAACCAAAGGAAGAGGCGGTCCAAAATACTGCAGCTGGAAGGTATCGCCAATGGCCGGAGTTGCCGCAAACTTCACAGTGGTAGGACGTACCGTAAATAACACAACTTGATTTAAACCTGCATAGGTGTTGACCAACCCTTCATCTACCTGATCAAGGGGTAGTCCATCTGATCTAAGAACATGTCTAATTATTGCAATATCACGCGCCGGTAAGTTATAGACGGAATCATTAGGCGCGATTCTATCGGTATCATCTAACGTCGATTCCTGATAGTAAAACTCAAGTCGTTTTCTAATCAAAGATTCTGCTTCAAGCATGAATCGGTCTGCGTACGCAGATTGAAGATCCTCTCTATGAGAGTCGCTGAAGGCAGCTGTCAAAATAGAACTACGATCCATTTGGAGCCCCGATTACGCCATTTTTAACAACGCCCCGTACAATCTTTCCAACACGGTACGGCTCTGAGAACGGGGACCTCTCGAATGCTTCCCAAGCGGCAGTCATTGCATCAGGATCTTTATAGTTATCCAGCCCAGGATATAGGCGTTTCAAAGCTACAAAATCTTGATAAGGAATCCTCATTGTGTGCCTAGCAAAAGGCGCATGTCTATGTGGCTCGTTACCTTCTCGCACACGTTGCACAGATTCCAGAATGGCCTGCCGCTCGGGACGCATTGCTCAAACTCCTATTAGGTCACTGCCAATGTTGGATCGCGATCACGGATAGAGAAATTGGCCCGCTCTAGATACGCTTTCAACATCCAATCTACATGGAGCATCTTTCTATCCGAAAGACCAACCTTGCCAAGCGGCTCGACTTTCCATCCATAAAGAAGCCCCAACTTCCAAAAGCGCGGATCAATTCCAAACACGGTAGCCGCAGTGGTATACAGCTGTTGCAACCGGTTGGGTATCAACTGCATCATGAAACCAAAATCAGTTTTAAATGCATCGACGTACATCTGCGCCGTTTGGGATACACCGTCCCCCGACCCCTGAATATTCTGCGTTGCCTTTGCAGACAACGGCGTACCAATAAGGTACTGCCCTATGCGTTTTGTCATGCCAGGAACCGACATAAGGACAGTTGGGTTGCCTCCTAAGTTATATACATTCTCAATCTGCGTGGAGACCATGGCCCATGTCAGTGCCGCTTTTGTGCCGTTCGTAGGCGCAACTACCAGTTTGGTGCCCGTGTTGAACCCACCAACTGCGCCCGTTGCGCCAGTGGTAACGTTGGTCTTGAGCCATGCATCCATGCCTCCGGTTTTGCCAGCCGTGGCGTTGTTGTCATCCGCAACGGACGCCTGTGGGCTAAGTGCAATTGCTTCAACATCGCGGCGCAGTTCCTGCAGCCGACGTGCAGTTTGATAGCCCATCTCATCAGAACGACCGATCGATGTAGTTGCCTGCCCGCGCGTCGTCACCCATACCAATTTCGTGGAAATTTGCGCCTGATTGCCCACGCGCTTGGCATTGGTAACGTTGGCGTTATTATTGGCACTGGCTGCATCGGCTCCAGAAATAGACGCATTCGCCGTATTCGGCGCAATCAAGGCATCCTCAGTCCATTCGCTGTAGCTGTTCTCGAAGCCATCGGTTCCAATCATATCTAGAAACGGAGTACCGATGTCCGAGCAATCAAAGATGTTATCGAGTACGTCTTCACGGATCAGGCCGCCGGCAGTAACACTCTTGAGGTCTGCAGTATCCAAGTAGTCTGCAGGCGCTGCAGCCAGAGCCATCGGGCCTGAATAGTCAATAGTCTCAACCGATTCAACCGTCAAGGTTGCCCAGTCGATGACACCTTTCGTAATAATCTTTCTAGTCGTAGTCACGGTTTTGATTCCTAGTTATCGCCAAAGATGTTTCTGATTCGTGTTGCCTGATCAGGGACGACACGGGAACGGGAGCTTTGGTTGCTGTTGGGACGGGCCGCGCCCTTTGCGGTTTTACCACTAGTTCGCTGTCCCGCAGGCTTCTTAACATCCTTCACCTTGGCTAGCGCCGTCTTGATTCGTCTATCCATAAGATAGAAGTCTCGAATCATCTTCACGGCTCTATGGTCTACTACTGTTGCCATGAATTCGGGAGCAAATCCGTATTCTGCCAGTAGCTCAACCATCCCCTGCAAGTCCTCTGTACGGCGTTTCTCATCCTGCCATTGCGGAATATGCTCCAGCACGGCACGCCGTTCAGATGCCTGAGTTGCTTCATGCTTTGCCCGAATCTTTTCGAGCACGGCAGGATTCAACTTGTCTTTAGGGACCAATGCCAACAGGTCTCGCATTTCCTGTTGCGCCCTCAATAACTCCCCTTCGCCTGTACGCCTCCGCTGATCAAACTCCAACTCGCGTTGTTCAAGATCAACAAGCTCGCCAACCCGGTCTTTCAATTCGCCAATTGACAGAGGTTCTCCCCCTTGTGCCATTGGAACCTTGATGGCATACACTTGCTCGGCCGTTAGTCCATGCCTCTTGACAAGCTTGTCAATCGAATCGACTAGGCCGTTACCGTCATCGTCTAAACCGCTCTCACGATTAGAACCCTCGCCGTCGTCGGCAAACAATTCAGCCAGACTCAGACGCTTGGGTTCCTCGTTGCCACTAGGCTGTTGAGAACCCTGCCGCTGATCGCGGGCCGGACGTTGTAGAGTCTGTTGCTGTTCTCCAGAGCCGCTAGACTCTGGGCTGGTTTCACTCGTCGTCTCTGGCGAGTTTGCTTGCTGTGCCACTGATTTCACTCCTAATAATATGTATTGCTTGTATCCGAACCCACAATTGCTCTCTTTCATCTACTGTCTTGGCAACTCGCCAAGCCAGAACTGTATTTTCCTCACATCTCTGCAGGCACTGCGGCAATATCTTGCTTGTCAGCAATGCCTTTGCGTCTCTTATCTGCTCCGGTGTCGCCATTGTCTGTTGCTCCGCGCCCCGCCATTGCGGCGGCAGCTGTCTGTTTTGCCTTCACCATATCTAAGACGCCTTGTACGGCTAGCTTGGCTTCCTCAATCTGCGCGCCCAAAACAGTATCGTAATACTTAAACTGTAGCTCACTATCGCCTTGATACTTATCCAACGCGACTCGGAGCTGTTCCAGTGCAATGGCTTGATTCATCAAGTTGTCTTGTTTTGTTTGCGCCTGCTGTGCCGATACAGCCTTGTTTTTCAGAGCTTGCTGCGCTGTATCTGATCTTGGGTCGATAAAATATTTCTCTGGAGTGTCGATATCATTGATACGCAGCCAATCCATACATGCGGTATAGAAACCCTGAATGTTGACAAGCACGTCTTCCATTCCTTGTTGTGCAAGCTGGGCCATTGTTGTGATCAGCGTCATGAGGACCGCCGCAACACGTTGACGTTCTCCAACAGAGGCGCCAAGATTGATAGTCACTGCATCACGAACAGGCCACTCTGCGGGGTTAGTCTTTACCCACATATTACCGCGCTTGAACTGAATGACCTCGGGCCACTGGGTACGCAATGTCTCGTGGGCGGTTAGATACATAGACCTGATCAATGTATGAGCCAACATACGAGTCATGAAGGCCGCAAGTTGCTCCATAACAGAATAAGCCCTATCAAGCCCCATTGAGCCAACCCTATCATTGAGTTGCATTTGACCTGTTGCCATGTCGAGAGTGGCGCCGCCCATTTCAGACCTAACGCGCCGCATATGCTCGATGTTAGCAAGTATATTCGCGCTAGTATCGGGAACTGCAAAGGCTGCAACGGCGGCTCTAACATCAGCCACAACACCGGGCTTGACACGAATGCTGCCATTAGTACGCCCATCATTGAGGTCAGCTTCCTCAACCAACCCATCAAAATGTGCCGTTCGATTTTTGTTTGTGGCATTGAGGTTGTCTCCCAAAGCCCGATTTAAGGCTGTGGCCTGATCTTGAACCCCCTTCAGTTTATCAAACAAACTGATGCCAATGAATGTATGAGGATTGATAATGCAAACTCCAGTGGCATAGCACACGAGGTCTGCTTCTATGTCTTCAAGAATGTAATTGCCGCTAATCGATATCCGATGTAACGAGGCACCGCCGTCTCCATCCTCCATTTTGATATAACACTCATACCACTCAACCATTTCCTGGCTGCGGTCGAATGCATTGGACGTGTTTGGCGTCATGCTATTTGGCAGCCTAGAGTCTGCCGCCGCTTGATAAGGATTGTTATAACGAGGTAGGCTGTTCACCTTCCAACGTGGAAACCCGCGTTCAATCAATGTAGACCTCGGATCTACATGTCGTTCAGCACAAAACGGAATATCTTCGAGGTCTTGGCGATTCCACCATTTTGGAAACAGAAAATTTTCAGGGGCCAGAGACTCAACTCGAAACTTGCGCGTAAGTTTTGTGACAGTGGCACTCAAAGTCTGTTTCTCTGGATCATAACTATGGACATCGACAGCGCCGATTTTATCCAAAACATTGGTTATGATTTCCGGAGCTACATTGCTTTTGGCAATCGTGCGTGTGTGCGTGCGTTCGTCAACGTACACTTTAACGATGGCATTTCTTACCATCATTGCATCTTTAATAGAACTAGCTACCTCGACGAATCCATTCTGCCGTTTGAATAACATCTCATGTACGCAATCGGTTTCTAACTGTGCCTGTTCCTCGTCGCCTTGATCATAAGAACAGAATTCAGCAATGCGTTTGCCTCCCAGGGGCTCAGTCATGATCGCTAAATTACCATCGATCATGCTAGATACATCACCTGAGACTACAGCTGATCGCCCCGGAATCTCATCCCCACGGGGACGTTGAAAATAATAATCGTAGGCCAGCTTTCGATTCTCTGCTAACTCATCGCCTTCATATCCAATACAGTTAACGAGCTGTATTTTAATCTTAGCGGCGAGGGCGGTCTGCTCTGTCGATTGTGTCGCCATGGTTAAATTACACCTCGGTCATATTTACGATAGTCCATGGGTTTCCTTGGAGGAGTCTTGCTAAAAACCTGTGCAGAGTGCATTACAGCCAGCGCCTGTGCCGTAGCATCATGAGTTAGATTCTCGTCATTTTGTTCGCGATAAGGGGTATAGCTCATTGAAAAATCCGCTAGTGTTTCTCTAGCTGCGGAAGTTGCAGAGCATACATTAAGCACTGCAGCGGCATGCCCCTGTTGCATATGTTCGTGCTGTGTCAATGGGGCAGCAACAACGCCGTAGCCATCTAATTGAGAGAATAACAGCGGATCCGGGTCTACGGCGTGATGAATTAGGAGACTAGCCGGATGCCTCCTAGTGACCGCCTGCACCGCGTCTGTGAGATTCGATTCGCAGAAAGCATTGACGCTGAGAATGTGCGTGTCTTCAAACACCACAGCCGTGATGCCCTCCTTATATGTTCCCCACGCGACACGTAACACTCGATTGGAAGGTTGCGGAGCTTTGCAATCCAGAGCAAGCAATCGCGCATGCTGTCGAGCGAAGATAGCACCGGCACTGGCCGCGTCTGGATCGCAGTAAAATTCCTGGCGCACAAGACCGGGGTCCATTCCGTCTCTAATCTCTTTCTCAATATCGGCTTGTGTAACGATAGGCGTACCGTCATTGCGATGAGTATCATCGATAGTGCGAAGGCTGGTAAACCAATCCTCCAATCCTTCCACAGTCTTAAACAATCGCCAAGCATGGTTGCGTCCTCGGAAGGTAGTGATAAACATCGCCCATCCTTTATTCTCAACTAAGATAGGTCGGATGTAGTCCCATGCGGCCGGGTCACATAACGCCCACTCAGAAAAGATGACGCCACAGGGGTTAGAGCCAACCATGCGATCATAGTTATCCGATCCCAACATCTGCCAGCTGGAGCCATTCGGCAGAGAAAAGGACATCTCAGTATCGTTCTCGTTGCGGCGTTCAGGAAATGCACGGTCGATAAATCTCTGACCGCCACGTGCATCAATACCCTTCCAGATGGCTCTCTTAGCTTGAATGTGAAAGGGAAATAGATGCCAATAGGACCCGACACGTTCAAGCATTCGACGGTGCGTAAACTCCAGACCAAACACGTCTTTTCCAGCGCGACGGTGCCAAGCCAGATAGAGACGCCTGATACCTGCAAGGTATGCATCTTCTGCATCCTGTTGGTGTTGATATAAAGAGAGCCGCGCCCGTGGCGCAGCCCCCTTGCCTGCTTTCTTCTTAACAGGCATACAGCTTATGACTGTTTAGCGACCGCGTTGCGCAAGAAGATACCCATCAGCCCGGTAATCAACATCTGCACTCCCTCGGCTGGAGCAATAACCCCCGTTGCCACACCAGCGATACCACTAAGCACAGACGCAGCGCCGGTGATATAAGTCTTCTTACCAGAGAGCCACGACACAATCGAATTCATTATAGATACCTCGGTTAACAGGGTGCGACGATCTAGATAGCGCTTGCCATTATACTCTCGTAGTGGTAGCCGAATCCATAGCCCCTCTCTATCAACACCTACCATGTTAATAGATGCATAGTGCATACCTCGGAATAGCCTGCATACTAACATGTTGTGG
>Ga0068858_100002720_pt1 | contig 17823 bp, 18 predicted proteins | sample KBSSwiS12_FD_66589 | JGI IMG/M metagenome (GOLD analysis project Ga0068858, IMG submission 66589) | Switchgrass rhizosphere microbial communities from Kellogg Biological Station, Michigan, USA - KBS Switchgrass S1-2 | ecosystem: Host-associated > Plants > Roots > Rhizosphere > Soil ...
ATCTCGCGGTGCTCGACCACGCGGGTCAGCGCTTCCTGGGGCGTGATGCTCATGTGGCTCTCCCTGTGGCTATCCGTGCGGTTCTCGGTACGATTATCGGGCGGCAACGCGCGGCTCCGCCAGGAAACGCTTCAGCATGGCATGGCCGTGCTCGGTGAGTATGGATTCGGGGTGGAACTGCACGCCCTCCACGGGCAGGGTCTTGTGCCGCAGCCCCATGATCTCGCCGTCCTCGGTCCAGGCCGTGACTTCCAGGCAATCGGGTAGCGACTCCCGCTCTACCGCCAGGGAATGATAGCGCGTGGCCGTGAACGGGCTGGGCAGCCCGCTGAACACGCCCTGTCCCTTGTGCACGATGGGCGAGGTCTTGCCGTGCATCAGCGTCTTGGCGTGCACCACCTTGCCGCCGAAGGCCTGGCCCATGGCCTGGTGGCCCAGGCACACGCCCAGCAGCGGCACCTTGCCGGTGAAATGCAAGATGGCCGCGATGGAAATGCCGGCCTCGGTGGGCGAGCACGGCCCCGGCGAAATCACGATGCGCTCGGGCGCCAGGCGCTCGATGTCGGCGATGCTCACCTCGTCGTTGCGCACCACCCGAACGTCAGCCCCGAGCTCGCCAAAATACTGCACCAGGTTATAGGTGAAGGAGTCGTAGTTGTCGATCATGAGCAACATGGTCTCCTCCCCTACTTGGCCGCGTTGTTGGAAACGGCCTTGCTCGAACCGGCGGGCCCGTCAAAGCCCTCGGTGGCCAGTTCGGCCGCGCGCAGCATGGCGCGCGCCTTGATGTTGGTCTCGTTCCACTCCGACTCGGGCACCGAGTCGGCCACGATGCCGGCCGCGGCCTGCACGTGCAGCACGCCGTCCTTGATGACGCCGGTGCGGATGGCGATGGCGAGGTCCATGTCGCCCTGGTAGCCCAGGTAGCCCACGGCGCCGGCGTACACGCCGCGCTTCACCGGCTCCAGCTCGTCAATGATTTCCATGGAGCGCACCTTGGGCGTGCCGGTCACCGTGCCGGCCGGGAAAGTGGCCTTCAGCACCTCGACGGCGTCGTAGCCCGGCTTCAGGTTGCCCTCGACGTTGGACACGATGTGCATGACGTGGGAGTAGCGTTCCACCACCATGTTCTCGGTGACCTTCACCGAGCCGGTCTCGGCGATGCGGCCCACGTCGTTGCGTCCCAGGTCGATGAGCATGACGTGCTCGGCGCGCTCCTTGGGGTCGGCGAGCAGTTCGCGCTCCAGCGCCTGGTCCTCCTCGGTGGTGGCGCCGCGCCGGCGCGTGCCGGCGATGGGCCGCAGCGTGACCTTGCCCCCTTCCAGGCGCACCAGGATCTCGGGCGAAGCGCCCACCACGTGGAAGTCGCCGAAGTCGAAATAGAACATGTAGGGTGACGGGTTGAGCGTGCGCAGCGCCCGGTACAGGGCCAGCGGCTCGCCGTCGTAGCGGCGCGACAGGCGCTGCGAAATCTGCACCTGCATGATGTCGCCGTCGAAAATGTACTGCTTGGAGCGCGCCACCGCGGCGAGGTAGGCCTGCTCGCCGATGCCCGAGCGCGGCTCGTCCGAGTTGCTCGCGCCGTGCGCCGGCACCTGGAAGGGCTGTCGCAGCCCGGCCTGCAACTGCGCCAGGCGCTCACGCGCCCGCTCAAAGGCGCCGGGTTCCCCGGGATCGGCGTACACGATGAAATACAGCTTGCCCGCGAGGTTGTCGAAGATGGCGATTTCCTCGGACTGCAGCAGCACGATGTCGGGCGTGCCCAGCGTATCGGGTTTCGGCGGCCGGCGCGCCAGCTTCGCCTCGATGTAGCGCACCGTGTCGTAGCCGAACAGGCCCACGAGCCCCCCGGCGCCGCGCGGCAGCCCGGCCAGCGGCGCGGCGCGGTAGCGCTTCTGGTAGGCGCGGATGAATTCCAGCGGATCGGCGGAATCGACGGATTCGATTACGGCGCCGTCGCGGATCACCTGCACGGCCTGTCCGCGCACCACGATGCGGGCGCGGGCGGGCAGCCCGATGAAGGAATAGCGTCCAAAACGCTCGCCGCCCACCACCGATTCCAGCAGATAGCTGTAGGGCTGTTGGGCCAGCTTGAGGTAGGCGGACAGCGGCGTGTCCAGGTCGGCGAAAGTCTCCACCACCATGGGAATGCGGTTGAAGCCGCGCGCGGCCAACTGCTTGAATTCTGCTTCAGTCATGACAACTCCACTAGGTCTCGAAAATCAGGTGCTGCGAGGGCGCGCCGAGAGGCGCGCAGGCGAAAAGCTACGTGCGCCAGCGGCGCCAGCTTTGCCAAGAGCCCGGGAGGGCGATTTTCGAGAAAGAAGTAGTCACGTTTTTAGAACAACGGAATGGGTATTTCCGCAATCACTATATCACAGGAAAAATACCGCGCAAGCGCGGACTGACTTACCCGATCGTCTGGTTGTCGTTTCACGAGGCCCGGCGCTTCCGCGCCGGTAGGTGTGGCCAGAGCGGGATTTTTGTCCCTCGCCCTGGGGACACAGGCTGGAACAACTCCGATCTCCAATCTTCCGGCGCGGGAGCGCCGGACCTCGTGAAAAAATCAATCAAGTCTCGCTATAAAACTTTCCCTGGATTCATGATGCCCTTGGGGTCCAGCGCCGCTTTTATTTTCCGCATCATCTCCAGTTCGAGGGCCGACTTGTAGGATTTGATCGTTTCCCGCTTTAGCTGCCCAGCCCATGTTCCGCGCTGATGGAGCCGCCGAAGCCCGTCACCTGATCGTAAACAACCTTGTTCACCTCCGGCTCCCTCGATAGAAATGCCTGCCGATCCTGCCCAACTGGTTGTTGTACGTTGTAGTGCAGGTTGCCGTCACCCAAATGCCCAAACACGATCAGCCGCACGCCGGGCACAAGCTTATTCAACTTGCCCTCTGTTGTTTCGATGAAGTCTGCGATGGATGAAATCGGCACCGACACGTCGTGCTTGATGTTCAGCCCCTCTGCCGCCTGCGCCTCGGATATGTTTTCGCGCAACGCCCAAAACCCGCGCGCCTGCGCCAGCGACACGGCCGTCGCTGCGTCCGTGATCAGGTCCTTTTCCAGCGCCGCGCCAAGCACCTGCTCGAGCAACGGCACCACGACGTTCTGCTCCTGCGTGTCGGTCAGTTCCACCAGCACGTACTGCGGAGCGGCTTGCCCAAATGGTCTTCGGCAGGCCGGATGGTGCTTGAGCACCAGTTGCAGGCACGCCTCCGAAAACAACTCGAAAGCAGTGAGCCTTTCACCGCAAGCCGATTGCAATATCCCCAGCAATTGCAACGCGTCGCGCGGCGAGTTCAGAGCGACCACCGCTGTTGCGCTCGATCTTGGCCGGGGGAAAAGCTTCAGTACCGCTGCCGTGATGATTCCCAGCGTCCCCTCGGCCCCGATGAACAGTTGCTTCAGGTCATAGCCGGTATTGTCCTTGCGCAAGGCCCTGAGCCCGTTCCAGATGTCGCCCGAAGGCAGCACCACCTCCAGCCCCAAGGTCAGTTCGCGCATGTTGCCGTAGCGCAGCACGGCCGTGCCGCCGGCGTTGGTGGACAGGTTGCCGCCGATTTCGCAGCTTCCTTCGGAAGCGAGGCTGAGCGGAAAATAGCGGCCGGCCGCTTCGGCCGCCTGCTGCACGCTGGCGAGCACGCAGCCGGCCTCGGCGGTGAGCGTGTTGTTGACAGGATCCACGGCGCGGATGCGGTTGAGGCGCGACAGGGAGAGGATCACCTGGCCTCCGCCGGCGTCGGGCGTGGCGCCACCCGACAGCCCGGTGTTGCCCGACTGCGGCACGATGGCGGTGCCGGTCTCCGCGCACAGCCGCACCGCGGCCGCCACCTGTGCGGCGTCGGCGGGACGGATCACGGCCAGCGGGCGGCCCCGGTAACGGCGGCGATGGTCCAGGGCATAGGGCGCCATGTCGGCATCCGCGGTGAACAGCGCGGATTCGCCCAGGGCTTGGCGCAACGCGCCCAGCAGGCCCGCGCGTCCGATGTGCGGATCAGCCGCCATGGACGCTCCGCATCAGGCTCCGCAGCGTGGCCGGGCAGCGCCTAGCGCGCATCCAGTTGCAGGACCTTGCCGAACAGGTAGGTGACGTTGATGCGGCGGTTCTCATAGCCTTCCTTGAAGCGGATGGTGTCCGTTTCATGAAAGAGCGCGGAGTTGAACAGCACCGCGCGGTTGCAGCGGTAGGGCACGGTCACCGCTTTGGCCCCATGCTCCTTGAGGAAGGTGTAGGTCTTTTCAGCGTGGGCGTTGTAGTCCGCCGGCGACGGCACGTCGTACACCATCAGCCCGCCGCAGGTCGGGTCGAGGTTGGCCTCGTCGGGCGTGAGCCAGAAATTGAGGTTGACCTTGGCGAAATCGGCGTGGATGCCGATGCCCTTGTCCATGGCCGAATCGTATTTGAACGCCCAGGTCTCCTCCAGCGTCTGGCCGCCGAAAATACCCGGCATGCGGCGCTGCAGGTCCAGCCCGATTTCCATCTGCAGCGGGCTGATGAAGCCGGTGTCGAAGAACGTGCCCAGGTACTGGTTGGCGTACTCGGTCTTCCAGAAGGTGGAGACCATGCAGAATTCCCTGAAGGCCGCCAGCGCCTCGGGGGAGAGAAAGTTGTCGATGTAGACGATTTCCGGCCGCCCGGCGAGGTAACAGCGCTCGATGTCGGCCCAGTCGTTGTCCGGATTCAGGAAGTGCTCTATCGGCGCGGATGGCGCGCCGATGAGCAATGCATTCCTGAAACAGTTGACCGCATCGACCTCCTCGGCGCCGGCCAGCGCGATGGTGTCGCCGGCTCCATTGCCGGCCGGTGCGGCCGCGTGCCTGGCATGCAGCGACTGCAGCACCGCATGCACCTGTTCGATGCCGTCGAAGCGCCGGCCCGTCGCCATGAGCCAGGCGCACTGCTCCAGGTCGTGCTTGAGCCGGAAGGCAGTGATGCCGGTTGCGGGCTGGGCGGCATTGATCTCGCCCAGGTTGGCGCGCGCCACCACCTGCCCTTCCGCCGCCGTGAACTCGATGTCGCGCAGTTGCTTCAGGTAGCAGGTGTAGCGGTTGCTGCGCGCGCGCATGTGGCCTGGGTCGACGGCGAGGGCCTGGTCGTAGCAGGCGATGGCGTCGTCGATGCGGCCCAGTTCCAGGAGGGCGTTGCCGCGGTTCATGTGCGCATCGGCCAGCCGCGGATTGATGGCCAGCGCGCGGTCGTAGCTGGCCAGGGCTTCTTCGCGCTTGCCCTGCGCCAGCAGGAAATTGCCCATGTGGTACAGCGCCTCGGCGTTGCCGGGCCGCTGCTTGACCACTTTCTTCATGAGCAGGGCGGCGTCGTCATGGCGCCCCTGCCGCGAGCGGATAAAGGCGAGCAGGTGCAGGCCGTGGGCATGGCGCGGCGCCTTGGTGAGCAGGCTCTCGCACACCATCTCGGCCTCGTCGAGCATGCCGCGCTGGTAGAAATCGTTGGCGCGGGCGAAGGCGGTGTCGGAATCAGCAGCAGTAATCATGTGTGCCTGTGTAAACCAGGTCCGTCACGGTCACGGGGATTTTACGCCACCCGCCCCGACAGGACGCTTTCTGCCACCTCGGCAAGGCCCGACACGATGCGGTCGCTACCGGCGGATTCGATGGGCCGCCCTTCGTTGTAGCCGTAGGGGACACACCAGATAGCGCAGCCGGCGGAATGAGCGGCCTCCACATCATGGATGGAATCACCAACGTACAGGACATTCTGTGCCTGCACACCGAGTTCCGTGCAGGCGTGCAGCAGTGGCCTGGGGTCGGGTTTTTTCCAGGGCAAGGTGTCGCCGCTCACAATCGATGCAAAAAATTTGCGCAGCCCAGCGTGGTCGATGAGCGGCAGTGTGAAAGATGCGACCTTGTTGGTGACGACCCCCATTTTCACGTGGGCCTCGCGCATGCGCGCGAGTGATTCGGGGACACCAGGATAAGGCCGCGAGCGCCGCCCGGACTCTTCGGTGTAAAAGCGCTCGAACAACTCCAGGGCCTTACGCCCTTGCCCTGGATCGACCGAGCGCGCCTGGAGTGCCAACTCGACCAGGTTGGCTATTCCGCGGCCGACGAAGCGGGCGACATCATGGTCTTCCAAGGCATCGCGCTTGAACTCCGCCAGCATCCGATTCGCTGCCGCGGCGATGTCCGGGACGGTGTCAACCAGCGTGCCGTCGAGATCAAACAACACCGCGGCAAAACGCTTCAACGCAGGTTGCTTCAAGAAGACGTTTTCTGGAGCTCCGCCCGCATGGCCGCGATGGTGGCGCGGTAATCCTTGGAGCCGAACACCGCCGAACCGGCGACGAAGGTGTCCGCCCCGGCGCGCGCGGCCGCGGCGATGTTGTCCACCTTGATGCCGCCGTCCACCTCCAGCAGGATGTCGCGGCCGTCCGCGGCGTGAATGCGGTCGATGCGGCGGCGCGCCTCGGCCAGCTTGGCCAGCGCCTCGGGAATGAACTTCTGTCCGCCGAAACCGGGGTTCACCGACATGATCAGAATGAGGTCGAGCTTGTCCATGACGTGGTCCAGCCAGGCCAGCGGGGTGGCCGGGTTCAGCACCAGCCCGGCCCTGCAGCCGTGCTCGCGGATCAGGCCGAGGGTTCGGTCGACGTGCTCGCTGGCCTCGGGGTGGAAGCTGATGATGTTGGCACCCGCCTTGGCGAAATCGGACACGATGCGGTCCACGGGCTTCACCATGAGGTGCACGTCGATCACCGCCTCGGTGAGCGGGCGGATGGCCTCGCATACCATGGGCCCGATGGTGAGGTTGGGCACATAGTGGTTGTCCATGACATCGAAATGGATCAAGTCGGCGCCGGCATCCACGACGCTCTGAACCTCTTCACCCAGCTTGGCGAAATTGGCGGACAGGATGCTCGGAGCGATGCGGTAAGTGCGTGGCATTGCCATATTTTACTGCCCCGGGCCCCGGCACGCTTGTCAGTGAGGGCGAATTGCGTTGAAATAGCACATCGAATAAGGGGGCCCCCCCCTTATATCCCCTCAGTCAGAATTTCCAAAGAACGGCGATGCCCGAGAAGAAACACGAAATCACCGTCACCACCCAGACCCAGTACGTGCCGGAGCAGTCCGACGAGTCGGCGAACCGCTACGTGTTCACCTACACCATCACCATCCGCAACAGCGGCAGCGTGCCGGCGCAATTAATCTCGCGCCACTGGATCATCACCGACGCCAACCGCCAGGTGCAGGAAGTGCGCGGCCTGGGCGTGGTGGGCTCGCAGCCGCTCATCAAGGCGGGCGACTCCTTCGAGTACACCAGCGGCACGGCCATCGCCACGCCGGTGGGCACCATGCGCGGCACCTACAACATGGTGGCCGAGGACGGCCAGGCCTTCGAGGCGCAGATCCCCGAGTTCACCCTTTCAGTCCCACGAGTCCTGCATTAGCGCCCTCGAAAACCGGCTATTTCGTGCGGTCCGCGCTCATTTCTTCTTCTTCGGCAAGGTCCACCACACGATGAAGATCAGGATGGCGAGCGCGATCGCGCCCTCCAGGAGAAACATCCAGAATTTCGAAATTTCCAGGTTTTCGAACAAACCATCACTCCTGACGCATTGGGGTATGGCCGCATGATAAATCACGTGGCGCTGGCCTTCGGCCAGCGGATGGGTGCTTTGCTGCTGCCGGTGCTCTTCGTGGTGGGCTGTGCCACTTCGCCGCCCATCCAGCAGCCGGCCCAACAAGGTCAACAAGCAACAGCACCTGCTCCTACTTTGCAGTGCCCTGCCCCAACGCCGGCTCCCCCGGCGCCTTCGGCGGTTGCCTGCCCGGTATGCCAAGTATGCCAGCCTCAGCCGCCGGTGGTTCCCAAGGTGCCGGTTCTCGATGCGGTGGGCTTCGATGCCTTGCCGGGCTGGAACGATGACGATCCGCGCGGCGCCTGGGGCGCCTTTCAGGCCTCCTGCCAGGCGCTGCGTTTCCGCCCCGCCTGGCGCGACGCCTGTGCCGAGGCCGGCAAGCTGGCCTCGCCCGACGCCGCGGCCATACGCCGCTATTTCGAGGCCAACTTCGTTCCCCACCGTGCTTCCACTCCAGAGGGCGCAACCGACGGCCTTGCCACGGGTTATTACGAGCCGCTGCTGCGCGGCAGCCGCGCGCGCCGCGCGCCCTACCTGTATCCCCTGTTCGCCCCGCCGGACGACCTGCTCACCATCGACCTGTCCAGCATCAACCCCGAGCTGCGCAACATGCGCCTGCGCGGCCGGCTGGACGGCAGAAAGGTGGTGCCCTACTGGTCGCGCGCCGAAATCGACCGCGGCATGGCGCCGCTGGCCGGCAAGGAGTTGGTGTGGGTGGACGACCCCATCGAAGGGTTCTTCCTCGAAGTGCAGGGCTCGGGCCGCGTCCAACTCGACAACGGCCAGACCATCCGCATGGCCTATGCCGACCAGAACGGCCAGCCCTACCAGTCCATCGGCCGCTGGTTGATCGACCGCGGCGAGCTGAAGGTCAACGAGGCGTCAATGGCCGGCATCAAGGGCTGGGCCCGGGCCAATCCCGCGCGCGTGACAGAACTGCTGGACCAGAACCCGAGCTACGTGTTTTTTCGCGAGCAAGCCGTGGGCGATCCCGCCGCAGGCCCCATCGGCGCGGCGGGCGTGGCACTCACGCCCGAGCGCTCGGTGGCGGTGGACCCGCGTTTCGTGCCGCTTGGAGCGCCGGTGTTCATTAACACCACGCAACCAGGGAGCGGAAACAGCGGTGATGCGCCGCTAAGGAAGCTCATGGTGGCGCAGGACACCGGCGGCGCCATACGCGGCCCGGTGCGGGTGGACTACTTCTGGGGCTTCGGCGCCGACGCCGGCGCGCTGGCCGGGCGCATGCGCCAGCAACTCAAGCTGTGGGTGCTGCTGCCCAGGGGATTCCCGCTCAAGCCCGACGGCACGCCGGCGCAGTAACCGGCCACCGCGCCGTCACCCGGGTCAATTCACCGCGGCGGCGCCGCCCTTGGCCGATTCATCCATGGCCCGGTTGAGATCTTCGAAGCGCGCCCCCACCACCCGCACGCCGTTGGCGGCATAGCTCACCGGCGTGGCGTTGACCCCCATCCTGTTGCCCAGGGCCAGCCACTTGTCCACGGGTACGCGGCACGCCGCCACGGGCGAGGGTTCGCGGCCGTGCAGCATGAGGTCGTTGTAGGCCTTGGCGCGATCGGGCGAGCACCAGATGCGCGAGGCCATGTCGGGCGATTCCTTGCGCAGGATGGGATAGAGGAAGGTGTAGATGGTCACGTTGTCCAGCGTGGCAAGGCTGGCGTCCAGCTTTTTGCAGAACGGACAAAACGGGTCCGAGAACATGGCCACGACACGCTTGCCGTTGCCGCGCACCTGCTTGATGGCGAGGTCCAGCGGCAGGTCGTCGAAGCGGATGGCGGACAGCTTGTCCAACCGCTCCTGGGTAAGGTTGCGCCGGCTGGCCACGTCGATCATGCTGCCGGTCATGAGCAGCGTGACTTTTTCGTCGGTGTAATAGATCTCGCGGTCGCCGCCGTTCTGGGTGACCAGCTCGTACAGGCCGGGATACGGCGCCCTGGTGGCCGAGTCGATTTTCACGCCCAGGCGGGTCTCGGCGAGGCGCTTGACCTGCGCTTCTTCGGGCGTGGGCGCAGGAGGAGCGGCGGCGGCTGAAGCCGCGAGCCACAGCCCGGCCAGCACGGCCAGGACCCATCTGGAAAATGAGCTCGAAAACGAGCGGGAGAGCGCGGTCAAGTGTGTTCCTCGGAACGAAGTCGTCACTGCGGGCCGGCCGCGTGGCGTGCCAGCAGGTTCTTGAGCGGCGTGGCGCGGTTGACCCACCCCAACCCCATGTTGCGCGCGCGCGCGGCCAAGCCGGAATGCAGGCCGAACAGCGTGGCCAAGCCGTGCGTGGCGGTGCGCATGAGCATTATATCTTCGGCCCTGGCGCGCTCGTAGCGGCGCAGCAGGCCATGGTCGCCGGGGTCCATGCCGGGACGCGCGGCGCGCAGCACCTCGGCGAGGCAGGCCGCGTCGGCGAACCCCAGGTTGACACCATGCCCGGCCAGGGGATGGATGGTTTGTGCCGCATCACCCACCAGTGCAACGCGCTGCAGGACGCGATGCCGGACCGTGGACAGCGCCAGCGGGAAGGCCGAAGGCGGGGCCAGCAGCGTCAGCTCGCCCAGCGCATGACCGCCCGCCTCGGCCACCCGCGCGCACAGGTCATCCGCGGACAACGCCAGCAACTCGGCGGCGTGCGCTTCACCTGTGGACCACACCATGGACATGCGGTTGCCCGGCAGCGGCAGCCACGCCAGCACGCCATCGTCGCGGAACCACTGCCAGGCCGTGCCGCCATGCGGTCGCTCGCAGTCGAAATTCGCCACCACGCCGCTCTGGCCATACGGCTTCACGTCCATGGCCATGCCGGCCTGCTCGCGCACGAAGGAGCGCGCGCCGTCCGCCCCCACCACCAGCCGTGCGCGCACGCTGTCACCACCGGCCAAGCTGAGGGTCGCGCGCTGCTCTGCGAGCAACAGTGCTTCCGGCCGCGCATTGCGCAGCAACTGCGCACGGCCCTGGCGCTGCAACACCTTCCACAGCGCGCGCGCCAGCGCACCCGATTCGGCCATCCAGGCCAGGTGCGCGAGGCCGCTGTCATGGGCCGAGAACTCCAGCCGCTCGCCGCGGTCGCCGAACACGCGCATGCGGTCGATGCAGGCGGTGCGCGCCGGATCCAGTTCCTGCCAGGCGCCGATGGATTCGAGGAAGCCCTTGCTGGCCGCGGACAGGGCATAGATGCGGGCATCCCACTGGCCCGGGCCGGGCGCGCGCAGCGCATCTTCGCCAGCCCCCTCGAGCACGGCCACGCTGAACGGAGCGCCGGCCAGCGCCGCCGCGAACGACGCGCCCACCAGACCCCCGCCGACAACCGCAATATCCGCTTCCATGCGAAAATTTTACCCTGCCGATGTGTCAGCCGAGGCGGGCGTAGTGCGCACCTCCCGAACGTTTCCCGCTCTTTTCAGCGCCTTGACAAGTATCGGAAATTTAAAGGATAATTTGCGGTTCACGTGGCGAATTAGCTCAGTCGGTTAGAGCGACGGAATCATAATCCGCAGGTCCGGGGTTCGAATCCCTGATTCGCCACCACCCAACACATTTCATCCACGGAATACCGGGGACGAAGGCGTGAACGAGTTGATTTTTGTAGTCGAAGATGCCCCCGAGGGCGGCTTTACCGCCCGTGCCCTTGGTGAGTCCATTTTTACCCAGGCGCCCGACATGGCCGGCTTGCATGCCAATGTGAGGGACGCGGTGCAAGCGCATTTTGACCCAGGCCGAGCGCCTCAACTGATCAGGCTGCATTACGTCAGGGACGAAGTCATCGCGGCATGAAAATGCCGCGCGACCTAAGCGGCGCGGAACTGGCTAAAGCGCTTTCGGCCTTTGGCTATAGCATCACTCGGCAAACGGGCAGTCACATCCGACTGACGTGCGATTTTCCAAATCAGCATCACGTCACTGTTCCAGCCCACGACCCGCTCAAAGTCGGGACGTTAAGTGGGATACTCAACGACATAGCGGCGCACGCCAAAATGACGCGTGAAGAGGTCTTGATCAGATTGTTCGGGAGTTGAAGTCCATGGACCGACGCCGCGTGTTCAACTTTGCTCAGCCCTTCCGGGCCGCACATGCGGCGATCCTGCCGCTCCTCTTGGTGTCCCTCCTCATAGGAAACATGCTCGGCTCCGGCCTGGCGGCGGCGCAGACCCGCACCATTCCGGATGACGCCAAGCGCGGCTTCATCCGCCATCTGCAGTCCATGCTGGTGTCCATCGACGACAGGCAGCAAGCGCTGGCCCCCGGGGCGGTGATCCGCGACACCAACAACCTCATCATCGTGCCCTCGGCGCTGCCGTCCACGGGCGCGCTGGCCGCCTACCAGGTGGACCAGAGCGGGCAGGTGCGCCGCGTGTGGCTGCTCACGCCCGACGAAGCCTCGCGTCCGCCCGCCAAGAGCATCAACTAGCCGCCCGCAACACGACACGGCGCACGGCGGGCGGTCCCTATCTTGTCCAAGAAACTGTACCTGCGCACCTTCGGGTGCCAGATGAACGAATACGATTCGGCGCGCATGGCCGACGCCCTGCACGTCGACGGCGGCTATGAGCGCACCGAAGACCCCGCCGAGGCCGACCTCATCCTGTTCAACACCTGCTCGGTGCGCGAAAAGGCCCAGGAGCGCGTGTTCAGCGACCTGGGGCGGGTGCGGGAGCTGAAGCAGGCCAAGCCGGGGCTGCTGATCGGCGTGGGCGGCTGCGTGGCCAGCCAGGAAGGCGGCCGCATCGTGGAGCGCGCACCCTTCGTCGACGTCGTCTTTGGCCCGCAGACCCTGCACCGCCTGCCCGACCTGATCGCGGCGCGCCGCTCGAGCGGCCAGCCACAGGTGGACATCACCTTCCCGGAAATCGAGAAGTTCGACCGCCTGCCGCCGCCGCGCGTGGAAGGCGCCGCGGCGTTTCTTTCCATCATGGAAGGCTGCAGCAAGTACTGCAGCTTCTGCGTGGTGCCCTACACCCGCGGCGAGGAAGTGTTCCGGCCGCTGGAAGACGTGCTGGCCGAGGCCGCCGGCCTGGCGCAGGCGGGCGTGCGCGAACTCACCCTGTTGGGGCAGAACGTCAACGCCTGGCGCGGCACGGACGCAGGGGCGCCCGAAGGCCGGCAACAGGTTGACTTCGCCCTGCTCGCGGACTACATCGCCGCCATTCCGGGCATCGAACGCATTCGCTACACGACTTCGCACCCCAGGGAATTCACGCCCAGTCTCGTCGACGCCTACGCGCGCCTGCCGCAACTGGTGTCGCACGTGCACTTACCCGTGCAGTCTGGGTCGGACCGGGTACTGGCGGCGATGAAGCGCGGTTACACCGTGCTGGAGTACAAGGCCATCCTGAGAAAGCTGCGCGCCGCGCGCCCGGATATTTGTATTTCCACCGATTTCATTGTCGGTTTTCCCGGCGAAACGGAACGGGATTTCCAGGCGACGATGAAACTGGCCGAGGAAATCGGGTTCGATGACTCGTACTCGTTCATTTACAGCCGCAGGCCGGGCACGCCCGCATCCGACATGCCCGATGATGTTGACCACGCCACAAAGCTGAAACGATTGCAGGTGCTGCAGGAGTTGATTCAGGCCAGCGCGGACAGGATCAGCTCAGCCATGGTCGGAACGACGCAACGTGTCCTGGTGGAAGGTCCATCGAAACGGGACGCGAGCGAATTGTGCGGAAAGACGGACAACAATCGGACGGTGAATTTTTCCGTGAGCAGCGACTGCATCGGCAGATTCGCCAACGTCGAGATCACAGAGGCGCGAGCGCACACGCTCAGAGGCACAGTAGTCAGCTGAATTTCCGGCCTGAATCATTTTGCCCAGCGCTGGTAAAATATGCTCTTCGCATGTTTCCTAGATCTCGTCCTTGAAGCCTAAGCCTGTCGAACTGGCGTTCACGCCGGTGGACAACCAGCGCCTCGCCAACCTGTGCGGGCCGCTCGACGAGAACCTGCGGCAAATCGAGAATGCGCTGCAGATCGGCATCACCCGCCGCGGCGAGCGCTTCACCCTGAAGGGCGAGGCGGCGCAGACCGCGCGCGCGGCCGAGCTGCTGCAGCGCTTCTACGCCCGGAGCGGCCGGGAACTGTCGCTGGACGACGTGCAGCTCGGGCTGATCGAGTCGCGCTCCGGCAACCGCGAGGCCGAGGCCGACGACGGGCCGCTGCTGGCCACGCGGCGCAGCGACCTGCGCGGCCGCACGCCGCGCCAGCGCGAGTACATCCGCAACATCCTCGAGCACGACATCACCTTCGGCATCGGCCCGGCCGGCACGGGCAAGACCTACCTGGCCGTGGCCTGTGCCGCCGACGCGCTGGAGCGCGACGCGGTGAAGCGCATCGTGCTGGTGCGCCCGGCGGTGGAGGCCGGCGAGCGCCTGGGCTTCCTGCCCGGCGACCTGGCGCAGAAGGTGGACCCCTACCTTCGGCCGCTGTACGACGCGCTGTACGACCTGCTGGGCTTCGACAAGGTGCAGAAGCTGTTCGAGCGCAGCGCCATCGAGATCGCGCCGCTCGCCTACATGCGCGGGCGCACGCTCAACCACTCCTTCATCATCCTGGACGAGGCGCAGAACACCACGCCCGAGCAGATGAAGATGTTCCTCACCCGCATGGGCTTCGGCTCGAAAAGCGTGATCACCGGCGACGTGACGCAGGTGGACCTGCCCAAGGGCGCGCGCAGCGGCCTGGTGGACGCGCGTGACACGCTCGGCGGCCTGCGCGGCATCGCGTTCACGCTGTTCCAGACCGAGGACGTGGTGCGCCATCCGCTGGTGCAGCGCATCGTGGACGCCTATGAGCGCCGTGACAAGCCTTCGACACACTAGATGAATCCGCGGCTCGAACTTTCGCTGCAAACAGCCACGCGGAGCTTGTCGGTGCCAAGCGTGTCAGCCTTTCGCCGCTGGGCGCGCGCAGCCACATCCGGATCGGCCCGCGTCACGGTGCGCGTTGTGAACGCGGCCGAAGGCCGTAAGCTCAACCACGATTTCCGCAGGCGGGATTACGCCACCAACGTGCTGACTTTCGTCTACGGCAGGGAAGGCGGCGTGTTGAGCGGCGACCTGGTGCTGTGCGCGCCGGTCGTCGCCCGCGAAGCGCGCGAACAGGGCAAGAGCGCGGCCGCCCACTATGCCCACCTGTTGGTGCATGGCATGCTGCATCTGCAAGGCTACGACCACGAGGAATACGGCGAAGCCGAGCGCATGGAGAACAGGGAGCGCCGCATCCTTAAATCGCTGGGCTACGCCGATCCCTACGCGACCCCGCTCCAATCTACCGCCGCGTCAGCGGCGGGCCCACGTTCGTCCAAACGATCGCCCAAATCTGCCGCGCACAGGACTATCAAGAAAAAATCGTTGTCATGACCAACCACCGACCTACTTTCATCGAACGCCTGTCAGCCCTGCTGCTGCGCGAGCCCGAAGACCGTGAGCAACTCCTGGAGTTGCTGCATTCGGCCTACGACCGCAGCCTCCTGGATGCCGACGCCTTGTCCATGATAGAAGGCGTGCTGCAGGTGTCCGAACTGAGCGTGCGCGACATCATGATCCCGCGCGCGCAAATGGACGTGATCGACATCAACGAGACGCCCGACCGCTTCGTCCCGCTGGTGATCGCCACCGCCCACTCGCGCTTTCCCGTGATCGAGAAGAACCGCGACGACGTGATCGGCGTGCTGCTGGCCAAGGACCTGCTGCGCTACTACGCCGGCGAGGAGGAGTTCAAGGTGCGCGACATGCTGCGGCCGGCCGTGTTCGTGCCCGAGTCCAAGCCGCTCAACGTGCTGCTGCGCGAGTTCCGCGCCAACCGCAATCACATGGCCATGGTGGTGGACGAGTACGGCGGGGTGGCCGGCCTGGTCACCATCGAGGACGTGCTGGAGCAGATCGTCGGCGAGATCGAGGACGAGCACGATTTCGAGGAGGCCAGCGACAACATCGTGCGCGACGAATCCGGCTCGTTCCGGGTCAAGGCGCGCACCGAGATCGCCGACTTCAACAGCGCCTTCGGCACCGATTTTTCCGGCGACGGCTTCGACACCGTCGGCGGGCTGGTCATCCAGCGCTTCGGCCGCCTGCCCAAGCGCGGTGAGTCCATGACCATCGAAGGCCTGCGCTTCCAGGTGCTGCGCGGCGACAGCCGCCGGCTGCACATGCTGCAGGTGCAGCCCCTGCCCGGCCGCACCTGATCGGCCGCCCCCTGGTCGGCCACCACCTGACAGCCATCGGTTTCACTTGATCAGAATCCCGCCCAAGCCGCTGCTGCGCCGGCTCGGCGGCGCCGCGCTCGCGGGCATCATCGCCGTGGCCGGTTTCGCCCCGGTGGGGTTCGCCGCCTTGGCCGTGCTGTCGCTCACCGCGCTCGCGCTGCTGTGGCTGCGCACACCGCGCCCCGGCCATGCCGCCGCCGTCGGTTTCGCCTTCGGCCTGGGCTTTTTCTGCGCCGGCGTGTCGTGGGTGTACGTCAGCCTGCACTACTTCGGCATGATGCCCTTGCCGCTCGCGGTCATCGCCACGCTCGGGTTCTGCGCCATCCTGGCCTTCTTTCCGGCCGCGGCCGGCTTCGCCTGGGGGCGGCTGTTCGGCGGCAGCGGCCGTGCCGCCGTGCCCCTCATCTTCGGCTTCCCTGCTCTGTGGACCCTTTCCGAGTGGTGCCGCGGCTGGGTGTTCACCGGCTTTCCCTGGCTGGGCATGGGCTATGCGCACACGGACACGCTGCTGGCAGGCTATGCGCCCGTGGGCGGCGTGCATGCCGTATCGCTCGCCGCCGCCGGGTGCGCCGGCCTGCTCGCCTACCTGGTTGTCACGCACTCCATCCGCCGCCGCGTGGCCATGGTCGCCGCGCTGGCCGTGGTGCTCGCCGCGGGCGCGGCGCTGCACGCGCGCGAGTGGACCCACCCCGAGGGCGCGCCGGTCAGCGTGGCGCTCGCCCAGGGCAACATCCCGCAGAGCATGAAGTTCGATCCCGCGATCTACCAAGCCACGCTGGCCACCTACCAGCGGCTGGTTGAATCGGCCAACGCACGCGGGACGGGAGCGGCACCTGCGCGCCTGGTCGTGCTGCCCGAAACCGCCATTCCGCGTTTCCTCGACCAGGTGGACCCGGGTTGCCTGGACCACCTGCGCGACACGGCGGCCGCGGCCTCCGCGGACGTGCTGGCCGGCGCCCCGCTGCGCGAAGGCGAGGACCACTATTACAACGCCGTGGTGTCGCTGGGCGCGTCGCCCCCGCAGGCCTACCGCAAGGTGCACCTGGTGCCCTTCGGCGAATTCATTCCGCCGGCCTTCGGCTGGGTGCTGAACATCCTGCACATCCCGCTGGCGGACTTCGACCGCGGCCCCCTCGATCAGCAGCCGCTGGCGCTGAACGGCGGGCTGCGCGTGGCGGTGAACATCTGCTACGAAGACGCTTTCGGCAACGAAATCATCCGCCAGTTGCCGCGCGCCAACCTGCTGGTGAACGCCAGCAACGTGGCCTGGTTCGGCGACTCGCTGGCGCCCGAGCAGCACGCGCAGATTTCGCGCATGCGCGCCATGGAAACCGGCCGTTACATGCTGCGCGCCACCAACACCGGAGTCACCGCCATCATCGACCAGCACGGGACCATGGTGGCCAGCCTGCCGCAATTCACCGAAGCAGTGCTGCGCGGAACGGCTCAGCCGTTCACTGGGGCCACACCCTTCGTCCTCATAGGCGATGGCGCAGTCATTCTGTTGTCTCTCGTAATGACCGCCGCCGCAGCGTTTTTCACCCGCGCTGCGCAGCGGCGCGCCTCATGAACAATCCAACGCACTGACGTGTAAGCGTCTCTCAAAAGCCGGTAAAATTGCAGCCTTTCCCGGGCCCTCCGGTATTGCGGTATTCATGCTCACTTTCCAAAAACTCATTCTCACGCTGCAGGACTACTGGAACGGGCAGGGCTGCGCGCTGCTGCAGCCCTACGACATGGAAGTGGGCGCCGGCACCTCGCACACCGCCACGTTCCTGCGCGCCATCGGGCCTGAGCCGTGGCGCGCGGCCTACGTGCAGCCCTCGCGGCGCCCCAAGGACGGCCGCTACGGCGAGAACCCCAACCGCCTGCAGCATTACTACCAATATCAGGTGGTGTTAAAGCCTTCGCCGCCCGACATCCTCGACATCTACCTGGGGTCGCTCGCCGCCATCGGCCTGGACCTGTCGCAGAACGACGTGCGCTTCGTGGAGGACGACTGGGAGAACCC
>Ga0068858_100002723_pt1 | contig 17807 bp, 25 predicted proteins | sample KBSSwiS12_FD_66589 | JGI IMG/M metagenome (GOLD analysis project Ga0068858, IMG submission 66589) | Switchgrass rhizosphere microbial communities from Kellogg Biological Station, Michigan, USA - KBS Switchgrass S1-2 | ecosystem: Host-associated > Plants > Roots > Rhizosphere > Soil ...
GTAGCCGCGGCCCCACACCGTCTCGATGTAGTTGTCGCCGCCGCAGGCATGCGCGAGCTTCTTGCGCAGCTTGCAGATGAACACGTCGATGATCTTGAGCTCGGGCTCGTCCATCCCGCCATAAAGGTGGTTGAGGAACATTTCCTTGGTGAGCGTGGTGCCCTTGCGGAGCGAGAGCAGCTCCAGCATGGCGTATTCCTTGCCGGTCAGGTGTACGCGAGCGCCATCGACCTCGACCGTCTTGGCGTCGAGATTGACCGCCAGCTTGCCGGTGCGGATGATCGACTGCGAGTGCCCCTTGGAGCGACGGACGACCGCGTGGATGCGGGCGATCAGTTCTTCGCGGTGGAACGGCTTGGTCACGTAGTCGTCGGCGCCGAAGCCGAACGAGCGGACCTTGCTGTCCATCTCGGAAATTCCCGAAAGGATCAGCACCGGCGTCTGCACCTTGGCGACGCGGAGCTTCTTGAGGACATCGTACCCGTGCATGTCGGGCAGGTTGAGGTCCAGCAGGATGATGTCGTAGTCGTACAGCTTCCCCAGATCGAGGCCTTCCTCGCCCAGATCGGTGGAATAGACATTGAAGCCTTCAGCCGTGAGCATCAGCTCGATGGCACGGGCCGTGGTCGGCTCGTCCTCGATCAACAGCACTCGCATGGGTGGTCCCCCTTATGCCCCGAAACTCGAACACCCCCACCTTTCGGAAGCGTTCCAGCAATTAACCATAGGACCTATGAAAGAGAAAGGTTAATTTAACTTTAATCGCAGCTGCAGAACGCCTTGCCGCTAAGACCCCCGGCGGGCGAGGGGGGGGAGGGGGTGGAAAGCCGTGGAATTCGGCGCGAAACCGTCCGTCCGCTCCCGCGCCAGTGACCACCGGATCGGATTGCCTAACGGTATGAAAAAATTCGCGGAAGTTATCAAGGCGGCGGCTTCGGCGCGCAGTTGAGCAGCCTGGCCGACATCGGCCTGCGAATCTGCCGCCGCAGTCCGGGCATCCGCCACGGCGCTGCATGGCCCGCGCAGCATCGCGCAGCCAAGCTGGTGCAGGTACCATTCGGAGCGCGGGTATCGGGCGACCGCATCGACCAGTCGCAAGTCGGTCGGCGCGCCCGGGGCAACGCGGTCGACGGCAATGCCGATTGCGGCGAAATCGGCCACCAGCCGCTCGTGCAGCGCATCGGATCCGGGGCCGGCGGGCAGGCCGAGGCGCAGGCGTCCGGCATCGCCGCTGCGCAGCTTGCACCGTGCCATCCGCGCTGCCCCCTCGGTGCGGCGCTGCTGCAGGGTCCGGTCGGTCCAGCGCTCGGCCCCTGGCCCCCCGACGGCGACCGGGACCGCCAAGGTGGTCGCCACCCAGCCGTCGGCGCCAAGCGCACTGCCGATCGCATCGCGATCGATCGCCATCGCCAGGGCTTCGCGGCACTCCGGCAACGCCAGCCAGCCCCGCCCCGTGGCCACGGCGAGTCCGAACAGCCCCGGCGCCGGATCGAGCCGGAGGGCCCGACGCGAGAGCCCGGCGACCCCGACGGCCAGCGGCAGGCTCTCGAACCGGCCGCCGAGCACGATGTCGCTCTTGCCCGCCGCGAACCGGTCGGTGGCTTCCCGGGCAGGAAGCGCCGTGAGGGCCAGACTGCGAACAGTATCGCGCCAGTCGTCCGGTTGGGGCAGGCCGAGCCGGGCGGGCGGGATCGGGGCGAGCACCGCCACGGCGCCATCGCGGCGCAAGGCCATCGGCCCGCTGCCCGCACCCTTGTGCAGCAGCCCGAGTTCGGGCTGGGCGAGCAACTGGAGCAGGTCGGGGACGGGGCGGCGCAGGCGGACTTCGACGACCCGCCCGGCCATCGCCCGCACGTCCTCGACCGGAGCCAGATCGAGCGCGAGGCTGGTCCCCGCCAGCGCCGCCAGCGCGGAGCGCAGGGCCTGCCGTGCGGTCTCGCCCGAGATCTCGATTCCGTCAGGCCACGACCCGTCGCGCAGGCGGAAGATGTAGCTGAGCCCGTCGCCGGTGACGATCCAGCGGTCAGCCAGGGCGGGGATCACCCGTCCCTGCTCGTCCAGCCCGACCAGTCCCTCGGCAGTCGCCGCACGGACCAGCTGGCCCGCGTGGGAGAGGCGAACCCCGGTTTCGAACGGGTCTTCAGTTGCGCCGATCACGTCGATAGCCGTGCTGGGCGCGGATTCGCCGCCGCATCCGGCAGTGCCAAGGGCGAACAGTCCCACGAGAACGGCGCGCGAGAACCTCATGCGCTGCAGGGGTAGGCCGCCGATCGGCAGCCTGCAAGCCGGTTGCCGCAGCCGGCGGCGCCGGGATCAGATGATCTTGCGGGCAGGCCCGGCGGGCGGCTTGCTCGAATAGGGCCGCTGGAGAATGCGCGCCGCCGGCACGTCGGGCGCGGCGGCGGGCTGGCGGACCACAGCGGTATCGACATCCTGCGCGAAGGCAACGCCAAAGCGGTTCCCCTCGACCCAGGCGACCGACCCTTCTACCCAGCCAACATTGCGCAGGTTGATCTCGACCCGCTCCCCGCGCGAAACCTTGACCGACCCCTCGCCCATCATCCCGCCGCCGGAGAGATTGCGCACCTTCACGCGATGCTCTTCCTCCCGGCCATCGAGCTTGAGCTCGGCCAGGATGAACAGGCTGTTGCGCGTGATATTCCGGTTGTCGCTGTCGCTCATCGTCTCACACGGGGTCCACTGGCGGGGCGCAGCCGATCCGCTCGACGCGTCACCCGCGGGATAGTGACGGAAAGCAAACAGACCGTAAACGGTTTGTCCGAGACGGACCGGATTGTGTCCCGTTCCTGGACTTGCCGCTCGAGACGTTAATCGTCGCGCGAGATCTTTTCGCGCCGCTCGTGGGCCTCCTGGGCCTCGACCGTCATCGTCGCGATCGGGCGGGCGATCAGCCGGCCGAGGCCGATCGGCTCGCCGGTGACCTCGCAGTAGCCGTATTCGCCTTCCTCGATCCGGCGCAGCGCCGAATCGATCTTGGCGATGAGCTTGCGCTGGCGATCGCGCGTGCGCAGCTCAATGCCCCAATCGGTCTCACTCGAGGCCCGGTCATTGAGATCGGGTTCGCGGATCGGGCCGTCCTGCAGCTGCTGGAGGGTATCCGCCGAGGAATCGAGGATAGCCTTTTTCCACGCCTGGAGCAGCCGCCGGAAATAATCGAGCTGCGGCTCGCCCATGTAGGGCTCGTCTTCTGCGGGGAGATAATCCCCGGCGATCGAGCGCTTTGCCTTGACCAGGATATCGATGTCGTCAGCCAGCGAAACGGGCATGCAGAAATCCTTGCGCCTCAGGAGGCAATTCGGCGCACCGCCCGCTGCGGCAATTGCCGCAGCAGCCCGCCCGCCGGGTTGTGCGGGCCTATACTTGCGGGCAATCCCACAGACAAGCGCAATGATCGAACTCCAGCGCGCTCATCCGCCCCAGGTTGCAGCCCGCTCCACAAAGCGCGGCGGGCATTAACGTTTTGTTGACCATGACCGTTCAGCTTGATCGCATCGGGCCGGCAAAACAGGTGCTGGCCACCAAACGGGGGTTCAGGATCATGGACGCAAGCTGGAGCAAGCCGGTCTCGCATCAACCGGCCGCAGAAACCGCAGCCGACCTGCTGGTCGCAAGCTGCCTCGCGGCCGCCGCCGCGGGTGACCTCAGCGCCTATTTTGATCTGGGCGTTGCTTACTCGACAGGCAGCCACGGCGCACCGGTCGATCTCATCGAGGCCCACAAGTGGTTCAACCTCGCAGCAGTTGCGGGGTACGAAGACGCCGCGCAATGCCGTGCCGACGTGGCGGAGGAAATGACTGCCCGCGAGATCGCCGAAGCCCAGCGCCGCGCGCGCGAATGGCTTGCCGCCGGCAACCGCAAGGCCGCCTGAAAAGAGGGTCGATACGTCGGGAGCCGTCATGACTGCGGATCAGTGCGCCGAATCCTTGCGGAAGGGCGTGCGCTCACCAAGATAGAGCTGCTCTGCAGCAACGCCCGTCCGTTCACGCTCGAGAAACTCGGCGACGGCTTGGCGGAAGTTCGGATCGACCACGAAATGGGCCGAGTGCGTGCGCACCGGCTCGTAGCCGCGGGCCAGCTTGTGCGAGCCTTGCGCGCCAGCCTCCACCCGGGAGAGGCCTCGCTCGATAGCCGCATCGATCGCCTGATAGTAGCACAGCTCGAAATGCAGGAATGGCTTGTCGACCTGTGCGCCCCAGTAGCGGCCGTAGAGCGCATCGGGCCCGATGAAATTCAATGCCCCGGCAATCGGCTGTCCATCGGCAAAAGCGAGGATCAGCAGGATCGAATCGGCCATCCGCTCGCCGAGCAAGCTGAAGGCGGAGCGGGTCAGATAGGGACGGCCCCATTTGCGCGCGCCAGTGTGCTGGTAAAATTGCCAGAACGCATCCCAGTGCTCTTCCCGCAATTCATTGCCACTCAGGACGCGGATCTCCACACCCGACTGCGCAGCCGCGCGCTCCTTCCGCAGGTTCTTGCGCTTGGCCGAGGACAGCGTGGCCAGGAAATCATCAAACGTCGCGTAGCCACGGTTTTCCCAATGGAACTGGATGTCGTCGCGGACCAGCCAGCCCGCCGACTCAAACAGGTCCAACTGGTCGGGCTCGACAAAGGTCGCGTGGGCGGACGACAGCCCGTTCTGGCGGCACAGCGCCTCGGCGCCGGCGATCAGCGCGGGGGCGAGCGCCGGATCACAGGTCAGCAGGCGGGGCCCGGTGGCGGGAGTGAACGGCGCGGCGATCTGCAGCTTGGGGTAGTAGTGCCCGCCCGCGCGGTGCCAGGCGTCGGCCCAGCTGTGATCGAACACGTATTCACCCTGGCTGTGCGCCTTGAGATAGGCCGGCAGGGCGCCCGCGAGCGTTCCATCGGCCGATGTGATCACGATCGGAGCGGGGGTCCAGCCGCTGCGCCCGCCGACGCTGCCCGAATCCTCCAGCGCGGAGAGGAATTCATGGCTGACGAATGGATTCCCGCCGGTCAGCGCATTCCATTGGTTGGCAGGAAACTGGCCGACGCTACCGGCGACCTGGACCGTGACCGCGTCGCCGCTCACGGGACGCCAGCTCCCTCCACCGTCGGGGCATCGGCATGCTCGCGCGCCCGGGCGAGATACTCGGCCGAGGAGATCGTCCAGGTGACGAGTGGCAGGCCGCGTCGGCGCTGGGCGGCTGGGAAGCGGCCGGGCAGGTCGCGAATGTCATAGGCGAGGAAATCGGGCCGGGCATGCCACAAGGCCAGGTGCCGGCGCAGGCGGCCCGGCAGCGCCTTGTCGTTCTCCTCGGTTACGACCAGCCCGCGCACGGTCTGCGGGGAGTTGACCGCGAACCAGCGGCTGACCCGCGGATCGAAGCTCATGACTGCATGGGGCGCGCGATACCCTTCCAGGACGCGCCGAACCGCAAGGCACAGCGCCGCATAATGCCGGTCCCGGCGGCTTTTCACTTCGATCAGCAAGGGAACACGGCCGTCCACCACGTCGAGCCAATGCCTGAGCGTGGGAATGGTGTCCGTGCTGCCCGACAGGGTAATCGCGCCGAGCTGGGCAGCGCTGCGCGCGCCGACCGAGCCGTGCTCAGCCGTCAGCCGGTCTAGCTCCCAATCATGGAAGACGACGGCCTGTCCGTCGCTCGCACGCTGGACATCGCATTCGATGCCGAAGCCCCGGGTGATCGCCGCCTCGGCGGCGCTCAGCGAGTTTTCCGGCAGTCCCGGACCATGCAAGCCGCGATGGGCGAAGATTGCAGTTCGCAACCACGCGACCCGTTCGGGCGCGGGGGCGGGCGCGAGCCAGCGATCAAGCGGCGCTAACAGCGACAATCGCATCAACCTCGACCGCGGCACCGAGCGGCAGCACCGGCACGCCGACGGCGCTGCGCGCGTGCTTGCCGGCTTCACCGAACACCGCCGCCATCAGTTCTGATGCGCCATTGGCGACCTTGGGCTGATCCGTGAAGTCCGCCGTTGAACTGACGAACGCACCGAGCTTCACGACACGTTCGATGCGCGCCAGCGACCCGAGAGCCGCCTTGAGTTGGGCCAGGATCATCAGCCCGCAAGCCTGCGCGGCTTCGGCACCCTGCTCCAGAGAGACCGATTGGCCGAGCCGGCCGGTGACGAGGGCGCCGCCAACGAACGGCAGCTGCCCCGAGACATGGGCAAGGCCGCCCGCAACGACCACCGGGACATACGCCGCGACCGGCGCAGCCGGTGCCGGCAAGCTCAGTCCCAGAGCCGCGAGCCGCTGGTCGATTTCCGCGTCCGTCATTCGCCTTGTTCCCCCAGCCGGTCGAGCAGCCATGGCAGCGCGCTTGCCCAATCGTCGATCCGCGCGTGTGCATGGCCGGCAGCGTGCGCGCAAGAGATCTTCGGGGCAAGCTCGGGTTCGCCGCACAAGTGGAGCCGGATCACCTCCGGGGCGAGCTGGGACACCGAATTGTGGTGATGGGCGATGTCGTCGATAAAGGCTGCGCGCGAGGGCCGATATTCGTCAAGGATGCGCTGCAAGGCAGGGCCCTTTGGCCCGAGGTTTGTGTAGACCTTGAGATCGAGCCCATGCCCGGCGAGCTGACGGGTGCGATTGGCCTGGTGGGCATCGCCGACGTTCGTCAGCACCACGACGTCGGCGACCTCAGACAGCGCCCGCATCGCTTCCACGGCGCCGGCAACCGGCGTTTGCCGGTGCATCTCGCTTTCGAAGAAGCCGTTGAGCAGACGCCGCACCTCGCTCAGCTCGACCAGCTCACCGGTGCCGGTCCAGCTCAGCGCGTCGACGAAGTTGGGTTTGTTCATATCGAAGGTAATGCCCTGCGATTCGCCCAGCCACTCGCGGAACGGGGCGATCATGTGCAGCAGCACCTCGTCGCAATCGGAGATGACGAGAGGGCGCGTCATGCCTGCAGATCTCCGGCAGCGCGGACGAGGGTCTCGGGCGAGACGCCGAGGGCTTCGGCGGCCCCGACGAGATCGGGCTCATGCGCGGCAAGGAATTCCAGCACGGCGCCAAGCACCGCCGGATCGCCGACGCCAGACCGCAGTGCGTCGGGGGTAAGTCCAGTCAGCGCCAGGAGCCTGTCCGCCCGGGTTTCGCTTTGCAGCAGCCAGCCGAGCGCGCCGAGCGCCAAGGCCTGAGGATCGGCAGGTTGCGCCGAGTTGTGTTCGCGAAGAATTGTCAGGACCTTTCCTTACGCATAGAGGTCGACATTCAACCCAGCGGGGGCAGGGCTGCAAGTGGCAAAGCGTATCCTGGTTGTCGAGGACAACGATCTCAATCGGAAGCTGTTCTGCGACGTGCTGAAAAGCCAGGGATTCGCGGTGGAACCCGTGGGGGACGGCCGGGTTGCGCTCGACCGGGCGCGGGAGTTCGTGCCCAACCTGATTATCATGGACATCCAACTGGCCGACGTCTCGGGCCTCGAACTGATCGAGCGGGCGAAGGCCGATCCGGTGCTGTGCGCGATTCCGGTCCTGGCGGTCACCGCCTATGCCGGCCGGGGCGACGAGGAGCGGATTCGCGACGCAGGGGCCGAGGGCTATCTGGCCAAACCGGTGTCGATCGGGCCCTTTCTGGCAGGGGTCCGGGCGCTGATCGACAAGGCCATTGCTTGACTTCCGGGCTGTGCGCCGCTTTGGCGCGCAGACGATCGGCGCCGCGCGCCGGCCTCACGCCTACGGAGCCTGACATGGACCGCGCCGCCACCGCCGACCGCATCGCCGCGCTGATCGCGCCCTTCAACAAGAAGGGCGTCGCGATCAGCGACGAGACCACCTTCGCCGGCGATCTCGAGTTCGACAGCCTGACCGTGATGGATTTCGTCGCGGCGATCGAGGACGAGTTCGACATCATCATCAGCATGAACCAGCAGGCCGAGATCGAAACCTGGGGCCAGCTCGTCGATGCAGTGGTCAAGCTCAGGGGTTGAAGCCGCGATGCAGGACCTGTTCAGCAAGTTCGATCCCCTGATCCAGCAGCGCGAAACCCTGCTGGCAACCGGGGTGACCGACCCGTTCAGCCTCGTCATGGAGCGCGTGATCTCTCCGACCGTGGCGATCTGCAACGGGCGGGAGACGATCCTGCTCGGCACCTACAACTATATGGGCATGACCTTCGACCCGGATGTCATCGCCGCGGGCAAGCAGGCGCTTGACGAATTCGGCTCGGGGACGACCGGAAGCCGGGTGCTGAACGGCACTTACGCCGGGCATCGCGCAGTCGAGGATGCGCTGAAGGAGTTCTATGGCATGGATCATGCCATGGTGTTCTCCACCGGCTACCAGGCGAACCTGGGCATTATCAGCACGATGGCCGGGAAGGGCGACTACATCGTGCTCGACATCGACAGCCACGCGTCCATCTGGGACGGCTGCAAGATGGGCGACGCGGAAGTGGTGCCGTTCCGCCACAACGACATCGAGGCGATGGACAAACGCCTGAAGCGCATCCCGGAAGGGGCAGGCAAGCTGGTCGTGCTCGAAGGCGTCTACTCGATGCTTGGCGACATCGCGCCGCTCAAGGAGATGATCGCCGTCGCCAAGGCGAACGGAGCGATGGTGCTGGTCGACGAGGCGCACTCGATGGGCTTCATCGGGCCGAACGGCCGCGGCGTGGCCGAGGACCAGGGCGTGCTCGATGAGGTCGATTTCGTGATCGGCACTTTCTCCAAATCGGTCGGCACGGTGGGGGGCTTCTGCGTTTCCAACCATCCCAAGTTCGAGATCCTGCGCCTGGTGTGCCGTCCCTACGTGTTCACCGCCAGCCTGCCTCCGAGCGTGGTGGCGACCGCCGCGACCTCGATCCGCAAGCTGATGCACGGCGCCGACAAGCGCGCGCACCTGTGGGAGAACAGCCGGACGCTGCACAAGGAGCTGACTGACCTTGGCTTCCAGCTCGGTACGTCCGAGCCACAGAGCGCGATCATCGCGGTCATCATGCCCGACCTCGAGCGGGGCGCGCTGATGTGGGAGGCGCTGCTGCGCGAAGGGCTCTACGTGAACCTCGCCCGCCCGCCGGCCACGCCCGCGGGCATGACCCTGCTGCGCTGCTCGCTCTGTGCCGAGCATTCCGCCGAGCAGGTCCAGACGATCATCGAGCGGTTCGCCCGCGCCGGGAAGACTGCGGGAATCATCTGACGCCCGGTCAGCCGGCGGTCGCGCCGGCGAGGCTTTCCATGGTGGCGCCGGAGCACTCGTCGAGCTTGGCGCCATTGTGCCCGCCGAGCAGCGCGACCGCGAGGAACCCGGCGATAACGAGCGCGATGAACCCGGCCACAGCCAGACCGAGATAGCGATCGATCCACGCCTTGATCGGCGCGCCGAACAGGCGGAACAGCAGGCCGACGATCATGAAGCTGATCGAGCGCGAGATCAGGCTCGCCAGCACGAACTTGCCGAGCGGCATGCCGATGAACCCGGCAGTAATGGTGATCAGCTTGAACGGGATCGGCGTCGCCCCCTTGGCGACGATGGCGAGAAACCCCGCATCGCCGCGCAGCTTGCAGGCAGCGTAGGGGAAGCTGTTGGTGAGGTGCAGCCAATCGAGCAGCTGGCGGCCGAAGGCCTCGAAGGCAAGGTGGCCAATGGCATACCCGAGCAGGCCTCCGGCCACCGAGGCGATCGTAGCAACGGCAGCGAAACGCACCGCGCGCCGGGGCTGGGCGAGACACATCAGGCCGAGCAGCGGGTGCGGCGGGATGGGAAAAAAGCTGGCCTCGACGAAGGCGAACAGGGCAAGCCACCACGGCGCCTGGCGGTGCTGCGCCTTGGCCATGGTCCAGTCGTAGAGGCGGCGGAGCATGGCAGAACCTTCCCTGAATGCCCGCGCTTCTTAGGGGCACAGGGGCAGCGCGGCAATACCGCAGCGAACCATATGGGTTAAATGTCCTTGACATCGTAACGCTGTTTCGGTACATAAAGGGAACATCGCGATAGTCCGATTCGCCCCGGCGGCGGCGGCGCGCCTTTCCATCGGAAGAGTAGCTGGATGACCCATGACAACGACGGCGCCCCGGTGCGCCGGCGGCGCTTCGGTGCGCCCAAGAACTGGCGCGAGCAATTCCTGGCATGCCTGGCAGAGACCTCGAACGTGACCGCCGCGGCGCAATGCGCCGATATCAGCCTCAGCTGGGTCTACAAGACCAAGCGCGAGGATCGTGGCTTCGCACAGGCCTGGCTGGTCGCGCTCTGCGAGGGCTACGACCATCTCGAGCTCGAACTGCTCTACCGCTTGCGCAGCGGCGAATGCCGCGACGTGCCGGCGAACAAGTACGACAACGCCACGGCGCTGCGGCTGCTGCTGGCCCACAAGGAGACCCGCGCGAAATTCCAGGCTCAGCAGGACAACGTGACCGCAGAGGAAATACGCGCCTCGCTCGACGCCAAGCTGGCGCGACTGCGCGAGGACGTCATGGCAAACCGGGCCGCACAGCCTGGGCCTGAGCATGGCTGACACCAAGCGCAACCGCGCTCGCAAGTCGGACGGCCCGGCCGTCGCGCCAGCTTCTGCGCCGGACCGGACGACCGTGCCCGTGGATGACGTGGTGGGCCTGCTCAAGGAGGCCGGCCCCCGCCAAATCGACGCCCTGCTCGGAGCGATGACCCAGCAGGAGCGCAACGCCTGGCGATGGCACTGGCCGATGTGGGCAAGGCAGGCGCAGATGGCGCCCGCAGGCGAATGGCGCACCTGGTTGATCCTGGCCGGGCGGGGCTTTGGCAAGACCCGCGCCGGGGCCGAATGGGTCCGCGCCATTGCCGAGCGGGACGGCGAGGCGCGCATCGCGCTGGTCGCGGCCAGCCTTGCCGAAGCGCGGTCGATCATGGTCGATGGCGAAAGCGGCCTGCGCCAGATCGGCGCTCCTGCGCTGCGCCCGAAGTTCGAAAGCTCGCTCAGGCGGCTGACCTGGCCGTCGGGCGCGCAGGCGACACTCTATTCCGCAGCCGAGCCGGACTCGCTGCGCGGCCCGCAGCACAGCCACGCATGGTGTGACGAGATCGCCAAGTGGGATCACAGCTCCGGGCGGGCCACGGCCGCATGGGATAACCTGCTGATGGGCTTGCGCCTCGGCGAGGACCCGCGCGTCGTCGCCACGACCACGCCGCGCGACGTCCCGCTGCTGCGGCGTGTGCTCGACGAGAATTCGCAACCCGTCGGCGACCCAGGCCATGCTCGATGACGCGGTGTTCGACGTCGAGGCGTGGCTGGCCCGCGAGATCGGCTCGGAATTCGCCCGTGCCGAGGGCGCAGCGTTCATCAACGGGTCGGGCACGAACCAGCCCAAGGGCTTCCTGCTTCAGCCTACCAGCAATGCCAACGATGCCACCCGCGCGTTCGGCACGCTGCAGTTCGTCGCCAGCGGCAATGCCACCAGCTTCGACACCGCGCCGGAACTCAAGCTGATCGACCTCGTCCACTCGCTGAAGTCGGGCCACCGCCAGGGCGCGGTGTTCATCATGAACACGGCGACGCTTTCCGCGGTGCGCAAATTCAAGGCCGCCGACGGCAGCTTCCTGTGGCAGCCGGGCCTGATGGAAGGGCAGCCGGCGCGCCTGCTCGGCTACCCGGTGATCGAGGCCGACGACATGCCCGACATCGCCGCCGGCGCCTTCCCGATCGCCTTCGGCAACTTCCGCAACGGCTACCTTATCGCCGAACGCTCGGCGACCCAGATCCTGCGCGACCCCTACACCAACAAGCCTTACGTCAACTTCTACGCGACCAAGCGCGTGGGCGGCCAGGTGCTCGACAGCGAGGCGATCAAGCTGCTCAAGATCTCGACCTGACGCGAGTCTGATTGCGGCGGCACCCCCCAACGCCGCCGCACGCGTCCGCGCCGCTCTGCCTCCCTCCCGGGTGGCGCGGACGCACCCTTTCTTCCCGAACACAACCAGGAGACCGCCATGAAGCGGGCAATCGTCGCGCCAGCGACCCTCGCGCCAGCGGCGCTGGCCGAGCTCAAGGAATGGCTCGGCGTCACCAATTCGAGCGAGGACGCCTCACTGACCGCGCTGCTGCGCGGGGCACTGGAAACGTGTGAGGCCTTCACCGGCACGATGCCGCTCACGGCCGGCTGCGAGGAAGTCCTCCCGGTCAGCGCCGACTGGCAGGCCATCGCGACGCGCCCGATCATCGCCATGACCGGTGTGGCCGGGATCGACCATGCGGGCACCCGGCTCACGCTCGCCTCCTCGGCCTATGCGTTCGAGTTCCGCGCGGACCGTACCGGCTGGGTGAGGATGCTCGATCCGGGCCTCGCCGAGCGGATCGCGGTCAGCTTCACCGCCGGGCTCGCCGGTGCCTGGAGCGCGCTCCCGGACGGGCTGCGCCATGGGGTGATCCGTCTCGCCGCACACAACTATCGCCTGCGCGAGAGCGGCGAGGCGGGGCCGATGCCGCCGGCAGCCGTGGCCGCGCTGTGGCGGCCCTGGCGCGGGCTGCGGCTGCTGTGAGCAGCCTCTCTGCCGCCGCCGATTTTGCGGGACTGGTGGGTCGGCTTGCCGACCAGGCAGCCCGGCTCGGGGCAGCACAGGGCCGGGCCGGCGTCGTCGCGCTGCGGGCGCCCGAGCGCATCTGGCGGAACGCCAGCCTGCTCTGGCCCCTGTTCACCAAGGGAACCGTTTGATGGAAATCGCCCTGCGCACCGCGCTGATCGACTGGCTTTCCGCCGATCCGGCACTCGCCGGGGAACTGAACTCCATCACCGAGGAAGCCCCGGCCAAGGGCGCGCTGCCTTGGCTGGCGATTGCCACCAGCGCGAGCATCGACTGGAGTGCCAAGGACCGGGCGGGCCGCGAGGTACGCATCGCGCTGGAGCTTCACTGCCGCGGCGACCGGCCCGACACCGCCGCAACACTCATTGCCGCGCTCGAGAGCAGGATCGCCGCGATCCCGGCTGAGCAGGCCGGCTATCGCATCGTGTTCGCCCAGTTTCTGCGGGCACGAACCCAGCAAAGGCCCGCCAACGTGCGCTCGATCCTGACCGAATACCGCTTCCGCCTGCTGGCGGACTGATCGGCGCAGACCGCCGCGCCCCCTATCCCAGAATTACGGAGAACCGCCATGGCCGCGCAGAAAGGTGCAGCTTTCCTGCTCAAGATTTCCGACGGGGCCGCAACCCCCACCTACCGCACGGTCGCCGGCCTGCGCACCACGCAGATGTCGATCACGGGCGACACTGTCGTGGTTACCAGCAAGGACAGCGGCGGCTGGCGCGACCTGCTCTCGGGCGCGGGCGTGCGTCACGTCTCGGTGAACGCCGCGGGGATCTTCCTCGGCAGCGCCGCCGAAATCCAGATCCGCGATTGCGCGCTTGGCGGCACGATCGCCGACTACGAACTGAGCTTCGAGGACGGCGCGAAGCTGCGCGGCAAGTTCCTCATCGCCAGGCTTGACTATGCCGGCGATTTCAACGGCGAGCGCAATTACACGATGGCGCTGGAAAGCTCGGGCCAGGTAGTGACGGCGTGAGCCCTGCTGCCAATCCCCTCCGCGGCGAGGCAATCCTGGGAATCGGCGGAATCCCGCGCCTGCTGCGGCCGACGTTTACGGCGCTGGTCGCGGCCGAGGAGGAGCTTGGCTCGCTGTTTGCCCTGGTCGAGCGCGCCGGCTCCGGCGAACTGCGGCTGGCCGAGATGGCAGCGCTATTCTGGCACTGCCTTGCCGACCGGGAGCATATCGCGCGCGACGCCGTGGGCGAGGCGATCGCGAAACTGGGACTTGCCGCCTGCACCCGCCCGCTTCGCGGCCTCCTCGAGCAGATCCTCAAGGGGGCAGCGTGAGCCAGACTTTCGCGGCCGCGGCCGGGCAGCTGGCCGGGGTTGCGGGCCGCTTCCTCGGCTGGCGCCCGCAGGAGTTCTGGGACGCAACTCCGGCTGAACTCGCTGCCATCCTCATGCCAATCGCGCATCTCGATGACATGCCACTGGCCCGGACCGACCTCGCGCGCCTGATGGAGCAGGACCATGACTGATGCTGTCGATACGCTACTCGTCGACGTTCGCGCAAACACGCAAGGCTTTGCCCAGGATATGGCCGCGATGCGCGGCACGTTCGACGGCACGCTCACCGACGGCTTTTCGAAGGCCGGCGATGTGCTTGAGCGGGGTCTGCTGGGTGCGATCCGCAAGGGAAATCTCGGTTTCGATGACCTGCGCCGCACCGCCATGGGCGTGCTCGATGCGATTGCCGGGCAGGCGCTCAAAAGCGGCCTTGGTGCCGCCGGCGCAGGGCTCGGTGGCGGTAGCCTCGGAGGCCTGCTGGGCACGGGCGGGCTGCTCGGTGCAGTGTTCGGGCTGCCCGGGCGCGCTACCGGTGGCCCTGTGGCACCGGGGCGCGGGTATCTGGTGGGCGAGAACGGGCCCGAAATGTTCGTGCCCACTGCCGCCGGAAGGATCGAGACGGGAACAACGGCTGCCGCACCGCGCGATGTGCGGATCGCCATCACCGTGACCACCCCACCTGGCAGCGAGAGCGCCCAAGCGCTCCAGCGCTCGAGCCGGCAAGTTGCCAGCGCCGTTCGCCGCGCACTACGCGAAGGTTAGGAGCATCCGATGGCATTCTGGCTGGCATCGTCCCGCTCGGGGCAGGACCGCGACTGGATCCAGCGGTTCGATCCACGGTTCTGGACAGTGAATTTCCCTCGTCCCATGATGGCGGCCGCTACCGTGCCTGCCGCAGATTCAGTGCGCGTGGACGTACGCTTCCTCACTCGCGGCGATCTGGCCGGTCTGATCTGGGAGAGCGAAGACCGCGTCGATCACCCGCTGACAGCCTATCGCACCGACTGCGATTACGGCCATACGACGCTGAGTTTCCGGTTTCGCTCGGGAGGCATCATTCCGCTGGACGCGGTCAATGGGCCAACGCTGACGATCGAAGGGCGCGACGCGGATGGATCTGCGCGCACGTGGTACGTTCGCCTGTGGAACTACGCCCGATCAGGCACACCGACAGATGCGCGCATCGAGATCCCGTTTCAGGAACTGCTCGGCGGATTCCTGCTGCCCGCCGAAGCCGACCCGGTTCATCCCAGCGCGATCGACCGGATGTTTATCTCGCTGGTTCCGCCCACCTATGTACCAGGGAGCACTTCGGCGCTTGCGACGCCCGCCGAAGGTTGGGCCGAGCTGAGCGAGATCCGCTGCGACGGCGAGCGGGCCACGCTGGAGATCGGCGACGTTCTGGTCCCGCCACACGGGGTGGGCTGTGCGACCGCCTTTGACGACAGCTGCAATCTGACGCCGGCACGGGTGATCCGCAATCTGCTGTCGCTCGGCTACCGGGGAAGCTTGGTTCACTACGTCGGGATGAGCCACTTCATGAACCTCAGGCCCGAGGCGGCTGGGTATCTGGTTGATCCTGCCGCTCCCGCGTTCTGCACGCCAGCCCAGACCTGGCATCAGAGCTTTCTCGACACGGCAGCCCCGTTCGGATTTTCGCCGATCCTCTCGTTTTCCTACGAGTGCCTTGCGCAGCATTGCCCCGACGCGTGGCAGCAGCGTGCGTTCGACGGCTCGCCCGCGAGGACCGGCTGGGTGCCCCCGTCGGCTCTGCTTTCGCCCGCCAGCAGCGCTGCGATGGCCTGGCTCGACAAGGTCGCCCGGGCCCTAGCCAATCTCCAGAAGGGCGCCGGACTTCCGGTTCGCGTCCAGATCGGCGAGCCGTGGTGGTGGGTGGACAGCGCGGGGCGCATCTACCTTTACGACAGTGCGGCACGCACGGCACTTGGCGGAAGCCCCCCGGAGATCGTCTCGCTGAATGGCACGTTGAGCGCCGCACAGATCGCTCTGCTGGACAGCGCCGGGGGCCTGCTGGCGGGATCCACGCTCGCCCTGCGGGACGCGATTCGCGCCGAAGCCGCGCCCGCGGCAGGCGAAGTGCGCTTGCTGGCATTTACGCCGACCGTGCTCGATCCGACGACCCCGGATGCGCAGCGGGCGAATCTGCCCACCGGCTGGCATTCGCCCGCTTTCGACCGGCTCCAGCTCGAGGACTACGACTGGCTGACGGCCGGAGCGGACGGCATGCGCACCGCGGCTTACACTGCAGTGGAAGCACGGCTCGGCTATGGTGCGGCCGCGCAGGACTATTTCTCCGGCTTTGTACTGTTGCCCGAGCACAATGCGGCTTGGCGCAAGATTGATGCCGGAATCGACGAGGCTCGCGCTCGAGGCGTGCCCAACGTGTTCATTTGGGCGCTGCCGCAAATCTGCCGGGACGGATTCGTCCGGCTTCCCCATTCTTCCGAGGACGACCTGATGCAGGCCTTTGATGACGTTGCCTATCCGCTTGCCCTGGGCCTCGGCACCTCGGTCACCCCGGAATTCTCGACCAATATCACCGTCACCGCATCCGGGTTCGAGCGTCGGAACAGTGTATGGTCCGACGCAAGGCTGCGCTTCGACGTGGGTCCCGGAGTACGCTCCGAGGCTGACCTTGGCACACTGCTGACCTTCTTCCGCGCGCGTCGAGGAGCAGCGCGCGGCTTCCGGCTCCGCGATCCGTCAGACTACAGTTCCAACGCAATGACCGGCACTCCCACCGCGCTCGATCAGAAGATCGGGGCGGGCGACGGGCTGAAGACGGCCTTTCCGCTCATCAAGCGTTATGGCGACGGCGACGAGCCCCAGGTGCGCCGCATCACGCGACCGGTGGCAGCATCGGTCAAGGTCAGCATCGACGGAACAATCGCGACCTCTGGCTGGTCCCTCGGGCCGCTTGGCACAGTGAGCTTTGCGACGCCTCCGGTGGCGGGTGCGATCATCCGCGCAGGATACCTGTTCGACGTTCCGGTGCGGTTTGCTGAGGACCATCTCCAGGTCTCGGGCGCAAGCTTCGCTGCCGGAGAAGCACCCGCAGTGCCCGTCCTTGAAATCAGGGAGGACGTATGAGCCGGATCTGGTTCTCGCAGGAGCTGGAAACGGTCGCCACCTTCTGGCGCGTTTTCCGGCGGGACGGGGTGGCGCTCGGATTTACCACGCACGACGCAGACCTGTGGTTCGGCGGACTCCTGCATCGCACCGCTCCCGGCATGATCCCGTCCGCGATCCGCTGCTCTGCGGACCTCGAGGCGGACAGCGCCGAAGTGGATGGCGCGCTGACCCATGACGCGATCAGTAGCGCCGATCTTTCCGCTGGTCGCTACGACGGCGCGCGGGTCGCGGTCGGGCTCGTCGACTGGCTGACCGGCGAGGCGCAAGTCGTCTACGAAGGCTCCATCGGTGCGGTTGCGCAAGATGGCGGCAAATTCAACGCCACCTTGCGGTCGCTCAAAGCGGACTTGCAGCTCGATCTCATTCCCCGAACCAGCCCGACGTGCCGCGCAATCTTCTGCGGCCCCGAATGCACCCTTTCGACCGCGCGCTTCACGCACCTGGCCAGCGTGGCGGCAGCCGACCTGAACGCGAACACCGTGACCTTGGCCGGAAGCGTTGATCCGACGGCGTTTGCCGGTGGCGAACTGAGATGGATTGACGGCCCCCTGGCGGGAACCCGGGCGGCGATCGTCGACTGCAGTTCCGGCGCGCTACTGCTAGCGGTCCCGATCGAACAGACCATCCCGCCCGGAACCCATGTGTGGGTGCGCGAAGGCTGCGACCGAACGCTGGGTACCTGCCATGAGCGATTCGCCAACTCGGCAAATTTCCGGGGCGAGCCGTTCTTGCCCGGCAACGATCTCATCGCGCGCTATCCGGTCGGCTGATGCGCGACGCTGCTGCGCTGGCGCGCGCCGCTGCGTCGCTGACAGGATGCCGCTTCCGGCTTCACGGGCGCGACCCCTCGACGGGTTTGGACTGCGTCG
>Ga0068858_100002726_pt1 | contig 17777 bp, 12 predicted proteins | sample KBSSwiS12_FD_66589 | JGI IMG/M metagenome (GOLD analysis project Ga0068858, IMG submission 66589) | Switchgrass rhizosphere microbial communities from Kellogg Biological Station, Michigan, USA - KBS Switchgrass S1-2 | ecosystem: Host-associated > Plants > Roots > Rhizosphere > Soil ...
CCTCTGCTACGTCACCGACCGGGATCGCCCGTTGGTGGAAGCCGCGGGCGAGGCGATCGTCAGCTCGGGCTGGACCGGTGACGCCCCGTCGATCGCGGCCCGCTTCGACGAGATGGGCGCCGCCGGCTTCACCGAGGTGCTCTACGGCGCGGCCGGGCCCGACATCGCCGGCGAGCTCGAGGCGTTCGCCGCCGCCGCGACGTCCTGACGGGCCGCGTGTCACCCCTGCCGGCGTCACACTGGCGACGGGGCGACCACGTTGCGTAGTCTCGTGACCGCAACCTTCGGGCGGATGGGAGCAACGACGGTGGTCGACGGCGGCGAGTTCATAACCCTGGTCGAGCAACTGCCGGACCTGGTGGCCCGCTTCGACGAGGATGGCCGGTTCGCGTACGTGAACCCGGCGATCGAAGCGATGACCGGCATCCCGCGGGAGTCGTTCCTGTGGCGGCGCCCGGAGGAGCTCCTCATGCCGCTCTCGGTGGTGAACGACTGGGAGGCGGCCCGCCGGGCCGTCTTCGAGACGAGTGCCGTCTGCGACTGGGAGTTCCCCTACGAGACGCCCGACGAGCGGCGCTGGTTCCACGCGCTCGCGGTTGCTGAGCTGGGTGTCGACGGCGAGGTTCGCTACGTGTGCCTCGCGGCCCGAGACATCACGCGGCTGAAGGCGCTCGAGGAGGAGCTCGCGCTCGAGGCGCGGGAGGACCACCTCACCGGGGTGGCGACGCGGCGACACTTCTTCGAGCGGGCGGGCGAAGTCGGCCCGGCGACGACGATCGGCGTCGCGTTGGTCGACCTCGACGACTTCAAGCAGATCAACGACCGGTACGGCCACGCGGTGGGCGACGAGGTGTTGGCGATCATCGGCCGGCGGTTGCACGCCGCGACGCGTCCCGGCGACATCGTGTGCCGCTACGGCGGGGACGAGTTCGCCATCCTGATCACCGACACGCCGACGACCGACGATGTCGCCGCCATCGCCGAGCGGGTGGTGGCGACGCTGCGCCAGCCCATGCTCGTGAAGGGAAGGCGGTTGTGCGTGTCCGGCAGCGTCGGCGTCGCGATCGGCGACGCGCCGGCCGACGAGCTGGTCGAGCGGGCCGACCAGGCGATGTACCGCGCCAAGGGCGCGGGCAAGGACCACTGGTCCTGGAGCTGACCCGAGGCGGCGGATGCCCGGCGCCGACCGAGGGCGGGACCCGCCCGGCTACGATGGCGAACCGCATCAAACGTCCCGCCCTCGTAGCTCAGCGGATAGAGCATCGGCCTCCGGAGCCGTGTGCGCAGGTTCGAGTCCTGCCGAGGGCGCCATCGAATGTAGCGCCGGAACAGCCCGAATGCGGGCCCTTTCGGCGTTCGGCTTCTGTCCAGCGCGAACCCTCACTGACCATCCCTGACCCCAGTTCTTGGGGAGAGCGTGGGGAAAGGGGGGCTCCCCGCCCGAGGGGCCGTACGCCCTGCCGGCTTCCGCGTGCGTCGGTCGCCGTTCAGTCCCGCGAGGGCTTGCACTGACCATGGCCACGAGAGCAGCCAGGCGATCCGTGGCGGACCCGCGCCCAGGAGCTCGGTACACCGACGTGTGCGGCATCGCCGAGCACCTGGCGATAAGCGAGCGACGCGTTCGTCGACTCGTGCTGGAACGTCGCATTCCGCACCGGAAGATCGGCCACCGCCCTCACGAGGGCTTCCGCCCCCCTGAGGGCGCTCGCCAGCAGCGGCTCCTGCTGCTCTCGGTTGTTACCTGGCAGGACTTCCGAAGATGACGCAGTGTTTCGTCGCGTCAGGTGGACCCTCGGCCCATCAGGCCACGCCCGTGCACCACTTCCGGGGGCTCAACTCGCCTCGTCATCCGAAGGCGGCGGGCACCACGGGTGCGACTGTGTGAAGGAGATCAAGTGCGGCCCGGGATCGGTTCATTCCCGGACTGCGGTAAACGTGGGTGTCATTGGCGTACCACCCCTCGGGCGCGTCGAACAGGAATCCGTTGGAGACGTTCTCGGTCGTTTGGTACTCCACTGCTTGCCCGATGGTCAGCCCGTCAGCCACGAGGTCAGGTGCGTGCAGCCGTTTGCCCTCGCTGACGTACGCCGCCGCAACCCATACCGCGGTGCCCTGCCACACCTCGCAGATCTCCGCGCATGGCGGCGGGAACGGCGGGCCGACCTGCGGGACGACGAGCGGCGGACCGATGTAGTGACCGTCGCCATCCTTCGTCTGCATCAACTGCGGGTAGGCAGTCCGCAGGTGCATCAGCACGTGCGTGTCGTCCAGAAGACTCGGCAAGCCGAGAGTCGTCGCCACGTGCTGGGCGAAGAGCGTGTCCGAGAAGATTCCGTCGCCGTAGGACCCGGCCGGATCGATCTTGTAGTGCCCGCCGACGGGGTCCCAGAACAGCGTTTCGAACTCCGCCTTCGCCTGGGGCAGTTCGGCCGCAATCCACGCGCTCACATCGGGCGTAGCCTCTGCGACGCCAAGGGCGCTGGCCTTCGCGGTGGCGTCGGCCATGATTTCCTCGGTCAGCAGCCAGAGCCCTGCGTTGTAGACGCCATGGCCTACGACCTCGACGACGTCGTATGTGCTCGACTGACCTGGATAGTCGGGCGGAATGTGGTCGCCCGGCTTGATGCCGGCGCGGAGGTATTCAAACTGATTGCGCATCGCTGGATACGCGTAACGAAGGAATGCGTCGTCGTGGGTGCGCCGGTACAACGCGTACGCGCGGAAGATCGTCTTGTTGGGTTCGTCCTGGAAGTGGACCGATCCCGCCGTGGCCGTCGCCCCGTCGACGCCCTGCCCACCTTGGAGCACCCCCTGCAGGACGCCGCGAAGCCGGTCGCGCTCGAGATTCGGCCAGAGCAGGCCCTCAGCGACGTAGCCGTGCGCGTCGGTATCCCACTCGTTGCAGCCGCCCCACCCGCCCCCGGTACTCGTGCAGAACAGGTGCGTGCCCGGTATCGCCGCGCCGATCCGGGTCGGTGGTGACGGTGTCGGCGTGACGAGCCCGAGCGCCCAGAACGCGTCGTTGAAAACCGGCTGGACGAGTTCGTTCAACGACTCGCGCACGAGCCAGGCCGGATACGACGTGTTCGACACGATCGGGCCCCACCAACCCTCCACGGCCTGCAAGGCAGCGTCGTGGCCCGAGAGCATGCGGTCGGCGATCTCGAAACCCTGGTGGAACGGGTACGAGCCGGTGATGTAGTCGTTCCGGTCGGTCGTGCGGGCACCGAAGAATTCGGTGTAGCGGCGCATGAACCACTGGTCAGCCGCACCCCACGCCGAATTCGGGCTGTTGGTCAGCGGGAAGTCCCACGCGACGGCAAACGGGATCGTCGCGACCTCACCCGGGTGCAGCGCGACCGACACTGCGATCGCACCGGCCGACGAGCTGCCGTCGATTGCTGCGTTCGGCAGCTGGCCGGCGGCGCTGAATGGACCGTAAACGTCACTTCCGTCGCCGGCCGCATCCCACGACGTCGTGTACGACAGGTGTTGGCCGCGTTGGGGGCGGGCCGCGATGGTCCATTCGGAGTCCTGCGCGTCCGGGGTGTTCGCGGGGTCCGACGCCGACAGCGTCACCGCGTCGACGCCGGTGGCATCGTCGTGGTCGAACGTCGAGCGCAGGCCTTGGCGCACCGTCGCAGGCGACGTCCCCTTCGGTGGGTTCTGCCAGCTACCGCCGTCGTGATCGGGCGCGTTCGGCATCGTCAGCATCACCGACACCGAGCTCGGCTTCGACGTGTGGTTCGCTACGCGCACGTCGAGGAACGCAACTGGCATCGAGGTCCGCTCATCCTCACCAGCGACGATCGGCGACCAGAACCGCATCGAGACGTCGTCCGCGAATCGGTCGTAGGTCGTCCAGCCGAACGGATACAGCGCCGCGTAGGTGCCATCGCCTGGGTCGAGCGTTTGGAACGCGGGCGACAGCCCATCCCACGGCTTTGACCGTGTCGCCAACGTGCGCACGAGCGGAGCGTCCGCAGCCGTTTGCTCCCGAACGTGGAACGCCGCGCCTGGGAGAATGCGGTTCTCGAACGTCGGGTCCTGAGTGCCGCCGAAGTTCCACGGGCCGAAGGACCCAGCCTGGTTCATCATGAACGACCCGGCACCTACTCCGCCGAGCGGTATCCCCAGCCCAGGCTGAGCCGACGGGTTGGCATTCGCAAACGGTGTCGGCTGCGGCGGCAGCGGTGACGAACACCTCGGATCCCCGTTTGCGAATGGCGAGCATGGCGGCGCGGCCGGGAACGCACCCAGCGGGTTGCGATATGCGGCCGCCGGGACAGGGAAGAAGTCACGACCGACCCGCGAGGTTGCCGCTCGCGTCAGCGGCGCACCAAGGCCCGTCGCCAACGTAGCCAGTACGACCACCGTCGCCACGCGACTCCGCCCGCTGCCCCCGCTTCTCCCCATAACAACGATGTTCTCCGCGGGGTCCATCGCTCCTGCTCGCAATGAAGAATTCGGTGCGGAATGTCCGCACCAGAAGGCGTGCGCGGTTGATCGCCATTCTTGGCGGAGCAGCGGGTTCGCTCCACCCGCTCCCCCGGGCTCGCCCGCAGCCTCTCTCGCCCGGTGCGGCGTTGGCGTTGCCCGCGCGTTCGCCGCGAACTGATGACGACTTCTGGTTGCGCCGTCGACCACCAGCGCGCTTATGCCGGGAAGGGGCCGGAACCGCCACGTTCAGCAGTGACCCGAGTTTTCAAATCAGCCTGTCATCAATGCCCTCGACCAACGACGGCGGAAGATCGTTAGGAACCGCGTCGGCCAACACGGCGTCGATGCGCGCGTTCGCCACCGCTTCGTCTCCGGATAACGCACCGACATAGGTGGACACGAGGGTCTCGACGCTGTGACCGAGGCGAGCCGCGACTTCACCCAGGGGAACGCCGGCCTTCAACCAGGTCGTTGCGGCGGCGTGGCGGCAGTCGTAGACACGGAGAGGGCGACGCCGGCCTGGCGCAACGCTCGATGCCATGCCCGACTCCAGTTCGACTTCGTTGGCATTCGTCCCGTGCGTGTCCGGAAGATCAGCTGATCGGGAGCAAAGGCGTGTTGCCCGAGCCAGTCGCGCAAAACGGCAACGAGAACTGGGGGAATGGGGACCCGTCGTGGACCGGTCTTCGGGTCGCCGGACTCGTCGAGGTCGATGTCCGCCTCGACCACGTCGATCGCGCCCCACCCTTCTTCGGGTAGCTCGAGCGCCCTCTGGCGGAGCATGACAACCTCGGACGGGCGCAGTCCTGCGAAGTAGCACACGGCCGTCATCACTTGGTAGGTGCGCGAACCTGGCTGGTGGGTCGGGATGGAGTCGAGGATCCGAGCGATGGTCGCCGGGTCCGGCAACCGTCGCCCATCAATCTTGTGCCGTCTCCGAGCCGCCTTGCGCTTCGACCGTCCTCGCGGACTCGGGGCCACGGATCGGTCGGAAGCAGCCGTAGCTCGACGGCGCGCCGCAGACAGGCGCGCGCGTTCTTGCGATACCGCGATGCGGTCGCGGAGGAGAGGGGGTTGGCCCATGTCCCCCATGCCGAGGCGCCGTTCTACATCGGCAAGGAGTGATGGATCGAGTTCGTTGAGCGCAAGGGACCATCGGTCGACCCAGCGCGCGAATGTGCCAGAGAGCGGCGACTGGGTTCCGGGAACGAGGGAACGTTGAACGGCGACACGACAACCATTCGGCGCCGCCGCGGCCTCGAGCGGCACCGCAAGCATGACGAACCGGGCGAGCGCCTCCAAGGCCGAGCGCCGAGTGCGCGGTTGCCACTCCGGCCACTGCTCCTCGATCCACCGGCAAGCCCACACGAACACGGACGAAGGCGGTTCGGTCGGCGCCCACGACGCGGGTTCAAAGGTCGTCGTGTCGAACACCTCGCCGCGTTCAGCCGCCACCAGCAATCGAGAGCGACAGCGGTCGGCCTCAGCCTTCGTGCGGAAGGCCTTGCTGCGCTGCCGCCCGTCGATCGCCCACCGCACGAGGCCTGCGGAGCCGTGTGCGTAGGTTCGAGTCCTACCGAGGGCGCCAGCGAACGCAGGCCCTGACCAGCGCATGAACGAAGGTCAGGGCCTCATCGGTTGCGGGTGTCGTAGCCGTCGGCACCGCCGAGACCGTGATCCCAATGGCTGCTCACGCTCGGGCCGCTCGATCCTGGGCCACCTGCGTCCAAAAGGCGGTCCACGTCGGCCACGCGGCGGGAAGGCCGGGCGCCTCCTCGGGGCTCGCCGGCAGCGGCGGGAGCGCGATCTCCGCGGTCGGGTTCCAGCGCGCCTTGTCGGGGCCGCTCGGCCGGTCCAGGGCGTCGACCGCGTACCAGCCCAGCATCTCCCGCCGGCGGAGCTTCCACCCAGCACCGACTCGTGTGTACTCGTCGCGGTAGAGCAGGCAGCTCACGATCCACTGCGGGTCGGCTTCGAGCTCACAACGGCAGTACACGTTGCCGCTGGCTCGGTCGGGATCGTCGGGGTCGAGGTCGATCACCTGGTTGCCGACGAGGTGAATGCTCGTCGTGTAGCTGGAGAGGATCGCGGTGAACCACTCGCGCAGGGCCTCGCGGCCCCTGCGCCCGTCGCGCAGTTCGAACTCGTCGGCGAAGAGATCGAGCAGCCCGTCGACGTCCCGGGAATCGATGGCGAGGGCGTAGCGATGGGAGAGCTCCCGGATGAGGTCACGATCGACCAAGCGTTGAAGCTGCTGCTCGAGGGTGCGTGCTTCCATCGGCTGCCCTTTCGTCACCTTCGCCTCCGCGGACGAAGCTGCCGTGTTCTTAGCCCTCGGCCGTGTCATCAACCTGCGATGGATGCAAGATGCGTAGGTGACCGGAACCAGCGAGCCGCCTGGCGACGTCCAACAGGTGTGAGGTTCCGATCGTTGACCGCCCTGGCCGTGGCTGCCCTGCTGGTGGCGGCATGCGGGTCCGGCCACAGCACCACAGCCCTTCCGAAGCTCCCGGTGCAGGCGGCCGGCAGCGCTCCAACCGCGGCCCGCGCCCGAGACTCCGGAGGGTCCCTGCCGGGCTCGGTCGGCACCGTCGAGTACCACCTGGGCGCCACGCTCCCTTCTCTGCCCGCCACCGCGCCGGCGTACAAGGTCGCCGCCGGCTCTGCCAACGACCGACACCGAATCGCCACTGTGCTCGGGCTGGCCGACTCCGACCGCCACCTGTTCCTCCGTCCCGGAGCCGGATCCTGGTCGTTCGACGCGAACTGCGAGGCACCACCCGGCGTCGATGTCTCCGGGCCGGTCGCGTCGGACGAGGCCGTCGTCGGTTATGCCTGTGCGTCGGCGACGATCAGCCAGCCCGCCGCGGGCACCGGCTGCGGAGACGGGTCGGCCCCGGCGTGCACGCCGGAGAAGCCCCCAGTGCCGGTACGTCCAGCCGACCTTCCGACCAGAGAGGCTGCCGTAGACCGCGCCCGGTTGCTGTTCCACGCCCTCGGCACCGACGTGCCCGGCACGGGGTTCCATGTGGATGACGGGATCACACAGTGGTTCGTGAGCGCCGATCCTGTCGTCGATGGACTACCGACGATCGGGCGCACCCTCAGCGCGACGATCGGCCCGAAGTCGTCGATCCTGGCCGCGCAGGGGCCGCTCGGCACACCCACGAAGATCGGCGACTATCCCCTCGTCGACGCAGCAACGATCGGGTTCAAGCGGTTGCTCGAAGCGGAGGCCAACCAGCCGCGGCCGATGATGCAGGCCATGCCGTGCCGAGCCGATGTTCCGAACTGCGGCGAACCGTTGACACCCCAGATCGTGACCATCATCGGTGTTCACGTTGCGTTGCAGCAGCTTGGCGACAAGTTGGTGCCGGTGTTCGAGTTCGAGGCGGGCCCGAACGAGACCGTGCCACCGGTCCCTGCGGTCATCGACGACCTGCTGCAGACAACCACGCCAACGGTGATCCCGAACCCCCAACCCGAACCGGGCACGCCGCAGCAACCAGGCTCGGCCCCTGCGGGCGCCCCAACCGAACCCTGATCGCGCCACATCCGGTCGCTCACGTGCCGGAGCGGCGAGAGAATCTTCAGATGACCTCGGCACCCAGGGCGATGTCGAAGCCGGCGCCGTTGCGTGCCACGCCCACCAGGAGGATGCCGGCCCATTCGAGGGCGTGGGCCATGTCGAGCCCTCCTGCGTCGAGGGGCCGCATGTCCAAGCTCTCCAGAAACGCCGCGACACGTGTCTTCGCCTCGGCGCTGTCGCCGGCGAAGAACACATCCAGGGGCTTGTCTTCAGCAAGGACGCCGCTGAAGATCGAATTGAATGCCTTCACGACGTGCGCGCCCTCGGCGGCGGCGGCGATCTGCTGGGACACCGAGTTGCCCGCCGTGGTCACGAGTCCAGTTGCGTCGGCGTTGAACGGGTTGGTGATGTCGACGAGGATCTTGCCGGCCAGCGCATCGCCGTAGTGCGCGACCACTTCGACCGCGCCGGTGTACAGGACGGCCACGATGACGATGTCACCCGCCGGCCTTGCGCCGAACGTGCCGACGGTGGCTCCGCTGCCGATCTGGTCGGCGAGCGCCTGAGCCTTGGCGGTGTTGCGGCTCATGAGCTCGATGGTGTGGCCGTGCTTTGCCGCCCGGGTGCCGATGGCGGCGGCCATGTTGCCGGAACCGATGATGCTGATGGTGGTCATGACGTGTGTTCCTTCTTGTTGTGCATGGATCAGTTGGTCGTAGAGGTCGTGCTGGCGTGGGGGCCGCGCCCGCGACGCGCTCAGATGACTGTGGTGCCGCCGTCGACGACCAGCTCCATGCCGTTGACGTAGCTCGAGTCGTCCGAGGCGAGGAACAACGCGACCGATGCGATCTCCTCGGGGCGGCCCATCGCTCGCCGCGGGATCAGGGACTCGAACTGCGCCTTCATCTCCGCGTCCAAGACCTCCTCCATCTTCGGCGTGACCACCGAGCCGGGGGTCAGCACGTTCACCCGGATCTTCCGGTCTCGCAGCTCGGACACCCACACCCGTGCGTAAGCGGGCAGCACGGCCTTGCTCGCGGCGTACACGCTCCAGTCGGGGTAGCCGCGGAGCGATGCGTTCGACCCGGTCATGAAGATCGAGCCTCCGTCGTTGAACAGCGGCAGCGCCTTCTGGACGGTGAACAGCGTGCCGCGTGCGTTCAGGGAGAAGGTGGCGTCGAAGTGCTCCGCGGTGATCTCGCCGAGCCTGCCTTGCTCGCCCGTCCCGGCGCTGGCCCACAGCACGTCGACCGTGCCCTTCTGCTGCTTGACCGTCTCGAACAGTCGGTCCAGATCGTCGAGGTCAGCCGAGTCGGCCTGCACGCCGGTGACGTTCCGGCCGATCAGCTCGACGGCTTCGTCCAGCAGGTCCTTCCGTCGGCCCGTGATGAAGACGTGCGCGCCTTCGTCGACGAACAACTTCGCACCGGCCAGCGCCATCCCGCTTGTCGCGCCGGTGATCACCGCGACCTTGCCATCGAGCTTTCCCATGTCCGCTCCGTCCGCCTGTCGTGTCGATGTTATGTACACCGATCTGGGTGCGTAACGTAGCTGGGGGCTGGAGGGGACGCAAGCTATGCACACCGAGCGGTACCCATCGGGGGTTACGCTGGGTTGTGTGACGGAGTTGGAGAAGGGCCCGCGAGGCGTGCGTCGCGGCAGGGGCGCACGCGAGCGCATCCTCCGCGCGTCACACCAGCTGTTTCGCGATCAGGGCATCAACGGCACCGGCATGGACCAGCTCTGCGCGGTGGCAGAGGTGTCCAAGCGCACGCTGTACCAGCACTTCACCGGCAAGGACGAGCTGATCGCCGAGCACCTACGCCGATTCGATCCCGACCTCCTGCCCGAGGTGTTCGACCGCGCCGACCTCACACCCCGCGAACGACTCCTCGCCGCCTTCGACATCCACCCGCCGCTGTGCCCGTTCATCGCGGCGGCCGTCGAGATCTCCGACCCGGACCACCCGGCACGCGTACACGCCCGCGACCACAAGAAGGCCTTTGCCGCCCGGTTCGCCGAAACCGCTCGCGAGGCCGGCGCCACCAACCCCGAAGAGCTCGGCGAGCAACTGGCGCTGCTCCTGGACGGCGCCTCGGCCCGCGGCCGAGTCCTCAACACGGACGCGTTCACGACCGCCGCCGCCATAGCAGCCGTCCTCGTCGACAACGCCATCCCCACGGCGGCGGCACCGGCCCGCGCAAGCCGTCGAGCAGCACGGCCACGATGACGATGACGAGCGCGCGCTGGAGATGCACCCCGAAACGGGCGCGAGTTCGAGCGGAGGACCCGGACATCGTCATCCAAGGGAACGGCGTGCTCCACCTGCGCTACCCGGTACGTCACTGACAGCCGACACGCCAGAGATCGCGGGGCTCGCCCGATGCGCGATGACGAGCGATGGAGAAGCCCACATCGCTTGGTCAGTCATCGGTTCGTGTCAGTTGTCGAGCGCGGTGTACGCGCCGGTCCAGAAGTCCTGGACGACAGCGGGCGGCGGGAACGGGCCAGCAAAGGCGTCGGTGGTCAACACGACGCCGACGAGCTCGTTGCTGGGGTCGTTCGTCCACATGCTCCCCAAGCCGCCCGCCCAGCCGTAGGCACCGGTGGGTGGCCCGAGGCCGGAGCGGCGGACCTGCACACCGACGCCGAGGCCCCAGCCCTGCGAGCCGTCGGGTAGAGGCCCGGGCGCGCCGCTTGCGACATCGATCTGGTCGGTGGTCATGGCGTCAATCGAGGCGCGCGACAACAGGCGCGAGCCATCGGGGAGTCGCCCGCCCGACAGGAGCATTCGTCCGAACGCGTGCAGGTCGTCCACCGTGGACACGAGGCCACCGGCGCCGGACGGAAACGCGGGCGGCGCCGCCCATTGGCCGTCCGGAGGATCGAACACGAACCGTTCGCCGGTCGGGTCGGTGCCATAACACGTGCCGAACCGGTCGACGTCGGCGACGGAGAAGCCGGTGTCGACCATGTCCAACGGCTCGAACACGCGCTCGCGCAGGAACTCGTCGAGGGACTGGCCGGCGGCCCGGGCGATCAGCACGCCGAGCACATCGGCCCCGTTGTTGTAGAGCCAGCGCTCGCCGGGTTGGTAGAGGAGCGGCAGCGTCGAGAGCCGGCGCATCCACTCGTCCGGCGGCGGCGGTACCTGCGGCTCGGGCGGACCGGCTCCCAGGTCGAGGTCGGCGAGCGCGTCGAGGAACGGCTGTGGCCAAGGTGCCGCGAAGTCCATGCCGATGCCGAGCCGGAACGTCAACACATCGTGCAGCGTGATCGGACGCCGAGCCGCCACCGTTTCCCCGTCGATCGGGCCGCGACCGTCGACGAGCACACGCCGGTCGGCCAGTTCGGGAAGCAGGGCGTCGACGGGATCGTCGAGCCGCAGCGTGTACTCCTCGACGAGGAGGAGAGCTGCCACCGCCACGATCGGCTTCGTCATCGACGAGATGCGAAAGATGCTGTCGCGGCCGACTGGCGCCGGTCGGTCGCGGCTGAGCCGGCCGGTGACGCCGACCTCCACCTCATCGCCTGCGGCCAGCAGCCAGGCCGCGCCGCCCACCCGATCCTGCTCGACGTGGCGTTGCATCGCCTCGGCGAGGCACGCCAGGCGTCGAGCGTCGAATCCACCCATGTCAGCTTCGACGCTACGGCGGCCCAGAACTCATCGGCGGCGAAGTCCGAACTCCGTCAGTCCGGCGACGGGCCTCCGAAGCAATGGAGAAGCTCACCTCCGGGATGGAGGCCCCCGACACTCGACACCGCGTCAACCTCTTTGGGGCTGGCAAGTCGACACGCGGTCGCCTCGGACCGGGTTGATCTGGGGCCGGATCGAGAGTGCGCCATCGGCGTTCGGCGGTGGGGGATCGATCCCGCGGCCGGAGCAGCGGTTCCACGCGGCTGATGACATCACGACCAGGCCGTCGCAACGATCGTGTGAATGGTCACCAACAGCCCCTTTGCGCGGAATCTCAGGTTTCCCTTCGTATGTCGCGCGTTGGTGTCGATACGAACCTATGAGGAATTCCAGCTCGTCGATTGATCGGCGGACCCGCAGCCACCACGATCGAATCATCTCCGCTGCCGCCGTCGAGCTACGAGGCGAGGACCTCGTCGCATGGGAGATCGAAGAACTGACCGCCACCGTGCGCATGTTCTCCGCCGCCCTTGCTGATGTGCCAGCGGTTGCACCCGCCTAATACGCCTCCTTCCGCTCCGTTTCGGAGAGGCGCCGTCGGAGGAGACCGCGAACGCTCGGAGTCCGATCGGACTCACCGATCATCACGGCGAGGACGTCACACCATGTCAAGTCGCAGCCTGTTCACCGCCCTGGCCGCGGGGACCGTCAGTCTTGGGCTCACCCTTTGTCTTCCTGCGAGGGCGAGTGGGGTGACCACCGCAACCATCACCATCGGACCAGGCGCCCTGGCCATCACCGTGCCCACCGACGCGGGGAACCTCGGCACGAGGGCCGACAGCGTGAGTGGCGGGACGATCAGCGGACCTCTCGGCCAGGTGCAGGTCACCGACGCCCGCGGCGCCGCGGCCGGTTCCGCGTGGACGGCGACGGCGATCTCCTCCGCGTTCACGCCGCCGAGCGGACCCGCCATCGCGGCCAGCGCCGTTGGCTACACGGCTGGCGTCATCGCCAAGGTCGGCACCGCGACCTACGTCGCGAACGACCCGCTCGACCTCACCGGTGTGTCGTCGGTCGTGACCGCGACGGGGATCACGGGCGACAACTCGGCGACGTGGAACCCAACGATCAACGTCGCCGTGCCGGGCGGGATGTCACCCGGTGTGTATTCGGCGACGATCACCCATTCGGTTGCGTGAGCATGAACGACACGGTCACGACTCGGTGTGCGCCTGGCCAACGACGCGCCCTGCAAGCAATGGGGACGCCCACATCGACTGCGTCGCGTGTCCGCCAGCGCGGTGACGCCGTGGTGACCTTTGGGCCTGAGGATCACCGGTATCACCCGCCGATGGGGTTGACGTGAAAGCGATCCGTTTTCCTCGGTTCCGCACCCTGGTCGCGTGGTGCGCTGCGGCGTCGGTCTTGTTCGTGGTGTGGGTCACCTTCGACCTGGGCGGTGGTCGGGTCAGCGTGTGGTTCGATGACATCGCAACCGCAGCCGCCGCGTGCTTCGCCGCGGGGGCCTGCCTGTGGGCGTCACGCCGCCGACCAGAAACCCGGTTCTGGCTGCTGCTCGGTCTCACCGGCGTGGCGTGGGCCGCCGGCGAGGTGCTGTGGGCGCTGGCGGAGCTGACGGGTCGAGGTGACGTGCCGTTCCCGTCGTGGCCGGATGTCGGCTATCTCGCCGCGTTGCCGTTGGCCGTCGCCGCGCTGATGGTGTTCCCGATCGGCTTGGCGCGGGCGTGGGGCCGGGCCCGTGCTGTGCTCGATGGGCTGCTCATCGCCAGCGCGCTGTTCTTCGTGAGCTGGTCACTTTTGCTTGACCCGCTCGCGCACAGCCAAGGCGGTCTCAGCCGGGTGGTGTCGCTCGCCTATCCGCTGGCTGATGTGGTGATCATCAGCGTCGCGGTGATCCTGGCGTACCGGTGCTACGGCCACGGCCGACAAGCGTTGTGGTTGGTGCTGGCCGGCCTGGTGGCGATCAGCGCGAGCGACAGCATCTACGCGTATCTCACCGAGGTCCGCCAGTACGCGAGTGGGCACTTCATCGATGTCGGATGGTTCGCCGGCTACCTCCTCCTCGCGCTCGCCGCGTTCTCCCCAGGCGAGATCGTCGGTGGCCGCCGCCGCCCGGTGCGTCTGCTGTCGGAGACCACGCCCTATCTCGTGTTCCTGCCCGCCGTCGTCGTGGCCGGCTACCGCATCGCCACCGGCCGGCTCGACACGGTGTCGTGGTGGGTGGGATTGGCCTCCGTGGTCCTCCTCACCGTCCGTCAACTGGTGTCCCTGGCCGACAACGTGACACTCAACCGCGAGCTCGAAGCCAAGGTCGCCTCCCGCACCGCGGCGCTCAGCCGCCAAGAGGCCCGCTTCCGCTCACTGCTGCAGAACTCCTCGGATCTCGTCCTGGTGCTCGACGCCGACGGAGTCGTGACCGACACCAGCCTGAGCGTCGCCCACGCACTCGGCGTCGATACCGCCGCGATCGTCGGCATGGACGTTCTCGCCATCGCCGTTCCCGCCGACCGGGCCCGCCTCGCCGCCACGCTCGACCAGGTACGCGCCCGACCCCATGCGTCCGTGACGGCGGAGTTCCGTCTCGCCGCGGTGAACGACGAGAGCCGGTGGCTCGAAGCGGTCCTCGCCAACCAACTCGAGGATCCAGCCGTCAATGGTCTCGTGCTGAACGCCCGTGACGTCTCCGAACGCCGACTCCTCGAAGACGAGCTCCGCCACCAGGCGCTGCACGACCCCCTCACCGGGCTACCGAACCGGGTGCTGTTCCACGACCGCCTCGTGCACGCCATCACCCGCCTGGGGCGACGCCCCGGCCGCCCCGCAGTGCTGTTCGTCGACCTCGACGACTTCAAGATCATCAACGACACCGAAGGCCACGACCGCGGCGATCTCGTCCTCGCCACCGTCGCCGAACGCCTCGTCAGCTGCGTCCGCAGCGGCGACACCGTGGCCCGCTTCGGCGGCGACGAGTTCGCGGTCCTCCTCGACGACTTCGACTCCGAACACGAACCCGAAACCGTCGCCACCCGGATCCGCGACGCGCTCAGCCAACCCGTCGACCTGGCCGACCACCACGTGTTCGTCCGGGCCAGCATCGGTCTCGCCGGATGGGACGACTCGACCGCGGAGGAGCTCCTCCGCCAGGCCGACGTCGCCATGTACCAAGCCAAGACCCAAACCAAAGGCACCTGGTGCCGATACGACCCCGTCGCCCACGGCGCCATCTTCGGACAGTTCGCCCTCGAAGCTGACCTCCACGGCGCCACCGAACGCGGCGAGCTCTCCGTCCACTACCAACCGATCGTCGATCTCGAAACCCACGCGACCATCGGCGTCGAAGCGCTCGTCCGCTGGAACCACCCGACCCGAGGCCTCGTCGGCCCCGTCGACTTCATCCCCGTCGCCGAACGCTCCGGGCTCATCTTCGACATCGGCCGCTGGGTGCTCACCACCGCCTGCCACGACGGAGCCCGCTGGCAACACCAACAACCCGACTTCGAGCTCTCCGTCAACCTCTCCGCCCGACAGCTCGCCCACCCCGACATCGCCGACGTCGTCGCCACCGCCCTCGCCGAGACCGGCTTCCCCGCCGCCAACCTGGTCCTGGAGATCACCGAATCCGCCCTCATGGACGACGACGGACGCTCCCACACCCACCTCGCCGAGCTCTCCGCCCTCGGCATCCGACTCGCCATCGACGACTTCGGCACCGGCTACTCCTCGCTCGCCTACCTCTCCCGCCTCCCCGTCCAGATCCTCAAGATCGACCAATCCTTCGTCAGCGCGCTCGGCGACGACGCCCGACCCTCCGCCCTCGTCGACACCATCGTGCGCCTCGCCCACCAGCTCAACCTCACCACCGTCGCCGAAGGCATCGAAACCGAAGCCACCGCCGGCGCCGTCACCTCCCTCGGCTGCAACTACGGCCAGGGCTACCTCTACGCACGACCCGGCCCCGCCACCCACATCGACCAACTCCTCGCCACCACACCCGTCCTTTCCGGTTAGCGGCGTCACGCATCGGTCCACACCTCGTCGGCTTCCGTGTGGTCTGCGGGAAACAGCAGCGGCCACCCGACGAATCCTCCACGAGCCGTCTCCCAGGCCGCGTCCCGGTCCGAAGCCCTGGTCAAGCCCACATCCCTCGGAGGGTTGTCGACGCGCGCTCGCGGCACCCGCTGACTTCGTGACCGGGCGGTGCGATGAGCTTCGCGTGACTCGAACGTCATGCACGTGTCCCTGGAGTGCAACCTGTCGATGGGACATCGTCATCGGCGGATCACTGCCGTGCCGATTCATACCAGACAACGACCATGCAAAGGACAGCCGTGACTGAGCTGAACCCCGAGGCGGCGCGAGGGGCGATCGTTGAGCACACGCGACGTCTCGCGGGAGCAGCTGCGGAGGCGGGACCTGACGCCCCCGTACCGACAGCTCCGGGGTGGACGATCGCTGACCTGGTCGAGCACGTCGGCCAGACCCAGCACTGGGTCGCGGAGATGATCGAGCGGCGCATCACCGATCCCGCACAGCTACCCACGGAGATGGCCGTGCTGCCCACCGACCCGGGGGAGTGGGACGCGTGGCTGTCGGGTTCAGCCGCGCGGGTCGCGTCCGCGTGTTCGGACGACGCGCTCGACGCGCCGGTGTTCAACCCGGCGATGGACGAGCGGACCGGTGCGCGCTTCTGGCTCTCGAGTGTCCTCAACGAGGTGGTCGTCCACGGCTTTGACGCAGCGAACGCCGCGGGACGATCGATTGACGTCGACCCCGACGTCGCGGCCGCGCTCATCACCAACTATCTCGCGATGCTCACGTCCCCCACCTGGGCGATGCAGCGATCCGCGTCCGCTGATGCCATCCGCGGCAGCGGGCAGACCCTGCTCTGGATGGCCAACGACACCGCCGACGGCGCCTGGTTCATCGAACGTCGCCCCGAAGGTGCGATGTGGCAGCACGGAACCGAGCACGCCGATGTGACGGTGACCGGCCCGGCCAGCGTGCTGCTGCTCACCCTGACCCGACGACTACCGCTCGCCGACGGCAACGCCACCAACATCAAGATCGACGGCGACATCGCGCTCCTCCGGCACTGGATCGACAGCACCGCCCACGTCAGCGGCTGATCAACACCGACCCGTCGCGCGGGCCACTTGTGGTCTCTGGCGCGCTCAGTGGCAGACCCGCGGGCACCCGAAGCTCGCCCTGCGAAACGAGTTCCCGCGTGCGACGAGCCAAGCGCGCCGACGGTGATCGGGTGTCGACAGGTGAAGGTCAGCTGCCGCCGGTCACGACGAGTGCGATGGCGGCCGCGGACATGAGCGCGAACGTCACCCAGCCGAGAGTGGCGGCGAGTCGGCCGTTGCGGTGTTCCCCCATGACGTCGGGGTCGCCGGCGATGCGCAGGACGATGAGGAGGAACGGCGCCGCGGCGAGGCCGTTGATGAGGGCCACGAGCACGAGGAGGTGGATGGGATTGACGTGCAGCACACTGAGTGCGGTGCCGCCCATCGTGCCGGCGGCGACGAGGCCGTAGAACACGGGTGCCTTGCGAATGGATCGGGAGAATCCCCACTCCTTGCCGAGAAGCCCGGCGAGGCCGGCGGCGCCGGATCCGGCGAGGACGGGGACGGCGAGCATGCCTGACCCGATGAAACCGAGCGCAAACAGCGCGGTGGCGAACGAGCCGGCGACGGGCTCGAGTGCGCGGGCCGCCTCCGCGGCGCTGCCGATGTCCTTTTGGCCGTGAGCGCCGATTGTCACGGCGGTCGCCACGATGATGGCGAACATCACCAGGTTGGAGAACGCCATCCCGGAGAAGACGTCGACACGGCTGGCGCGTTCCTTGTCGCGGGCGTCGTCGACGTCGCGATCGCGTAACGCGACAGGATGGTCGCCGCCTTCGGGTTCCTCGCGCAGTTCCTCGAGGCGGTGTGCGCTCTGCCAAAAGAACAGATACGGCGAGATGGTCGTGCCGAGCACTGCAACGAGGAGCGCGGTGTAGTCGGTGTTTCGGGTGACGTGGGGGACGACGGTGTGACTCGCAACCGATCCCCAGGGCACATGCGTGAGGAGTAGCACGCCGATGTAGGCGAGCAGCGCCATGCAGAGCACCTTGAACACGCGGGCCACGACCGCGAAGGACCCGGC
>Ga0068858_100002731_pt1 | contig 17756 bp, 16 predicted proteins | sample KBSSwiS12_FD_66589 | JGI IMG/M metagenome (GOLD analysis project Ga0068858, IMG submission 66589) | Switchgrass rhizosphere microbial communities from Kellogg Biological Station, Michigan, USA - KBS Switchgrass S1-2 | ecosystem: Host-associated > Plants > Roots > Rhizosphere > Soil ...
AGCGACAGCCCGCCGAAGCGCTTGTTGAACTGCGCCACGCGGCCGCCCTGGTCGACCTGGCGAGTGCCGCCGGTCCACGCCGGGTGGCTGGTCGGGTCGATGTCGAGGTGCATCGTGTCGCCTTCCTTGCCCCAGGTCGAGCGGGTCTCGAACACGGTGCCGTCGGTCATCTGCACCTTGATCATGTGATAATCGGGGTGAATGTCTTTCTTCACGTCATCTTCCTTCGAACTGCCGCTGGTTTCCGACCAGCAGCGAAGGCGCGGCCCCTAGCAGAGCCGCGCCGGGGTAGCAACAATGAGCGGTGAACTTACGCCTTGAGCGGATCGGCGATCATCGCGGTGAAATTGGCCTCGGCGGCCAGTTGCCCGTCGATCGTCGCGCGGCCGGCGAACTTGCACACGCTCGACCGCTTCTGGACGAACGCGACCTCGAGCCTGAGCAGCACGCCGGGTTCGACGGGTTTACGGAACTTCGCCCCGTCGATCGCCATGAAATAGACCAGCTTGCCCGACCCGGCGAGACCGAGAGATTCGACCGCCAGCACGCCGGCGGCCTGCGCCAGCGCCTCGACGATCAGCACGCCGGGCATGATCGGGCGTCCGGGGAAATGCCCCTGGAAGAAACCCTCGTTGATCGTCACCGCCTTGATCGCCGTGATCGACCGGTCGAGGATCAGTTCCTCGACGCGGTCGACCAGCAGCATCGGATAGCGATGCGGCAACGCCGCCATGACCCGCCCGATATCGAGCGGGCCGAGAGACGTCACCGATTCGGCGTCGCTCACCGGCCCGTCGGGCGACGGCCGGATGCTGCCGGAGCAGGCGTGCCGGCAGGTGCCGCACCGGCGGCGGGCGCCGCCTGCTGCTGGCCCGGCTGCCAGTTGGCCGGCGGCGTGATGCTGACGGTCGGCACCAGCGTGTCGAGCTCGGCGGTGATCGCCGGGGTCAGGTCGCCGGCCGGCTGCGCGGTGAACACCGAGGCCGGCTTGAGCAGCACGGTCGTGCCGCGCTTTTGCATCGCGCTCTGGATCGCCTGGGCGAGCTTGGCCGAGATCTGCTCGACGGCATATTGCTGGGCGCGGGTCGCCGGGCCTTCGAGACGGCCGAGCTCAGCCTGGGCGGCCTGCTGCTTCGACTGGATCGAGGCCAGTTCCGGACGATGCGCGGTGTTCGCGGCATCGATCTCGGCCTGGCTGAGCTGACCGTCATGATTGGTGTCGAGCACCGTGTAGAGCGGCTGCAGCTCGGCCTGGATCGCGGTGCGACGGGCCTGGGCCTGGTCGAGCGCCGCCTTGTAGGTGGCCTGGATCTGGGCCGTGGCGGCGGTGAACGCCTTGGTCGCGGCGATCGCGCCTTCCGGATCGGCCACCGCAACGGCCTGCGCGCTGGCCGGCATCGCCGCGAGCAACGCCGCAGGGGCGATAATCGCGCCTGCCAGCAACAGCTTGATATTGGTCTTCATCAGAATTGTGTCCCTACGTTGAATGTTACAATCTTGGTGTCGTCGCCCTTGTCGCGAAGCAAGGCGTAAGCGAGATCGATGCGAAGCGGCCCGAAGGGTGAGTTCCAGTTGACGCCGGCGCCGACCGACAGGCGCGGTTTCGCCGAGTTGCCGAGGAAGCTCTCCTTAAACGGCTGAATAGTGTTGACATAACGAGTGTTGATCGACGTACCGACGCAGGTCCCGCCGCTGATCGCCGAATAGCCGATCTGGCAGGTGGTCACCAAAGTCGCATAGGTCCCATCGGTATCCGGGACCTGAAACAGCGCGCGGCCCGAACTATCGTTCAGTTGCTGATCGATCGGCTGAATCGAAATGCGATGTGTTACAGGGTCTTCGTAAACCGGGAAGGTCGCGGTCGGCAGCGGCTTGGTGATACCGAACAACGCACCGGCCTGGATGTAGATCGACGGACGCAGGCCAAGCTCGTGCGCGCCCGAGCCGAGCGGAATCTCCATTTCCAGCCTGCCGAGATAATAAGCCCGGCCGCCCAGCGCGTCGTCGGAGATCTGGGTCTTGTCGGTCTGAAGGGTCTGATTGCCCGTGGTCGGATCGGTAATGTACTGCGCGCGCGTCACGCGTGGGCCGACGCCGCGGATGTCGAAGCCGTGGAAATCGGGTTCGCCGAGATAGAAGCGATCGGTGATGCGCACCTTGTCGACACCCGGCCCCTTGCTGCCCTCGAGCGACGCGATGTACCCGCCCTCGACATTGGCCGAGAAGACGAAGCCATGGCCGGCGTTGAAGAATTTCGAGCCCTCGAAACGGGTGCGTATGTACCGCACGTCGCCGCCCAGCCCGGCGAAATCCTGACTGAACACCATGCGTTGACCCGCCGTCGGATGCAGGCGGCTGTTGAGGCTGTCGAAGATCAGCGAATAGCCGACCGATGAGGTCCAGCGGTTGCCGATCGCCTCGCACAGATAGCGTCCCGCCTTGAGCGGATCGCATGCGCCATTGGTGAAATAGCTGTTCTGGTCGAGACCGACCTGATCATAGGTCAGCCCGTAGCGCGCCGAGAGCGACCAGAATTCGGTCAGCGGGACGCCGGCGCGGATCTGGAAGCCGGTCGAAACCTGGGTGTAGGTCGTCTGGCGCTGATCGCCGACATAGTTGAACGCGTTGTAATCGCGGCGGAAGATATCGCCGCCAATGGCGATGTTGCGATCGAACAGATAGGGTTCGGTAAAGCCCAGTTCGACCGACTTGGAATAGGTCGAATAGTTGACGCTGGCGCGCAGCTCCTGGCCCTTGCCGCGGAAATTGTGCTGCGTGATCGATGCCTGGATAATGAACTTCTCGAGGCTCGAGAAACCGGCCGAGAGCGACAGTTCGCCGGTCGACTTTTCCTCGACATTGGCTTCGAGCACGACACGGTCGGGCGCCGAGCCCGGCACCTGCTTGATCTCGAACTTCTCCTGGAAGAAGCCGAGCGAGTTGATGCGGTCCTGCGAACGCTTGACCTGGAAGGTGTTGAACGCGTCGCCCTCGGCAATGCGGATCTCGCGGCGGATCACCTTGTCCTGCGTCTGGGTGTTGCCGTTGATGTCGACGCGCTCGACATAGGTCCGCTGCGCCTGGGCGATGTGGAAATTGATCGACATCGTCAGCGTTTCGGGGTCGCGCTGGAATTCGGGATTGGTGTCGGTGAAGGCGTAGCCGAACAGGCCGGCGGCCTGGTTCAGCGAATCGACCGAATCCTCGACGCGCTTGGCGTTGTACCAGCTGCCCTTGACGATCCCGAGGCTAGCGGCGAGCTTCTTGTTGTCGAAGTCGCGAATGTCGCTGTCGACGGTGACGTCACCGAATTTGTAGCGTTTGCCCTCCTCCACCACATAGGTGATGATGAAGTCCTTCTTGTCCGGCGTCAGTTCGGCGACCGCCGAGGTGACACGGAAATCGGCATAACCCTGGGTCAGGTAGAACTGGCGCAGCTTCTGCTGGTCATAGGCCATCCGGTCCTGGTCGTAGCTGGTGCTCGAGCTCAGCAGGCGGCTGAAACGCGCTTCCTTGGTCGCCATCTGCTCGCGCAGCTTGCCGTCGGAGAACACCTCGTTGCCGAGGATGTTGATCTGGCGGACCTTCGACTTGGGCCCCTCATTGACCTCGAAGATGATGTCGACGCGGTTCTGGTCGAGCGCGACCATCTTCGGCTCGATCGACGCCGCGAAACGGCCCTGGCGGCGATACAACTCGATGATCCGCGCGACGTCCTGGCGGACCGCGGTGCGCGTGAAGATCTGCCGCGGTGCGAGCTTGATCTCCTTGCGGATCTTGTCTTCCTTGAGCCGCTTGTTGCCCTCGAACACGATGCGGTTGATGATCGGGTTCTCGCGGATGCGCAGCACGATGTCGCCCGACGACGCGCCGGTGATCGACACGTCGGCGAACAGATCGCTGGCGTAGAGATCCTTGATCGCCTGATCGAGCGTTTCGTTGGTGTAGGACTGGCCGACGCGCAGCTTGGTGTAGGAGAGCACCGTCTCCGGCTCGATGCGCTGCGAACCCTCGACGCGCAGCGACTTGATCACCTGCGCAACCGGTGCCGGCGGCAGCGCCGCGGCGACCGGCGCCGGCGCGACGGCGGGGGCCTGGGCCGGCGCCTGTGCCGGCGCGGTCTGTGCGAGGGCGGAAACCGGCACACCGGCCAGTATCGTCCCGCCGAGCAACAGGGCGGTGGCGCGGGCGCCGAACGTGGAAACCTTGATCGTCACTATGCCACCCCAATCGGAGAAAAGTCTCGGGCGCGACAGCCCTGCCCCAACCACGTCAACCGATCAACCCGCCCAGCTTCGTCCACAAGCCGAAACCAGCGAGATCATTGAACGTCACGAACAGCATCAGTGCCAGGATCGCGGCGAGGCCGCCGCGAAAAGCCCATTCCTGGACATGGGGTTCGACCGGTCGCCGCCGCACCGCCTCGATCGCATAGAAGAACAGGTGGCCACCATCTAGGATGGGGATTGGCAACAGGTTGATGAATCCCAGATTAATCGAGACCATCGCGATGAACCAGATCGCCGGCGCGACGCCCAGCGTAAACTGCTGGCCGGAATATTGCGCGATCTTGAGCGGCCCGCCCAGTTCGTCGACCGAGCGCCGGCCGGTCACGATCTGACCGATCGCCTCGACCTGGCCGACGAGAATGTCAGCGACCATGCGCAGCCCGACATAGGGTGCTGCCATCAGGCTTACCGGGCGCGTGACCAACGGCGCCGGCCTGATGCCGAGCTGGCCGATCTTGCCGGCATTGCCGAACTTGTCCTTCGTCACGACCGTCCCGATCGTGGCGCTCGCCCGATGCGTCGTGCCGCCGCGGACGAAATCGATCGTGATCGGCTCGCCGGGACGCAGCACCGTGAAGCCGACCATGTCGCCATAGGTTTCGACCGCCCGCCCGCCGAGCGCGGTGATTCGGTCGCCGGCCTGAAGGCCCGCCCGTGCCGCCGGCGTGCCCGCGACGACGCCGCCGACCACCGAGGGGGTGATGTTTTCACCATAAGCGAAGGCGAAGCCGGCGAGGATCAGCACCGCCAACAGGAGGTTCACGACCGGCCCGGCCGCGACGATGATCGCGCGCTGCCATACCGGCTTGCCCGGCAGCGTCATGGCGCGCTCGGCCGGCGGCAGTTCGAGCCATGCCGGGTCGGGTTCGCTCGCCGCGTTCATGTCGCCGGCGAATTTCACATAGCCGCCGAGCGGAAAGGCGCTGAGTTTCCAGCGCGTTCCGCGCCGGTCGGTCCAGCCGGCGATCTCGGTGCCGAAGCCGATCGAAAAGGCGTCGACCCTGGTGCCGAACAGCCGTCCGGCGAGGTAATGGCCCATCTCATGGACGAAGATCAGCGGCCCGATGACGAGCGCGAAGGCCAATATGGTGATCAGGATACCAGGGTTGTGGATCAAGCGACGCAATCCTCTACACGTTCGCCCGCGATCCTTCGGGCTTCACCGTCAACCGCCAGCACGGCATCGAGCGTCGCCGGGGCGGCCGGGTCGTAACATGCCAGCGTATCGGCGACGATTGCGGCAATTTCGAGGAAGCCGATGCGGCGGGCGAGAAAGGCGGCGACCGCGACCTCGTTGGCGGCGTTGAGGATCGCCGGTCGCGCGCCGCCGGCCTCCACCGCCTCGCGCGCCAACCGCAGCGCCGGGAAGCGCACCGGGTCGGGCGCTTCGAAATCGAGCCGGCCGATCGCCACCAGATCGAGCGGCGCCATCGGCGTCGCCATGCGGTCGGGCCAGGCCAGGCAGTGCGCGATCGGGGTGCGCATGTCAGGCGGGCCGAGCTGCGCGAGCACCGAGCCATCGACATAATCGACCAGCGAATGGATCACCGACTGGCGGTGGATGACGATCTCGATCCGGCTGGTCGGCACCGGAAACAGCCGCGCCGCCTCGATCAGCTCGAGGCCCTTGTTCATCATCGTCGCCGAATCGATCGAGATCTTCGCGCCCATCGACCAGTTGGGATGCGCCACCGCCTGTTCCGGCGTGACGCCTCGCATTTCCGCGAGCGAGCGATCGCGAAACGGCCCGCCGCTCGCGGTGAGGATGATCCGACGCACCCTTTCCGGCCGATCGGACTCGAAGCACTGGAAGATCGCATTATGCTCCGAGTCGGCCGGCAGCAGCGTCGCCCCGCTGGCGGCGGCGGCGGCGAGAATCACCTCGCCGGCGGAAACCAGCGGCTCCTTGTTGGCGAGCACCACCGTGCCGCCCCGGGCGACCGCGGCCATCACCGGCTCGAGCCCCGCGCAGCCGACGATCGCCGCCATCGTCCAGTCGGCGCCCATCGCCGCCGCGTCGAGCAAGGCGCGATGACCGCCAGCGGTCGCGATGCCCGTTCCGGCCAGCGCGGCGCGCAGCGCGGGCAGGCAGCTTTCGTCAGCGACCACGGCAAGCCGCGCATTGGTGCGCAGCGCCGCCGCGGCGAGCCTTTCGACGTCGCAATTCGCCGTCAGCGCGAGCACCTGGAAACGCTCGGGCTCACGCTCGACCAGATCGAGCGTCGAGCTGCCGACCGAACCGGTCGCGCCAAGAATCGAGACCGTCTTCACCATGGCAACAGGTGATAGAGCTTCGGCAGCGCCACGGCGAGGAATGCGGCGACCGGCGCGACCGGCACCAGCCCGTCGAGCCGATCGAGGACACCGCCATGGCCGGGCAGGATATTCCCGCTATCCTTCACGCCGGCGCGGCGTTTGAGCCAGCTTTCGTAGAAGTCGCCGCCCTGCGCGAGCATGGCGAGCGCCGGCGACGCGAGCGTCAGGCGCCATGGCAGGCCATATTGCCAGTGCATCGCCGCGCCGAGCAGGCTCGCCGCGATCACCCCGCCGCCAAGACCCGCCCAGGTCTTGTTGGGGCTGATCGCGGGCGCGATCTTCGGCCCGCCGATCGCACGGCCGGCGAAATAGGCACCGATGTCGCACGCCCACACCAGCGCCAGCGCCCATAAGGTGAAGACGATGCCTTCCGACTGACGGCGAAGAAGCAGCAGGCCGAGCACCGGCAGGCCGACATAGAGCAGGCCGAGCGCAAGGCGTGGATGCCGCGTGACGATCACGACGAAGAAGGCGGCGCCGGCGAGCAGGCCCAGCGCCAGGAAACCGGGGCCGGCACCGATCAACGGTGCCATGATCGCAAGCGGCACCGACAGGGCGAACTGCGCCAGCCGCTTGCCCTGCGCTGGCGGGCCGACGAGATCGGCCCATTCCGCCATCATCAACAGCGCGAGCACGACGCAGAGCAGCCAGAAGGCGACGCCGCCAAGCACCAGCGCGACGCTCGCCACCGCGACCAGGGCGAGGCCAACCAGGATGCGCAGCTGCAGCTCGGAGAGCCGCGCCGGCGTCTTGTCGTCGCTCACAGGCCGCCGAACCGGCGCTGGCGCTGGCCGAACACGCTGATCGCCTCGGCCAGCATGTCGCCGTTGAAATCGGGCCATAGCGTGTCGACGAACAGCAATTCGGCATAGGCCGCCTGCCACAGCAGGAAATTCGACAGTCGCACCTCACCCGAGGTGCGGATCAACAGGTCGAGCGGCGGAAGATCGGCGGTGTCGAGTTCGGCCGCGAAGCTGTCGACATCAATCGCCGCCGGGTCGATTGCCCCGGCAACGGCTTTTTCGGCAAGCCGTCGCGCCGCGGCGGCGATCTCGCTCTGCGCCCCGTAATTGAGCGCGATCACCAGGATCGGCCCGCTATTGCCCGCCGTGCGCGCCAGCGCGTCATCGACCTGCGCGACCAGGTCGGGCGAGAAGCGACGATAGTCGCCGATCACCCGCAAGCGGACATTCTCGCGGACCAGTTCGTCGAGATCGGTGCGGATGAACAGCCGCAGCAACCCCATCAGGTCGCCGACTTCCTCCTGCGGCCGCCGCCAGTTCTCCGACGAGAAGGCGTAGAGCGTCAGCGCTTCAAGGCCCATGGCGCGCGCCGCCCGGCTGACGCGGCGCACCGCCTCGACACCCTGGCGATGCCCGGCGAGGCGCGGCAAGTGGCGCTTCTTCGCCCAGCGCCCATTGCCGTCCATGATGATCGCGACGTGACGCGGGCTGGCCGAGCCCGTCGCCATATCGGGCGCTGGGGCGGCGAGCGGGTTCACTTGCCCAGGATTTCCTTTTCCTTCGACGAAGCGGCGGCGTCGATCTCGGCGATCGTCGAATCGGTCAGCTTCTGCACCTCGGTCTCGTGGCGCTTGCGCTCGTCCTCGCTGAACACGCCCTTCTTTTCGTCGGTCTTGAGATTGTCCATCCCGTCACGGCGCACGTTACGCGCGGCGATGCGGGCCTTTTCGGCATATTGCCCGGCCAGCTTGGCGAGTTCCTTGCGGCGCTCCTCGGTCAGATCCGGAATCGGCAGACGCAACGTGGTGCCGTCGACGATCGGGTTGAGGCCGAGCCCCGCGGACCGGATCGCCTTGTCGACCGGGCCGACATTGGTCTTGTCCCATACCTGCACCGAGAGCATGCGCGGCTCGGGCACCGAGACGGTGGCGACCTGGTTGATCGGCATCGACGCGCCATAGACCTGCACCATCACCGGATCGAGCAACGAGGTCGACGCCCGGCCGGTCCGCAAGCCGACCAGATCATGCTTCAGCGCCTCAACCGCGCCGGCCATGCGGCGCTCGAGATCATCCTTGTCATAGGCAGCCATGGCTCATCCTTCCTTCTGTACCACCGTCGAGACGCCCTCACCACGCAGCACCGCGGCGAGATTGCCGGGCTCGCGGATGTTGAACACCACGATCGGGATATTGTTGTCACGGCACAGCGCGATCGCGCTGGCATCCATCACCTTGAGATTGTCCGCAAGTACCCTGTCGTAACTGACGGTCGCATAACGCGTCGCGGTCGGAATGACCTTGGGATCTGCATCATAGACGCCATCGACCGAGGTGCCCTTGAACAGCGCGTCGCACTTCATTTCGGCGGCGCGCAGCGCGGCACCGCTATCGGTGGTGAAGAACGGGCTGCCGACCCCGGCGGCGAAGATCACCACCCGGCCCTTTTCGAGATGGCGCATCGCGCGGCGGCGGATGAACGGCTCGCACACGCTCGCCATCGGAATCGCCGACTGAACGCGCGTCTCGACATTGATCTGTTCCAGCGCGTTCTGCACCGCCAGCGCGTTCATCACGGTGGCGAGCATGCCCATATAGTCGCCGGTCGCGCGGTCCATGCCGCGTGCTGCGCCGGCCATGCCGCGAAAGATGTTGCCGCCGCCGACCACGACGCACAGCTCATAGCCCTGGGCCTTGGCATCGGCGATCTCGCCGGCGACGCGCGCGGTGACGGTGGGGTCGATGGCGAGGCCACCCTCCCCCATCAATACCTCGCCCGAGAGTTTCAGGAGGATGCGTTTGTAGCGGGGGGTTGTCATCAGTTCTCGACGGTTGGGAGCGCGGCGCGGACCTTAGGCACGCGGAACCGCGAAGCCAAGGGTATAGCGCCGATATACACGTGATGCGAAGGCGGGCACGAAAAAGGGGCCGCGCCTCGCGACGCGGCCCCCTTTTGCATCCGGTGCGGATCAGGCGTTCTGGGGGACGCCCGACACGGCGGCGACTTCGGCGGCGAAGTCGCTGGCTTCCTTCTCGATGCCTTCGCCGAGCTGGAAGCGGACATAGTCCTTCAGCACGATCGGCTTGCCCGCCGCCTTGGCGGCGTTGGCGACGACGTCGGCAATCTTGGTCTTGCCGTCCATCACCAGCAGCTGGCTGACCAGTGCGTTTTCCTTGCGGTACTTGGCGATCGCGCCGTCGACCATCTTGGCGACGATGTCGGCCGGCTTACCGCTCTCGGCCGCCTTTTCGGTGGCGATGGCGCGCTCGCGCTCGATGATCGCCGGGTCGAGGCCGTCCTCGTTCAGCGCGAGCGGGAAGGCCGCGGCGATGTGCATCGCGAGCTGCTTGCCCAGCGCCTGCAGCGTGGCATCGTCCGCCTCGCTCTCGAGCGCGACGAGCACGCCGATCTTGCCGAGGCCAGGTGCCGCCTGGTTGTGCATATAGGGCACGACCGCGCCCGACGAGACCGTCAGGCGCCTGGCGCGGCGCAGCGACTGGTTCTCGCCGATCGTCGCGATGTTGTTGGTCAGCACTTCCTCGACCGTCTTGGGGCCGAGCGAGGCGGCCTTGATCGTCTCGAGATCGTCACCCAGCTCGAGCGCGACGAAGGTGACGTCGCGGACGAAACCCTGGAACTGGTCGTTCTTGGCAACGAAATCGGTCTCGCTATTGACCTCGACCGCGGCGCCGCTGGTGCCGTTGACGGCGATGCCGACCAGCCCCTCGGCAGCGGTTCGGCTGGACTTCTTGGCGGCGGCCGCGAGGCCCTTGGTGCGCAGCCAGTCGAGCGCGGCGGTCATGTCGCCATTCGCCTCGGTCAGCGCCTTCTTGCAATCCATCATGCCCGCGCCGCTCTTTTCGCGCAGGTCCTTCACCGCTGCTGCCGTGATCTCGGCCATGTCTCATATCCTTCTACAAGCATCGTGCTGAAAAGTGGGAACCGGTTTTCAGCGACCAACGATGCGACAAACAAACGTCAAATGTGGATGCGGGCGAGGTAAGGCTCGTCGCCCTACCCCGCCCGCATGACGGTTCGGCGACGCTTCAGGCGTCGAGCTGACGCTCTTCCTCGGCGGCGAGTTCGGGGGTCTCGCTGGCGGCCGGGGCGGCCTCGACGGCGGGAGCCGCGGCAACCGGTGCCTCGACCGCGGGAGCGGCTTCGACCTCAGCGGCAGGCGCCGGCTCGACGGTCAGCGCTTCCTCGACCGGCGGCGCATCCATTGCGCCGATATCGGCGCCACGGCGGGCCTGCTGCTCATGGCCGCCACGCGTCGCGGCGATGGCGATCGCCTCGCAATAGAGGCGGATGGCGCGGCTGGCGTCGTCATTGGCCGGCACCGGGAAGGCGATGCCGTCCGGGCTGACGTTCGAATCGAGGATCGCGACGACCGGGATGCCGAGCGTGTTGGCTTCCTTGATCGCCAGCTCTTCCTTGTTGGCGTCGATCACGAACATCACGTCGGGAATGCCGCCCATGTCGCGAATGCCGCCGAGCGACATTTCGAGCTTGTCCTTCTCACGGGTGAGCTGGAGCACTTCCTTCTTGGTCAGGCCGTGCGTGTCGCCCGAAAGCTGCTCCTCGAGCGTCTTGAGGCGCTTGATCGAGTTGGAGATGGTCTTCCAGTTGGTGAGCATGCCGCCCAGCCAGCGATGGTTGACGAAATGCTGGCCCGAACGACGCGCGGCGTCGGCGACGGGTTCCTGCGCCTGGCGCTTGGTGCCGACGAACAGCACCTTGCCGCCCGAGGCGACGCGGTCGCTGACGAACTCGAGCGCGCGTGCGAACAGCGGCACGGTCTGCGACAGATCGAGGATGTGAACGCCGTTGCGGTCGCCAAAGATGTAGGGCTTCATCTTCGGGTTCCAGCGATGCGTCTGGTGGCCGAAATGCGCGCCCGTTTCGAGCAATTGCTGCATGGTGACGACTGGAGCCGCCATAGGATAGTTCCTTTCCGGTTGAGCCTCTGGGAAGCGAGTAATCCGAAATAGCTCCGGACACCGGCTATGTGTGCTTCCCATGCGGGTTGAGGCGGCGCCGATAGCCGAACTGCGCCCGCCGCGCAAGATCGTATTCAGCGCTTGACATCCGGAACATTAACGGAACATAAAGCGATCGAAGCAGGGAAATGGAACCTATTCGCGGTATCGCCGCTGTAAGGAACCTGACGCTGCCCGAACGACAGGGAGTTGGGCGATGATGATGGTCATGGGGTTCCTGGTTTTCGCCGCGGCGCTCGCCGCTTCGATCGCGGTGTTCGCGCTCACGCTCGTTCCGGCGCTGCCGCGCATCGCCGCCCTGCTGCGTGGCGAGGCCGATCCCGCGCTCGTCCGCCAGCCGGCATTGGTGCTCAGCGAGAATCGCCTTCGGGCGCGAATCCGCTCGGCCCCAATGCTGCCGGAGCGGATGCCGCTCCGCGCAGCCGCCTGACCCGCGCATAGGCGCGAATGCTGAACGGGAAGGTGGCGAGATAGGCGATCGTCAGCGCGGCCAGCGTCTCCCACGCCACGGTGAAAAGCGCCGCGCCGAGCAGCACGATCACCGCGATCGCCTCGAACCGAATATGCCGCCGCAGCTTGAGTGACGACCAGCTGAACGTGGCGATGCTCGATACCATCAGCAGCGCGACCGTCGCTACCCAGGGGGCAACCAGATAGGGCGAGCGCAGGATCGGCTCGGCGGTGATGAACCACAGGAAAAGTGGCAGCATGGCCAGCGCCGCGCCCGCCGGTGCCGGAACCCCGGTGAGGAACCCGGCCGATTTGTGCGGCTGCTCGGCGACATCGATATTGGCGTTGAAGCGCGCCAGGCGCAGCGCGCAGAACACCGCCAGCAGCAAGGCGCACAGCCAGCCGATCCGCGGCAATGCCGACAGCGACCAGAGATAGATGATCAGCGCCGGCGAAACGCCGAACGAGATCGCGTCGCTGAGCGAATCGAGCTCGGCGCCAAAGCGGCTCTCGCCGTGCAGCATGCGCGCGATGCGTCCATCGAGGCCGTCGAGCACGCCGGCGATCAGCACCATGGTGACGGCCAGTTCCCACTGGCTGGCGATGGCGAAGCGGATGCCGGTGAGCCCCGAACACAAAGCGAGCGCGGTCACCGCATTGGGCGCGACCGCGCGCAGCGGCAGGCCACGGGGAACACGCGGCGGGCGCGGTGGCCTCACGTCCTTGCCCTCACTGCGTGATGCCGCCCGGCGTCGGCGTATCGGTGCGGCCGAGCACCGTCTCTCCGGCAACGCTGCGCTGGCCGGGGATGACCTGGCAATGGGTGCCCTCGGGCAGATAGACGTCGACCCGGCTGCCGAAGCGAATCAGCCCGACGCGCTGGCCGCTCGCCACCATGTCGCCCGGCTTGACGAACGGCACGATGCGCCGCGCGACGAGGCCGGCGATTTGCGTGAAGCCGATGCGCCGACCGTCGCGATCCTCGACGATGATATGCTGGCGCTCATTTTCCTCGCTCGCCTTGTCGAGATCGGCATTGAGGAACTTGCCCGAAATATAGACGACCTGCTTGATCGTGCCGGCGATCGGCGTGCGGTTGATGTGCACGTCGAACACCGACATGAAGATCGACACGCGCACCATCGGCGCATCGCCAAGCCCGTTGGGGCCGGCCATTTCGCGCGGCACGGGCACGCGCTCGACCAGCGTGATCAACCCGTCGGCCGGCGCGATCACCAGCCCGTTGCCCTGTGGCGTGACGCGCACCGGATCACGGAAGAACAGCGCCACCCACAAAGTCAGGCCGATGCACGGCCAGGTGAGGATCGGCACGAACAGCCACACCAGGAACGCAAACACCGCCGAGATCAGGACATATTTGCGCCCTTCCGGGTGAAGGTCGGGAATGCGCCACTTGATCATGGGGGCCGCGGGATCGGGATTGTCGGTGGATGCCATCGCTCCTTCCCTACCGCCCGACGCGGTGTGGCACAATCACCAACTGTATTATATCCGCGACACACTCGCGTCGCGACGGTTGATCACCGCGCCCCTTGCCCCTAGAGGCGGCGCCAACCTCCCTCCCGGAAACACAGAAGGTATCGATGGCGAAGATCAAGGTGAAGACGCCCGTCGTGGAAATCGACGGTGACGAGATGACGCGGATCATCTGGCAGTGGATACGTGAGCGTCTCATCCTTCCCTATCTCGACATCGACCTCGATTATTACGATCTCGCGGTCGAGCATCGCGACGCGACCGACGACAAGGTGACGGTCGACAGCGCGCGGGCGATCCAGAAATATGGCGTCGGCGTGAAGTGCGCGACGATCACCCCCGACGAACAGCGCGTCGAGGAATTCAAACTCAAGAAGATGTGGAAGTCGCCCAACGGCACGATCCGCAACATTCTCGGCGGCGTGGTGTTCCGCGAGCCGATTGTGATCAAGAATGTCCCCCGTCTCATCCCGGGCTGGACGCATCCGATCGTCGTCGGCCGCCATGCCTTTGGCGACCAGTATCGCGCGACCGACTTCCGCGTCCCCGGCCCCGGCAAGCTGCGCCTGGTGTTCGAAGGAGATGATGGCACGGTGATCGACGAGGAGGTTTTCCAATACCCGTCATCGGGCGTCGCCATGGCGATGTACAATCTCGACGATTCGATCCGAGACTTCGCGCGCGCCTCGATGCATTACGGGCTCAACCTGGGCTGGCCGGTCTATCTGTCGACCAAGAACACCATCCTGAAGGCCTATGACGGCCGCTTCAAGGATCTGTTTGCCGAGGTATTCGAGAGCGAATTCAAGGATAAGTTCAAGGAAGCTGGCATCGTCTATGAGCATCGCCTGATCGACGACATGGTCGCCAGCGCGCTCAAATGGCATGGCGAGTTCGTCTGGGCCTGCAAGAATTACGACGGCGACGTGCAGTCCGACCAGGTCGCCCAGGGCTTCGGCTCGCTCGGCCTGATGACCTCGGTGCTGCTCACCCCCGACGGCAAGACGGTCGAGGCCGAGGCGGCGCACGGCACCGTCACGCGCCACTTCCGCATGCACGAGCAGGGCAAGGCGACCTCGACCAACCCGATCGCCTCGATCTTCGCCTGGACCGGTGGCCTGAAATATCGCGGCAAGTTCGACGGCACGCCGGAAGTGACCGCCTTCGCCGAGACGCTCGAGCGGGTCTGTATCGAGACGGTCGAGAATGGCGCGATGACCAAGGATCTCGCCATCCTGATCGGCCCCGATCAGCCCTGGATGACCACCGAGCAGTTCTTCGAGGCGGTGCGCGTCAACCTCGAGAACAAGATGAATGCGAGCGGCCTGATCGCCTAATGGCGGCGCCCGGCGTCCGGCGAGCGCACATGCTCCGACCGGACGCCGAGGCCCAGCAGCCGCGCCGGGATGCGCCGCAACAGCGCAAACTTGTCGAACGCGCGCGCGACCAGCGGCGGCCTGGTCAACGGCTTTCCGCCCTGTAACAACGGCGCGATCACGCGGTCCTGCACCGCGCGCTGCATCGCCTGCGTCACCCTGACCGGAAACAGCCGCCGCGCGGCGACTCGCGGCAGCAATGCTTCGACATCCTCGCCCCGGGCGAGCGGCGCGGCGAGCACATTGGCCGCCGCCACCGCGTCCTGGATTGCCAGGTTGATGCCCACCCCGCCGATCGGCGACATGGCGTGCGCCGCGTCGCCGATCAGCAACAGGCCGGGCCGGTGCCAGCGATCGAGCCGGTCGACCGTCACGGTCAGCAGCCTGACCTCGTCCCAATGGGTGATCGCCGTATCGACGCCTGCCGTCTCGGGCCCCACCGCACGCACCCGGTCGCGAAACGCCGTCAGCCCCTCGCCGCGTATCTTCTCCGCCGCGCCCTTGGGAAAGACGAAGGCGCATTGCCAATAGTCGCCGCGATCGATCAGCACGAACAGCCGGCCGGTGTCGAACACGCCCATGCTGTCATTGGTCGGCTGCACGATCTTGGGCAGACGGAACCAGAACACGTCCATCGGCGCGCCGATCGTCGTCTGCGGCAGCCCGCCGCGGAACCGCGAATCGCGCCCATCGGCGGCGATCGTCAGCCGTGTGCGAATTTCCTCGCCTTCCCCGGTCCGCACGCCGACGACGCGCCCCTCCTCCTCGACCAGTGCCACCGCCTCGCAACGCTGGCGCAGCGTGAAATCGGGATAGCGGCGCGCCTCGCCCGCGACGAAATCGAGAAACTCCCATTGCGGCATCAGCGCGGTGAACGGCGCCGGCACGGGCAAATGGCTGAAATCGACCAGCTTCATCTCGCGTCCGGCGATCCGCCCGCCAATTTCGAACAATTTCTGGTGCGGCCGGGCGAGCAGCCGATCGAGCAGGCCGAGCTCGGAGAAGATCCGCAGGGTCGAGGGATGGACGGTGTCGCCGCGAAAATCGCGCAGGAAGTCGCCATGCTTTTCCAGCACGATCGTCTTCACGCCGGCGCGCGCCAGCAAGAGCCCCGCGACCATCCCGGCGGGGCCGCCGCCGATGATCACCACATCGTTGCCGATCTCAGACATCGGCTGACAAACCCGTATCCAGCCGCCAAGGTGCGGCCATGGCATTGGGGCTCGACAACCAGGGGTTCAGCGACGCGTTGGTGATTCTCGGCGCGGCCGGGCTCGTCATTCCGGCCTTTGCGCGGTTCAAGATCAGCCCGGTGATCGGCTTCATCCTGGTCGGTCTCCTGGTCGGCCCGTCGATGCTCGGCGGGCTCGTGCCGCGTTATCCCTGGCTATACTATATCACCATTTCCGATCCGCACGCGATCGAACCGTTCGCCGAGTTCGGCATCATCCTGCTGCTGTTCTCGATCGGCCTGGAATTGTCGTTCAAGCGTATCTGGTCGATGCGCGCGGCGGTGTTCGGTACCGGCGCGGCGCAGCTGATCGGCGCGGGGCTGGTGCTCGGTATCGCGCTTCACGTCACGGGGCTGAGCTGGGCCGGCGCAATCGGGCTCGGCCTTGCCCTGGCGCTCTCGTCCACGGCGCTGGTGCTGCCGATCGCCGGTACCGCCGGCCCGGTCGGTCGCTCGGCCTTCGCCATGCTGCTGTTCGAGGACCTCGCGCTGGTGCCGATCATCTTCGGCCTGGCGGCGGTGGCGCCCGGCGCCGATGGCGGGTTCGGGTCGATCGGCATGGTGCTGCTCACCGGGGGCCTCACGATCGCGGCGCTGTTCGTCGGCGGGCGTGTCGTCCTGCCGCGCCTGTTCGCCCAGGCGGCGCGCACCAAGAGCCCCGAATTGTTCCTCGCCGCCTCGTTGCTCGTGGTGATCGTCGCCAGCCTGGCGACTGCCGCCGCCGGCCTGTCGCCGATCATGGGCGCGCTGCTCGCCGGGCTGTTGATCGCCGAGACCGACTATCACAGCGAGGTCGAGGTGATGACCGCGCCGTTCAAGGGCCTCGCGCTCGGCGTGTTCCTGATCACCATCGGCCTGCGCCTCGACCTGAAGATGATTCTCGCCAGCTGGCCCAGCCTGCTGTTGGCGATTGCCGGCGTCGTCGCGGTCAAGGCGCTGGTCACCTTCGGCCTGCTCAGGCTCGCCGGCGTGCGTACCGGCCCCTCGGCCGAGACCGGGGTGCTGATGGGCAGCCCGTCGGAAACCACGCTGATCGTGCTCGGCACCGCCGCGCAGATCCAGCTGATCGATGGCGCCACCGCGAATTTCTGGCAGACCGTGACGGCGATCGGCCTGACCATCACGCCGCTGCTCGCCATGCTCGGCCAGTTCGCCGCGCGGCGCATCGAGCGGCGCTCGGATAGCCTGGCGGAGGAGGAAATCCCCGCCGAGGGCCCGGGCACCGTGGTCATCGGCTTCGGCCGGGTCGGCCGCATGGTGGCCGACATGCTTGCCGTGCACGGCCGGCGCTACATCGCCGTCGAGGCCGATATCGATGCGGTCAAGGCGGCCCGTGCCGAGGGTTACCCGGTATTGTTCGGCGATGTGTCGCGCCCCGAACTGATCGACCGGCTGCGGCTCGGCCATGCCGACGCGCTGGTGCTGACGATGGACGATCCGGTGCTCGGCGTGCGGCTGACGCGTCGCGTGCGCGGCTGGGTGCCGGGCCTGACGATCATCGCCCGCGCCCGCGACACGGCGCACGCCGCCCAGCTCTACCGCGCCGGTGCCACCGACGCGGTGCCGGAGACGCTGGAAAGCTCGTTGCAACTGTCCGAGGCGGTGCTGGTCGATCTCGGCGTGGCGATGGGCCC
>Ga0068858_100002737_pt1 | contig 17731 bp, 17 predicted proteins | sample KBSSwiS12_FD_66589 | JGI IMG/M metagenome (GOLD analysis project Ga0068858, IMG submission 66589) | Switchgrass rhizosphere microbial communities from Kellogg Biological Station, Michigan, USA - KBS Switchgrass S1-2 | ecosystem: Host-associated > Plants > Roots > Rhizosphere > Soil ...
TGATCCTCGCGCAAGTAGTCGATCTGGACACCGAGCTCGCGGCCGTCGCCGAAGTGGCGCTCGATCTGCTCGGCCTTGTAGTTCACCGCCAGGAAGAATCGCTTGAACCCCTGGTCGGCATAACTTCGAACGATGCTCTCCAGGAGCGGCCGCGGACCCACCCTGAGCATCGGCTTCGGCGTTTCCCTGGTCAGTTCCTGCAGTCGGCTGCCCATGCCACCGGCCATGACCACGACCCAATTCGGCCGTTCGGGCAGGCTGAGGAAGTCGTCGACCGTGCTCAGGCCGACGACGACGCCGCGCTCGTCGACGAGCGGGATCTGATGGACGCCGATCTGGCGAATGGCGTCGAGGATGGCCTGGCGGCCGTCCGCCGCCTTCGCGCAAGTCGGTTCGCGGTGCATCACCGCGTCGACACGGTCGTCGAGCGAGACTCCCCTCAGCAACGCCCGTCGAGCGTCGCCGTCGCTCAACGTCCCGAGAATCCGCCCTTCGTCGTCGACCACCATGGCGAGCTGGCAGCCCGCTCGGTCGATGGTGTCAAGCGCCGCGCGCAACGTCGCGTTCGGGCCGATCAGTGCGTCTTTCCAGTTCTTCATCGCTGCCATTCGCTGCGCGCCGCCGGTCGGGCCGCTCGAGGCCGACCGCTACAATTCGCTATTTGCAACGACGCTCGAGATTCTAATGTCTCGCCTCGTCGCAGCCCCCCGACGAGGCTCCCTTGCGCTTGACTCCCGCCAGCTTCGATCGGGCCGAATTCAACGCGATCAAGGCACTGATTTCGGCTTGCGCGGGCCGCTCGGACATCGATCTCCAATGGATCGCGGGCGGCGCGCTCGTCGACGACGCCAGGCACCTGCGCGAGGGCCTTCCGGAGCCCGCTTCACTGCTGCCGCTGCCGAGCGGCGAAAGCGGTCCAGCCGCCGCGATCGCCGCTGCCGCCAGCGGGACGGCGACCGCGCTGCAACGATTGCGGCCGGACTTACTCATTGTCGCTGGCGACCGCAGCGAACTGCTGGGAGTCGTGGGCGCCGCGACGACCGGCGGGGTGCCCGTGCTCCATGTCTCCGGCGGCGAGGTGTCGTTCGGCAGCACGGACGAACTTGTCCGCCACGCATTGACGAAGCTCTCCCATCTGCACGCCGTCGCGGCGGCGCCGTTTCGGGATCGCCTGCTGCAGATGGGCGAAGAGCCTTGGCGAGTGCTCGTCACCGGCGACCCGGCCCTGGATGGTGTCGCGGCGGTCGCGCCACCAACGCGCGAGGAGCTCGAATCGCGTCTGGCGCACCGACTGACGCCCCCTGTGGTGGTGTTGACCTGGCATCCGGTGACCACCCAAGCGGATCCGGCAAGCGGCGTCGAGGAAGTCCTCGCTGGACTCGTCCGCTTCACCGGCACGCTCGTGATCACGGCAGCGAATCGCGATCGCGGCGGCGCTGCGATCAATCGCTCCCTGCAGCGCTTCGCCGAGACGCGGCCGCGCACCGCGTTTCATGCCGCGCTCGGATCGGACTACACGGCATTGCTGAAGATCGCCGATGCGATGGTCGGCAATTCTTCGAGCGGAATCTGGGAGGCCGCCAGCCACCGGTTGCCCGTCGTCGACATCGGCTCTCGCCAGGAAGGCAGGCTCGCCGGCGCCCACGTCGAGCATGTGCCGTGCGAAGCCGCTGCGATCGCCGCAGCGCTCGAGCGAGCGCTGGACCCCGGCCGTCGGGCGACCCTTTCCGATCTGGTCAACCCGTACGGGGACGGGTCGGCGGCGCCGCGGATCCTGGATTTCGCGGCTCGGACCTGGGATCGTCGAGACCTGCTCAAGAAGCGCTTCATCGACCTCGTCTCGTGCTGAGCGTTCTCGAACTGCCGTCCGGCAGGGACCAGTGGCTGGCGGCCTGGAGAGACCTGCCGGACGATCGCCGCGACGTCCATTGCCACCCGGATTTCCTGGCGCTGCACGCGACCGGGCAGGCCGAGCCGGTCTGCTTCCTGGTGTCGGACTCGCGAGGTACGGCGTTGCTCGCGGCGCTGCGCCAGCCGCTGCCCGTCGGGCTGACGGGGCCGGGTGCCGAATGCGACCTGCAGGGATGCCCCGGCTACAACGGCTTCTTCGTCAAGGGCGGTGATCGATCCCTCCTTGCCGATCTCGATGCGCTCGTGCAATCCTGGGCCGAGTCGAACGGCGCGATCGCCGAGTTCTACCGCCTGAATCCGCTGCTGCACGACGACCCGCCGGAGGGTTACCGCGTCGTCGAGCGCAACCGCAATGTTGCGATCGACCTCGCACCGGGGCCCGATGCGATCAGGCGCGAGCAGTACGAATATTCGGTCAGGAAGCAGCTCGCGAAGGCGGACCGCGCCGGTCTCGTCCTCGGCATCGCGCGAAGCCCGCAGGAGGTCGCTGCCGCCTTCGAGGTGTACGCGCACACCATGGAACGCAATGGCGCCAGCCAGCGGCAATCGCTCGACTATTTCATGCGTGCCGTCGAGTTGCCTGACGATCTCGCGACGCTCTATACCGTCGCGCATGGCGAGGACATCGTCGCCTGCGAGCTGGTCACGCACGGCGCATCGGTTGCCTATTCGTACCTCGGCGGCACCATGGCCGAGGCCTTCCCGCTCGCGCCGAACGAGTTCATCAAGCACGGGATCGTCTGCGATCAGCACGCCCGCGGGCGGCGCTGGTTCCTGCTGGGCGGCGGGATGTCGCCGCAAGACGGAATCCATCGCTACAAGCGCAAGTTCTCGCCGAGCAACGATCTGTCGTTTCGCGTCGCTTCGCGCATTCGTCTGCCTCGCGCCTATGGCCGAGTGCTCGCACAGTGGACGGCGGCGGTGGGCGCCGAGTCGCAGCGCTATCTGACGATGGCACTTCCCTATCGTTTCCCCTGAGGCTGCATGCATTCCGTTTACGCCGATCCGAGTTGGGAGTCCTACTACCGCAGTCGGCCGCGAGGTCGCTACCCGTCCGAGGAAGCGGTGCGTTTCTTCATGGCCCGCAGCCCGAAGGACCACGCGCCCAGAGTGCTGGACATCGGCGCGGGAGCGGGCGCCCTCGCCTGGTTCATGGCCAAGCAGGGCGCCGACGTGGTCGCGCTCGAAGGCGCGCCCGCTGCCCTGCGGCAACTTGCCGACACGCTGAGGTTCTTCGGCGTCGAGGAGCGCGTCGAATCGGTGGCGGGCGACATCATGCGGCCATCGAGCCACGTGTCCGGATCGTTCGACCTGCTCGTCGATCACTATTCGCTGTACGCCAACCACGAGACCAGACTGCGGGCCTCGCTGCGCGAGTACCTCCAGCTCCTGGCGCCGGGCGGCTCGATGCTCTCGTGCATGTTCGGGGTGGGCTGCAGCGGTCTGGAAACCGGTGTGCGCATCGCGCCGAACACCTGGCAGGACGTCGCCGCCGGCGCCCATGCCGGCATGACTCCGGTGTCTCTGTGGACCGAGGCCGAGGCGATCGAGCTGTACCGATCGGCGGGATTCGCCGTCCTGGCCACGGAGAACCTCGTCCACCGCCGCGGTGAATTGACCACCGAGAAACTGATCCTGCACCTCGGACGGGGATGATCTCCTGCCTGCGCGCCTGCTCCGGTTCGCCGGCCGACGCCCTCGCGGCGTGGCTGGCGGCCGACCCGGCGGCGGGAAACCGGTTGGTCGACTTTCTGCCGCGCGGTGAGTTGCGGTGGTTCGCAAGCGGTCGGATGGCGCTCTTTCAGGGCCTTGCGGCGCAAGGCATCGGCGCAGGGGACGACGTCCTCGTGCCACCCTACGTCGCCGCCGGCGTGGTCGATCCGATCCGAGCGCTCGGGGCGCGTGCGCGCTTCGTCGCATCCGGTCCGGGATTGGTCGCAGATGTCGCTGCGCTGAACGCCGCTTGCGGGTCGCGCACTCGTGCGGTGGTCGTCGTCCACCATCTCGGGCAGGCGCAGCCGGTCGAAGAGCTGGCGCGCTGGTGCCGCGCGCGCGGCGTCATGCTCATCGAGGACTGCGCCCAGGCGTTGTTCTCGCGTCACCCGGACGGCACACCGTACGGAAGCCACGGCCACATGGCGCTGTTTTCGCTGACCAAGCAGCTGCCCGTGACGGACGGCGCAGTGCTCGTCGCGCGCGAGTCGATCCCTGCGGCACCCGCGGAGGGCGTCAGCAGCACCGCGGCGGAGGCCGCCCGCTTGATGGGCGTTCACCTCGCCGCGGTCGACGCGGCATGTCGCGAGCAGACCGGCGGTGACGACGCATGGCGAGCCGTCGCATCCACCTACCGCCGTGCCTACGACGTGCTCTCTCGAGACTTCGCCGCGAGCTTGCCCACTGCGGCCACGGCGGACGTCATTGCCCGTCTCGATGCGTCCGCGTTTGCCGATCGACGCCGCTCGGTCGTGCGCCGGGTCGCCGCAGGGATCGTCAATCCGGCGCTCTCGGCATTCGGCGACTGGCAGCTGCCCCTGAGCGTGCCGATGGCCCTCGGTGCGCTGGTGCCCGCCGGAAAGCGATCGGACTGGGTGGCGCGAGCAGAGCGCGCCGGCGTGCAGTTGAGCACGCTGGTCGACCTCTGGGACTATACGGAGGGGGTAGATTGTCCGAACGACATCGACCACCGCGATCGCCACGTGCTGATTCCCGTCGGGGAGAATCTGGACGGCGCAGACATCGATCTTCTCGTCCGCACCATCAATCGACTGTGAGCACCATGTCCGAGGCTCTTTTCACCGCCGAGCGTCTGCTCGTCATCGCCGAAGCCGGCGTCAATCACAACGGCGATGTGGAATGCGCCAGGCGGATGATCGAGGTCGCCAAGGAATGCGGTGCCGATGTGGTGAAGTTCCAGACCTGGATCACCGACAAGGTCTACTCGCGAGCCCACTCCATCAAGCCTGAATACCAAAAGGCGGGAACCGCAAACGAGGGCGAGTACGAGACCATCAAGCGCCTCGAGCTGTCGTTCGACGCCTTTCGCGCACTCAAGGCGCACGCCGAACGCGTCGGAATCGTCATGCTTTCAACGCCGGACGAGGAGGAGAGCGCCGATTTCCTGCTCGACGATCTGGCGTTGCCGCTGGTGAAGGTGGCATCGCAGGACATCACCAACACGCCGTTCCTCGCGCACCTGGCCGCCAAGGGCAGGCCGATGATCGTCTCCACGGGCACGGCCGAGATGGCCGAGGTCGCAGCGGCCGTGGCAGCCGTTCGCGTGGCGGGTCCGGACACGGAGCTGGCGCTCCTGCACTGCACCTCGTGCTATCCGGCCGAGCCGGACGCCGCCAATCTGCGTGCGATCGAGACCCTGCACACGGCGTTCCAGGTGCCCGTGGGCTACAGCGACCACACGACCGGCATGGCCGTCGCGTGCGGCGCCGTGGCCCTCGGTGCCTGCATCGTCGAGAAGCACTTCACACTCTCGCGCAACATGCCCGGGCCCGATCAGCAAGCTTCGCTCGAGCCGGCCGAGTTGTCCGCGTACGTCCGCGCGATCCGCGATGTGCATCGGGCGATGGGCGACGGCGTCAAGCGACCGCACCCCAGCGAAATGGCCAACCGCACCGCAATGCGTCGATTCGCGGTGGCCGCCGCGGACCTGCCCGTCGGGCATCGCCTCGGACGCGACGACATCTTGCTGAAGAAGGCAGCCTGGGGGGTCCCGCCGGCGCTCGTCGGCCTCCTGCTGGGATCGACGCTGCGCCGGGCTGTGAGCGCGGACGACCGGCTCACGTTCGATCTGGTGGAACTGCCGGCGCGGTCGGGAACGATCGACGCCTGAGCGGGCGGCTGCCCGTCCGGGCGGCGACGGTGGCCCCGCCTCGTCGGGTCACTCGATGACGATGTACGACTGGGTCGGGCTGAAGCGGCTGTGTCGAATGCGGAAGCTGCCGAGCCCCAGCACTTCCTTGACGGCGAGCGTCTCGCCCGGATAGTCGCGGTTGTTGAGCTCGTCGAAACCGATCACGCTGCCCTTGGTCAGACGATCCCGGATCGCGGCCAGACATGCCCGCGTCGGTTCGTAGATGTCGAAGTCGAAATACGCGAACGCAACGACCGTCTGCGGGTTCCGATCCAGGTACTCGTGAATCGATTGCACCGCATCGCCCTTGACCAGCTCGTACTTCTTGATATGCGAAATCGGACTTTCCTGTTCGTGGTAGTCGAGGATCTTTGCAAGGTACTCGTCGTAGTTCTGCGTCACGTTGTACGCGCCGACACCGATGATCTCCGCCTGTCCGTCCTTCGGGTCGACCGAAGGAAATCCCTCGAAGGTGTCGAAGCCGACGATCTTGCGGTTGTGGTTGAACGGCTCGTAGATTCCGCGCAGCGACTCGTACAAGGCGAGATTGCGTCCCCAGCGGACACCGAACTCCATGATGACGCCGTGGACGTCGACGATCTGCTGGTACAGCTCGTGGACGAACAGGATCTGGGAAAGATTCTGACGACTGATGAAGAGGCTGAGGTTGCCGAACAGCTCGTCAGCGGGAATCGGACACTCCTTGAAGTGCCCCACGAGACCTTGGCGAATCGACGCCTCCCGGTCGGAATAGTTCCATTTGGCCTTGATCTGCGTTGTGCCTTGATCCTTCGAATTTGCCATGACTACGAACCTTCGTTGTTGAAAACGCAGCCCATCGACCGCATCGCAAGTTGCACCACGGAGAAGCGCCCGTCGCAGCGGCGGCCACCGTGCCGGAGGGGGACGGGAAGCGTCACTCGATTCACCGCCCTTCGCTACCGCTCGCAACCAGCTTCGCGCTGCTCGGTACGTTGATCACCCGCGCCTCCATCGATTCCGCCAACGCCAACGGCATGCGAGGACATGCCGCGTACATCGGCAACCGGTGCATCAGCGTCCACAGCGGACGCGACTGGTAGCCGGCATCATTGAGGGCCGTCAGCACATCGTCGCGCAGGCCGACTTGGTCCGGGTCGAGCACGACGGCGTTCAGCCAGTAGTTGCTCGACGTACCCGGCGGCTCGGCGAGGAAGCTCGCGCCTTTGACGTCGGCGAGCGCGGTCCGGTAGCGCGACGCGAGGCTGCGCTTGCGCTCGACGAACGACGCGAGCCGCTCGAGCTGGGCGCAGCCGAGCGCGGCGTTGAGGTTCGGCAGCCGGTAGTTGTAGCCGACCTCGTCGTGGAGGAAGCTCCAGCGATGCGGCGTCCGCGCCGTCGTCGTCAGGTGCTTGGCGCGCTTGGCGAGCGCGGCGTCGTTGCTGAGGATCGCGCCGCCGCCGCCGGTCGTCACGACCTTGTTGCCGTTGAAGCTGAGCGCCGAGACGCGGCCGACGTTGCCGGTGTGGCGGCCGTGGTACGTCGAGCCGAGCGATTCGGCAGCGTCCTCGATCAGGACCAGCTTCCAGCGCGCCGCGACCTCGGCGAGCGCGTCGAGGTCGCACGGATGGCCGAACACGTGCATGGCGACGAGCGCCCGCATCGCCGCGCCGGTGCGGCGGTGGACGCAGACGCCGTTCTCGATCGCGGCGACGTCGCGCAGGTGGGCGTCGAGCTTGGCGGCGTCGACGCCGAGCGAGACGGCTTCCGAGTCGACGAAGTGCGGCACCGCGCCGGCGTACGAGACCGCGTTCGCCGTGGCGATGAACGTCAGCGTCGGCATCACGACCTCGTCGCCGGGGCGGACTCCGGCGAGCAGCAGGCAGACGTGCAGCGCCGACGTGCCGTTCGACGTCGCGACGGCGTGCGCACAGCCGGTGACCGCGGCGAGATCGCGTTCGAAGCGGTCGACGAAGGAGCCGACCGAAGACACCCAGCCGGTGTCGATGCATTCCTTGACGTAGTCCCACTCGCGGCCGGCGAACTCCGGCTCGTGAAGCGGCACCGTGCCGGTCGCTTTGCCGACGACGTCGCGGACGGCGGCGAGCACGCCGTCGACGACGCCGGTCGTGCGCGCCGCCGGGGCTGTGGCCGCGTTCGTCTTCACAGGTTGTAGCGCCCCGCCTTGTAGCGGCGCAGGTTGGCAGGGTCGCGAAACCAGGCGATGGTCTCCGCGAGCCCGCGGCGCAGGCCGTCGGCGCCCGCGAATTCGGGAGCCCAGCCGGCGAGCGTGCGGGCCCGCGAGCTGTCGGCGCACAGCCGCTCGACCTCGCTGCCGGCGGGTCGCAGACGCTCCTCGTCGCTCTCGATCTCGATCTTCGCGTCCATCAGGCCGGCGATCAGGCGCGCGGTGTCGCCGATCGAGATCTCGTGGCCGCCGCCGACGTTGATCACCTGGCCGACCGCAGCGTCGCATTCGGCGACGGCGACGAAGCCGCGCACCGTGTCGCGGACGAAGTTGAAGTCGCGCGTCGGCGCCAGCGCGCCGAGCTTGAGCGTCCGCGCGCCCGCCGCGAGCTGGGTGATGATCGTCGGAATCACGGCGCGCGCCGACTGCCGCGGACCGTAGGTGTTGAACGGCCGGATCGTCGCCACCGGAGTCGCGAACGAGAGGTGGAAGCTCTGCGCGATCTGGTCGGCGCCGATCTTGCTCGCCGAGTACGGCGACTGCCCCTGCAGCGGATGCTCCTCGGTGATCGGCACGAAGCGCGCGCTGCCGTAGACCTCGCTCGTCGACGTGTGGACGACGCGCTCGACGCCGAGCTCGCGCGCCGCCTGGACGACGTTGAGGGTCCCCTTGACGTTGGTGTCGACGTAGGTGTCGGGCGAGTGGTACGAGTAGGGAATAGCGATCAGCGCCGCCAGGTGCATGACGACGTCGCAGCCCTGCATCGCGCTGCGCACGCCGTGCGGGTCGCGGATGTCGCCGGCGAAGACGTCGAGGGCGCGCTGGACGTCGTCGCCCGCCTCGTCGAGCCAGCCCCACGAGTTGAAGCTGTTGTAGTAGACGAACGCGCGGACGTCGGCGCCGAGCGCGAGCAGGTGCTCGCACAAGTGCGAGCCGATGAAGCCGTCCGCTCCGGTGACCAGGACCTTGCGGCCTTGCAGCTTCATGGCTTGCGTCCCTCGGCGCGCCCGTAGCTGTCCTCGAAGCGGACGATGTCGTCCTCGCCGAGGTACGACCCCGACTGCACCTCGATGATCTCGAGCGGCATCTTGCCGGGGTTGGCGAGCCGGTGCTTCTGACCGAGCGGGATGTACGTGCTCTGGTTCTCGCTCAGCATCGTGACCGACTCGCCGTTCGTGACCTCGGCGGTTCCCGAGACGACGACCCAGTGCTCGGCGCGGTGGTGGTGCATCTGCAGGCTGAGGCGCGCGCCCGGCTTGACGAGGATGCGCTTGACCTGGAAGCGCGGCCCCTGGTCGACGTTCTCGTACCAGCCCCACGGGCGGTGCACGCGTCGATGCGTGCTCGCCTCGCTGCGGCCGCTCTCGGCGAGCGTCGCCACCAGCTCCTTCACCTCGGGACTCTTCGACCGGTGGGCGACGAGCACGGCGTCGGCGGTCTCGACCACGGTGACGTCGTCGATGCCGATGACGCCGACGAGGCGGCTCGTCGCGTGGACGAGCGTGTTGCGCGAGTCGCGGACGAGCGCGTCGCCCTGCACCGCGTTGCCGGCGCCGTCGCGCGCGCCGACCTGCCAGACGGCGTCCCACGCGCCGAGGTCGCTCCAGCCGGCGGCGAGCGGGACCATGCGGATCTCGATCCCCGACCCCGGCCGGCTCGCCGGCTCCATCACCGCGTAGTCGATGCTGTCGGCGGGAATCGCGGCGAATGCCTTGGTGTCGAAGCGCAGGAACGCGGCGTCGGTCGCCGCGGTCGCGTACGCGGCGTCGCAGGCCGCGGCGATGTCGGCGCGGAAGCGCTGCAGGGCGTCGCGCCAGACGCTCGCGCGCAGCACGAAGACGCCGCCGTTCCAGTAGTGGCTGCCGTCGGCGACGTAGCGTTCGGCGGTCGCGCGGTCGGGCTTCTCGACGAACGCGGCGACGCGCAGCGTCTCGGCCGCGGCCTGGCCGCCTTCGATGCGGATGTAGCCGTAGCCGGTGTCCGGACGCTCGGGCCGGATGCCGAGAACGACGATGCCGCCGCCGACGGCGCTCCTCACGGCCGCGCGCAGCGCCGCCGTGAACGCGCCGACGTCGGCGATCGCGTGGTCGGCGGGAGCGACGACGAGGACCGGGTCGACTCCCTTGGCCGCGCTTCGCGTCGCATCGAGGACGGCGAGCGCGAGCGCCGGCGCCGTGTTGCGGCCGAACGGCTCGAGGACGATCCGTGCCGGCTCGACGTCGATGGCGCGCAGCTGCTCGACGACGGTGAAGCGATGCTCCTCGTTGGCGACGATGCAGGGGCGTTGCACCGCGATGCCCGAGTCGCCGAGCGCGCCGACGCGCCGCACCGCCTGCTGGAAGAGCGTCTCCTTCAACTGGCCGACGCCGAGCGACAGGTACTGCTTGGGATGCAGCGACCGGCTGAGCGGCCACAGGCGCGTGCCGCTGCCGCCGGCGAGCACGACGGGCACGACGCTCACGACCGGGGCCGTGCTCATGGCTGCGAGCCTCGCTGGTCGGCGATGTCCTTGCGCAGCGCCGAGATCTGCGACTTGAGGGCGACGTACTCGCGCTCCTTGCGGGCGAGGAACGCCTGCGTCAGCTGCAGCCGGTGCCGGATGCCGGCCGGCGTCAGCACGTAGAGATAGCCGAGCTTGCGGTCGCTGCGCTGGAAGTTCTGCGCCTTGACCCAGCCCCTGGCGAGCAGCGCCTTCAGCATGTAGTGGGTCTTGCCGAGGCTGACGCCGAGCTCGCGCGCGAGCTGTCGCTGCGAATACTCCGGGTGTTCCTCGAGCAGGCGGAGCAGGGCGACCGCGGCGTCTTCGTCGACGGAGGAGGCTTCAGGGTGCACGGGCCGGTGTGTTCAACGACTGAACGCGCCAGTGTACAGGCTCGTGCAGCCCTTCCAGGGACGCCAACGGCGGGCAGTTGTTGGCGGCCGGGGCGAGTTCACGCCCGAGCGGACACGACCTGCGCGAGCGATGGCGCCGCGCGGTCCTTGGCGGAGAGGACATACGGCACGTCGAGCGCGGGCCAGTCGATCGCGAGGTCGGGATCATCCCAGCGGATCGCGAGCTCGGCGCCGGCCGCGTAGTAGTCGGTCGTCTTGTACTGGACGTCGGCGCTGTCGCTGAGGACGAGGAAGCCGTGCGCGTAGCCGGCCGGGATCCAGATCTGCCGCTGCAGGGCGTCGTCGAGCTCGAGCCCGACCCAGCGCCGGTACGTCGGGCTCGCCGGGTCGACGTCGACGGCGACGTCGAAGACGCGACCGCGCGCGACGCGCACCAGCTTGCCCTGCGCGTGCGGCGGCTTTTGCAGGTGCAGGCCGCGCAGCACGCCGCGCGCCGAGCGCGAATGGTTGTCCTGCACGAAGCGCACCGGCGCGCCGATCGCCTCGGCGAAGCCGCGCTCGTTGAAGCTCTCGAGGAAGAAGCCGCGGTCGTCGGCGAACACCTTGGGCGCGAGGATCAGCACGCCGGGCAGCACGGTGGGCGTGACCTGCATCAGAAGATCCGGCTGTCGGCGACCTGGAGCAGATAGCGCCCGTAGCCGCTCTTGACCATCGGTTGCGCCATCGCGCAGAGCTCGTCGCGGCTGATCCAGCCGGCGCGAAACGCGACCTCCTCGGGACACGCAACCTTGAGGCCCTGGCGCTTCTCGAGCGTGGCGATGAACTGGCCGGCCTCGAGCAGGCTGTCGTGGGTGCCGGTGTCGAGCCATGCGTAGCCGCGGCCGAGCACCTCGACGGTGAGGTCGCCGCGCTCGAGGTAGCGCGCGTTGACGTCGGTGATCTCGAGCTCGCCGCGCGCCGACGGCCGGATCGACGCCGCGATGTCGCAGACGTCGGCGTCGTAGAAGTAGAGGCCCGTCACCGCGTAGCTGCTCTTCGGCGCCTTCGGCTTTTCCTCGATGCTCTGGGCACGCCGCTGCTCGTCGAAGGCGACGACGCCGTAGCGCTCGGGATCGTTGACGTGGTAGGCGAAGACGGACGCTCCCGTCGTCCGGCGCGTCGCCCCCTCGAGCATGCGCTGCAGGTCGTGGCCGTAGAAGATGTTGTCACCGAGGACGAGCGCGCTCGGCTGGCCGCCGACGAAGCTGCGGCCGAGGATGAACGCCTGCGCCAGCCCGTCGGGGCTCGGCTGCACGCAGTACGAGATCGAGATCCCCCACTGCGCGCCGTCGCCGAGCAGCGCTTCGAAGCGCGGCACGTCCTGCGGCGTGCTGATCACGAGGATGTCGCGGATGCCCGCCAGCATCAGCGTGCTGAGCGGGTAATAGACCATCGGCTTGTCGTAGACCGGGAGCAGCTGCTTGCTGAGCGCGAGCGTCGCCGGGTGCAGGCGCGTCCCCGATCCGCCGGCGAGGATGATCCCCTTGCGGGTGGCGGTGCTCACTCAAGGCTCCTTCGCTGCGGTCAGCTCGTCGACGACGCGGTCGACGCCGGCCTGCCATGGTGGCAGCGCCAGCCCGAACGCGCCGCGCAGCTTGGTGGTGTCGAGGCGCGAGTTCGACGGTCGTCGTGCCGCCTGAGGATACGCGGCGCTCGGGATCGCCTCGATCGCGCCGTCGGCGACGCGCACCGGCGCGCCGCGCTCGCGGGCGCGCGCGATCGCGTGGCGCGCGACGGCGTGCCAGCTCGCCTCGCCGGCGGCGGCGACGTGGTAGGCCCCGCCGAGCCTCGCCTCGGCGCCGGCGCCGCGGATCGCGTGCGCGGTGACGTCCGCGATGAGCTCGGCGCCGGTCGGTGCGCCGACCTGATCGGCGACGACGCGCAGCGACTCGCGCTCGCGGGCGAGCCTGAGCATCGTGCGGATGAAGTTCGTGCCGCGGGCGGCGAAGACCCAGCTCGTCCGCACGATGAGATGGCGGCAGCCGCTCGCGCGGACGAGCTCCTCGCCGGCGAGCTTGCTGCGGCCGTAGGCGCCGAGCGGCGCGGTCGGATCGTCCTCGCGCCACGGCCTGCTGCCGCTGCCGTCGAAAACGTAGTCGCTGCTGTAGTGGACGAGCCACGCGTCGCTGGCGCGCGCGGCGCGCGCCAGCGCGCCGACCGCGGTGGCGTTGACGAGCTGCGCGAGCTCGCCCTCGGCCTCGGCGCGGTCGACCGCTGTGTACGCGGCGGCGTTGACGATCCACTGCGGCGCCATCGCGCGCACCGTCGCCGCGACCGCATCGGGCTCGCGCAGGTCGGCGTCGCTGCGGCCGAGCGCGACGACGTCGCCGAGCGGCGCCAGCGCGCGCTGCAGCTCCCAGCCGACCTGGCCGGCCTTGCCGAGGAGGAGGATCTTCACCGCGCGCGCTGTCCGTAGTTGGTCGAGAGCCACGCGCGGTACGCGCCGGTCTGGACGCGCTCGACCCAGTCGGCGTTCTCGAGGTACCACTGCACGGTCTTGCGCAGACCCGTCCCGAACGTCTCGGCAGGCCGCCAGCCGAGCTCGCGCTCGATCTTCGAGGCGTCGATCGCGTAGCGGCGGTCGTGTCCCGGGCGGTCGGCGACGTGCGTGATCAGGCGCGACCGCGGGCCGGCGGCGTCCGGCCGCAGTTCGTCGAGGAGCGCGCAGACGGCGTCGACGATCTCGATGTTCGGCTGCTCGTTCCAGCCGCCGATGTTGTAGGTCTCGCCGACGCGGCCGCGCGCCAGCACCTCGCGGATCGCGCTGCAGTGGTCCTTGACGTAGAGCCAGTCGCGGACCTGGCGGCCGTCGCCGTAGACCGGCAGGGGCTTGCCGGCGAGCGCGTTGACGATCATCAGCGGGATGAGCTTCTCGGGGAAGTGGAACGGCCCGTAGTTGTTGCTGCAGTTGGTCGTCAGCACCGGCAGGCCGTAGGTGTGGTGCCAGGCGCGAACGAGGTGGTCGCTCGCCGCCTTGCTCGCCGAGTACGGGCTGTTCGGTTCGTACGCGTCGGTTTCGCGAAACGGCGGATCTTCGGGCGCGAGGCTGCCGTAGACCTCGTCGGTCGAGACGTGGAGGAAGCGGAACGCCGGCTTCTCGTCGGCGCCGAGCTGCGCCCAGTAACCACGCGCCGCCTCGAGCAGCGTGAACGTGCCCTCGACGTTGGTGCGCATGAAGTCCGCCGGGCCATGGATGCTGCGGTCGACGTGGCTCTCGGCGGCGAAGTGCACGACCGCGCGCGGACGCTGGCTGGCGAGCAGCCGCTCGACGAGCGGCCGGTCGCAGATGTCGCCGTGGACGAAGGCGTGGCGGTGGTCGCCGGCGAGCGCGCGCAGGTTCTCGGTGTTGCCGGCGTAGGTCAGCTTGTCGAGGTTCGTGACCGGCTCGTCGCTCTGCGCCAGCCAGTCGAGGACGAAGTTGGAGCCGATGAAGCCGGCACCGCCGGTGACCAGGATCATGGAGGTCGCGCGCCGGAAGGCTGTTCAGAAGATGAACGCGCGAGTGTATCTGTGCCATCCGCCGCGAAATCGCGGGAGCCCTTGCGCCGGTCCCGCCCGAGCGCAGGCGCGATAATTGCGTCATGAATCCACCGAACGGCGCGCCAGTCGCGCCCGCGGGCGAGCCGGTCTCGCCCGCCACCTCCGGCAGCGCAGCCGGCCCTTCCTCCCTCCAGTTCTCCTCGGTCGGCCTGGCGCCGGTGCTGCAGCGTGCCGTCGCCGACCAGGGCTACACGACGATGACGCCGATCCAGGCGAAGGCGATCCCCGTCGTCCTCGCCGGCCGCGACGTCATGGGCGCGGCGCAGACCGGCACCGGCAAGACCGCGGCGTTCTCGCTGCCGCTCCTGCACAAGATGCTGCCGCACGAGAACTCGAGCATGTCGCCGGCGCGCCACCCGGTGCGCGCGCTCGTCATCGCGCCGACGCGCGAGCTCGCCGACCAGGTCGCCGACAACATCAAGGGCTACGCGGCGCACTCGAAGCTGCGCGTCGCGGTCGTCTTCGGCGGCATCGACATGAAGCCGCAGACGCTCGAGCTGAAGCAGGGCGTGGAAGTGCTCGTCGCGACGCCGGGGCGCCTGCTCGACCACATCGAGGCGAAGAACTGCGTCCTCAATCAGGTCGAGTACGTCGTCCTCGACGAGGCCGACCGCATGCTCGACATCGGCTTTCTGCCCGACCTGCAGCGCATCCTCTCGTACCTGCCCAAGCAGCGCCAGACGCTGCTCTTCTCGGCGACGTTCTCGCCCGAGATCAGGCGACTCGCCGAAAGCTACCTGCAGGATCCGGTGCTCGTCGAGGTGGCGCGGCCGAACGCGACCGCGACCAACGTCGAGCAGCACTTCTACAGCGTCTCGACCGACGACAAGCGGCGCGCGGTCCTCAAGCTCCTGAAGGAGCGGCAGATCGCGCAGGCGCTCGTCTTCGTCAACTCGAAGCTCGGCTGTGCGCGGCTGGCGCGCGCGTTCGAGCGCGATGGCCTGCGCACCAACGCGCTGCACGGCGACAAGTCGCAGGACGAGCGGCTGAAGGCACTCGATGCGTTCAAGAAGGGCGACGTCGACGTCCTCGTCGCGACCGACGTCGCCGCACGCGGCCTCGACATCGTCGATCTGCCGGCGGTCTTCAACTTCGACGTCCCGTTCAACGCCGAGGACTACGTGCACCGGATCGGCCGCACCGCGCGTGCCGGCGCGTCCGGGCTCGCGCTCACGCTGGTCGCGCGCGAGGACGCGCGCAACGTCGCCGACATCGAGAGGCTGCTCGGCAGGAAGTTCGAGATCGAGCCGCTCGAGCTCGACGACGACCGCCGCCCGCCGCTGCGCGACCGCAGCCGCCGCCGCGACGACGACGAGCGCGACAGCGGCGACATCCGCGCCGCGCGGGCATCGCGCGAGCCGCGCGTGGGCGGCGTGCCGCGCTCGCCGCGCGAGCCGGTGCAAGGCAACGATCCGTTCTTCGATCGGCCGTACGAGCCGGCGCCCGACACCGCCGAGCCGCCGTGGGAGAAGCGCCCCGCACCGGCTGCGCGCGTCTCGCCGAACATCAAGTCGAAGAAGAAGGTCGCCGCGCTGTTCGGCGCCAAGGTTCCCGCTGCCGCGGAAAGCTAGCCGCGGTCGTCAGCGCGCGAGCCACGCGAACACCGCAGGAACGTCGGCCGGGACGCCGCGCGCGTCGGCGCGCCAGCGCCCGACCGGAGCGCTTCGCGTCGACTCGCTGGCGAGCGTCAGGCCGACGCTGACCGAGAGCACCGTGGTCGGCTGCAGGCTCGCGAGCAGCGCAGCGAGCAGCGCCGGGTTCCGGTACGGCGTCTCGATCGCGACCTGCGTCTGCGCCAGCCGCCGCGACGTCGCCTCGAGCTCGCGGATCCGCTCGCTCCGCTCGACGGCCTCGATCGGCAGATAGCCGACGAACGAGAAGCTCTGGCCGTTGAGGCCGCTCGCCGCCACGGCGAGCGCGATCGAGCTCGCGCCGGGCAGGGCGACGACGCGAACGTTCGCGGCGTGCGCCGCAGCGACGAGCGCCGCGCCCGGGTCGGCGAGCGCGGGCAGCCCCGCTTCGCTGACAAGACCGACGTCGTTGCCGGCGAGCGCTGGCGCAAGCAGCGGCGCGACGTCGACCGCCGCAGCGGCCGCGCGCCCCTTCGGCGGTCGAGGCAGCTCGACGATCGCCAGCGTCTGGACCGGCCGCGCGAGCGGGCAGACGGCGTCGACGCGCTTCAGGAACGCGCGCGTCGTCTTCGCGTTCTCGCACACCCAGTGGCCGAGCCGCGCGGCGACGCGCAGCGTGCCGAGCGGCAGGCGGTCGCCGAGGTCGGCATCCGCTTCTGCGGTGCCGACGTCGAGCGCGGTGGGGACGAGGAACAGGGTTGCGCTCATCGAGCCTCGGGCGCTGCGGACGCGAGCGGATCGATGCCGGCGCGGCGCAGCAGCTCGCAGGTGCGGATCAGCGGCAGGCCGACGAGCGCGGTCGGGTCGTCGCTGCCGACGCTTTCAACGAGCGCGATGCCGAGCGTCTCGATCTTGGCGCTGCCGGCGCAGTCGTAAGGCGACTCGGCGCGCAGGTAATGCTCGATCTCGTCGTCGCTCAACCGGCGCATCCGCACCGCGACCGGCACCAGCGCGGATTCTTCGAAGCGCGTCGCGGCGCACACGACCGCGACTGCGGTCTGGAAGACGACGGTCCTGCCGCTCATCGCGCGCAGCTGCGCCGTCGCGCGGGCGTGCTCTCCGGGTTTGCCGATGCCGCGGCCGTCGAGGTCGGCGACCTGGTCGGAGCCGATGACGACGGCCTCCGGGTGTCGCGATGCGACCGCCGCGGCCTTCGCGAGCGCGAGGCGCGTCGCGGTCTGCGCCGGCGTTTCGTCCGCGTGCGGCTGCTCGTCGACCGCCGGTGCCTCGACGGCGAAGGGCAGGCGCAGCCTGGCCAGGAGCTCGCGCCGGTAGCGCGACGTCGAGGCCAGGACGAGGCGGCGCGCGGGCATCCGCCATTGTCCATCGTCGGCTCGCGCGGACCGCGGCGGCCTACACTGCGACGATGGCCCGACCGTTCGATCCGAGCCGTCTCGACGTCGCCGCATTCGCCGCCGCCGGCGGCGAGCTCGCCGGCGAGATCGCGGCCGCGGCGCTGCCGCGGCTCGCGTCGGCGACGTTGCCGCCGGCGGACGGTTCGCCGCGTCCTGCCATCGAATGGCGCACGGTCGGCGAGCGGCTGCCGCTCGAGGGCGCCGGCGTGCAGCCTTCGCTCCTCGTCGACGCGGCGACGAAGGTCACGCTCGAGTGCCAGCGCTGCCTGCGACCGCTCGGCGTCGCGCTGCACGCCGAGCGTCGCATCTTCTTCGTCGAAGGCGAGGCTGCCGCGGCGGCGCTCGACGCCGAGAGCGACGACGACGTCCTCGCGCTCACGACCGCGCTCGA
>Ga0068858_100002741_pt1 | contig 17717 bp, 14 predicted proteins | sample KBSSwiS12_FD_66589 | JGI IMG/M metagenome (GOLD analysis project Ga0068858, IMG submission 66589) | Switchgrass rhizosphere microbial communities from Kellogg Biological Station, Michigan, USA - KBS Switchgrass S1-2 | ecosystem: Host-associated > Plants > Roots > Rhizosphere > Soil ...
AGTGCATTTGATGGCAATTGGGCCCGATTTTGAAGTGGCACTAAGTCCCGGTCAATAACGACCAGATTTCCCTTGCAAAAGGGTCGTCCGCATCGACGACCTGAGCCAGGCCGCGGGCGTCTTCGCCTTTGCCGTGATGTCTGCCCCAGGGGGACACCCCCTGAAATCCCCATGGCCGGGGAGCTTCGCCCCCGACACCCCCTCGCCCGCGCTTCGCATGAGGCTCAGTCGGGTTCGAGTTTTCTCACTTCCACCACCCTGGATAATAGGCGTCCGACCTGCGCAAACAGGTTTCCCTGCCGTCCGGGGTGGGGCGGGCCTGGTCTGAATGTGTGGGCCGATGCTTCGAGCCGCAGGCCAGCTAGTCCCGCTTCCGGCGACGTCTGGCCCGGTGCGCTGCGGTGGCCGCGCGCTCGTCCTGTGGCCGGGGTCGCCCGGCTCTCCGATAGGTGGGCGCGGTCCGACGAGTGCTGGCTGGCTAGCGGGCCGCGTTCTTGAGGAACTGCTGGCGGTAGTTGGTCTGGGGACCGCTCCAGTAGCCGCCGCGGACGTGCCGGCGGATGCCGTCGTCGTCGGTCGCCCGGGACGCCGAATGCCACAGGTAGCCGTCGTGCAGGATGACGTCGCCGCGTTCCGCGTAGACGGCGGTCTCGCCGGTGACCTTGTCGAAGCCGAGCGGCATCTCGACCGGAGCCGGATCGTCGGTGTAGCCGCCGGCTGGGCGGGCGTCGTCCGGGACCTCGACGTGGTTGACGTTGCGGTAGGGCGCCGGGGTCGCCCAGTTGTGGCTGCCGGGGACGACGCGCAGGAACCCGTTCGCCGGGCTCGTGCCGTCGAGGTGGAAGGTGAAGGCGAGCCCTGGCCAGATGTCGACGCTGGGCATCGCCTGCCAGTCGGAGTGCCAGCCGATCCGGGTGTAGCCGGACTCCCGGCCAGGCCGGGAGTCCTGGTAGACGATACCGGCCTGTTCTGAGCCGTTCAGCCAGGCGGAATCGCCGATCAGCCGGCGGATCACCGTGACCAGCGCCGGCAGGGCCGCCGCCTCCAGCACTGCCGGGGACAGCTCCTGGACGTGCTCGACGTAGTTGACGAACTTCTCGGCCTTCTCGACGGCGTCCAGGTACTTCGTCGAGCCGTACCGCTCGGGCAGCTTCCCGGCCAGCACGTCCGCCTGGACGGCGGCGCACTCCGCCTCCATCCGGGCGGTCAGCTCCTCGGGCACGACGCCGCGCAGCAGCACGTAGCCGAACGCCCGGTAGAACTCCTCGATCTCGGCCAGCCCTGTCAGTGGCTCGGTCGCGTCCGGGGTCGGCTCGACCTCGAACACGCCGAAGGTCGCCGGTGTCGCGAGCACGGTCGAGCGCATGCGCAGCCTCCCTGGGAGTCCCGGGGTCGTCACGGGTTTCGGTCAGGCAGGTCCCGGACCAGCGCCACGGCGCGCGTCCGGCCCACCTGCGCATGACCTCTTCGACGCTAGGCCGCCGCCGTTACGCCCGCATTTCCGACCAACGGCGCTGGTAGACGACGTAACTGCCATCACCGCTGGTCCCGCAGGGGCGCGGGCCACCACCGGCAGGAGAATGGACCCGGCGGCTGGGGTGCGCTGCTCGTCTCCTGGCCGGCGGCGCGGCGGGCACGACCTACTGGCCTGGAGGGTTGGGGATGCGAGAGATGTCGGGCGACCGAACGGACCCGTCAGTCCTCGCGGCGGGGCGGCGCCGCGCCGGGGCGCGGGCCGCGCTGCTGCTGCTCGCCGACGGGCGGCTGCCGGCCGGCGGGCACGCGCACTCCGGGGGCATGGAGGCCGCGGTCGTCGACGGCGGTGTCCGCGGCCTGGACGATCTCGCGCTGTTCCTGCGCGGCCGGCTGGCGACGGCGGGCCTGCTGTCCGCCACGTTCGCCGCCGCCGCCTGTCTCGCCAGCGGATCAGACCAGTTGCTCGCGGCGTTGGACGTCGAGCTCGACGCCCGGACGCCGTCCCCCGCACAACGTGACGCGAGCCGCGCGCAGGGCCGCACGTTGCTGCGCGCCGGCCGGGCGGCCTGGGACCTGACCGGCGTGGCGTTGCCGACCGCGCCGCACCATCCGATCGCACTGGGCGTCGTCGCCGCCGCCGCGGGGCTCGAACCGGCCGACGCGGCGCTGGCCGCGGTCCACGGCGCCGTGTCCGGCACCGCCTCGGCCGCCACCAGGCTGCTCGGCCTCGACCCGCTCGCCGTCACCGGCCTGCAGGCTCGGCTGGCCGAGGAGCTGGACCGCACTGCCGCCGCAGCGACCGCCGCCGCCGAGGCCGCGGCCGGCGCCCCCGACCGGCTGCCGGCGCCGTCGGCCGTCCGCCTCGACCTGCTCGCCGAACGCCACCGCGCCGCGCCGGTCCGCATGTTCACGTCGTAGGCGCGCCGAGCTCGCGCCGAAGGTAGCCGGCTCAGCCGCCCAGCCGGCGGCGCAGGGTGACGGCGTCCGGCGCCAGCGCGGTGACCAGCACTCCCGGGCCCGCCAGCGGCAGCACCGCGGCGCCGCCGGAATCGCCACCGCCCGCCCGCGACGCCGCCGCGGAGACCGCGGCCGTGACGCCTGCCAGAGCGGAAGCCGCGTCCCTGCCGCCGTCGGCTGGGCCCGGCGGCGCCGCGATCAGCAGGGAGCCGACGCAGCGCGCCGCGCCGAGCAGGGCGGCGCCCGCGATGCCGGGCACGTCGGGGCCGAGCGTCAGCTGCTGGCGCAGCAGCGGAAGGTAGTCGGTGGTAGGTCCACCCGGCGCCGCGGGCGCGCCGACGTCGACCCGCAGGTCGGTCTCCAGGTGACCGGACGGCTCATGGAACCGACCGAGCAGGATCTCCTCCCGCCACCGCAGCCAGCCACCGGGCGCGACCCGCGCCCGCCCGATCAGCCGGTGCCGACAGCCGCGCACCGCCACCGTCGGCTCGGGCAGCAGATCGAGCGCTCCGCCGGCGGCGACCTCCGCCTGGATCTCCAGCACCGACGCGCCCGGCCCGTGCCCGGGCATGGCGAGCGTCGCGGCGACCGAGCGCAGCACCAGCCGCGCACCCGACCCGACACTGATCTCGAGCCGGAGCTCGTCACCCGCGAGCGGTCCTGCGGCACCGCCGACCAGGTGCAAGGTCACGGTCGGCAACGGGGGCGGTGTCAGGCCCGCGACCGCGCCGGGCGTGCCCGGCCCGGGAGCCGGGTCGGCGAACGGATCGGGCGCGCCAGGCCGGGAGGTCGCCGTGTGCCGAAGTATCAGGGGGACGGCGGAGCGCAGTTCCGCCACCCGTGCGCGGCCGTCGGAACCAGCCTCGACCCGCACGACGGCGTGCGCGCGCACCGCCGTGCGGCCGGCGGCGGCCGCCGGCTCGCGCGCCGGGGCCTCGGGGGCGGCCAGCGTCCCGGCGGCGCCAGGTCTCACCGGGTGCCAGGAAGGTCGAGCCCGACGGAGGCGAGCGGCGTGAGGTTGGACTCGTAGACGCCGGCGCCGGCCGTGCGGGCCTCGACGAGCTGGGCGAAGACCCAGCGGGCCACGTCGGTCGCCTTCGGGTCGTCGACGAGGCTGGTGAACAGCACCGGCCGGCCGTCGCGCATCGCCGCCGCGTCCCGCTCCATCACGCCCAGGTCGGCGCGCACGAGTGGCGCGAGGTCCGTCTTGTTGATGACGAGCAGGTCGCTGCTGGTGACGCCCGGGCCGCCCTTGCGCGGCACCTTGTCGCCACCCGCGACGTCGACGACGAAGATCTGCCGGTCGATCAGTCCGTAGCTGAAGGTCGCGGTCAGGTTGTCACCACCGGACTCGACGAGGATGAGATCGAGCGGGCCGAACGCGGCGTCGAGGTCCTCGACGGCGTCCAGGTTGGAGGTGATGTCGTCGCGGATCGCCGTGTGCGGGCAGCACCCCGTCTCGACGGCGCGGATCCGGGCCGGGTCGAGCACGCCGGCCCGCCGCAGGAAGTCGGCGTCCTCCGTCGTGTAGATGTCGTTGGTGACGACCGCGAGGTCGACCTTGCCGGCGAGCGCCCGGCACAGCCCGGCGACCAGCGCTGTCTTGCCGCTGCCGACCGGGCCCCCGATACCGATCCGCAGCGCCCGGCCGGCGGGCACCGTCTTCGGCGCGGCCTGCGCGGCCGTCCGCCATACCGCGAGCGAGCCGCCGCTCGAGCCGCCGAGCCCGCCCGGGAGCAGAGCGGACCCATGCTCGTGGTGATCGTGGTCGAGGTGCACCGACGCCTCCTGGTCTCGTCCCCGCGCTGCCCTGCCCGCACGACCTGCTCGTGTCGCCTGCCCAGACGGCGCTGCTCGGCGGCGTTCCCGCCGCCTCGGCCAGCCTAGGCCTCGGGGATGACACACCCGTTACTCCGGCCCCGCACGCCGGGCGGGCACCCACTGTTCCAAGCGGGTTTCAGGCAGCGACCTCACCCGAGTTCGAGGTGAACCGCCCGCCGCCGGTGCACCATAATCGAGGGGTGACGAGGGCCCGCCAGGATCTGCGGACCGCGGACGTAGCGCGCGCGACAGAGCGGCCACCGGACACGAGGTCTCCGGACACAAGGTCACTGGAGACCCGGACCGCACTGGTCGCGGCCGCCCGCCGGCGGTTCGCCGAGCAGGGCTATGTGGCCACCGGCACCGAGGAGATCGTCGCCGATGCCCGCGTCACCAGGGGCGCCCTCTATCACCACTTCCGGGACAAGGCGGACCTGTTCCGCGAGGTGATGAAGGAAGTCGCCAGCGAGGTGGCGGCGGCGCTCGTCAAGAGCGAGCTGGAGGCGACGATCGGCGGCGACGCGTGGACCCAGCTGCGCCGCGGCTTCCAGTCACTGCTGGACTTCTCAACCAGAACGGACACGGACTTCCAGCGGATCGTGCTCATCGACGGCCCGGCCGTGCTCGGCAACGACGCCTGGAACGCGCTGGTCGAGACACACGGCTACCGGCTGCTCTCCGAATGGCTGGAGCGCGCGATCGGCGAGGACATGATCGACCCGATGCCCGTCGCCCCCCTCACCCGGCTGGTAGCGGCCCTGCTCGCCGAGGCCAGCCTCTACGTGGCCCGCGCCGAAGACCCCCAACTGGCCCGCCGCGAAACCGGCATAGCCCTGGACCGCCTCCTCTCGGGCCTCGTCCGCAACCCCAGCCCCACCCACCAGCCCCTCTGAGCTGCCGCCCCGGCTGGCCCGTCGAAGCCTCGCGGGGGTCTTCGGGGTCTTCGGGGCACGCCAAAGTGGGGCCGGGATCCACTGGACCCCCGCCCCAGTTCCTATGGCCAGCCCCGGATCAGGGCAGTGAGGGCGCGGAGCGTCCGAACAGATCGGGGCGCTCCGCGCCCCGATCACATGCGGATGGCGCGGATCTGCTCCTTGAGCGACCCCATGGTGGCGAGCACGGCGGACGTCTCGTAGCCGCAGTGCGCCATGCAGTTGGCGCAGCGCGGGTCCTTGCCGCGGCCGTACTTGTCCCAGTCGGTGGTCTCGGTGAGCTCCTTGTACGAGCCGACGTAGCCGTCGCTCATCAGGTAGCAGGGCTTCTGCCAGCCGAAGAGCGAGTAGCTCGGGATGCCCCAGGCGGTGCAGGCGAGCTCCCGCTTGCCCTCCAGGAAGTCGAGGAAGACCGGCGAGTGGTTGAGGCGCCACTTCTTCCGGCGGCCCTCGGCGAAGACCTTGGAGAACATCTCGCGGGTCTCCTGGACGCCGAGGAAATGCTCCTGGTCAGGAGCCTTCTCGTAGGCGTAGCCCGGCGAGAGCTGGATCTGGTCGACCTGGAGATCGTCGTTCAGGAAGTTCAGGATGTCGATGACGTCCTGCGGGCTGTCATTGTTGAAGAACGTCGAGTTGGTGCCGACCCGGAAGCCCGCGGCCTTCGCCTCCTTGAATGCTTCTACACACTCGTCGAAGGTCCCCGGCTTCTCGACGACCGCGTCGTGCCGCTCACGCAGACCGTCCACGTGCAACACGAACGTAAAATAAGGGTTCGGCTTGAAGTTCTTCAGCTTCTTGCGAAGCAGCAGACCGTTGGTGCAGAGGATGACGAACTTCTTGCGCTTGGTCAGCTCGTTCACGATCTCGTGGATCTGCGGGTGCATGAGCGGCTCACCGCCGGCGATCGCGACCACCGGGGCCCCGCACTCCTGGACCGCCGCGAGGGCATCCTCGACGCTCATCCGCTGTTTGAGGACGGACGCCGGGTGCTGGATCTTGCCGCAGCCGGTGCATGACAGGTTGCAGGCAAAGAGCGGCTCCAGCTCGAGAACGAGCGGGAAGTACTTCTTTCGCAACAGCTTCTGCTTCACCAGGTAGGACCCGACACGCACCTGGTAGCGCCACTGAACCGCCACGGCGGATGTCCCCCTCTCGTCAGGCCGCCCGGTGGTGACCTGTGGTCGTTAGGGATGACCATACAGCGTGTACGTACAGCCTGTATGTCGATCCTAGAGGCAACATACAAGCTGTATGTCGAGCGTGCATGTCGATCAGGTTAAGCCAGACCAACGAAGCCACCATGACCGTGTCTCGCTACCGTCCGCGCCCATTTCGTGGGATTCGAGGCTCTACCCGTCTCTCTCGGTAGCCCCATTTCACGGACAGCGATGCAGAGGCAGTGTGCACCGCCCTCGGCAAGCCGGCCACTCGGCAGGCTGCGCACAGTCGGCCAGCCGACAGGCCCCGGCCGACCAGTCCGGCCGAGAGGTCGAACCAGACTGAGTTCGAGTCTCGAACCTAGGCGCGCACGGCAACTACACTGGCACCTCATGGAGGCACCCGCTACCCCACCAGTCCGGGCGGGGACCCCCCCGCCGCTGGCAGCCCCCCGCGTCTGCTCGATCGCGCGCGCCCTGGACGTGGTCGGTGAACGCTGGTCACTCCTGGTGATCCGGGAGGTCAGCCTCGGTGTCCGCCGCTTCGACGCCATCCAGGCCGCCACTGGAGCTCCCCGCGCCGTCCTCACCGACCGGCTCGCGAACCTCGTCAGCGCCGGCGTCCTAGAACGGGTCAGCTACCGCGAGGAGGGCTCCCGCGCCCGCCAGGAGTACCGGTTCACCCCGGCTGGCCGAGAGCTCACCCCGGTGCTGACCGCGCTGCGCCAATGGGGCGACCGGTACCTGTCCGGCGAAGCCGGCCCGCCGGTCGCCTTCACCCACGCCGACTGCGGCGCCCCCGTCCGGGTCCAGCACATCTGCGCCAAGGGGCACCTGATCGAGGACGGCCGCGAGATCATCAGACAGGCCCGGCCCGAGGCACCCGCGGCCGGCTGACCGGTTGCGGTCAGCCGCCCTGCGGGCGGCGTACCTCCTTGGGCAGCGTGAACGCGATCGACTCGGTGCCGATCGACCGGGTCGAGACCGTGGTCGCGCCGAGGCCGGCGAGCGCGTCGGACAGCTCCTGAACGAGGGTCGGCGGCGCCGACGCCCCGGCCGAGATCCCGATCGTGTCCGCGCCGACGAGCCAGTCCAGCCGCACCTCGTCCACGCTCTCGACCAGGTGGGACGCGACGCCGTCCCGGCGGGCGACCTCGGCGAGGCGCCGCGAGTTGGCGCTGTTCTCCGACCCGACCACCAGCACGAGGTCCGCCTCGCTGGCGACCCGGCGGACCGCGTTCTGCCGGTTGGACGTCGCGTAGCAGATGTCGGCCGAGCCTGGCCCGACGATCGCCGGGAAGCGGGCCCGCAGCGCGTCAACCACCTCCTCGGCCTCGTCGACCGCGAGCGTCGTCTGCATCAGGTAGGTGACCCGCTCCGGGTCCTCGACCCGCAGCGACGGAACGTCCTCGGCCGACTCGACCAGGCTGATCCGTCCGGGCGCCTCGCCGAGCGTGCCGTCCACCTCCTCGTGGCCGGCGTGGCCGATGAGCAGCACCGTGTCCCCGCGGGCGGTGAACCGGCGCGCCTCGGCGTGCACCTTCTCCACCAGCGGGCAGGTCGCGTCGATCACCGAGAGGTTGCGGCCGGCGGCGTCCTCGCGCACCGCGGGTGCGACCCCGTGTGCCGAGAAGACGACGGTCGCGCCGGGCGGCACCTCGTCGAGTTCGTCGACGAAGACCGCGCCGCGGCTGGCCAGGTCGTTGACGACGTGGGTGTTGTGCACGATCTGCTTACGGACGTAGACCGGGGCGCCGTGGATCTCCAGCGCCCGCTCGACGACCTCGATGGCCCGCTCGACACCGGCGCAGAACGCCCGCGGCTCGGCCAGCAGGACCCGGCGCGGCGCGACCGCCGCCGCCCAGGCACCCAGCGGCCCGCCGAGCTGGCGCAGCGTGCGCAGGCCCGAAACCCCGCGGCGGGCGAGGTCGATCCGGCCGAGCGGCTCGGCGGCCGTGTCGACGATCACCCGGAGGACGGCGAACGGCTTGCCGGCGGCGCTCGGTGACAGATAGGCCGACTCCATGTCCACGGCGATCGCGCCGGTCGCGGCAAGCTCGGCACGAGCCGTGCCGACGGCGAGCCGCGGCACCGACACGACGGGCCCGACGTGCACGCGGAGCCCGGCCCGGCGCAGCTCGCCGGCCAGCAGCGGCGCCGACGGGCACTGGCCGGTGACCGTGCCGTCGCCGGTGCGGACCTCGCTCGCGACGATGACGTCACCCGGCCGGACACCCGGCGCGAGCCCGCCACCGAGCCCGACGACCGCGACCGCGTCCGGCTTCGCCGCCCGGACCGCCTGGTTGGCCCGGCTGGCCCGCTCCGGGCCCATGCCGGTGCGCACGACGACGGAGTCCGCCGGCAGCCCGGAGCGGCCGGCGGCGAGTGCCTCCAGCCGCAGCGGCGCGGCGACGACCAGCCGGGAGCGTCGCGGCGGGCGGCCGGGCGTCCAGCTCGGCCCGGTGCCGACGGCCTGCGCCGGGATCAGCGGCACGGCGCGCGGCCGCGCCCCGGCGGCGACGCTCTCGGGCGGGGACGCGGATGCCTCCCCCTCCGTCGGCCCGCCGCCGCCATGACGTCGATCGCCGGTGTTCTCGGATGCAGAGATGCTGCTGCTCATGCCGCGGACCGTCCGGTGAGGGTCACGTACCGGCCGAGAGCCGTCAATGGGAAGACCAGCCGGTACAAGTGGTAGTTAATGGAGAAGTCCCAGGGGAAGCCGGTGCCGGTGTAGTAGGGCTCGTCCCAGCTGCCATCTGGCCGCTGGGTGTCGCACAGCCAGCTCACGCCGCGAGAAACCGCCTCGTTCGTCGGGTCGGCGGCGAGCAGCGCCAGCAGCGCCCAGGCGGTCTGCGAGGCGGTCTGCTCGCCACGACCGATCCAGGCATCGTCCTTGTAGGAGCGCAGGTCCTCGCCCCAGCCGCCGTCCGGGTGCTGGTGCGCGACGAGCCAGCGGACCGCCAGCCGGATCGCCGGATGGTCGGCGGCCACACCCGCGGTGATCAGCGCCGGCACGACCGCGCCGGTGCCGTAGATGTGGTTGACGCCCCAGCGGCCGAACCACGAGCCGCCCGGCTCCTGGTTGTCCAGCAGCCAGCGCACCGCGCGCTGGGTGACCGGGTGGTCGGCGCGGCCCAGGTCCGCGAGCATCTCGACCATGTGCGCGGTGACGTCCGCGCTCGGCGGGTCGATCACCTCGCCGAAGTCGCAGAAGGGGATCTTGGTCGCCACCTCGCGCACGTTGTCGGCATCGAACGCGCCCCAGGCACCGTTCGACGAGCGCATCCCGACCGACCAGTTGACGGCCCGCTCGACGGCGTCTCTCGCTCGCTTCGCGGCGTCCTGGTCGATGTCGCCCCAGCCGCCCTCCAGCAGGCGGCGGACCGCGAGCACCACCTCGGCGGTGTCGTCGACGTCCGGGTAGATGTCGTTCGCGAACTCGAAGGCCCAGCCGCCCGGCTCCAGGTTCGGCCGCCTGACCCGCCAGTCGCCCGGGATGGTGACCTCCTCACCGACGAGCCATTCGCCGGCCTGCCGCATCGCCGGGTGATGGGCGTCGAGCCCGGCATCGGCGAGCGCGACGACGGCGAGCGCCGTGTCCCACACCGGCGACTGGCAGGCCTCCAGCCGCCGGACCATGACCTGCTCGCCGTTCTCGAGGACCGGCTCTCGGACGGTGAAGGTCTCCAGGCCCTCCAGGGCGGCGACCAGCACCGGGTGGTTCATCGGATAGCCCATCAGGTGCAGGGCCATGATCGAGTAGACCCACGGTGGCTGAATACCGCCCCAGCCGCCGTCGGCCTCCTGCCGGGCCAGCACCCACTCGGTCGCCCGGCGCAGGGCCAGCTCGCGTAGCGTCTTGACCGGGTGGCGCTGGTAGCGGCGCAGCCCCGCGTCGAGGCGCTGGAACACGCCCGTCCAGCTCAGCAGCGGCGCCCTGCCCTGCCGGGCGGCCGGCACGGTCAACTCCTCGATCGTGAAGCCGAGCGACCGGACCGGCCGGAAGTGGCCGACGATTGTCAGCGCCACCACCGTCTGGCGCGCCCAGCACCCGAAGTCGTAGACGTTCAGCGGCACCCAGCTCGGCAGCAGCACCAGCTCCGGCGGCAGCACCGGGACCTCGTCCCACGGCCACTCGCCGAACAGCGCCATCCAGATCCGGGTGAAGACCCGCGTCGCCGCCAAGCCGCCGTGCTCGCGGATGAACGACGCCGCCCGCAGCATGTGCGCCGCACCTGGCGCGTCGCCGGCCAGCCGCAGCCCGATGTAGGCCTCGAACGTCGTCGACAGGTCCGACGGGCCGCCGTAAAACGTCGGCCAGCCGCCGTCGTCCTGCTGCTTGGACCGGATCCACCGGCCCGTCTCGGCCGCGAGCCGCGGCGCCAGGATGCCGAGGAACTGCCGGAGCATGAGGTCCTCTGCGTCCATCGTGACGTTCGTCTCCAGCTCGCCCTTCCACCAGCCCTCGGCGGACTGCAGCGACAGGAGATGGTCACGCGCGCGGCCCAGCGCTGCCGCAGCGTCCTCGGCGACCCGGTCGTCCACGCCGGAGGCCGGCTGCGCACGGGTCGCCGCGCCGCCGGCGCGGGGGGCGCCGGCCGCGCGAACGGCGGCCGGCGCCGCGCCGGTCAGGGCCAGCTCGCTCACCAGGTCGGGCAGCAGGGACGGGTCCGAGGTCAGGCTCATAGCCGAATCTCCTCCGGGGCTCGGGTGGGGAGCATCAAGGCCCGAGTGGGCCAGACGCGCTCGCCACCCTCCTCAGCAGTCGCGTTCGGTCACGAATCGGGCGAGGGCCAGCAGCTCCGCCTCAGCACGCGGGGGCAGGGACAGCGAGCGCAGCACCGCGCCGGCCGTCTTGAGCTGGCGGTCGGCCTCAGCCGTGGTCCACTCACGGCCGCCGGCCCGCTCCACCAGGGCGGCGATCCGCTCCAGCTCCTCGGTCGGCCGGTCACCCTCGCTGACCAGGAACGCCCGCAGCTCGTCGGCGTCCGCGCCACCGGCCTCCAGGGCGACGACGACCGGCACCGACTTCTTGCGGGACTGCAGGTCGGACAGCACTGGCTTCCCGGTGACGGCCGGGTCGCCCCAGATCCCGAGCAGGTCGTCGATGAGCTGGAAGGCGGTGCCGAGGCGCGCCCCGAACTCGGCGAGACCGTCGACGACCTCCTTCGGCGCGCCAGCGAGCACCGCGCCCAGCGAGGCGGAGCAGGCCAGCAGCGCGCCGGTCTTACCGTCCTCCATCGACAGCGTGTCGGCGACGGTCACATCCGTCCGGGTCTCGAACAGCAGGTCCTCCGCCTGGCCACGGACCAGGTCCTGGACCCCGGCGCCCAGGATCACCGCCGCCTGGCGGCCCGGCTCGCCCTCGACCTCCAGCAGGACCTGCGTCGCCAGGCCCAGCAGGGCATCGCCGGCGAGGATCGCGCCGTCCGCGCCGAAGACCGTCCAGGCGGTCGGCCGGTGCCGGCGCTCGGTGTCGCCGTCCATCAGGTCGTCGTGCAGCAGCGAGAAGTCGTGCACCAGCTCGACGGCCACGGCGGCGGGCAGGCCGACCTCCGCCGGCGCGCCTGCCGCCTCGGCCGAGAGCAGCGCGAGCGCCGGGCGGACCAGCTTGCCGCCGCCGCCGGCCTGCGGGTTGCCGTCGGCGTCGACCCAGCCGCGGTGGTACTCGACGACGTGCCGCAGGCGCGGGTGCAGCCGCGCCACGGTCTGGCGCAGCGCGGGAACGGTCAGCGTCCGACCACGCTCGATGGCCTCCGGAACCGTCATGGTCATGCCGGGTTACTCCCTGTCGCTGTGGTCGTGGTGGTCGGTGAGTTCGCGTGATCCGGTGCCGCTGGCGGCGACTGGGCTGGCAGCTGCGGCGGCGAGGACACCTGGATCGCGAGCCGGCCGGTCCCCTGCTCGCGTACGTGCACCCCCACGCTGGCCAGCGTCTCACGGGCAGCAGCGAGCCCGCTACGCACAGCTCCCTCCATGGTCGCCGGCCAGCCGGTGTCGGTCCACGCGCCAGCCAGGGCGAACCCGGGCAGAGCTGTTGCCGCTCCCGGGCGAAGAGTGAGCGATCCGGGCGCCTGCCGGAACGTCGCCGTGCGCTCCCTGGTCACGAAGACCTCGACCAGGTGCGCGTCCCGGGCCGCGGGGAGAATCCGGCGCATTTCGGCGACGAACTCGTCGCCGAGCTCGCCGGCCGGCCGGTCGATCCACGGCTCGGCCGCCGACTGGGACAGTGCCACGTACTGTGAACGGGCCGGCGCAAGGCCGGACTCGACAAGGCCGGAGGCACCGGTCCGGTCGAAGATCCACTGAATCGGCGAGCCCGTGACCGCCAGGAACGGCCCGTCGATCACCTTCCGGTCGAAGATCATGTGGATGTTCACGATCGGCGACGTGCCCAGCTCCGCCAGGCTCGCCGGGTTCGGGTGGGCACCGTCTGGCAGGAGCGCCGCGGCGGCCGGCGGGGGCACGGCGAGCACGACGGCGTCCGCGGTGAGCACCGCCGCGTCGGCGCGCCCGGCTCCGGAGGCGATCGCCAGCTCGTAGCCGGCGTCCGTCCTGCTGATCGACCGAACCTTGACACCGGTGCGCACGTCGGCGCCGGCGTCGGCCAGCGCCTTCGCCGACGCCTCGCCGTGCAGCTGCTGCAGCGGCACATCCGCCCAGCCGAGGTCGGCCGCGTCGGCGCGCTCCAGCAGGCCGGTGCGGACGACCTTGGCGGCCAGACCCAGCGACGCCTGAGCCGCCGGCGCGTTCAGCGTCGCGACGGTGAGCAGTTCCCAGAGCGTCTCGGTCGCCATCGGGCCCTGCCGGTGCGCCGTCAGCCAGTCGCCGAACGACCGGCCGTCGACCGCCGGTGAGCGCTGGTCCAGCCGGCCGAGCTGGAAGGCGGCCAGCGCCGCCGCGATCCGCTGGCCGGGCGGCAGCGCCTTGTAGCCGAGCAGCGCCGGCGCCAGATGCAGCGGGGCGGGCAGCCGTGTCTTCGTGCGGCGCAGCCGGGCATACCGGCCCGGCCGGTCGCCCAGCAGCACGGGGACGTCCAGGCGCGGCTGCAGCGTCGTCTGGTGCTCGACACCGAGCCGCCGCAGGTAGCCGCGGTAGGCCGTGCAGCAGCGCATGAAGACGTGCTGCCCGGTATCGACCCACAGGCCCTTGCGGTCGAACGACGCGGTCGCTCCGCCGAGCCGCGGGCGCGCCTCCAGCAGCACCACGTCGGCACCGTTGTCGGCCGCCAGCAGCGCCGCCGAGAGCCCCGCGAGCCCACCGCCCACGACCGCGAGCCGAGGCCGAGCTCCGGGCCCGCTCAGGCCGTCACGTCCCGTCACGGCGTCGCCCCCCTGAACCACTGATCGCGCGCACCCGTTCCGGACGGCCGGCCAGGCTGCGGCCGGCGACCGTCACCTTCTCCCAGCCGGGCAGCGACACCCGCGTAGTCAGCACGGCCGACGGGTCGGCCTTGATCCGGCGGTTCAGCCGCAGGTAGATCCCGGCCAGCGCCCCGCAGCACGCGGAGCTGCGCCGATCGAGCAGGTCCAGCAGCACCAGGCCGCGGGAGTACCACTCCTCGGCCCGCGCCGCGCCGGCCCGCAGGTAGTCGACGAGCGCGTCCTCGGGGCCACCGAGACGCCCGTCGGCGTCGACCGCCAGCTTCACCCCGGCGGCGGCCAGCTCGGCCTGCGGAAGATAGGTCCGCCCATTGAGCAGGTCCTCGCGGACGTCGCGCAGGATGTTCGTCTGCTGCAGCGCGACCCCGAGCGCGTCGGCGATGGCGGGCGCGTCCCGGCGCCCGGCCGCCTCGGTCGTGCCGAAGATGCCGAGCGAGAGCCGACCGATCGTGCCGGCGACCAGCCGGCAGTAGCCGACCATGTCGTCGAACGTCTCGTAGGTGCTCGGGACGATGTCGCTCTCGACGCCGTCCGCGAGCTCGATGAACGCCTCCAGCGGGATCGGGAAGCGCCGCGCGGAGTCCGCGAGCGCGACGATCACTGGGTCCGAGCTGTTCGGGTCGAGGTCGCGGATGTCGGCACGGGCCTTCGCCAGGCCCTCGATCTTCTCCTCGTCCGGGAGGTCGCCGTCCCCGATGTCGTCGAGCCGGCGGGAGAAGGCGTACACCGCCGAGAGGGCGGCGCGGCGGTCGGCCGGCAGCAGCCGGATGCCATAGGAGAAGTTCTTCGCCGCCCGGTTCGTGATCTCCTCGCACGCGGCGTAGGCCTCGGCCACGGTTGGCCGGTTCGCGGCGCCGGTCACGAGGCCTCCCCCTCGTCGCCCTGGCTGGGAGCGGCGGCCGTCACGCGGGTGGGGTTCGGCGACGGGGGCGGCGGCTCGCACAACGGCGACAGGGTGCCGGCCGCGGCCGCGCTGGCCCGCATCGACGGCGCGTACGAACGGAACCCGACCCACATCGTGGCGCCGGCCAGCCGCGGCTTGGTGGCCTTCGGCGCGCCGCCGAGAACGTCATAGCCGGCCTGCCGGACGGCGTGCAGCGCCGCTCGGCCGCCGCCGATGAACCCGGCGATCGCGAGCCGCATCCGCCCTTCGAGCAGGCTCGCCAGCGGCGCGCCCTGGTCGAGGATCGTCGTGGCCCGCGCCACCTGGAAGGCCATCAGGTTGCGCAGCGCCGGCGAGGCGACCGGAGCGGCGAGCTCCGCCTCCGTGACGCCGAAGGTGTCCAGGTCCTCCTGCGGCAGGTAGATCCGCCCGGCCGCGTAGTCCTCGGCGACGTCCTGCAGGTGCTCGGCGATCTGCAGGGCGGTGCACACCCGGTCCGAGAGGATCAGCCGGTCCGGCGTCGCCTTGCCCAGCACGCCGAGGACCATCCGGCCGATCGGGTCGGCCGACAGCGTGCAGTAGCGCAGCAGGTCGTCGAAGGTCGGGTAGCGGCTGACTCGCTGGTCCAGCCGGTTCGCCTCGATCAGCCGTAGGAACGGCTCGGCCGGCAGGTCGCGGGCCGCCACCGTCGTCGCCAGCCGCTGGTGCACCGGCAGCGCCGGCCCCTCGCCCGTCCAGATCCGCTCCAGGTCGGCGGCGAGCCGGTCGAGCAGGGCGAGCCGGTCGCCGGGGGCCTCGTCGCCGATGTCGTCGACCAGCCGGGCGAACCCGTAGATCGCCTTGAAGTGCTCGCGGATCGCGGCGGGCAGCACCACGGGCGAGACCGGGAAGTTCTCCCCATAGGCCGCGCGCAGCACGTCGTCGGTAGACGTCTCCAGGTCGGTGATCCCGGCCGGCTCCTGCCGCCGGCCGGGGGCCGCGGTCCGGGCGTCGATGGTCGTCATGCGCCTCTCCTTCGGGGGCGGTCTGGACGCGCGGGGCGGCCACGGGACATACGGGAGTCGGGTGCGGTCGGGTCAGGTGACCTGACACCACTCGCGCCATGCTGACGGCGGCTTGGCCGTCAGCGGCGGCTGGTCGTCATCCGAACACGTTGGCCAGCCTGCGGTAGAGCGGCGGTGCCAACCCGTGCACCCGCGCGGCCAGGGACATCCACCCTGGCACCCAGACCTCGGCGTCGCCACGCGCGACGCCCGCGAGCATCCGGTCGGCGACCCGGTCCGGTGGCAGCACCTTCGGCCAACGCCGGACGTACGGGGCGCCCCGGCGGCGGAAGAACGGGGTGTCGACGGCACCCGGTAAACAAAGTGTGACCACAACACCACGCCCCGCAACTTCGGAGCGCAGCGCATCGGCGAAGCCGACCAGAGCCGCCTTGCTGGCCGAGTAGGCGACCTCCCCGCGCACGCCGACCGCGCCCGCGACACTGCCGACCAGCAGGATCCGGCCCTCGCCACGGTCGAGCATCGCGGGCAGGACAGCCCTGACCAACATCATCGGGGACAGCACGTTGACCGTGACCAGGTCGCGCAGCACGTTCGGTGACATCACCTCGAACGGCCCGGCCGCGCCGATGCCGGCCGAGAGGACGAGCAGGTCGACGGGTCCGAGCAGTTCGGTGGCACGGGAGGCGACGGCGTTCTCCGCACCCATCGCGGTGAGGTCGGTGGCGAACCGGTGACCGCCGGTCGCGGCAGCCACCTGGTCGAGAGCGCCGCCGTCGCGTCCGACCAGGAGAGTCCTGGTGTCCTCCTGGGCCAGCCGGAGCGCGGCCGCGCGGCCGATCCCGCTGGACGCACCGGTCACCAGCGCCGTGCGCGGCGGCCAAGGAGCGGACGTGGCGGCCCGAGCCCTGCTGATCACCGGCCGGGAGGCACGATCCTGGACAGCAGGACGGGAGCGGGTGCTCACGCCTCACACACCTCCGGTCGCGTCGGCCGCCAGATCCACCGTGCGGTCGGCCGCGTCGCGGCCGGCGGTCGCGGGACCACCCGAATCAGGTGACGGGTGGGTGAGGCTGTCACGACCCTCCACATATCCCAACCGTCCAACAACGCGCCCCGCGGCCATCCGTGGGTCGCGAGTTCGCCCCGGCGTCACGCCCCCCAACGGCAGCCCCATCATTTCACCGCCCCCTGGCGATCCCGTCCATGGTCAGGTGGATGACATCACGCACCCACACTGGCCGTGCGCGGGCGAGAGTCGCCCCGCTGAGGGTACGGAACGATTACCCAGAGCGCATCTTGCCGGCACCCGGCTGACCATTCATTCGATTTACGGCTGTGAATCGGGCTGGAATGACACGGCGGGGACATGATGCAGACACCGGGGCCGCGATGGAGACATGACCCAGACCTCCGACCGAGCGTGACCGTGACACCGTTGTGACAATCATCGCCTGCCAACAACGGGTCGCTCACGGTCAACCGGCGACCCGACCTCCCGCGCCGCCACGCGAGCACGACCGCCAGCACGGGTCAAGGTCCGGATAGGGAAACGTCTGCCGCACGGACACACCCTACCGTCCTGGACAAACAAGATCAAAACTGGCCACCGGGGCACATTCAGCGCGCCCGCAAGCCCCGAGCGGCGCGCGGCGGCTCAAATCGCCCGACTCGCGCACGGGTGAGATCTGTCACGGCGAGAGCGGTCCGGGCCGCAGAATCGCGCTGTCCGACGACCCTTCGACCAAGGAGAGCCGTGGCAGCGCTCGCCCGCTGGTGCTTCCGGCACCGCTGGACCGTCGTGATCGCCTGGCTGGTCGTGCTCGTCGGGGTGTCCGTCGCCGCCCGGGTCACCGGCGGCCACTACCGGGACGACTTCACTCTGCCGGGCACCGACACCCAGGCGGCGTTCGACCTGCTCCAGCACGAGTTCCCGAGCGCCTCCGGCGACACGGCGACGATCGTCCTGCATGCCCGGTCCGGCACCCTGCGCGGCCCCGCGCCGTTGGCCGCCGCGACCGCGATGCTCGCCCGGGTCGCGAGACTGCCGCATGTCGCCGAGGTCGACAGCCCCTTCGGCGCCCGGGGCGCCGCCAAGACCAGCG
>Ga0068858_100002751_pt1 | contig 17683 bp, 18 predicted proteins | sample KBSSwiS12_FD_66589 | JGI IMG/M metagenome (GOLD analysis project Ga0068858, IMG submission 66589) | Switchgrass rhizosphere microbial communities from Kellogg Biological Station, Michigan, USA - KBS Switchgrass S1-2 | ecosystem: Host-associated > Plants > Roots > Rhizosphere > Soil ...
GAGCCGTCGATATGGAAGGGCTTTTCATTTAACATTCGTTCCGCTTTTCAACCACTTAAACGAGTGGTTTCCGGGGGCCGATAGACGATGTTCATCACCAAGAAGCACCTGCGGCGGCGAACGTTCTTGCAGGGTTTGGGCGCGGCCGTCGCGCTGCCCCTGCTCGACGCGATGGTGCCGGCGTTCGCGAGCAACGTGAAACAGACGCCTCGCTTGGGGTTCGTCTACGTGCCGCACGGAATGGTGATGAATCGGTTCACGCCGACGACGGTCGGCAAGAACTTCGCCTTCAACGACATCACGAAGCCGCTCGAGCCGTTTCGTAGCCGCTTGAGCATCGTGAGCCGTCTGCATCACCGCGCGGCAGACTCGACCGCAGTGCACTCTTTGAGCCCCACGACTTGGCTCAGCGGAGTGCGGCCGAAGCCGACGCAAGGCATGGACGCGTACGCAGGCGTCACGGCCGACCAAATCGCCGCGCGTGCGATTGGCCAGGACACGCCTCTGCCGTCGATCGAGCTCGCGACCGAGGACCACTCCGGGTTGATCGGCGCGTGCGACCGCGACTACGGCTGCATCTACATGAACACGCTGTCGTGGCGCACGCCGACGACGCCGATGCCGATGGAGATCAATCCGCGCAAGGTGTTCGAGCGGATGTTCGGCGAAGGCGACAGCGCGGAAGCGCGCGTCCGCCGCCGCCACGAGGACGGCAGCATCCTCGACGCGGTCACGGGCCAAGCAACCGCGCTGCAGCGCGACCTCGGCGCACACGACCGCGAGACGCTCGACGAGTACCTCGAGGGCGTGCGCGAAATCGAGCGGCGGCTCACGCGAGCGGAGACCCAGGCGGCGCAGAACGCGAACATCGACGTGCCCGAGGCGCCGTCCGGAATTCCGTTCGAATATGCGGAGCACGTCGGCCTGATGTTCGACCTGCTCACGCTCGCTTATCGCGCCGATATCACGCGCGTATTCACGTTCATGATGGCGCGCGAAGTGAGCAACCGCACTTACACCCAGGTCGGCGTCACCGAAGGGCATCATGCGGTGTCGCACCACCAGAATCGCGCCGACAAGCTCGAGTGGCTCGCCAAGATCCAGACCTACCACATTGGGCTGTTCGCCGATTTCCTCCACAAGCTCGACTCGTACAAGGACGGCGACGGCTCGCTGCTCGATCACACGATCCTTCTCTACGGCAGCAACATGAGCAACAGCAACGCTCACGATCACTACCCGCTGCCGAACGTCGTCGTCGGCGGCGGCTACGGCCGCTTGAACGGCGGGCGGCACGTGATGTGCGAAGAGCACACGCCGATGACGAACTTGCTCGTCACCCTGCTCGCCAAAGCCGACGTCGACGTCGACAAGCTGGGCGACAGCACGGGCCACGTCGCCGAAATTTGAGCGCGAGGATCGCGGAATGAAGGTAACGCTATCGGCCGCCCGCGCCGCGCTCGTCGCAGCGCTGGTGTTCGCGGGCGCGGCGCAGGCCGCGACGCCGCCGCTCGTCGCGGCGGTGAAGTCCGGCGACCGCGCCACTGCGCTCGATCTCGCGCGCGACAAGAGCGCAGTGCTCGCGGCCGAAGCCGACGGGACCACGGCGCTGCATTGGGCCGTGCGCGCCGACGACCTCGAGCTCGTAGACCGTCTGCTCCGCTCCGGCGCCGACGCCGGCGCCGCAAACCGTTACGGCGTCACGCCGTTGCATCTAGCCGCGATCAACGGCAACGCAGCGATGCTCGAACGCCTGATCATGGCCGGCGCGGATCCGAACATGGCCGGCGCCGACGGCGAGACGCCTTTGATGACGGTCGCACGCGGCGGCCACGTAGACGCGGCCGAAGCTCTGCTGAAGCACGGCGCCGAGATCGACGCGCGCGAGGCTTGGCACGGCCAGACGGCTCTGATGTGGGCGTCGGCCCAGGGCCACATCGAGATGATCCGCGCGCTCGTCATGCACGGTGCCGACGTGAACGCGAAATCGAACGTCGAGCCTTGGGAACGCCAAGTCACGTCCGAGCCGCGCGACAAGTGGTTGCCGCCCGGCGGTCTCACACCGCTCTTGTTCGCCGCGCGCGAAGGCTGCGTCGATTGCGTGCCGGTGCTCGCCGAGCTCGGCGCCGACGTGAGCGCGACTACGCCGGACGGCATCAGCCCGATCGTGATCGCACTGATCAACGGCCACTACGACGTCGCGGGCGCGCTGATCAAGGCCGGAACCGATGTGAACCTGCTCGACTACGTAGGCCGCGGCGCGCTGTACGCCGCGATCGACTTCAACACGATGCCGACGTCCAACCGGCCGGCACCGCACGTGATCGACGATCAGCTCAGCGCGCTCGACGTCGCGCGCATGCTGCTCGAGCGCGGCGCGAACCCGAATGCGCAGCTGAAGAAGCTGCCGCCGTATCGCGCGAAGCTCGACCGTGGCAACGACATGATGCTCGGTGCGGGCACGACCCCGTTCCTGCGCGCGGCAAAGGCCGGCGACATTCCGGCGATGCGCCTGCTGCTCGAGCACGGCGCCGACCCGAAGCTGAGCCCGACGCGCAGCGGTATTACGCCGCTGATGGCGGCCGCGGGCCTCGGCACGCAGGAGCAGGACACGACCGGCCGCTACAAGACTCAAGCTGAAGCAATCGACGCGATCCGGCTGATGCTCGATCACGGCGCGGACGTGAACGCGGCGGCGAACGACGGCCGCACCGCGGTGCACGGCGCGGCACTGCAAGGTTACGACGACGTGATCAAGTTTCTCGCGGCGCACGGCGCAGACCTGACCACGAAGGACCACAAGGGCTTTACGCCGCTCGACACCGCGCTCGGTCGCGCTGGCGGGTTCGGTTTCACGGGCCAGGAAGGGGTCGTGCGTGAGGGCACGGCAGCACTGATACGTTCGTTGATGGACGCGAACGCGACGCCTTCCGCGACGGCCCATCAGGGTCTCACCGAGACTGCGGTTGCGGCGCAACACTAAAGCTGCGGCCAAACGAGACCTGCAGCCTTGCAATTGGCAGGGCCGAATCCCATAGTCCTTCCCGTGCCGTTGACTCTAGCCCTCTTCCGATGCCTTCGCGGCGCATTGCGGGAGGCCCGCCTCGACTCCGGGGTGACATAAGAACTAGAAGGCACAGGGGGCAGTCTCGCGTTTGATGCGCATTCCGGTGCTGCCGGTTCGGTAAAGTCTGTGCTAAGACTAAGGTGCAACTCGGTATGACGTTCGGCGGCGTTTTCCATCTTTCGGCCTGGGGCTACCTTGGCGTCGCGTTGCTGCTCACGCACGTGACGATCGCCAGCGTCACGATCTTCTTGCATCGCCATCAAGCTCATCGGGCGCTCGATCTGCATCCGATCGCGAGCCATTTCTTCCGCTTCTGGCTCTGGATCACGACGGGCATGGTCACGCGCGAGTGGGTCGCCGTGCATCGTAAGCATCACGCGAAGTGCGAGACCGATGCTGATCCGCACAGCCCGCAAATCTGGGGCATCTGGCGCGTGCTGTTCGGCGGCGTCGGGCTCTATCGCTCCGCCGCGGCCGATGCGGACACGCTCGACGTCTACGGCCGCGGCACGCCGGATGATTGGCTCGAGCGGAATCTTTATGGCCGGCATTCGTTGATCGGCTTGGGGCTCATGCTGGTAATCGACGTCGCGCTGTTCGGGCTCGGCGCCGGGCTCGCGATCTACGCGGCGCAGCTCGTCTGGATTCCGTTCTGGGCCGCCGGCGTGATCAACGGCATCGGCCACTACCTCGGCTACCGCAATTTCGAAACGCAAGACGCGTCGCGCAACATCGTTCCGATCGGCGTGCTGATCGGCGGCGAGGAATTCCACAACAACCATCACGCGTACTGCTACTCCGCGAAGTTCGGCAACAAGTGGTGGGAGTTCGATATCGGCTGGGTGTACATCAAGCTGCTCGAGAGCTTCGGCCTTGCGACGATCAAACGCGTCGCGCCGCGCACCGCGTTCGAGCCCGGCAAGAGCGCGATCGATGTCGACACGCTGCGGGCCGTGGTCGCGAACCGCTTCCACGTGCTCAAGCTCTACGGGCGGCGCGTGATCGCGCCCGTCTTACATGCGGACGCCGACGAGGCGGAGCCGGGTTTCCCGCGCAAGCAGATCGCAAGCATCCGCAGGCTGATGATCCGCGAGGACGTGACCTCGCTTCGCCACGATCCGCGCACGCGCCAATGGCTCGACGCCGCGCTCGAGCGCAGCCCGAAGGTGCGGACGGTCTATCAGTTCATGCAGCAGCTGAAGTCGCTGTCGAATCAGGCTGTGCGCACCGACGGCGATCGGCTCAAGCGCCTGCAGACCTGGTGCGCCGACGCCGAGGCCAGCGGAATTCGCTCGCTGCGCGACTTCGCGCGGCAGCTTCAGGCGTATACCGCTTAACGTCGTCGTAATCTCGCCCTTCGACTCGGCGCGGACCGCGGCGCGGCGCACGCCATGACGCGCGCACGAGTATCCGCTGGCGCGCCACGCTTCAAATACCTGCCGCGCTCAGGTGTAATACACGCGCGGCGGTAAGTACCGAGCTCACCAAGAGGCCGGAACAACAACGAGCAGCCGCGACAACGGTTCGGGGGGACCATCCGCCATGTCGTCGACAGAGATCTTCGGCCTCGCGAGTGTCGCCGCGCTCTGTGCCGCGCTCTTTCTCGGCGCGTCGCTCGGCGCGCAGGAGCAAGGGGCGGACCTAGCGAAGCTCGCCGCGCTCGAGACCGAGCTCACGGGCCTGGAGCACGACCTCGCCCTGCTCGAGGACGCCAAGGCGATCAAACGCCTCCAACGCGCCTACGGCTACTACGTCGACAAGAAGCTCACCCGCGACGTGGGCGCGCTGTTCGCGGACGCGCCGGACACCACGGCGGAGCTCGGCGGTCTCGGCGTCTACGTGGGCAAAGCGCGGATCACGGAGTTCTACGACCGGGTGATGGGCGGCGAGGGATTGAAGCCCGGTCAGCTGCACAACCACATGATCCTGCAAGGCGTCGTGCACGTGGCCGACGACGGCCGCACGGCCAAGGGCCGCTGGCGGGCGCTGATCCAGATCGGCGAGGCCGGCAAGAGCGCCACCTGGGCCGAGGGACCGTACGAGAACGAGTACGTGAAAGAGAACGGCGTCTGGAAGTTCAGCAAGGTGCACTGGTACCAAACCGTGTCCGCGCCGTACGACCCGGGTTGGCACAAGGCGCCCGAGCCGATGAATCCGCCGATGAAGGACTTCGGGCCGGACCGTCCGCCGTCGGTGACGTACCAGTCCTATCCGTCCGCGTACCAGCCGCCGTATCACTACAAGAATCCCGTGTCGGGACGCTGCGAGCCGGGGGTGTGCGATGCGAAGCCTTAGCCTCGCGCTCCGAGCACTCTGCTGCGTCGTGCTGCTCCTTGCGCTCACGCCGCTCGCAAACGCGCAGGCACAAGATCCGGCCGCGCGCGTCGCGGCACTACGCGACCGCCTCGCAAAAGTCGACACGCGCGCCGCGCGCGTCGCGGACGTCGACAAGATCGAGTACCTGCAAGGCAGCTACGGCTTCTACGCCGACAAGATGCTTTGGGACGAGGTGCTCGATCTCTTCACCACCGACGCGACGCTCGAGATCGGTCCGAGCGGCGTTTACGCCGGCAAAGACAGCATCCGCCGCTATCTCTATAGCCTGAGCGGAGGCAAGCAAGGACCGCTCGAAGGCGTGCTCAACGAGCACTTCCAGCTCCAACCGATCGTGACCGTCGCCCCGGACGGCAACTCGGCGAAAGCGCGCTGGCGGGGGTTCCTGATGCTCGGCGTCAACGGCGCGAGCGACGGCGGCGACTGGGGCGAAGGTACCTACGAGAACGAGTACGTGAAGCAAGACGGCGTTTGGAAGATCAGCAAGCTGCACTGGTATGCGACGTTCGTCGCGCCGTATCAGGGCGGCTGGCTCAACCCGACCAAGAAGCCGCTCGAGGATTACGCGCTCGGCAAGGGCGTCGAGCCGGATCGGCCGTCGAGCGAGACGTGCGAGCCCTACCCCGGCGTGTGCGTGCCGCCGTTTCACTACAAGAATCCGGCGAGCGGGCAGTGAGGACATGGCAATGAGAAGCGAAACACTGCGCCGCGCCGGGTCGTTGCTCGTCGTGCTCGCAGCCGTCGCGCTCGTCGGCTGCGGCCGCTCGGCCCCGCCCGCGAACGCCGAGCTCAAGGCGGCGATCGCGGATCTCGAGAAAGCCGTCGTTGCCGCGAAGGCGGAAGTCCAGCGCCTGAAGGACGTCGACGATCTCGAGAATCTAGCCGGCATCTACGGTCATTACGTCGACAAGAACCGCCACGACGATGTCGCGGACCTCTTCGCGCGCGACGGAGTCGTCGAGATCTACGGCCGCGGCGCCTTCTTAGGGCAGGACCGCGTCCGCGAGTACATGCACAACCTGTCGCCCGGCAGCGTCGGACCGCGCGACGGCTCGCTGTTCAACCACATGCATCTGCAAACGGTCATCGACGTGCAGCCCGACGGCAGGACGGCGTTCGTGCGCTCGCGCCCGTTCATCATGTTCGGGATCGTGAACGCGAACGCTCAGTGGGGCGTCGGCGGCTACGAGAACGTGTTCGTGAAAGAGGACGGCGTGTGGAAGCTCGGCTATCTGCACGGCTACTACACGATGTACACGAACTACGAGGACGGCTGGACGAGGAAGGCCACGCCGATCTTCGGCGAGTACGCCCGCCTCCCGCCCGATCGGAAACCGACCGTCCAATACGCCGCGTATCCGGCCGCCTTCGTGCCGCCGTTCCACTACAAGAACCCGGTGAGCGGCCGCGCCGATCACTACGGCGATCCCACTTTCCACGACTCACAAAAACAATAACGACGGAGCACCGACGACCTTATGTGGCAACACAACTATGCGCCCGTTCTGAACAGCCTCGGATGGTCGACCGTCGCCGCAGCGGTGCCGATCTTCGTGCTGCTGCTCCTGATCGGCGTGTTGCGCAAGCCCGCGTGGATCGCGGGACTCTCCGGCCTCGCAGCCGGTCTCGTCGTTGCGATCGGCGTGTATGGCATGCCGGTCAAGCTCGCGGTTTCCTCGACGCTGATGGGCGCGGCGTTCGGCCTCCTGCCGATCGCGTGGATCGTGTACTGGGCCGTCGTGCTCTATCGCCTCACGCTCGAGACCGGCAACTTCGAGGTCATCAAGGACTCGATCGGCAGCCTCACCACGGACCGGCGCCTTCAGGCGATGCTGATCGCATTCGCGTTCGGCGCATTCGTTGAGGGCGCGGCAGGCTTTGGAACTCCCGTTGCGGTGGCAGCCGCGATGCTTACGGGCCTCGGCTTCTCGCCCTTCTTCGCAGCGGGCATCTGCCTGCTCGCGAACACCGCGCCGGTCGCGTTCGGCTCGATCGGCATTCCGGTCATCACGCTCGCGGGCACGACGGGCATCGACAAGATCGAGCTCAGCGCCTGGGTCGGCCGGCTCTGTGCGCCGATCTCGCTATTCATCCCCGCGTATCTGATTCTCGTGATGGGCGGATTTAAAGGCCTCAAGGGGGTTCTGCCCGCAGCGATCGTCTGCGGAGTTTGCTTCGCGTCCATGCAATTCTTGATGTCCAACTTCGTCGGGCCCGAGCTCGTGGACATCGTGGCGTCGATCACGGCGATGATCGGCCTCGTGCTGCTGTTCAAGGTCTGGCAGCCCAAGGACCAATTCGCGCTCGCGGGCGAGCATCAGGCGACCGTCACGCTGAAGTCGCACGGCTTTTCGCGCACGCTGCTCGCCTGGTCGCCGTATCTGTTCCTCGTCGTGTTCGTGCTGATCTGGGGATACCCCGACACCGCGGCCATGCTCGCGAAAGCGAGCCGCGCGATACCGTGGCCTGGCTTGCACAATCAGATCACGCGCGTCCCGCCGGTCGTCCCGACCCCGTCGGGATACGCCGCCATATACAACTTCAATTGGCTTGCGGCCGCGGGCACCGCGTGCGCGTTCGCGACCATCGCGTCGGCTCTAACGCTACGAGTCTCGGTCGGCATGTACTTCGGCCTGCTCGGTAAGGTCGCGAAGCAACTCGGCTTTTCGATCTTCACGATCGCCTGCGTACTTGGTCTCGCGTACTTGATGAACTACAGCGGCATGACCACGACGCTCGGCCTCGCGTTCGCGGCCACCGGCGCGCTGTTCCCGTTCTTCAGCGCGCTGCTCGGCTGGCTCGGTGTGTTCTTGACGGGCAGCGACACGTCCGCAAACGCACTGTTCGGCAACCTGCAGGTGGTCACGGCCAATAGCCTGCACCTGAACCCCGCGACGATGGCCGCGTCGAACTCGGCCGGCGGCGTCATGGGCAAGATGATCAGTCTCACGAGCCTCGCAGTCGCCGTCGCGGCCACGGGCATGGACCGATCCGAGGAAGGCAAGCTGTTCCGCTTCACCGTGAAGCACAGCGTCTTCCTCGCGTCGTTGCTCGGGATCCTCGCGACAATCTACGCGTACGCCTAGATGGAATGGGCGCGCGATGGATTCACCGTCAGCGACGACCCGGCGCGGCTCGACCGCGGCGTCATCCATCGCTTCCTAGCCGAATCGTCGTATTGGGCGAGGAACATTCCAAGCGCGACGCTCGATAAGGCGCTGCGCAACTCGCTCTGCTTCGCGTTGCTCGAACGCGAGCGACAGATCGGCTTCGCGCGCGTGGTGTCCGACCGCGCGACGCTTGCCTATCTCGCCGACGTGTTCGTGCTGCCCGAGTTCCGCGGCCGCGGCCTCGCCAAGTGGCTGCTGACGTGCGTGCTCGAGCACCCCGAGCTGCAAGGGTTGCGGCGTTGGATCTTGGGGACCCGCGACGCTCATGGCCTCTACGCCAAGCTCGGCTTCACGCCGCTCAAGCGTCCCGACACCTTCATGGAGCGCCACGACCCGAACGTCTACGGAGGCTCGTGACAGCCATGCGGAGCAACCGCTCGATTCCGCCGAGCCAAGTCATCCCCGAGCTCGCGTACCCCGACGTCGCGGCTGCGTCCGACTGGCTCTGCAAAGCGTTCGGATTCTCGCCGCGCCTCACGATTGCGAATCACCGCGTGCAGCTCACCTACGGCGCCGGCGCCGTGATCGTTGTCGACGGCGACGCCGTCGACGCGGAAGCGGCCGCGCGCGCAACGCATTCGGTGCTCGTGCGCGTCGACGACGCCGACGCTCACTACGAGCGCGCGCGTGCCGCCGGCGCGAGAATCGCGAGCCCGCCGACGACTTACCCGTTCGGCGAGCGCCAATACACGGCACACGATCTCTGCGGCCATCGCTGGACGTTCTCCGAGTCCGTGGCCGACGTCGACCCGCGCGACTGGGGCGGCACCCTCGCCTCCGAAGCCGACGCGTCGTAAGCTCGACTCACACGGAGGATCGAAACATGGCGCTTGCGGACAACCGATGCGTTCCTTGCCGGGGCGGCGTGCCGCCTCTCCCGCCCGCGCGCGTGGCCGAGCTGCTCGAGCAACTCGACGAAGGTTGGGCGCTAAACGCGGCCGGGCACCTGCTGCGCACCTATCCGTTCTCGAACTTCGCGACCGCGATGGCGTTCGCGAACCGCGTCGGGGACATCGCCGAGGACCAGGGGCATCACCCCGACCTGCACGTCGGCTGGGGTCGCTGCGCCATCGAGATCTGGACGCACAAGATCGACGGGCTCACCGAGTCGGATTTCTTTCTCGCCGCGAAAGCGGACCGCGAGTTCCGGACGGCCGCGCACTGACACCCGTCGTCCGGAGGCTATCGTCCGCCGCGACGCAACCGCTCGATCTCCTCGAGCAGCTCGAGCGCGAGCGCGGCGCCCGCGAGATTCACCTCGAACTCATCTTGGAGCCGGAGCACCCGCTGGACGCGCGTGACCGCGATGCCCGTGAAGCGCCACTCGCCGACCTCCCCGCGCGGCTCGACGACGCCCTCCTCGACGATGTCGACGACGAGCCGCTCGTGCACGCCGCAGATACGACAGAGATCCGCGAGACTGAACTCGACGGTCTCGTCGAGCAGATGAACGTCGATCGGGTCCTTCATCGCCCGCCCTCCATCGCAGCCCTCGGGTTCATCGCCATCGTCGCGGCCATCTGCTTGTACAGCGCTTCGCGCGCCTCGCTATCGGCGGCGGGCACTACGATTTTGAGCACGACGAACTGATCGCCGGGCGGGCGGCCCGGCAGCCCGCGCTCCTTGAGCCGAAGCTGGCGGTCCGTCTGCGAGCCCTTGGGGATCTTGAGATCCACTCGACCGGCGAGCGTCGGCACGCGGACCGTCTCGCCGAGCGCCGCTTCCCACGGTGTCACGGGCAAGTCGAGCCAAATGTCGCGGCCGTCGACCCGGAAGAACTGGTGCGGCAGCAGCCTGAGCTGCAGGAACAAGTCGCCGGCCGCCTCGCCGCCCGCGCCAGGCTCGCCCTGCGCCGCCACGCGGATTTGCTGGCCGTCGACGACGCCGGCCGGGATCTTCACTTGGAGCTGCTGGACGCGCGGCTCGAGCTTGCCGTCCTTCCGCTCGACACGCTGCAACGACAGCGTGCGCGTGGTGCCGTGGAACGCCTCTTCGAGCGTGATGTCGACCTGCGCGTGCGTGTCGAACCCGCGCCTCTGGAATCCGCCGCGACCCGCGCGCCCGGCCCCGCCGCGCAGTCCGCCGAGACCGCCGAACAGCTGGTCGAAGAAATCGCTGTGCTCGCCCGGGCGATCCTCGCCCTCGAACTCGAAGTTCCAGTTCGGCGGGGGCCTGAACTCCTCGCCGGCCGGACGGCGCCCGAGCTGGTCGTACGCCGCGCGCTTCTCGGGATCGCGGAGCACTTCGTAGGCTTCGCCGACTTCTTTGAACCGCGCCTCGGCGTCCTTTTCCTTGCTGACGTCGGGGTGGAACTTCCGCGCGAGGCGTCGATACGCGCGCTTGATCTCGTCGGACGACGCATCGCGCGCGACACCCATGATCTCGTAGTAGTCTTTGAATTCCACAGTGGATCCGCCGCGGCACGCGGCGCTTCGTTACCTGTTACGCGCGTGCGTGTTACGCGCCGAGGCGCTGCAGCATGCTCACGAGGTCCTCGGCGTGCTCCTCCTCGACTCCGAGGATCTCTTCGAGCAGCCGCCGCGTGGTCGGGTCCTCGGTGCCGCAATAGGCGACCATCTCGCGATAGCTGTCGATCGCGATGCGCTCGGCAACGAGGTCTTCCTTGATCATGTCGATCAAGTCCGTGCCCTCGACATATTCGGCGTGCGAGCGCGCCGATAAGCCGTCAGGCGAGAAATTCGGCTCGCCTCCGAGCTGCACGATCCGCGCCGCGATCTGATCCGCGTGTCCCTGCTCCTCGTTCGCGTGCTGCAGGAACTCGGCCGCAACGCTCTGCGCCTCCAAGCCGCTCGCCATGAAGTAATGACGCCGGTAACGGAGCACGCAAATGATCTCCGTTGCGAGCGCCTCGTTGAGCAGCTTGAGCACGGTTTCGCGGTCGGCGGTGTAGCCTTCCGTTACCGCGCCGCGCTCGATGTGCTGGCGCGCTCGCGCGCGCAACGTCTTCACGTCGGTGAGAAACGGCTGCTTTTTGTTTTCGTCAGGTTTTGGCATCGCTACGACTCCATCCGTGTTGATTGGGGTAAGGCCCGGGACGGCCCGTGCCCCAGTGGTCCACGAACGCGCGTCTGGTCGAGCTATGGTTGATATGTTACACAAGTCGCCATGCAGGGGATGGCGCTGGCGGGCACGGTGCTCGCCACCGGGGGACTCGTCGCGGCCGTCGCGGCATCAGGCCACGCGCTGCTCTACAAACGTCGGCCGCAATCCGCGTTCGGTTGGATCGCGCTCTGCTTCACGCTGCCGCTGGCGGGCGCCGTCCTCTACTACTTGTTCGGCATCAATCGCGTCCAAATGCGCGCGCGCAAGCTGCTGACCCGGCACCCGGTCGAGGTGTGTCCGACCGAGCACGTCGGCGCGCCGTCGCCGGGTCTCGAACCCCTGGGCCGTTTGGGCCATGCGATCACGCACTTGCCGCTCACGACCGGCAACGCCGTGACGTTGCTGCACAACGGAGAGGAGACGTTCCCCGCCATGCTCGCCGCGATCCGCGGCGCCAGGCGGCGAGTGTTCCTGTCGACCTACATCTTCGACACCGGGCCACTCGGACGCGAGTTCATTGCGGCGCTCGCGGAAGCGGCCGCGCGCGGCGTCGACGTGCGCGTGCTACTCGACGGCATCGGCGAGCTCTACTCGCTGCCGCGTGCCAGCACGTTGCTGCGCGGGCAAGGCGTCCGGGTCGCGCACTTCTTGCCGCCGCGTCTGTGGCCGCCGCAGTTCAGCGTGAACTTGCGGAACCATCGCAAGATCCTCGCCGTCGACGGCGCGATCGGGTTCACCGGCGGCGTCAACATTCGCGAGAGCTATCTCGTCGGCGACGGACACAGAATCGTCGATTTGCACGTGCGCCTCGCGGGTCCGGTCGTCGCGCAGATCGAAGCCGTATTTCTGCGCGATTGGCATTTCGTCACGGGCGAGCCCGCCGTAATGTTCCCGACGGATACCGACCTGCCCGGGCACGCCGGATGCCGCGCGATCGCGGATGGGCCCGAGCGTTCGTACGATCGGCTCACGGAGCTGCTCGTCGGCTCGATCGGGGCGGCGCGGCGGCGCGTCGCGATCATGACGCCGTATTTCCTGCCGCCGCGCGAGCTGATCGCCCCGCTCCAGGCCGCGGCGCTGGAAGGCATCGACGTCGCCGTGATTCTGCCGGAGCACAACAACCTGCCCTACGTTCACCGCGCGACGCGTCACATGCTCTGGGAGCTGCTCGAGCGCGGCGTGCGGATCTATTACCAGCCGCCCCCGTTCGCCCACAGCAAGCTGTTCTACATCGACGACGACTACGCACAGATAGGCTCAGCTAACCTCGATCCGCGCAGCCTGCGCCTGAACTTCGAGATGAACGTCGAGATCTACGATGCGGCGTTCGTCGCGCATCTGAGCGCGCACTTCGAGACGGTCCGCGCGCGCTCGACGCGGATTACGGTGCAACAGCTCGACGCGCGCGCGTTGCGGACGAAGCTCGTCGACGGCGCGGCTTGGTTGTTTTCGCCATATCTGTAGCAGGCTCGGCCGCTTCGGCCGGCACAGCGATTCGCGGGCACGGCAGCACGTCGCAGGGCACGGCCGCGGCAACCGACTCGGCGGTGCTGCCGATGCCCTCGCGAGCGACATAGGTAGTTCCGCATACGGCCCCGCGCACTCCCGCCCCCATTCGGTCCACGCGTCGGGGTGGCGGACGGACGCAAAAACCTGCTTTCATAAGCAGCACTGGCCAGTGAGGAGGCACGTATGCCCAGCAAGACCCGCGAGCTCGGGGCCCAAAACCCGGAGCTCAAGAATTCGCCGATCGCATCCTGGGGGAGTTTCGAGCAATGAGCGATCAACTGGAACCGGTCGTCGGCAAGTGGTACCTCGACGCCGAGCTTGATGAGCAATTTCGCGTGCTCGCGATCGACGAAGAACGTGACGTCGTCGAGATCCGGTATCTCAACGGCGAAGCGGACGAGATCGAGCGCGAGGCCTGGTCCGATCTCGACCTCGAGGCGGCCGAGCCGCCCGACGAGGAGGACGACGAGGACGACACGCGAGAGAGCGGCTGGAGCGAACGCGACGCGGGCGAGGCGGACGACTGGGAAGACGACGACGAAGACGACGAAGACGACGAAGACGATGACTGGGACGACGACGAGGACGATGACGCGGGCGACGATCGATACGGCTCCGAATAGCCGCTCCTAGGCGAGCGCGGACTCCCGAGTCCGCGGGCGATGGCGGCTCGCGTCGGCGGTCTCGCATCGTCGTTCACACGCAGCCGCGCGCATGCTAATTGGCGTACCGAGAGAGACGAAGGACAACGAGAACCGCGTCGGCCTGACCCCGCACGGCGTTGCAGCGCTGCGCGGCCACGGGCACGACGTCGTGGTCGAGCGCGGCGCGGGCTCGGGATGCGGTTTCGCGGATGCCGATTACGCCGCGGCGGGCGCGACGCTCGGCGACGCGGCGCAGGCGTGGGACGGCGAGCTCGTGATCAAGGTCAAGGAGCCGCTCGAGCCGGAATATTCGCGGCTGCGCGGCCAGATCGTTTTCGCCTACTTTCACCTCGCCGGCGCGCCGCTGCAGCTCACCGAAGCGCTGCTCGCGAGCCGAACGACCGCGATCGCGTATGAAACCGTCGAGGACGCGCGCGGGGGCCTGCCGCTGCTGGCGCCGATGAGCGCGGTCGCCGGCGCGATGGCGCCGCTCGTCGGCGCCTACTACCTCGCGAAATTCAATGGCGGCCGCGGCACGCTGCTCGCGCGGCTGCTCGGAACGGCGCACGGCAAGGTCGTGATCGTCGGCGACGGCGTCGTCGGGCGCCACGCCTGCGACGCGGCGAGCGGGCTCGGCGCGGCGGTGGTCGTCCTGGGCCTCAGCCCGCTGCGCGCCAAGGAGTTCGAGAGGCCCGGCACGCAGGTCCGCTATCTAGAGTCCACCGCTGAGACTCTCACGCGCGAGCTGACCGATGCCGACGTCCTGATCGGCGGCGTCTTGCGCCGCGGCGCACGAGCGCCGCACGTCGTGAGCGAGGAGATGGTGAAACGCATGCCGCCCGGCTCCGTGATCGTCGACGTGAGCATCGACCAAGGTGGTTGCGTCGAGACGTCGCGCCCGACGTCGCATTCGCATCCGGTGTTCGTGCTGCACGGCGTCACCCACTACTGCGTGACCAACATGCCGGGCGCCTACCCTCGCACGTCGACGCTCGCGCTCACCGAGGCGACGTTACCGTACGCGCTCGTTCTCGCGGACCGAGGCATCGGCGCGGTAGCGGAAGACGACGGGCTCGCCAAAGGCGTCAACACGCACGCGGGCCGAATCACGTATCGCGCCGTCGCAGATGCGCTGGGACTGACAGCGCTCTACACCGATCTTCGCTTGGCAACGAACGCCTAGATCTTGTCACGCTTGTTCGTAGCGGTTGCATCGACCGTCGTCAATACTGTGGTGGAGTCTTTACCGCGAGAACGTCCGCAACCGAGCCGTTGAGCACCCGCTCCGTAGTGCTCCCGATGAACCACTCACCGAGCCGGCCTCGCGCCAATGCCCCCATTACGATGACATCGGCATCGCCGCGCTCGGCGATTTGCCTGAGCAACATGTGCGGCGCGGCACCGCCAACCAGGCGTGCGGCAGACTGCGGCAGACCTGCTTGGGCTACGAGCCGTTCGAGCGCTTCGCGCCGCACGTCAGCTTCTACAATCGCAGCGCCGGCGATGTCGTCGCCGAAGAACTCCGGCGACGTGTAGCAATGGACCACCGCGATCTCGGCAGCACCTCCCTCCGCAGCCCGACGCGCCCAGTCCAAGATCGACCGATCGAGCTCCGCCGGTTTCGAGTGCGCGTGGAAAGGGTCGACGGCCGCAACGATCTTGCGATACGCCTTCTTCGCTGGACCGCTCGCGATGAGAACCGGCGCCGCACACCTCGTCACGAGGCGCCATTCAGTCGACGTCAGCCCGTGCGCCGCCATTTCCGGCGCAAACACGACGAGATCCGACCTCTCCGCCCGCGCGTGCTTCGCGACGGCTTCGTCGAGCGGATGCTCCCAAACCGCCTGACCGAAGGCTTCGAAACCGCCTTTCGTGATTCCACTCGCGAGCGCTTCCATAGCGTCTTGCCGTTCCGCGACAACGCGAGCCCGCAACGGCTCGTAGATCACCGTGTTGCCGAGGTAGCCGTCGAGCACGGGCTCATGGACGAGGTCGAGGATGACCAGGCGCGCTCCGGGGCTCGCACAGAGTAGCGCCCGCTGAATCGCCGGCTGATCCGGATGGGCACCACGCGCGACGACGAGGATGTTCCTGAACATGCGGTGCATTTTGCTCAACCAAGGTTCGGCCTGATATCACGGCTAGTACGTAGCAGCGAGCGGAGACTCCCAGCGGCGCATGTTCCCTACGTAACACTACTAACTGACGCATCGCGGTTGGGGCGTCTAGATTGCTCTAAACCCCTTCGGTCACGCGGCATGAAAACAATCCACACCATCCTTCGCGAGGATTTTGGTTGGCTCGACCGGACGCTGGTGCGCTCCGAGCTCTTGTCCGAAAAGGGCGTCCACGAAGTCACGTTCGAGCGCAGCCGAAACGGCCTCTTGATAGAGTATGATCCGTCGATCATCAACGACACGAAGCTGATCGAGATCATGTGCCGCTACGGCGTTTACCCGGAGCCGATCTCGCCGAGAATGAATGGTCAGCTCGGCGACGGCTGAACCCCAATCGTCTGTTCCGGCGACGCTTTGCGACGTCATCGCCGGGCTCGCCGCGCATGGCGCACGAACGGCGCTGATCGACTTTCGCGACGGTCGTCCTGAAGAGCTGAGCTACGCCGCGCTCGCGGAGCGAATCGCCGATACCGCCCGGCGCCTGCAAGCGGCCGGTATCCGCCGAGGCTCTTGCGTCGCAATCTGGGCGCCGAACAGCGCCGATTGGGTGGTCCGCTATTTCGGCGTGGTGCTAGCGGGCGCGACAGTCGTACCGATCGACCAACAAAGCATGCCGACGACCGCGGCCGAAATCCTCGAGCATGCTGCCGCAGCACTGCTTATCACGACAGACGCTCATCGCGGCGAGCTGCGCGAGCTCGGTCGCGGCTGCGACACTTTGCCGATCGCGGGCCGCTGGGACGACGACCCGAGCGACGGCTGGCCGGCGCCATCTGCGGACACGAGCGAGCTTCCCACGATCGAGCCCGACGACGTGGCCGCGTTGCTCTATACCTCCGGCACGACCGGCGTGCCCAAGGCCGTGCCGCTCACGCATCGGAACCTCACTTCCAATGCGGTCGCGTTGACTTCCCAACGGCTGATCGAGGCGCACGATCGCGTCCTGCTGCCGCTGCCGCTGCACCACACTTATCCGTTCACGGTCGGTCTCGTCACGGCGCTACTCAAGCGCGCCGCGGTCGTGTTTCCCGCCGGAATTTCGGGCCCCGAGATCACGGGCGCGGCGCGTGCCGCCGAAGCGACCGCGCTGCTCGCGGTGCCGCGCCTCTGCGAGGCGCTCTGGGAGAGCGTCCGCTCAGCGGTCGAGCAGCGCGGAGAGCGCGCGAAGAAGCTGTTCTACCGGATGCTGCGTCTCAGCATCACGGTGCGGCGCACGACCGGAGCGAGAATCGGCAAGCGTCTATTCCGGCCTGTGCACGAGAAACTGGGCCAAGCGCTTGATCTCATCGGCTGCGGAGGCGCGAAGCTCGATCCCGAGCTCGCGTGGCGTCTCGAGGGTCTCGGCTGGACGGTGCTTACGGGCTACGGCCTCACCGAGACGTCGCCGGTCCTGACGTTCAACGATCGCGCTCATTCTAAAATCGGCACCGAGGGGCGGCCGTTGCCGGGCGTCGAGCTCGACATTCGGCCGGTCTCCGGCGAGCGCGACGCCGACGCGCCGCCATCCAAGCACGGCCAAGTCGAGGGCGAGATCGTCGCGCGCGGCCCGACCGTATTCTCGGGCTATCGCGGCAATCCCGAGGCGACCGCCGACGCGTTCACGAGCGACGGCTTCTTCCGCACCGGCGATCTGGGTTGGCTCGACCGAAAGGGGTTTTTGCGCGTCGTCGGTCGCAGCAAGGAGCTCCTCGTGCTCGCCGACGGCAAGAAGGTCTTTCC
>Ga0068858_100002752_pt1 | contig 17677 bp, 17 predicted proteins | sample KBSSwiS12_FD_66589 | JGI IMG/M metagenome (GOLD analysis project Ga0068858, IMG submission 66589) | Switchgrass rhizosphere microbial communities from Kellogg Biological Station, Michigan, USA - KBS Switchgrass S1-2 | ecosystem: Host-associated > Plants > Roots > Rhizosphere > Soil ...
TGGTAATACTCTGCGAGTGGTGAATGAAGGCACTAGCGCAGTATTCATCGCAGTAGGCGATACTGCCGCTACTGCAATTGCAACATTGCCAAGCAATGGCCTTACAACTAGTTGCTATGTCGCCCCGAATGCAGATGTCAACTTTTCCATTCCAGCCGACAGTGCAAAGTTTGTCAGTGCTATCACTCGTTCTGGCACAGCTACTGTGGAATTCTACGCTGGGGAATCGAGCTAATGAATGCCGCTAATCGAAGCGGGCATTGCAATGCGGATTGGCAAGCGAACGCTGGCCCGTCACAAATCCTCAATAGGCCAAATGTTTGTGAGATTCAGCGCACGCGAGCACAGACCAATACATCGGGTGCATTGACTTGGACATTCCCGATTGCTTACGGTGCTGGCGTCATTCCTAATGTCCAAATTTCTGTGGAAGATGGCACAGCGGGCGCTATCTGGAATCAGCAGATCACAGCAGTGAGCAATACGAGCGTAACCGTCCAAATCACTAAGACCACTTCTGTTTCAGTTCTCGGCATCAATGTCTTAGGCGTAGCTGCCAGCCCTCAGGCTTATGTACATCTGACTGTCACTCCTCCATAAATGGCGACAATCCAGCTACCGAACAATTGGCGGCCACGTGAATACCAGATGGCCGCATGGTCATATCTGGAGAATGGTGGGCGACATGCTGAATTGATCTGGCCGCGAAGGGCTGGCAAAGACGCTGTCTGCCTTCATTGGGCAGCATGTGCATCGTTTGAGCGTATTGCTAACTACTGGCACATGCTCCCTGAATACAGCCAGGCGCGCAAAGCTATTTGGGATGCAGTGAATCCAACGACTGGCAAGAAACGCATCGATGAGGCATTCCCGCATGAATTGCGTCGCCGAGTAGACAACACCAAAATGACCATTGAGTTTATCAATGGCAGCACTTGGCAGGTTGTCGGCTCTGATAACCCCGATAGTCTGGTCGGCACTACTCCTGCTGGTATCGTCTATTCCGAATGGGCGCTATCCAATCCAAATGTAAGGGCTTACTTACGCCCAATCATTGCGGAAAACAACGGCTGGCAAGCATTTATCACGACTCCACGCGGCAGGAATCACGCTTATACGACCTTCGCGGCAGCAGAAAAGAACATGCGCGCAGGATTGGACGTGTTTGCTCAACGCTTGGATGCATATGATTGCCGGACAATGACGCCAGCCCAATTAGCGGCTGAACTCAAGGAATACATTGATTCATTCGGTGAGGATTACGGTAGGGCGAAGTTTGAGCAGGAATATCTATGCTCATTCGATGCTGCGATCATGGGTGCAATCTTGGCACGCTCTATTGCCGCTGCTGAAAAAGAAGGCAGGGTCAATGATGATGTGCAATATGACCCATATGGTGCACCAATCGAGATTACTTGTGATTTAGGCCGACGTGATACAGCCACTTGGTGGTTCTGGCAGCCTCAGATTGGCGGCTATCAAATCATTGATTATGCAAGCGGATGGGCGATTGATGCTGAGGAATGGTGTTATAAGCTCTCGAATATGCTTGAGTCATATAAAAATAGCGATGGCAAGCCAGCATTAGGCCGAATTTGGATGCCGCATGATGCGAGAGCTAAGACGTTCAGCGCCAAGCATAGTGCTGTTGAAATCTTCATTGAGAAATTCGGAACAAAGCGTGTTGCCATGGTTCCGCGATCTTCCATTGCCGACCGTGTTAATGCTGCCCGCGTAATGATCGGTAAAATCAAGTTCAATCAGACTAAATGCGAGCGTGGATTAGATGGATTGCGTAACTGGCGGTATGAATATGACGAAGAGGCAAAGATATTCGGCTCTGATCCGGTTCACGATTGGTCTTCCCACGATGGCGATGGATTTAGTTATGGCTGTCAGATAATGCAGCAAGCCGAACCACCAGCGCCTAAACCTGAAGATATGCGCGGTATATTCGTTGGTATTAACAAAAATAATGTTACACTAGAAGAAATGTGGGCATCTACGCCTAAAAGAGAACAAGGGCGCATATAAATGGCAACTACTGATAATCGAGATATTGTTACTAGTCCATCCCAAAAATGGGTGGAAGCCATTGCATCTTATGAGCGCGAATTCAAGAAATGGGAGAATCGCGCAGAGAAGATCGTTAAGATTTATCGTGATTTCGACAGCAATGCTGATAATCGAAACACTCAAGCGGTCAATTTCAATATCCTTTGGTCGAATATTCAAACGCTGCTTCCTGCTGTCTTCTCTCGCCTTCCTAAGCCTGACGTTTCCAGGCGATATCGTGATACTGATCCTATTGGTCGAGTAGCTGCGCTCTTGCTTGAGCGCGCACTTTGCTTTGAAGTTGATCACTATCCCGATTACGGCGCTGCAATGGAAAACTGCGTGCGCGATCGCTTCCTAGGCGGTCGTGGTCAAGCATGGGTTCGTTATGAGCCGCATATTGTTGCTCTGCCAGGCGACCCCGAAGATGGTCTTCAAGTTACTGACGATGCTGATGCTGGTGTAGAAGGCGAGCAGATCGAAGAGATTGAATACGAATGCTGCCCAGTGGATTATGTCCATTGGAAGGATTTCGGGCATGTAGTGGCGCGTACATGGGAAGAAGTGCCGGCAGTATGGCGTAAGGTATATATGAACCGTGATGCGCTGATTAAGCGCTTTGGGGAAGAAATTGCCTATCGCATTCCTCTGGATACTAAGCCTGACGCCATCAACAACGGTAATTTCACGCAAAACAGCAGCCAAGATGCGAAATCACAGGCATGCATCTATGAGATTTGGGACAAAGAGAATCAGAAAGCTATTTGGTTTTCCAAGACACTGAAGCAGATCATTGATGAGCGTTCTGATCCCCTTGGCCTTGAAAACTTCTTCCCCTGCCCTCGCCCTCTGTATGCCACATTGACCAGCGATACGCTAGTCCCGGTTCCAGACTATAAACAATATCAGGATCAGGCTCAGCAGCTTAATAAACTAGCTGTTCGCATTGATGGCTTGATTAAGATGCTCGTAGTGAAAGGCGTCTATGATGCTGCGATTCCTGAACTAGCACGCCTATTCAAAGAGGCTGGTAATGGGGACCTGATTCCAGTCAAGAGCTTCCAGAACTTTTCTGAGAAAGCGGGCCTAAAAGGCTCAATTGATCTATTTGACATTGCTCCTATCGTTGCAGCGCTGAACGAGGCTTATCAAGCTATGGAGGCGGTCAAGAACGAGATTTACGAGTTGATGGGTATCTCGGATATCGTTCGTGGTTCCTCTGATCCGCAAGAAACTTATGGCGCGCAGAAGCTCAAGGGCCAATATGGCAGCATGCGTCTACGATCAAATCAAGAAGCGGTTGTCAAGTTTGCCACTGAACTATTGCAGATCAAAGCACAGATTATCTGTAAACATTTCCAACCTGAAAACTTCCTCAAGATTGCAGCGGCTGACCAAATTCAGCCAACAGATCAACAAATGATCCCTCAGGCAATTCAATTGCTAATGGGTGATCGTGCTATGAATCCAGAAGTTGAGACTCGCGAAGGTCCATTAATGGGCTTCCGCATCGAAGTTTCAAGTGATTCCATGGTGCAGATGAATGAGGAACAGGAAAAAAATGACCGTGTTCAATTTTTGGGTGCCGTTTCTGGCTTCCTGCGTGATGCCATGGCTGCTGTTCAGCAAGCTCCCCAACTTGCTCCCTTATCTGCTCTCCTTCTTAAATACGGCGTAAGTGGATTCAAAGTCGGCAAGACCGTGGAAGGTGCGATTGATCAAATGATAGACCAATTGACGCAAGAAGCACAGAACCCACAGCCTAAGCCGAGCAAGGAAGAAATGGCGGCACAAGCGAGCATGCAGCAAGAGAAGCAAAAGGCTCAATTGCAGGCAATGCTCAAAGATCGTGAGATTCAGGCTGAAAAAGAGCTTGAACTGGCCCGCCAGCAATTCCAGGCGCAAGAGGAACAGAACCGCAATCAATTGGAAGCTCAACGCTCTCAATTGGAAGCCCGTTTGGAAGCTCAATTGGAAATGCAGCGTCAGGCTAATGCTAGGGAATTGGAATCAATGCGTGGTCAAATCCAAGTGCTTATCGCTTCGATGAATAATGAGGCACGATTGGAACAGGCGCAAATTGCTGCTCAAACTACTTTGACTAATCAGCAGATTAATGCTGCTGAAAGTGCTGATGATGAGGTGAATCAATAATGCCTATTTACGCCATGATTTGCCAATGTGGGCATGAAGAGGATATTTATCGTTCTATCTCTAAGATGAATGATGACTTACCGAAGCATTGTGGTATTACAATGCAGCGTAAAATAATCGCCCCAATGGTAGCCGCTGATATTCAACCCTATCAGAGTATGTGCGATGGTAGTTGGATTACTAGTCGTTCTCAGCATAAAGCGCATTTAAAACAGCATAATGTAATTGAAGTCGGCAATGAAAAAGTAGAAGCACCAAAGAAACATATTGCGCCACCGACTGGATTAAAAGATACTCTTATCCGCACGGTAAATGAAAAATTGAAATAACTCTTTCTCGATTACTTGAGAGGATTAAATGAACGAAGAAATTGAAGTAAGTCAGCCAGAATCTCGGCGTGATATGTTGGCCGCAAGTTTTGATGATATTGAAACTGCGCAACCAGAGGAAAAGCCGGTAATCGACCGTGCTAGGGATGAGCAGGGGAAATTTGCTCCTGAAACGCCAAAGGTAGAAGCACAGAAAGATCCGCTTACGCCTGAAGAACAGCAAATGACTCAGCGAGAGCTGACGACCTGGCGCAAGGAATATCGTCCACTTCAGGATAAATTGGGCCGTGGCGAGGCGCTGAGCGCTGATGAAGCACGTAAATTGTATGAATACAACTTTGAACGCGAGAAGCAATACGCTAGTGGCGTAGCGGCGTTTAAAGGCGAAGCTGAACAAGCTCGCGAGTTGACTAATGTAATGAATGAGTTCATGCCGATTCTTCAGCAGAACAACATTCAACCGGCAACATGGATTAAGAATCTTGGCAACGCTCATCGTACTCTAGTGATGGGTTCGCCAGAGCAAAAATTGCAGATGTTTAGCCAGCTTGCACAGGAATATGGTGTTCCTTTGGCGGCTATTCATCAAGCGCAACAAGGTCAAGTAGATCCAGTTGCCATGCAATTGATGCAAGAGCTTCAAATGATTAAGCAGCAAGTTAGTGGTGTGACTAACTGGCGCGAGCAACAAGAGCAAGCGGCAGTACACCAAGAATTGGCAAAGTTCGGGGATACCTCTAAATATCCACACTTTGAGCAGGTACGCGGGGACATGGCTCTATTACTAGAGGCAGGTCGTGCCCAAGACCTTGATGACGCTTATGCGAAGGCTGTGCGCCTGTCTGACGATGCATGGAAGGCTGAGCAAGATCGAATTGCACAGACCACGATGCATAGCCAGCAACAGGCGAAAGCAGTATCCGTAGCTAAAGCGAAAGCGAGTGGTGGACAAGTGAAGAGTGCTACTCCTAGCACAATGATTCCAGTCCCAACCGCAAAGGATAGGCGTGGCGCATTGATGGAAGCTTTTGATTCCGTCGAGCCAGGCCGGGTTTGATCTGTCTAAAACAGGAGAAATATTATGGCTTTCGCCAACTCTCAAATTACCGATATTATCGCGACCACGATTCAAAGCCGTTCCGGCGAACTGGCAGATAATTTGACTAACAACAATGCGCTGCTGCGTCGTCTGAAAGCACGCGGCAATGTGCGACCATTCTCCGGTGGTAACGTGATCTTGGAAGAGATCATGTATAACGATCCGAGTACGGATAATAGCGCATCCTATTCTGGCTATGAGGCGATTAACATTTCGCCTGATAGTCCGATTTCCGCTGCTCAATACAGTATTAAGCAATATGCCGATGCTGTGACTATGTCCGGCCTGGAAATGCTGCAAAACAGCGGCAAGGAACAAATCATTGACCTGTTGGACGGTCGTATGATGGTTTCTGAGGCCCGTCTGCTGAACCGTATCGGTTCTGATATCTATCAGGATGGTACTGGCAATGGCGGCAAGAATATCACCGGCCTGGCTGCTGCTGTGCCTGATGTTCCTACTACTGGCACTTATGGCGGTATTGACCGTGCAACCTGGACTTTCTGGCAGCCGAAGAAGTTTTCGGGTGTGACTGATGGCGGTGGCGCAGTATCCGTTGCCAATATTCAGCAGTACATGACCAAGCTTGCTCTGCAACTCGTTCGTGGTACTGACATGCCTGACCTGATCGTCGCGGATACTAACTACTACGCTCTATATGCTAACTCGCTGCAAGCAATTCAGCGTGTTACTTCGGATGGCGGTGGTGATGCCGGCGCTGGTTTTGCAAGCCTGAAATTCTACGGCGGCGGCACTCAGGCCGATGTTGTTCTGGACGGTGGTATCGGTGCAGCAGCAACCGCTAACCATATGTGGTTCCTGAACACCAAATACATCTTCTTCCGTCCACACAAAGACCGCAACTTCGTGCCAATCGGTGGTGAGCGTCAAGCTGTCAATCAGGATGCAATCGTGCGTCTGTATGGCTGGGCTGGCAATATGACTGTGTCGGGTTCTCAGTTCCAAGGTGTTTTGATCCAGTGATGGCCTAAATCTATGCAAGAGCTATATAATATCCTTGTAATTATCAAAGGAGAAAATTATGGCTCGCCCTCGATCGGATGTTTATAAACGCTTCAAAGACAAGATTAAAGTTGCTGAAAATGGATGTCATGAATGGCAATCGACTATAAAAAGAGATGGATATGGTCAATTTCATCATGATGGCAAAGCACAAAAGGCCCATAAAGTTGCTTATGAACTTTATAAGGGAGAAGTGCAAAAAGGTATCGTCGTCATGCATACTTGCGACAATAAAATTTGCGTAAATCCTGATCATCTTAGATTGGGAACTACAAAAGATAATGTTGCCGACATGGATGCAAAAAAAAGACGCGGTACTGTAAGCAATTTGACATATGCAGATGTTGCAGAAATCAAACAAATGCTTGCAAATAGATATTCTCAACAACTTATCGCGAATAAATTTGGTGTGTATCAAACAACGATTAGCAGGATCAAATTAGGTAAGACAAAACTTTTTAAGGAGTAAGCATCATGGCTTATACCATTCAAAATCCATTGGCAGGGTTCCAGCCAATTAACGTTACCGATACGGTGAAGAATCATCCTATTGGCATGATCGTCAGCGCCACCGATCCTATCTATGGCGCTGGCGAATTCATCTACCTGCTGGGCGTAGCTTCGACCGTAGTAGGTTCCGTCGTTACTTATAATGGCAATACCACTGGTACGCCAACTGGTCAAACTGCATTGGCAACCAATGCGGCTAACCAGGCTCGCCCTATCGCTGTCGCAATGTCGGCAAATGTGGCAACCCAATATGGCTGGTATCAAATCTACGGTAACGCTGTCTGCGCTACTAACGGCACTCTGGCTGCTGGTCCTGCACCTGTCTATCTGGCTGGTTCTGGTCAGCTTAGCTCTACTGCTGTTGCCGGTACTCAAGTTCTGGGTGCTATCAATGTAACGGCTACTGGCACTCCTGCTGCGAACCAAGCTGTGGTTGAAATTAATCGACCACATGCACAGGGCGCAATCACCTGATGAATGGGGCTTCGGCCCCATCTTTCGAAGGAGAAAGTTATGTCTGGTTTTCAACAGGATATGTGCGGTACTGGCACTCCAGCAGCACAAGCAGCCGCAATTGCTGGTTCGATTCAACTAAGCCAAACCGCAACAGGCAACAGTCAAGCTACAGCATTTGCAGTTACCGCTAGCACCACTGAATTTACTACTGTAGCTGCTAGTACGGGTGCAATTCTTCCAGTGCTGCGTATTACTGCAAATGATGCGCTTTATATTGTGAACAATGGTGCCAATGCACTATCTGTCTATCCACCTGTCGGTTTCAAAATCGGTACGACTGCTACAAACGGTTCGGTATCGATCCCAGCAGGTAAAGCGGGTGAGTTTGTAGCCCGTGGTGATGGTAATTACTTCGCAAATATTAGTTCCTAATTGATGGGGAGTCCGCTCCCCATTTTCTTAACTGACTACCTCAATTACTTGAAGGGAATCAAAAATGAGTCAAATGCTTGCTTCTGATCTGAATAATCCTGAGTTCGTAGGCGCTTCTAATCCTGATGCACGCCTATCTGTTGTTTTCTTTAGCAAGCCGCTGAAGAATAATTTCCGATCTGAACAGGAAGGCCGTCCCATCTTCGATGATTGCGACATGGTGCGAATCTATGTCCCTGGCGATGATAAGAATATCGTAGAGACATTTGTGCGTGATGATCATAAACGCCGGTTCCCGCTCCAATGGGCGCATTATCAGAACAAAATGCAGGGCGATCAGCGCTTGGCTGGTAAGACTCCGATTAATCAGTGGCCGCGTATCACTCCTGCACAAGCAGAAGAACTGCGTGCATTGAAGTTTCTATCTGTTGAAGATGTGGCAAACGCTTCTGATTCGAATATTCAGCAGATTGGTATGCTGGCCGGTATGTCGCCATATTCATTCCGTGAAGCAGCGCAACGATATTTGAAACTAGCCTCTGATGAATCGGCAGCAGCTAAAAGCGATGAGCGCTTGAAAGCAATGGAAGCTGAGAATCAGGCGATGAAAGAGCAAATGCAAAAGATGCAGGTTCATTTTGAAATGATGGCAAATCAACCGCAAAGCGCTCAAGAAGAAGTAAAATCCGAAGAAGCTCCACGACGTGGACGACCACCGAAAGAAAGCTAATTCATGAAAACCATGCTGCAAATCATCCAGGCTGCAACACAGGAAATGGCAATCCCAGTTCCTACATTAGTAGCCGGTTCAACTTCAACCGATACGATTCAATTGTTTGCCTTGTTGAATCGCGTTTTGAGTGATTTGCAGCGTGATTATATTTGGCAGTCTTTGCGTGTTGAATATCGATTCACTACACAGTTCTTGCAGACAACTGGAACGGTTACGGCTAATAGTCCGATCATCACTGCGATTGCGAATACGACTGGACTCGATAATACGTATCAAATCGTCGCTACCGGCGTGAACAACGATACATATATCCAGACCAAGGATTCTGCTACCCAGGTCACGATGACTCAAGCGGCTAGCGCATCGGGAACCGGCATCCCGATTACTTTCTGCAAGACCAAATATGCAATGCCTGCCGATTATGATCGACCGATCGATCGGACCCAATGGGACAAGTCTAAGCATTGGGAAATGCTCGGTCCTGAAACGCCGCAACAGTGGCAATGGCTGAAGTCTGGTTATATTTCGACTGGCCCTCGTATCCGCTGGACGTATCTCGGTGGATTTTTCCAAATCTGGCCTGCTGTCAGTTCGCCAGAATATCTCGGTTTTGAATACATTAGTAACGGCGCGGTTCTGGATTCGACTGGCGTTCGAAAACAGTATTTCACTGCTGATAGCGATACTTGCATCTTCCCTGATGGGCTGATGATTGTCGGATTGAAGAATGCGTATTACCAAGCTAAAGGCTTCGGGGATCAGTACACATCTGAGTTTGAAAATCTCTGGTCGATCGCTAAGGCGAATGACTCAGGTAGTGCAACGCTGCATATGGCTCCTGATCCACTTAACACATTGATTGGATGGGAAAACATCCCTGACAGCCAATACGGGAATTAACATATGTTCATTCCTCGCCAAAAACGACCGCCTCAGCAACCTCAGGCACAAACGCTCACGCTTCCTGCTCCTACTGGTGGCTTGAATGCGCGTGATGCGCTGGCTGCTATGCCGCCAACCGATGCGACGATCCTTACTAACTTTTTCCCAAATACCACGAGTGTAGAGTTGCGTAAAGGCTTCGTACGCTGGTCAACCGGTTATACATCGGCTGTGGAAAGTCTGATGGCATATAACGCTGGTGCTACTAGCAAGCTATTTGCGGCTTCTGATGGCTCATTCTATGATGCTACAGCGCAAGGAGCAGTAGGCGCTCCCCTTGTAACTGGGTTGACAAATGCACGCTGGCAGCATGTGAATTTTACGACTCCAGGCGGTTCATTCCTTTATGCCGTAAATGGCGCTGACTACCCGCGTATTTACGATGGTACGACATGGAAAGCTGTCTCTGGACTAGGTTCACAGACAATTAACACGATCACTTATTCTGGCAGCACTGCTACAGCTACTACCAGCGCACCACATCTGCTGTCTACCGGGACGATTATCAGTCTAACTGGCGCAACGCCGACGATGTATAACGGCGCTTATGTCATCACATCGACTGGTGCAAATACTTTTACTTATGTGATGGGCCAATATGCGATTGCATCAATCACATTCTCAGGTGCCACGGCAACGCTCACGACTATCTTCCCGCATGGGCTTAGCACTGGCAATAACATCACTGTTTCTGGTGCTGCTCCGTCACAATACAATGCGACGTCAAATATCACTGTCACAAGCCCTACTACCTTCACTTATACGATGGGTGGTACGCCAGCAACGAATGCGACGACTGTAGGCCAGTATGTTGTTAATCAGACGACTAGTACACTAACTCGTGTTGGAACACTAGCCACGCTGACTGCTGGCACTCCACATAACTTGGTGACTGGCGATTTCGTTCTTGTCTCTGGTGCTACACCAGTGGCCTTTAATGGCACATTCCAAGTAACCGTTACTAGCACGACGGCATTCACCTATAACATGCAAAGCGATCCAGGCTCAAATGCTGCGCCGGTTGGTACTTTCATCAAAGTTCCAGGTAGCAATGCTGCGATCACTGGTACTTATACGATTGTGCAACGCCCTGTATCGATAACCTTTGTTGGGACGGCCGCGACTTATACGACAAGCACGCCACACAATCTGACGACTGGCACAACGATTATCGTTTCTGGTGCTAATCCGAATGAATATAACGGAACGTTCGCTGTGACCGTCACGAGTCCTACGACGTTCACATATACGATGACTGCTGTCCCGGCGACGAATGCAACTGTCGTTGGCACGTTCATTGTTACACCTGCCATTACTGGTGTAGATGCGCGAAATTTGATTCATCTGAACATCTATGCGAACCGGTTGTTCTTTATCGAAAAGAACACGCTAAAAGTATGGTTCCTGGCTCCCAATGCTATCTCTGGCGCGGCTCAAGTATTTGACTTTGGTTCACTAATGAATCTTGGTGGATCACTGTCTGCCATGATTACATGGACGATTGATAATGCCGCTGGAGTTCAGGAATATGCATGCTTCATTTCGACTGAAGGTGAAGTACTGATGTATACGGGTACTGATCCTAGCAATGCATCGAATTGGATTAAAGCCGGTCATTTTTATATCGGTCGTCCTCCTGGCCGTCGTTTCTATACTCGTTACGGATCAGATGTTATTCTTCTTACGACTGACGGATTTACTGCGCTTTCTAAATCTCTGCTTACTGACCGTTCTCAATTACGAGATTCTTTAAGCGATAAGATTTCAGTTCTGGTAAATAGCGATACCGAAAACTATTTCAATAACTTCGGATTCCAAGCAATTTACTATCCAACTGGCAATAAGATATTCGTTAATATTCCACAGGTTCAGAATACTAATCAATACCAATATGTGATGAATGTCGTTAATAATTCGTGGTGCAAATTCACGAATTGGAACGCAAACACATTTGAGATTTTAGGCAATGATTTATATTTCGGATCGAATGTAATTGCACAAGATTCTAGGGCTTATGTAGCCAAAGCAGATATTGGCTATTCAGATGATGGCGGTTATATCTTTGGTGAAGCCAAAACCGCATTTCAGTATTTTGGTTCGCCAGGTCGCAAGAAACATGTGTCCATGGTTCAACCGATTTTCAATGTAACTGGCAATATGTCGGCATCATTGGCTATCGATATGGATTTCACGGATAACTATCCAATCGCTAACCCTACTTTTACTGGTGTTGGTGGGACATTATGGAATACAAAACTTTGGAACACTTTCCCATGGAGTCCTGGCGTTAGCACTAAGACAGATTGGCAAGGTCTTACAGGTGTCGGCAATGCTGGTGCGTTGCACATGCGAATTGTAAACAATACCAGTGCGACAAACTGGCAAGCTGTGACATATGTATTCCGTCTAGGTGGTGTGCTATGAAGCTTTTCATTGCCCATGATGATATCGGGCATGAGAGCATTGCTAAATGGGTCTGCGAGCGCATTCCTCATGTTGAATCGTTCTCTAATATGAAAACAATTGGCGTGATGGATGAGGAAGGAAATCCTTTAGGCGCTGTCGTTTATCATGAATACCGTGATCACGACATTCAAATGTCTTGTGCTGCTGATTCATCAAGATGGCTGACTAGGAATATACTAGCGAAAATATTTGAATATCCGTTTTCGCAGCTTCAATGCAATAGAGTTACGGCACTGACTCCATTGAGAAACAGGCATACTCGCGAGTTTCTTGAGAAAACGGGATTCAAGCAAGAGGGCATTATGCGGCGCGGTTTTAATGATGATGACTGCGTAATCTATGGAATGCTGCGCGATGAATGTAAATGGATAGAAGGGAAAAATCATGGGTAAAAGTAGTCCAAAAGCTCCGGCTCCGCCTGATCCTAATGTAGTCGCAGCCGCGCAGACGCAACAAAATAAAGATACAGCAATTGCTAATGCGGCGCTGAATCGAATTGATCAGGTGACTCCATGGGGCAATCTTACCTATTCTCAGAATGGCGTGGATGCCAATGGCATTCCAAAATATACACAGACTGTTGCGTTATCACCTGAACAGCAAAAGCTATTGGATAGCCAAAATGGTATTAGCCAAGCTTTAGCTAATCTTGGCCTTAGTCAACTTAATACGACTACACAGACTCTTGGTCAGCCATTCAATTACAATGGCGCACCAAATCAAGTAAACAGCCTTGGTAATTTCAATCCTGTAAGTTATGGTTCTATTCAAAATGATGTTGATGTAAGTAAAGTTCCTTCCTTAATCGGAGGCCAGGATCTTGTTAAAGATTTACAGACCCAACGTGACGCTCTTTATAATCAACAAACGGCTTTTCTAGATCCACAATGGAAACAGGATCAATCGGATCTTGAAAATAAACTTGTACAACAAGGTATTGCTCAAAATTCTGATGCTTGGAATCGTGCGGTAGGAGATTTCAGCAGAAACAAAGAATTCGCTTATGGTAATGCACGTAATAGCGCAATTACTGGAGGTGGCGCTGAGCAATCAAGGTTATTTGGTATTGGTTTAGCATCAAATCAAAATGCTTATAATCAGGCACTGCAAAATGCACAATTCCACAATTCTGCTCAAGCGCAGGGATTTGGTCAAGCATTTCAAAATAGCCAAGCAGGATTCAATCAGAACCTTGCAAATGCTAATTTGCAGAATCAAGGACGTAATCAATATATCAATGAGCAGAATTATTTGCGCCAACAGCCATTGAATGAATTGAACGCTTTGCGATCTGGCTCACAAGTAACTGCACCTCAATTCTCTGGTGTACCGCAGGCGTTGATTGGGAATACCGATGTGACTGGTCTTTATAACAATCAATATCAGGGGCAATTGGCTGCATATAATGCTCAGCAAGCAAGTAATAATTCTTTGACCAGTGGTCTATTTGGACTTGGCTCAGCATTTGCAGGCTCTGGAACGGGATCTGCCTTGATTGGTCAAGGTTTGTCTGCATTGGCCGCGTTCTCTGATCGCCGCCTAAAAACTGATATTGAGCGCATTGGCACTCATGATTTGGGTATCGGTCTTTATAAGTGGAATTATGTATGGGGACAGCCTGGGATTGGTGTGATGGCCGATGAGGTTGAGAATATTCGTCCTGATGCGGTTATCATGCATCCGAGTGGATATAAGATGGTGAACTATGGAGCCCTGTGATGTCAAATACCGTTAATACCATCAGCTTCGGACCAAGCCAGCAGGATTTGCAGGCTCAGCAAATTGATTTGCAACGCCGACAGCAGTTTGCTGATGCGTTGCGATCTCAATCTTTGCAGCCTCTTGAGTCGCAAATGGTGTCAGGACGTGTTGTGCCTACTAGTCCATGGCTTGGCGCAATCAAACTCGCTCAAGCTGCGCTAGCGGGTCATGAGCAAAGGCAAAATGCTGCTGATGAAGCGGCATTAGGCCAAGCATCTGCGCAGCGGCAAGCCGCAGCATTGCGAGCATTAGCTCCTGCTGGTACGTTCGATCAAAATATGCAAGCTGCCCCACGTCAGCCCGTTCAACTTGGAATGGGGTTGACTGATGAAAGCATGGGCGAAGCTCCTCCACAAACTCCTGCTATGCCGCAAATTGATCAGGCTACGCGTTCTCGTTGGGTAAAAATCCTGGCCGCGAATAACTATGATCCTGCTCTTGCCAAGAAACTGATTGAAAACGAACTGACTACGCCTGAAGAAACTCGCAATCTTCTGGCTCAGGGCATTGATCCAGTCGCATATGGAAAGGCTCGCCTTGGGAAAGAACAAGCGGCCGGCGTTACTAACGTAGCTGCTGGAACGAGTGTATACAACCCAAGTACGGGTCAATTTGTCGCTGCTGCACCAGATTTTGCTAATGGTGTCCAAGGAAGTTTTGGCCCTAATGGCCCACAAATTAGCCGTATTCAAGGCTCCGAAGTCATTCCGCAAATGGCTGGTGAAAAAGCACGGCAAGAAGCGGCGGGACGTGCCGGATTTAATACGATCACAGTCAATACTCCAAATGGCCCAGTGCTGCTCACCGAAGAACAAGCCGCTAGGATGGCTGGTGGTGGTCAACAACCTCAAGCAAATGCCCCAGTCAATTTCACGGCTTCTAACGGCGTGTCTATCAATATGGCTGGCCGCACTCCACAGCAGATCATCCAAGCGGCACAAGCCAGCGGTGATCCGCAAGTAATGCAGGCTGTCGGCGAATGGATGCGTAGTGGTGGACAACAATCGCAAGGTCAACCAGGTATTCCACTTATGTCCAAAGCGCAGGAAGCACTGCAAGTAGGACAGGCTGAAAATCAAGTAGCACTTGCGCGTGATCTGGCAAAAAATGCTCAATCGCCAGAAGCTCAGCAAAAGATTGCTGATGCTCAATCGGTAGTTGGTTTGCTTCAAGAGGCAACGCCATTCATTCAAAGCGCTACTAGCAGCACTGTGGGCAATCTTCGTGATGCAGCATTGGGCCTTGTCGGCAAATCTACTAATGCCGGTCAAGATGCCGCTCGATTGGCCGCAATTGGTGGTCAACTGGTATCCAAGATGCCGAAAATGTCCGGCCCCCAATCTGATAAAGACGTTCTGCTTTACAAGGAAATGGCTGGTCGAATTGGAGATCCAACTGTTCCATCTGATATTAAGCAAGCGGCAGCAGATACGATCCTCCGTTTGAATCAAAAGTATCTTGAACGTAATCAAGGCAGCATGGCAACTCAAGCACTGAAACAGACGCAAGGATCGGGAAATGCTCCGAGTCTTGACAATTTGCTGAATAAATATGGAGGCCGTTAATGGCTGATCTGGCACAACTTGAGACTGCACTTCGCAATGCTGATGCGGCTGGTGATTCGCAAGCTGCGCAGATGATCGCGGCGGAGATTCGCCGCCAACGTTCGGCTCCTATTGCTCAGCCTGCTCAACAAGCAAAATATGATCCAACGCAAGGCATGAGCACTAGCGAGAAATTACTTGCTGGTGCTGGTAAAGCTTTTGTTGATCTTGGACGTGGGGCAGGCCAACTTGCACGAAATGTCTTACCTGAATCAACTGCAAACAACTTGGGATTGCCAACTGCTGCCGATATCGAAGAATCACGACGCCTAGATGCTCCATTAATGCATACTGGAGCGGGGACTATTGGCAATGTTGCTGGGTCTGTGGCTGCTGCATTACCTACTGTATTTATACCTGGCGCTAATACGATCGGTGGTGCAGCGCTATTAGGAGCCGCACAAGGCGCTTTGCAGCCGGTGGGTGAAAAGGATAGCCGATTGCAAAATATCGGCACTGGCGCTCTTTTCGGAGCTGCTGTGCCTGCTGCTATTAAGACTGCTCAAATTGGCAAAGCTGCATTGATTGACCCGATTACTGATGCTGGTCGTGCGCGAATCGTTGCTAAGGCATTGCGCCGTGCTGCGTCCAATCCTGAACAAGCCGCGCAGAATCTTGCAACTCGGACTGCTGCAACGCCCGGATTCCAGGCGACTGCCGGACAATTGGCTGATGATGCTGGTTTAGCTTCGCTTGAACGTGCTGCCCGTGCTATTCAACCGGCAGAGTTTGGGGATATCGATACTTCGCAACAGGCTGCATTGGTTAATGCATTGCGTGGTGTGGCAGGCACGCCAGAACAACGCGCAGCAGCAGTTACTGCGCGAGAGACGGCGACGGCTCCTTTATATGAAGCCGCTAAGCAAGCTACATTCAATCCTACGCCTGAGTTTGAGGCATTGATGCAGCGCCCATCCATGCAGGCTGCAACTCGCGCCGCCACTGATCTTGCTGCCGAGCGTGGTGGCACTTTTGGCGCGACTTTGCCTAATGGGCAGCCAGGATATACAGGTCAAGCTCTACACGATCTGAAAATGGGGCTTGATACTGCAATCATGGACCCGCAGCAAGGATTCATGGGCGCTAAAAAGGCCGCTGCCGATGCAACTCGTAATGAGTTTCTTCAGCAACTTGAAGCGCAGATTCCCGAATATGGGCAAGCTCGCCAAACGTTTGCAGAAATGAGCAAGCCAATTAGTCAACAGGATATTGGACAGGAACTGTATAACCGTTTCGTCCCTGCTCTTGCTGATACTGGAGGTGTTCCATTCAAATCCCGTGCTGATGCATTGGCTCAAGCGTTGAGAAATGGGGATCAACTGGCAAAGAATGTCACAGGCATGAAGTCGGCCACATTGAAAAATATCATGACGCCGGAACAAATTGGCTCTCTAGAAGGAGTTGTATCTGATGCTGCTATGCGTGCTGCTGCTCAGAATGCCGGTCGTGGAGTAGGTTCCGACACTGTGCAGAAAATGTCTATGTCCAATCTGATTAATGAAGCTGGATTGCCTAGCTGGATTGGCTCAATTGCGCGGGTGCCAGGCGGATATGCCAAGGCAGCAGGTAATTTTCTGTATGGGCAGAGTGATGAGGCTATGCGGAACATTCTTGCCGATACGTTGCGTGATCCGCAGAAAGCAGCCGAGGCATTGAAAAATGCTGGTGTCCCGCCAAGTAAGATTGCTGAACTCCTTCGTGCTGGAACCCAAGGATCAGCGTTTGCCGTTCCTGCCATCGTTCAGGGGCAGCAGTAAGAAGGATTTAAGAGCACAAGGCCGCATATAATGCTGAACTAGCAATTTAATCGGCAATGCAATAAATCCAAGAATAGCTAGAGCTATGAATGGACGAAGAATTAAAGCGATAAGCCACGGTTCCATAAGTATCCAGATGGAATTACAATGTCAGCAGTTTAGTACAGAAAGCGAGAATTGCCATGCCATTTAACGGCGTAGGAGTATTCACTAGGGTTTATCAATGGGTACAAGATGCCGCTAATGGTATCTTTGTTGATGCAACTCGCACTGATACTGATAGCAACGATATTGCTGCTGGTTTGACTAATTGCATCACTCGTGATGGTCAATCACCATGGCTTGCGAATATTCCT
>Ga0068858_100002753_pt1 | contig 17665 bp, 16 predicted proteins | sample KBSSwiS12_FD_66589 | JGI IMG/M metagenome (GOLD analysis project Ga0068858, IMG submission 66589) | Switchgrass rhizosphere microbial communities from Kellogg Biological Station, Michigan, USA - KBS Switchgrass S1-2 | ecosystem: Host-associated > Plants > Roots > Rhizosphere > Soil ...
TGCAGCTGACCATGAACCGCGACGGAATCCGCGACTTTGCGTCGAAGGAGCTGGGCTTGGTCACGTCGAAATACCGGTTTGCTGAAAGCCGGGACGAAGCCATCGCCGCAAGCGCCGACATCGGCCTGCCGTGCGTCGTGAAGCCGGTGATGTCCAGTTCCGGGAAAGGCCAGAGCACTGCCAAGACCGCGGAAGATGTCGGTACAGCCTGGGACTATGCCGTCGCCAACATGCGCGGCGACCGTCCCCGGGTGATCGTCGAGGAATATATAGCCTTCGACAGCGAGATCACCCTTCTCACCGTGGCGACCAAGGATGGGGTCCTGTTCTGTGCTCCGGTCGGCCACCGGCAGGAAGCCGGCGACTATCGCGAGAGCTGGCAGCCTGCGGGCATTCCGCGCGAAGCGCTGCAGTCGGCCCGTTTTCAGGCACGAAAGGTGATAGAGGCGCTAGGCGGACACGGTATCTTTGGCGTGGAATTCTTCGTTCGCGGAGACCAGGCAATTTTCTCGGAGCTGTCGCCGCGCCCCCACGATACCGGAATGGTCACGCTGATCTCGCAATTCCCGAACCAGTTCGAGCTTCACCTGCGCGCGGTGCTGGGGCTTCCGATTCCGGCGATCGAGCTCGCGGGCCCATCGGCTTCGGCAGTGATCCTCGCAAGCGAGGAAAGCGAGCAGGTCTCATATGAAGGGATTGCCGATGCGCTGGCGCTCGGCTCACCCGGCCATCCGGTCGACATCCGGATCTTCGCCAAGCCCAAAACGCTGAAAAATCGGCGAATGGGGATCGCGATTGCCCGGGGAGGAACCATCGAGGACGCGATCGATCGAGCCAAGGCCGCAGCCGCGCGCGTTCGAATTGGTTATTCGCACTGAAGGAGGAAGCCGTGCTCCGAACCCAGTCGATCGCTCTTTTGTCGGTTCTCGCCCTGTCCGCCTGCGACAGCGGCCAGCGGGCTCCGACCAATCAGCGCGAGATCAAAGTCCGATCCAGTGAACAGGAGCAATTGCACCAACTCGATGCGATCAACCTCGCTATCGGCCTCAAGCATGCGATCTACGATGCCGGCTACACCTGCAAGCGGATCACCGACGCAGGTTTCGTCGGCGAATACAAGAATCTCGACATGTGGATGGCGCGTTGCGTCTACGAGAAAGGGAGTCCGATCGATTGGGCGATCTTCGCTGGCCCTGACGGCAGCGCGCAGGTTCGCCAGTGCAAGGACATCCCCGGCACAGGCCTTCCGCTTTGCGAGATCAAGAAGCGTCCCAAAGGCAGCTTCAGCGAGATCAAATAAGGATCAGTCTGGATTGTTCGGATTGCATTGGCGAGTTTCCTTATACTCGCCACTGGCCGACCGTTCCTTGATCGTGACGCAATTGCCCTGCTTGAGCTCCTCGCGCCAGCTTCCGTCCGGGTTGTTGACGCGATTTCCCTTGGGGACGCGCTTTCCGTCCTTGATCTCGTAAGTCCAGCCTTTGGGCGTCTGCTGCTCCTGGGCCTGCGCGGTTGCAGCGCTCGCCAAGCCGAGCGCGGCTCCGCACATTACAGCACCGATCGTCAGCGATTTTCCTGCGTTCAGCTTCATTGCGCCAGTCCTCATATCCCCGACTTAGGCCACGGCCGGTGAACCGTGGCTGAAATCATTTCACTGCCGAAATTCATCTAGCTGGTGCGCCATGTTGGATCGCCAGCACCGAATCGCAATGCTTCAGTGTCGATTCGCGGTGTGCCACTACCAGCGCGGCCGGGCGTGGCTCCAACTCTTTTAGCCGACCCAGCAACTCCGCTTCGGCGTCCGGATCGAGAGCCGCAGTGGCCTCGTCCAGGATCAGAAGCGTGGGCCGTCTCAGCAGTGCGCGCACGATGACCAGCCGCTGGCGCTCGCCGCCTGAAAGCTGGCTGCCGCGGTCGCCGACATTTTCATCAAGCCCCCCCGGAAGCGCGCGAATGCGTTCCGAGAGCCCGACCAATTCCAGCATCCGCCAGAGCTCGTCGTCAGTCGCCATGGATCCTTCAGCGAGCAGGTTGCCGCGGAGGCTGTCGCTGAAGACGCTTCCTTCCTGGCCGACATAGGCGATCGATGCCCTCCAGGCATCCAGCCTGTCCTGCAACTCATTGCCGTCGACAAGGATCGTCCCTCGCTGTGGCGAAATGAGACCCGCAACCAAATCCACCAAGGTCGTTTTGCCTGCTCCGGACGCGCCCCTGATCCCCATCCACTCACCGCGTTGAAGCCGCATTGAAGCGTGTTCGACGCCGTGCCCCGCATGATGGTCGAAACCAGCATCCTTGATTTCCAGCAAATGCCATTCGAGCGGATGATCCGGCGTGGACTGGGGAATGGTCCAGTCGAGCTTCCCCAACAGTCCTTCAATCGCCGCGAATGCGGGGGCATAGGCCGCCGCACGCACAGCATTGGTCTGCAGTTGCTGCGCCGGGCCGCTCATCCTTGCAAAGAGAACGAGGCTGGCAAGGAGAATCGGGAAGGGCAGCGAAAGCACGCGCACCCCGACCAGCAGCAACAAGCCGGCGGCGAGGGCCGCGCCGAACGCCGCGCCGTGCTGCGCGAGACTGTAATCGCGAACGAATCGGCTCGATTGCCCGGCCGTTCGGCCGAGGCTGGATCCATATTCATTGAGAAAGGCGGGGACGGTGCCTTGGGCAAGCGCTGCCTTGAGCCCGGCATGCAGGCGAAAGCCGGATCCGGCGCTGGCCTCCATCGCATCGGTCATCTCGATCCCGCTAAGCACGCCCCGACGGGTGAAGCGGACGGCAATGACCGAGCCAGCTCCAAGTATCAGAATCGCGACGAAGGTAAGCCCAGGCGAAAGCAGGCATGTCAGCACAAGCTGGACGAGCAACATGCTCGCGCCAACTGCGATCTCCTGAATGAAGGCGATCGCTTCGGCCGAGCGCGGCACTTCTGTCAGAAGAAGGGTCTGCATGCGCGGCTGCCCGACCCGGCGGGCGAAAGTCCATCCGCGGTTCGCCAAGGTCGCGGCCGACCGGAGCCTGAGGCTCGCTTCATAATCGGCGGCCAGTTTCGCAAGAAGGGTATCGCGGCCGAACAGCAGCAATGAGCGAGTAGCCATCGCGCCAAGGAACAGGCTAAGCGCGATGGTCAGCCTCTGGTCCTGCGTCCAGGACGCGGTCCAGGGCGCCAGGTCATGAAGAGGGGATTCCGCCCCATTCATTGCGATCGTCGCCAGAGGCACGATCATCAGCAGACCAAAGCCTTCGGCAATCGCGCCCAGCAGCATCAGCGCGAGCGCCGTCCACAGACGCGCGCCCGCGAATAGCCGGTAGTCTTTGAGGAGAGCGGAAATGCCGCTCGACGCTGCCGGGCTCAATTCATGACCCGGGCGCCGCGGTGGCGTTTAGCCCTGACGCGCCTTGAAGCGGCGGTTCGTCTTGTTGATGACGTAAATCCGGCCACGGCGACGGATGACGCGGCAGTCCCGGTGGCGCGACTTGAGCGACTTCAAGCTATTGCGAATCTTCATGGCCGGGCGCCTGCCTCGTTCTCTTGCTTATCGTGTTGTTGGATAGGTCCAATGAACCGGCGGCTCACCTAGAGAGAGGATAGAGCCAAGTCAAGGCACGGCTGATGATGGGGCACTTAGCCTTCATTTCGCCGTTGTAACGCGGTGACTCTGGACATCGTCTTTTTCCTTCTCGGCGTCATCCTCGCCTGGCTGACCCTTCGCGACGTGTTCGACACGGTCGTTGTGCCGGGTGGCAACCGAGCCTCGCTGCAGGTGACCCGCCGCATGGGCCGTGCATTGCTCGTCCTCTACAAGCTCCGCCGCGGACGCCGAGGCATTTCGAGTGCCTTTGCGCCATTTGTCCTGGTGAGTTCATTCATCATTTGGATGAGCCTCCTCTCAATCGCGTTCGGCTCGATGGCCTATGGCGCGCGGGCGCATTTCAATCCTCCGCTGCGAAGTTTTGGAGATGCTGTTTACGAGGCCGGCGGCGCTCTCCTGACGGTCGGTCTTAGTCCACACTATCCCGGCGGGGCAGGCCGATGGATCATTCTTGCCGGCGGCTTCTGCGGTCTCGCCGTGATGACGATGGCGGTCACCTATCTTCTCGAAGTACAGAGCAGCATTACACGGCGTGACATCGGGATCATCAAGCTCAACACGTCGGCGGGCGATCCGCCGTCGGCCTTGACCCATCTCGAGCGCTACGCCGCGATCAAGAACCGGCAGGGGCTCGCTTCCGACCTCGAAGAAGGCCGGACCTGGTGCGCGACGGTCCGCCAGAGCCACACCTCTCATCCGTCGCTGATCTACTTCAAGTCCACGTCCACGGGCGCCGGCTGGCCGGCCGCGCTCGGCGCCTTGCTCGATCTCGCTCTCATGACCGAGCATCTGATCGACGATGATCGCCTGTACGGCCCTGCCGTCCTGCTTCGCGAGGAAGGCGCGCGAATGGCCAGGGAACTGGCCATGCTCATTGAGATCGAGCCCACGAGGCACATCACCGAGGAGTCGGAATTGGCTCAACTTGAACAGCGCCTCGCTTCCAGTGGATATGAATTGCGATCCAATCCCAATCTCTTGGCAATGGCAAAGCAGCGTTCCGAATATCAGAGCTGCGTCGACGCGCTCGCCGAGCATCTAGGACGACCAACGGCGGTCCTGATCCGCCAAAGCTGAACCGCTCTTCAGCGCAAGACCATCCTGTCGCCTTGGATCTCGACGCTTGAGAATTTGCTGAGGAAGCTCTGGCCAAGCAGTGATTGTTCGCCGCTGTTGAGCACGATGGCATCAAGGCCCTCAGCGCTCAGCGGTCCAAGTTCGACATTGTCGAGCCGGACGATTTCACCATGTACCTCGCCGTCTGCACCGCGCCCGACGACATCCGGCATTCCGATCGATGTCGCGAGGCCCGCTGAACGCGCGTCGTTGCGTGACAACGCAATGATCGATGCACCCGTATCGACGAGCATGTGAACGGTCGACCCATTGATTCGAACGTCCGCGTAGAAATGGCCGTCCGAATTGCGCTGGAGCTCGATAGACCCGTCCTGACTGCTGAAATGGGGCTCATTGCGCGCTTTGAGCTCGGCGATGCGCTCGGCATCTTCGCTGCCGGCGGTCAGGATAACTCCATGCTCCGGCGCGCTAGGCCTAGAGACCGAACGAGACAGGAACTGGGTCACGAAGGAACCGCCGAGCCCGATCACGAGCACAAAGACCAGGAACGCACGCATGCCGCTCCGGATAGCTTGGCGGGGTAAATAATCGGCTAAATTGTCCTGGATTGACCCTTTCGTAACTCACCATGGCCTAAGGGCCGCATGAGTCAGTCAGTGGGCGAGTGGCGTCATGAATTCTTTCGTCTACCGGATTTACGGAATGGGCGCGGCGATGGTCGTGCTGGCAGTCATCGGCGCCTATCATTCGATGGAGCGGGCGGCCAACTGGCAGCCGGCGAGGGCCGAAGTCAGCTATATCGACCGCAAGTGCACGATCATCCGCACGACTTACGACGAGAATTACAAGGCCCAGGAAAAGCAGACCTTCACGGATTTCTGCAATTCGATCGACGAGTGGGAAAAGGTCCGGGCGAAGCGCAACAAGACTGTCGACGGGACCGCAGTCGTTCACCTGAGCTACACCGCGCCCCAAGGAGGCCAGCCGGAAACCGCCGAGCTGACGTTCGACGGCCGGGACGATGAATTTTACAATCTCAAGGCGGGAGACCAGATGGATATCCTGGTCAGCAATTCCGATCCGAGGAAAATCCAGAAGGCCTAAGCGGCAGCGTCCGCCAGCTTTCGCTCCCACGCCAAGGCATCGCCGACAATTCGGTCAATGTCGGCATAAGCCGGATGCCAGTCGAGGGTCTCCAATAGCCGTTTGTTTCCCGCCACCAGCGCCGGCGGATCTCCCGCACGCCGCGGTTCGATGACACGCCGCACTGGAGTGCCGTTCGCTCGGTCAACGGCGTCGAGGACCTCCATGACCGACAACCCCTTGCCGTAGCCGCAGTTCGCAATGAGATTTTCGCCCGGATGCTGCACCAGCCATTCCAGCGCAGCGACATGTGCGGCGGCGAGGTCGCTGACGTGGATATAGTCACGGATGCAGGTGCCGTCGGGCGTCGGATAGTCGGATCCATAGACTGCGATATGGTCGCGCTTCCCTACAGCGGCTTCGACCGCGACCTTGATGAGGTGGGTCGAGCCCCTGCCGATCTGGCCGGCCCTGCCCTGCGGATCAGCCCCGGCCACATTGAAATAACGAAGTGCGCCAAAGTTGAATGGGTGCGCCGCCGATGCGTCCTCGAGCATTCGCTCGGTCATCAGCTTCGACGCGCCGTAGGGATTGATCGGCAGCTTTGGGTCGCCTTCGACGATCGGCACCCGCTCGGCCGCTCCGTAAACCGCCGCAGTCGATGAGAAGAGGATGTGCTTAACGTCGCCGTCGACTGCAGCGCTGATCAGCTCGTGCGAGGCAAGGGTGTTGTTCGCATAATATTCGAGCGGCTTTTCGACCGATTCCGGGACGACGATCGAACCGGCGAAATGCATGATCGCGCCGATCTTCTGGCCGTCGATGATGCTGTCGACGAGCACTCGTTCGGCGATCGAGCCATGGAAGAAAGGTACATCGTCGGGGACCGCCTCCCGGGTGCCGTTGGAAAGATCGTCGATGACTGCAACGGGCCATCCCGCATCTTTCAACGCAAGGACGGCATGGCTCCCGATATAGCCGGCACCGCCGGTGACGAGGACGGGGAGCTTATTCATCCGCGTCCTCTTCGTCTGCTTCCTGAAGCCCCGGTCCGGTCGGCGTTCCCGGCTCGACCGATGCCTCCGGCTTGCGTTCAACGGGGGGCAGATGCGCGGCCTCCAGCTTCTGGTTCAGCGCCGGAAGGTCCCGGCCGAGAAGCGCGTCCAGTGCCGCCAGCTCGCGATCCAGCCGAGACGAAAGATCAGTGAAGACTGCATAGGATTGCTCGGTCGGCGCCGATTCTCCGTCCTCGACAACGCCGGCCAAGGCGGCCAGCTTGTTGTTGAGCATGATCGGATAGTTGAGCGGATCCTGCCGGCTGCGGATGCGAACCTGGTAGATTCGACCCTCGATGGCCGCGAGATGCTGTTCGAATTCCTCCCCCGCCTTTCGAATGACTGCGTCCGACGTCTTCTTGAGCCTGTCATCGACCTGCGTCCGGACGCCGCGGATCAGCAAGACCGCTTCATTGGCCTGGCTCACCTTGTCGCGAATCTGGCTTGCGAGTTCGAAGCGTCTTTGCAGATCCGCCACGGGAACGTTGCCCAGCCTTGGATCGAGGCGGACCTCGGCCGGCTGCGTCTGGGTTGCGCCATCGACCGTCAGGCGCACCTGGTACTGGCCGGGAACTGCGAGAGGTCCGCGATTGCGCGCCGACCAGAAGATCATTCCCTTGAACTCGGTGAAGCCTGGATAATGCATGTCCCAGGTATAACGGTTGAGGCCGGGCTTGATCGTCGGCTTGGGCACAGGCTTGGGACCGTCATCCTCGTCGTCGGCGTCCTCGCCTTCTTTCTTCTTCGGGTCTTCCGCGGCGCCCTCGAAGGTCCTGATCAATTTGCCCGAGGAATCGAGAATGTCGATGGTGAGCCTGGCCGGCGCCTTCGGCAGATAATAGTCGATCATCACGCCGGGATCGACGTCGCGAACCGCCGGGGCCGGCCGGAACAGATGAACCGACTTGTTGCCGGTTGCCGCATCGAGCTGGCGAAGCACGTCGATCTTGTCGAGCACCCAGAAGGAACGCCCGTGCGTGGCGATGACGAGGTCGTGATCCGTGACCGCGATGTCGGCGACCTGGGTCACCGGAAGGTTCCGCTGAAGCTTCTGCCAGCTGAGCCCATCGTCGAACGAAATCCACACGCCGCGCTCGGTTCCGGCATAGAGCAGGCCGGGGCGCACGACATCCTCGCGGACGCTTCGCATGATTTCATCCGATGGAATGCCCTTGGTAATCGCCGTCCAATGCTTTCCGTAATCCGTCGTCTTGAACAGATAGGGCTTCATGTCGTCGAGCAGGAACATGTGCCCTGCGAGAAACGCCGTGCCCGGGCGGTTCGGCGAATCCTCGATCGTCGTGATCTTCAGATATTTCGGGAACGACTTGGGTGTGACGTCCTGCCAGGTCCGTCCGTTGTCGCGCGTTAAATGGACCAGGCCGTCGTCAGAACCTGCCCAGATGACGTCTTTCTCCAGGCGCGACGGCGCCAGCGCAAAGACCGTCCCGTAGGTTTCGACGCCCGTCTGATCGAGCGTGATCGGACCGCCGGACGGCCCCAAGGTGGCCGGGTCGTTCCGGGTCAAATCGGGGCTGATGCGTTCCCACGACTGCCCGCCGTTCGCCGTCCGCCACACGTGCTGGGAGCTGACGTAAAGAATGTTCTTGTCCTGCGGGTCGAAGACGATCGGATAGGTCCACTGGAACCGCTCGCCGATGTCTTTCGACGAATAACCCATGGGGTTGTCCGGAACGACGTTGACCGCCCTCGTTTGACCGGTTGAGTAATCGAACCGGTCTAGCTTCCCGCCATAGCTGCCAGCGTAGAAAATGTTCGGGTTGAGAGGGTCGTTGGCGACATATCCGCTTTCGCCGCCCTCGGTCGAAAAACCATATTGGCCACCCAGCACGTTGACGTGCTTCCAGTCCTTGCTGGGGACGCAGATGGTGGTGTTGTCCTGCTGGCCGCCGCACGCGAAATAGGGGAAGTGGTTGCTGATCGCGACGCGGTAGATTTGCGCGGTCGGATATTCTTCCTTCGTCCATGTATCGCCGCCGTTGACGCTGACATTGGCGCCGCCGTCATTGGCCTCGATCATCCGCTTGTTGTCGTTGGATGCGATCCAGAGGTCGTGATTGTCGCCGTGCGGTACCTTGATCTTGGTCGGGAACGTCTTGCCGCCGTCGTCCGAGCGGAAGAACTGCACGTTCGTCACATAGACGCGGTCCTTGATCTTCGGGTCGGCGGTGATGCGCGTGTAATAAAATGCGCGCTGCCTGAGGTCTCGGCTATCGTTGGTGCGGTGCCAGGTCGCGCCAGCGTCGTCCGAAACAAACACGCCGCCGTCCCTGTTTTCGATGATCGCGTAGACGCGTGAATCGTCCACGGACGAGACGCTGACCCCGATCTTGCCGATCAGGCCCGACGGCATCCCGGGATTGCGCGTAAGTTCGGTCCAGTGTTCGCCGCCATCGGCACTCTTGAAGAGTCCGCTGCCGGGTCCGCCTGAACTCATTCCCCAGGGCTTGCGCCAGGCTTCCCAAAGCGCTGCATAGACGACGCTCGGGTTCTTCGGATCGATGGAGATATCGACCGCACCGGTCTTGGGATCGCGGTAGAGCACCTTGCGCCAGGTCGCCCCGCCGTCGCTGCTCTTGTAAACGCCGCGGTCGGGACTCTGTCCGCTATATTTTCCGAAGCCGCCGACCAAGACGTTGTTGCAGTTGGTGGGATCGATCCGGACCCGCGAGAAATTCTGGACCTGCTTCAGGCCCACGTTTTTCCAGGTCTTGCCCGCGTCGGTTGATTTGTAGACGCCGTTGCCTGGCATAATGTTGCCGCGAAGCTCGGTCTCTCCGGTCGTGAAAAAGACGATGTCCGGATTGGCTTCGCACACTGCCACTCCGCCGACCGCGCTGTTGTCGACATCCTTGTCGGTCGTGGGCTTCCAGCTCACCCCGCCGTCGGTCGTCTTCCAGAGGCCGCCGCCAACGGCTCCGAAATAATATTCGAGCGGCCGCGCAGCGCTTCCAGCGGCGGCGATCGAGCGGCCGCCGCGGTTCGGTCCGATATTCCGCCATTTCAGACCGGAGAGATAGGCCTCGTCGACCGAAAAGGGCGACGTCGGAATATTATGCTCGACCTGTGCAAGCGCCGGCGCGGCGGTCAGACCAAGAAGCATCAGGGCAATGCGCGACTTCATTTTGCAATTTCCCCCGAAGGAGCAAGCCCGCGAATGCGGGCGATTGCCGAAGGCCTAGAAGCAGGAATTTCCAACGTCAAACGGGCGTGTGGCGACGGCCGGTTTGCGTGATTCGAACCATCGCACTATCAGCCGCCGCTCTCCCCGCGCCTTATTCAAGAAGGTCCAATGTCTCTCATCATCTCAAGCGCGTTCGACGCAGGAAATATCCGCGTTCTGAAGCAGAGCGGCGACACGGTCGATCTCGAGATCGCCCACGATCACATGTCCGACTTCTACCAGTGGTTTCATTTCCGGGTTTCGGGCGGCGCAGGACGCGAGATCACCTTGCGGATCACCAACTGCGCGGGATCAGCCTATCCGAACGGATGGCCCGATTACAAAGCGGTGATGTCGCTCGACCGAGAGGAGTGGTTTCGAGTCTCCGGCACGAGCTATGCGAATGGTGTTTTGACTTTGAAACTGACGCCGCCGCAGGACGTGGTGTGGATCGCTTATTTCGCGCCTTATTCGATGGAGCGTCACCACGATCTCGTCACGCAGACGTCGGCTCTGCCCGAGGTCGGTTATCGCTCGCTCGGAAAGAGCCTGGACGGTCAGGACATCGACTGCCTCGAAATCGGCGAAGGACCGCTCAGCGTCTGGCTCTATGCCCGCCAGCATCCAGGCGAAACGATGGCGGAATGGTGGATGGAAGGAGCGCTCGAGAAGCTGGTCGACGATGACGATCCCGTCGCCCGGGTGCTGCGCAGGGAATGCACGTTTCACGTCGTTCCCAACATGAATCCCGACGGCTCGCTCCGCGGTCACTTGCGCACCAATGCGGTCGGCGTGAACCTCAATCGCGAATGGCATGCGCCTTCGGCCGAAAAGAGTCCGGAAGTGCTGTGCGTGCGCAATGCGATGGACGAGACACCGCCCGACTTTGCGATGGACGTCCACGGCGACGAAGCGATCCCCGCCAATTTCCTTGCGGGCTTCGAGGGCATCCCCTCGGTCACCGAGCGCCAGCTGAAGCTGTTCAATCAGTTCGGCGAAACGCTTGAGCGCCTGTCACCGGACTTCCAGCGCAGCCAGGGCTATGAAGTCCCGGCGCCGGGCGAAGCGAACATGTCCATGTCCACGACCCAGCTCGCAGAGCGCTATGGCTGCGTCTCGATGACCCTCGAGATGCCGTTCAAGGACAATTTCGACCTTCCCGACGAGGTTTACGGCTGGTCGCCCCAACGGTCGAAGTTCCTGGCCTATGCCTGCCTCGATGCGCTTCACGCGATTCTTCCCGAGTTGAAGGCCGCGAAGTCGCAGCCCGCCTCAAGGGAAAAGGTCGAGGCCTGATGCCGACCCTCGTCCTGCTGCGGCATGGCCAGTCGCAGTGGAATCTCGAAAACCGCTTCACCGGCTGGTGGGACGTCGACTTGTCGCCGACCGGAGTCGAGGAGGCTCGCGCGGCCGGGAAGCTCTTGCGCAGCAAGGACGTGGACTTCGACTGCTGTTTCACCAGCGTGCTGACCCGAGCGATCCGAACCCTGCACCTGGTGCTTCATGAAATGGATCGGCTGTGGCTTCCGGTGACCAAGGACTGGCGCCTGAACGAACGCCACTATGGCGGGCTGACCGGATCCAACAAACAGGAGATGATCGACAAGGTCGGTGCCGAGCAGGTCAAGATCTGGCGCCGCTCGTACGACATCCCGCCACCGCCGCTAGCTCACGACAGCCCTTATGACGTGAGCGGCGACCGCCGCTATGAGGGCGTCGGGGTGCCTGACACCGAAAGCCTGAAGGACACGATCGCGCGCGCGGTTCCTTATTATGAAGAGCACATCGCGCCCGCTTTGAAATTTGGGAAACGCGTGATGGTCGCCGCCCACGGCAATAGCCTGCGCGGAATAATCAAATATCTTTCAGACATAAGCGATGATGAGATTGTCGGCCTCGAAATCCCGACGGGCAAGCCGATCGTCTACGATCTCGCGGAAGATCTGTCGGTCATTCGCCGCTACTATCTGGAAGACGCTTAGGCCGCGGCCTTCCGCCGGTACATCGCCTCGTCGGCGCGTTGCATCACCGAATCGGGCGTATCCAGCGCATCGATCATCCCGACTCCGATGGCAACGCTCAGGGGCAATGCCTCGCCCTCGTGAGTGACCTCGCAGGCCGAGATCTGATCGATCAGCCGCGCGGCGGTCTCCTGAGCATCGCTCTCGTCCGAGCTTTCCAGCAGGATTCCGAACTCGTCCCCACCGATTCGCGCGACCACGTCGCTGTGACGCACACCTTTGGAAAGCAAACCTGCGACCTGGATCAAGGCCTCGTCGCCAGCGCAATGACCGAACGTGTCGTTGATCATCTTGAGGCCATCGAGATCGACGAAGAGCATCGCCGCGCGGACCCCATATCGGTCGACTCGGGCGATCAGCCGCTCGAGCTCCCGCGTGAAACCGCGCCGATTCGGCAGATTGATGAGCGAATCCTGATGGGCCAGCTGGTCGAGCTGCTCCACGCGCTCCTGAAGCCGCGCGACCTTGGCCCTCAACAAACTGATCTCTTCGATCAGTCGTTCACGATCCTCGACGTCCATAACGTCGGTCAGTTGTTCAGACATTTGCCCCTGAGCCTTTGCTCGTTGTCTGTCGTTTCTTCATAGCGCGATTCTACTGCCCTGAAAACGCGGGAAAATTGCCCATAGCCACCGGACAACCAATTCGCGGCTACAAAGCTCCGATTGCCTAGCCAGAATCGGCTCCCTAAACGAGCCGCACCCTACAATTGCTTCAAGGCAGGACAATGACGGAGCCGCTGGTCGGCATCATCATGGGCAGCAGCTCCGATTGGGAAACAATGCGCCATGCGGCAGACACGCTCGAGCAGCTCGGGGTGACCTGCGAAACGAAGATCGTTTCGGCGCATCGAACCCCCAAGCGGCTTTACGAATATGCCCATTCGGCAAAGGATCGCGGGCTCAAGGTCGTGATCGCCGGAGCGGGCGGTGCTGCGCATCTGCCGGGCATGACCGCTTCAATGACGTCGTTGCCGGTGCTTGGCGTCCCGGTCGAAAGCCAGGCGCTGAAGGGTATCGATAGCTTGCTCTCGATCGTGCAGATGCCGGCCGGGGTTCCTGTCGGCACATTGGCGATCGGAAAGGCCGGAGCGATCAATGCTGCGCTTCTGGCCGCTGCAATGCTCGCGAACCAGGACGAGGAGCTCGGCCGACGGCTGGAGGCCTGGCGGGAAGCGCAAACGGGATCGGTCGCCGAAGCTCCCGAATGATCGAGCCCGGAGCAACCATCGGCATTGTCGGCGGCGGCCAGCTTGGACGCATGTTGAGCATTGCCGCGGCGCAGCTCGGCTACAAATGCCACGTCTTCGACCCGCATGAGCACCCCTGCGCAGCAGACGTCGCAGCCCGCGTGACACGGGCCGCATACGATGACGTCGAGACACTGCGTCGGTTCGGGGGTGAGGTGGATGTTGCGACTTATGAGTTCGAGAATTTGCCGGTCGAACCACTCAAGACGATGGGTGACAAGCTGCAGCCTGGCACTCGCTCACTTGCGATTGCGCAGGACAGGGCGGTCGAAAAGCAGTTCATCGAGCAATGCGGCGCAAGCGTCGCGCAATGGCTGTCGGTCGACAGCGAGGACGACATCGGGCGAGCGATTGACGAGCTGGGACTTCCGATTGTCCTCAAAACTCGGCGTTATGGCTACGACGGCAAAGGACAAGCCTGGGTCCGCTCGGCAGGCGATGCAGCCGCGGCCTGGGACAGGATTGGGCGTGAATCGTCGATAGCCGAGGCCGCGATCGACTTCTCGGCCGAATTCTCCGTGATCGTCGCGCGCTGGGCAGACGGTCGCCATGCCTTGTGGGACTCGCCTCGCAACGAGCATGGCGATGGGATCTTGAGGCGCTCCACCGTGCCGATCGCAGGTGCGATGGCCGTTCAGGTGGCCACGGCGCGCGAAGCAGCGCTCCGCATCGCTGATGCACTTGGTCATGTCGGCGTGCTGACGGTCGAATTTTTCGCGAGCGCGAATGGTCCGCTCGTCAACGAAATCGCGCCTCGGGTCCATAATAGCGGACATTGGACGATCGAAGGCGCCGTCACGTCGCAGTTCGAACAGCATATTCGCGCGATCTGTGGCCTCCCACCCGGGTCGACGGAGCTGACCGGCAGCGAGGTGACGATGGAAAATCTGATTGGAGACGAGGTGGAGCGCTGGCCACAGCTGGTCGCCGATCCCGCCTTGCAGGTTCATATCTACGGCAAGGGCGAAGCTCGCCCGGGCAGAAAGATGGGCCACGTCACGCGAGTGATCCGCTAGGCCGCTAGCTCCTGTCGCGCTCCGACCTGGTGACGTCCGTGACGTTTTGATCGTAACCGCTTTTGTCGCTGAAGAATGCGGCAGCGAAGAGCCCGCATCCCAGCAGCACCGAGAAGAAGACCCCGAGCGTCGTGGCGATCACGGTGTTGACGTCCAGCGAGCTGGTAAAATGGAGGTAGGTGAGCGCGCCGGCGACCATCAGGACCGCGATGAACGCGATCCATTTCATGATGCGCTTGAAATCGGCAACCGCTTGCTGCTGCTTGGAAATCATGACCTCCCCAAGATGGGGACGTAGGTGAATTTTCCTAGGGCTTCAGCCTTCAACGATCACTTCCGGATAGACGACCTTCACTCGCACCAGCGAATTGCGATGCGGCGATGTGCAGAGGCTCGTCCGCGTCTGCACCCGGATGGTCTGGTGGCTGGTCGGCTCCTTCAGGATGAACAGCACGGGCCAGTCGCAGGTTTCGGCGTTGCCCGTTTTGAACAGGAAGGTTGCGCCCTTCGGGAACAAAGGTACCTCGAATTGCCCGAACTGGTTCTTGCTCCAGCGCATCGAACCGTCCGGCGCCTTTTCGAGGACGTGGAAGCCGGTGATCCTGAAGTGCGTCGATTCGTTCGCAATGACCAGGCAGCCGAGCTCCCAGCAAAGGTCCCGCTGCCGCTGCTCCAGCCGCATCGAGACAAGCATGTTCCTGGCGACCGCCTGGCTATTGCCGAGCGGGTAGGAGGTGATGGGCCGGACCGAATCGCCGGCCTCGCTTCCCGCAAACGGGTCCATCGTGACAGGGACGGTTTGCGCAACGGCTGCAGATCCCATTCCCAATGCGGCAAGGAAACAAGACGTGATCCGACGCATACCGGCCCCTTGTCAGTTCATGGTGCTTCGACAACCTCGATTGGAATTCCAAGCTTTTCGAGTTGAGGCCGGACCTTGGCCGCATCGCCCGCGACGATCCAGGTGAAGCCCTTGGGATCGATCGCCGAGCGCGCCGCCTGGTCGAGCGACGCGACGGTCTGCGCGCGATATTTCGGCGCCAAGGTCTCGTAATAATTGTCGGGCCGGCCAAGCACATCCATCGTCATCATCGCGCCGAGCACCGCGCCCGAAGTCTCGAATTGGCCCGGAAGCCGGTTGACGCTGTTCGCCACGGTCCGCTCGCGCTCCTCCTCCGTCACGCCCTTGGCGCTGAGGAATTGCGCGATGTCGGCATTCAGCGCCGCAAGCGCGTCGCCCGTACGGTCCGCCTGGACCGGCGCAGAGACGACATAGGGCACCGCATGCTCACTCACCGAGAAGTCGCCATTGACGCCGTAAGACCAGCCCTTGTCTTCGCGGATGTCCATGTTGAGGCGCGATAGGAAAGTCCCGCCGAGCACATCGTTGGCGGTGTCGAGCGCAACGATGTCGCCCTTCGGATTCACCGGGAGCAACTGACCCCCGACGATGCTCGACTGCGGTGCACCGGGCCGGTTGATAAGGAGGATCTTCGGCGATGACGGTCGCGCGGGCGGCGCGACGAACGCCTTGACTCCCTTGGCCCCAGCCGGCGGTGTCCAGTGGCCGAACCGTGCTTCGATCAGGGGCTGGAGCTCGGCCAGGGGCCGGTCGGAGACGATGAAGATCTTCGCATTGTCCGGCCGGATCCACCGGTCGCGGAACGAGATGAGGTCAGCGCGTCCGAACTTGGTAATCGCCGCAGGGTCGCCGATCGGGGGTCCAGCATAAGGATGGTTCGCGCCGTACAGGACCGACGGAAGCAGACGGCTCGCAACGCGCGTCGGGTCCTTCTGCTGCTGTGCGATCGCAGTCAGGGACTGGGTCCGAATCCGGTCGATGTCGTCGGGCCTGAAGGCGGCGTCCTTCACGATGTCGCTCATGAGGTCGAGCGAAGGCGCAAGGTTCGGGGACAGCGAGTTCAGCATGACATAAGAGCGGTCGCCTGCATTCGAGCTGCTGACATCCGCGCCAAGCCGCTCCTCGGCCTCCGCAAATTGTTGGGAGGTGAGCTTTGACGTCCCTTCATCGAGAAGGTTCATCGTCATGTCGGCAAGGCCCCGTCCCTGCGGGCTGTCGGCTGAGGTTCCCGCATCGAAGGACAGCGCAATCTGGGTAACCGGCACGGTCGTCCGCTGCACATATTCGACCGGGATCCCGTTCGACAGCTTTGTGTGAACGATGTCGGGAAAGTCGAGCGCGGCGAGCAGTCCGACCGGCGGGATCCGAAGGTTGCCCTTGACCGCACCTTCCGTCTTGTCGGCCGCGGTCTTTGGCGCGGCCGCAACACTCTTCGATTCCGTATAAGCATCGCGCTCGCCGGGCGAGAGCATGATGGTCAGCGCCGGGCGCCGAAGCCATTGCTGCATCTGCGCGCGGACCGCAGCCGGCGTGATCGACGCGTAGGACGCCAGCGTCTTCTTGTAGAAATTACTGTCGCCGGCGAACGTCTGGCCTTCCGCGAGCGAAACCGCCTTGCCGCCGAAACCGCCGACCTGCTCAAGGCCGCGGATTCGACCCGAAACCTCGCTCATCACGGCGCGCTCGACCTCATCCTGGCTCGGGCCCTTGGCGATATAGTCGGCCATGATCTCGTCGAGGCGCTTCGACGCGACCGAGGGATCGACTCCAGGCTTCACATAGATGCTGACGTTGAAGATTCCGTCGCGTTGCAGCGCGTACATCTGGGCGACGACCGCGACCGCGATCTTTTCATCGCGCACGAGGATCTTGTCGAGACGCGAGCTGGCGAGACCGCCGAGTACCGATGCGCCGATGTCGAGCGCGGCGAGCCTCTTGTCGAGGAGGCCCGGTACCGTCCAGTAGCGCTGGATCTGCACCGTCGCGACATGATCCTTCATCGCGACGGACTTCGGAGCAGCAAGAGTCGGGATCGTCGCCTGCGCCGGATGGTTGACCGGTCCTGCCGGAATCGGCCCGAAATATTTCTCCGCGAGAGCCTTCACCTGCGGCTCAGTCACGTCGCCCGCGACGACCAGCACCGCATTGTTTGGACCATATTTGTCGCGGAACCATTGCTTGACGTCGGCAAGGCTCGCGGCGTCCAGGTCTTCCATCGAGCCGATCACCGTGTGGTGATAGGGATGGCTCTCGGGGAAGAGGCTGCCGAACATCTGGTACTGGACCAGCCCGCCGGGACGGCTGTCACCCTGGCGCTTTTCGTTCTGAACCACGCCGCGTTGGTTATCGAGGACGCCCTGCGTCACCGCACCGAGCAGATGCCCCATCCGGTCGCTTTCCATGAACATGGCGCGCTCGAGCGCTCCGGCCGGGACCGTCTCGAAATAGTTGGTGCGGTCGTTATTCGTTGTCCCGTTGTAGTCGGTCGCGCCGATCTGCTGCAGGTAGGTGAAATAATCCCCCGG